>JAABUZ0100000208.1_pt1 | contig 156329 bp, 61 predicted proteins | sample 5562091 | NCBI WGS metagenome assembly JAABUZ01 (sample SAMN12813069, study PRJNA571459) | rock metagenome | isolation source: Antarctica rocks | place: Antarctica: Victoria Land, Linnaeus Terrace sud | collected 2015-12-21 | reverse complement strand
GAAAAAGCAAAACTTTAAGTATTATTTTTTATTTAATATTAAATAAAGAAGACTATACTCTATATAAACTATATATATATTGAGCATATATCTCGATCGCGAGCAAAGATTGTTATAAATTTCTTTAATTCGAAAGATTTATGCTAAGCATAAACTTAGCATAGACAAAGTTTTTCTTAAATGAGAATTTTTATTAAGAGAAGCTCGTCTCGAGTAAGAATTCTAAATTTGGAATAAGCTATATGCTTGATAGATATTATACAATTCTTGTTGATTTTGTATAAAATAATTCTTGTTTCTTCTCTTTAACACTTAAAATAGTATTTTGCGTTTATAATTGTTATAAATATTATACTAAACAACTTTAAGGTTATTTTATATACTTTTTACAATATTAAAAATATTATATAATCCAATTTAAATACTTTCTTAAAACATAATATAAAAATTGTATTTTTTATTTCTTTTGCTTTAATATTTAATTATTTTTAAGATTTCTAGTTTTTTGCAATATTTGTATTTATAGAGATTATAAATAGTTTTGAATATATTGTTTGCAAAAATATTTCGCATTTAATTTTAAATTTTATTGTTTAAATTTTGTTAATATTCTTAATTGATAATAATATCTTAATACTGCGTTGTTTTGTATATTCATATATTGGAAATATATTTTTATTAATTATCTTGCTTAGAAATTTCGTCTATAAGAATTTTTTGTACTTTTTAATAATTTCGAAATATTTGTTTTTAACGTTTGTAATTGCGTATTAAGCTTAATCGATTCGAAATTTTCTTTATTAACAAAGTACAAAAAACATCTTCTTAAATAAAAGTTTTAGCTTTTTTCCTACTAAAATGTTAATCTAGAGCTTAATTTTTGCTTTAAGATAAATTTGTTTATATATTCTTTAATTTTTAGAGTTAATATTTGAGCTTTTTAATCTATGTTTTAAATTGTTTTGAATTTTCGTTAATTATTTAGTCTTATTAATATTTAAATATATACTAAATTCTTTCTAATTTGTCTTAACGATATTATATAGCATAGTAATTAAATCTTTTATTATTTGTTGTTTGTTTATAATTATTTTGTATTCAATAATTTTGTAATCTAATTTAATATTTGTCTTTTCGTATACATATTAATTTGTGATTTTACTAGTTAGATTTGTTAACGCAAAAGCTAGATTTATAATAGAATTTTTAGTAGTATTTATATTATATTTTGTAAAAATATTTGGAATATTTCCTAATTATTTTTTGTGTTTTTTTAATTAACTTGTTAATATAGAATTATATAACAAATTAATAACTTAATTAATATATTATAAATAATATGTATTTAGATCTTCGATTAAAATATTTTTTTTTATATTTTTTGATTAAAATTTTGTCAAAATTCGATCTATAATATAATTATTGAATTTTAAGCTCTAATGTTTTTTATTATAAACATATAGTAGTGCAATACTAGTATCGAATATCTTATTGTTAATAACAATTAATTGTATATTAGAGTTTGCTATTAAATTTAAATTTGATATATAATTAATATCTATAGTTGTTTTGAAGTTTTCCATACAAATATTGCTATTTTAGGTCTATAGTCTCTATATATTAATTAAATTTTTAAAAAATTTAAAAAATTTAACTTTGTATTATATTTTCTGTTATATATTTAAAGTTCTTGAATTAGCACAATATTTATTGTTTCTATTGCAATCTATAAATACAATTTTATAATAAATTTGCTTTTAACATAATTGTGTTATAAAATTTCAGTTTTCTTTTATATAATATTTTTGTTTAAAAGTGTTGTAAAATTTTCTAATATTATTAATTATTGTTTCTTTGCAATAAATTGTTATTGCCGTTATTAAACTAACTACTACTATAGAATATACACTTGTTGTTTGTAGCTATATAACTTTTTCTACAATTAATATATTTCGAATTTGAATAAAAATATAATTGTTTGTTAAAGCAAAACATATATCTATAACTTTAAAATGCGTAATTTAGTCTACAGTATATATATTTAATTTTTTCGATATATTTTTGGGTAAAATAATTACAGAATTAATTTATAATATTGTGTATTAAATCTTGCATTTTTGTATTTTGTTGTTCTAAGATCTTTATTTTATGCGTAAATTCTATCTTTTTAAATTGTTTTGCGTAAATTTACTTTTTTTTCAAAGACAATTATTGTTGAAATATACTTTTTTGCGTTCTGTTTGTCTTTAACAACATCTATATTAATAAATTAATAAATTAAATATTGTTAAACAATTTTATGTTTGTTTGCAAATCTTGCGATATTTTTTCTTCTCTTACTATATTTATAGAAATAGTGTATAGCACAACTTTATGCTATTTAATATTGCGTTTAATTGTAATCTTTGACAATAACAATTTTTATTTGTTTTTGTATTTTAGTAGTTTGTTTGCATTTAATTTCTTAACTATAATTATAATTGTAGATGTACTCTTTATAGATTTTAACATTGTATATATAATTGATTTTTCTAATGTTTTGTTAATGTTGTCTTGTATTTTTATAAAATTGTTGTTTGTATATTTTTTTACTATAAGATATCTTTTTTTTATATTTGCTTTTAAGATTGTTTAAACATTAGAAACAATTTGTTGCTTCTAAATTTTGTAGATATTATTTTTGAATTTTTGAATTATTTTTGTTTAAGCTCTAGCTTCTATAGAGATTTAAACAAGTTATTTATTTGTAAAATTGTCAATAAAGTAACGCGAAAACAATATATTTATCTAGTTTGTTTCTTCTATATAATATGAATTTCTAATAACTTTTTTTTAGTTTTTTAGTATTTTAGTATTTTAGTTTTATCTAAACTATTTAAGTAATCGATTATTTAATTTAGCTTTTATTTGAATACTTTCTTTAAATAATTAATGCGTTGTTATATTAAGTTAATATAGTAATATTTAAATGCGCTTATTACGTAATCTATAATTTGCTTCAAAGAATTTCTTTGTTTAATAATCTTTGCTATAATAATTAATTTCTTGATTTTTTCTTTTCTTTTGTTTTGTTGATTTGTTTGTTTAGATTCGTTTGTTCTTAATTACTAATTATATGTTTAACAGACAATTGTTGTACTTTCTGTTTTTTGACAATAAAGTTAGACTTCTTAAATTTAAATTTTACTTTTTTAGTATTTAGAATTTCTAAAATAGTCTTTATAGACTTTATAATTGTTGTTTTTGCTATATTAAATATATTACTATCTTTTGTAATCAAAATAGAGCTTTTTTGATATTTAAGATAAATATAGACAATATTAAAATTGCGTTTTTCTTTTTACAATTTTCGATTGCAATCTTTTCTAGTCTTCTAAATACAAACATGTTCTTTTCAACTATATTTGCTCTATATATATTTTTTATTGCTTTTAATATTAATATAATTAAGATAAATGCGAAGCTTGTATTTATATTTGTTGTTGTATTCGTATATATATCTATTAAAGAGAGAATAATTTCTAATTTTAAATCTATCAAAATAATAGATAGTAGAACGCTTAGTTTCTATGTAGGAGCTGGAAATCTTGTTCGACTATATATATTGATCGATACTACATAACTCGATTACGTAATATTGAGTCAAGTAGTATTGAATTAAATAGTATTTGACACTAAATTAGATCGAATACAATATTACGACACTCTTATCTAATCTAAGTTCAAAAATTAGCTCTTATATAAATTATGTTCTATATTTTATAAAGTTCGAAATCTATTTTAAAACTTTTAAGTCTTAAGCATCTTTCTAGCAAAAGTAAAAAAAGTGTATAAAATTTTTTTGTCAACAATTCATATATAGACGTACGTATATTTACGACTTTGAGATCTAGTAAAACTCAAAAAATATATTAAGACAAAACTTATATTAGGAATTATGCGAACGTTGTCAATAATATTCGATAACTATAACAAAAGAACAAAAAATGCAAATTTAAATAAATAATGCAAAGATTAACAATAATAAATATAGCGACTATTTAGTTGCAAGTTGTTTAAGTAATTAAGTCTAGCATTTATGCTTAAAATTACAAATAATTCAATTATCAAGTTAATTTAAAAACTTATTAAAACGCTTTAAATGCGTTACAAAGAAAAACTTTAATTAGTTCGATAATTATTTGCTCTTTCATAAAGATGTATTTTAGTTTGATTTAGTTATTTGCAATCTTTTCGCGAACAAAATAGATTTGAATATTTATATACTTTGTTCAAATGTATTGCGCAAAATTCTTAGCAAGCACTATTGTTCTCTAATTGTCGCAATATATAATAATAACAATTAGACACAACGCAAAAGTTGTTAAAGAGAAAGTTCTAATAACAACAAAAACTCTAAACATAGACAATAACAATAAGAATAAATAAAATAATTGCAATTGCAATTGCTTTAATAGCACTTGAAGTTAAATAATCTTTTTAACAATTTACGTTTGTTCGATGTATTTGACTTTGCAAGTAAATAGAGCAACAATTAATTAAGGTTTAAATAATTAACTAATAACAATACTTTTTAGATTAAAGATATACTTAAAGATAAAACAACAAGTATCTTAATTCTTGCTCTAATTAACGTCGATATAGTTTAATAAAAAAGAAATGCTTCTACAAAAAGTAAAACAAAGATTAAGAATATCTCAAAAATAACAAAATATTTGTTTAACAATCTTTTAGTAAATGTCAATAAATTTGAAAGTATAATTGTTTATTACTAAGACAACAAAAGCGATATCTAGTCAAATATCTAGCATTGCGTATATAAGAAAATTAATAATTGATTAATAACTATAATAATAATTCGAATTAACAATATAGTTTGAATTGACAATATATATTTTAAATATATTTATAAAAGTAATAACTAGTTTACACTTCTATATTTTGTAATTCTTTAATATCTTTTTTAAATATACTTTTTAACTTAAATAAAAAATTCGAATTGCAAAATTATATTTAATTTTAATTTTTAAATATTATTAAACGAGATCTAAGTCAATTATCTTAAATTAATTAACAAAAGTTCTCTTAACAACGTTAATAAATTTCTTGTCAACGTTAACAATTAGAAGATCGTTTATATAAATAAAAATAATAGTAGAACTATTAATAAAGATGCTTATATCGAAATTTAATAAACAAAAGTAATGTTTCTTTAAAAATATTGCAAAAGTATTATATTATATTCGAAGCATTTGCTTCAACTTATAGAGAGCTTTTCTAAGTTAATAAATCTTTTTATCTTGCTTAAAGTTGTAAAACAACTTGATATAGATTTGTTAATATTCTTGTAAAAAAAGATAATAACAATATCTATTTGCTCTAGATTTCAATTATTAACAACAACAAAAACAAAGATAGTTTTGTAACTTATAAACTTAATTACGACAACAAAGATTTTAATATAGTTTAGATCTTTGCGTTGTTTAAAGTTTCTAATAATTTAACAAACTTTATAGCGAAATTTTTTATTATTAACTTTATGTTTAATCTTGTAGACTTGTTTATTACAAAATACGTAACGTTTGTTAAATGCTAAGCAAACAACATAGACACTGTTTTTCTTTAAGAATTTAATTTCGTTTTGTTTAGCTAACTATTAATTTATTTTGTAATAAATATTTGCTATAACTTTAATATAAATCTTGAATTTATATAGCTTTATTAATATAATTTTAAACAATAAAGCAAAAAGATTTGCGAATTTATTTCAATACAATTAAAGTTTCGAGTATCTTTGCAATATTATATTTAAATTTTGAGACAATATTAAATTTTGAAGTATATTTAATAATTTGATAACTTTACAAAACTTATTAAAGTTAATAAAATTAAAAAAAGTACTATTTTCGAAGTTAAAAATAAAAATAAAATTTAAGAAAAGTAATGCTCTTAAAGTCTAAAAAAGATAAAATTGTAAATAAAATAAATAAATTTTCTAATTTATTATTAGAGTTTTTAATCTTATTTAAGAGCAAAACAATTTTTTGTTGCTCTCGTAATATTATTGCAAGATTTAAATTAACTCTTATAAAGTTTAGAAATTTGTTAATAATATTAACAATATTCGATTGTCTAAAAAGAGATAAAAATTGACAAGTATTGTTGTTTTAACAACTAGTCTTGTTGTAATTAACATTTAAGCAAAATAATATTTGCTTATTATTTAGTTAATAGATCTTCAATACGCGTTAGATTTTGTCTTTATTATTTATTACACAATAGATATGCTCTCTCTTATAGTTTATTAGCATTAAGAATCTAATATAATCTTGAAACTTTTGTTAATTAGTGCTTAATTATATTTTTAGTACTTTTTTCTACTAGTTTATGCGTCAAATATATCTATAGTTATAAAGATATTTAATCCTTGTCTCGAAAAAAGTAATAGAGCGTTTAACAACAAAGACAATGTTGCAATATAAATTAATTATTTAAATTATTTTTAATTAAAGATTAATAATCAAGTTAGCATTTTTTATTATAGTATTAATTTTTTGTATTAGAGTTTAACTAAGATGTTTAACACAATTGTTTATCTTAAGAAAAGCAACAACAATAGACTTTGTTTGTATTTTGCGCTTCTTGCTCTAGACTTTAAAAACTTTATTTATATATTTATCTTTATTTTTAACGCAAATGCGAGTGTATTTGTTGTCTCTATACTTAAATTCGTTAATATAGCATTTAAAGAAAACTAAAAGATTAACTTTATTCTAGTTTTTAAAATATTTTACTTGTAAATATTTGATTTTATTATTTAGTTAAGTGCAAACGTAACAAACATTATCAAATTTATCTAAAGATATAAATCTTATAATGTTAATATAAATAAGATTTTTTTTTAGCAACTAAATTTAATAAAGACTCGATAAAATGTTGCTTTAATTCTTGCGCAAATGAAAAAGACAAAAGTATTATTTGTCGAAAACTTTGTAAAATTAAAGACGCTTTTTCGAATAAATTAATAAATATTTTGCTTATCTAGATAATTAAGACGTTTGTGCTATATAAGTATTGCATCTTTATTAATCGCTAATAGAACAATAGCAAAGATAAAAAGTACAATAAATGTTTCTAAATTTAAGAAGTAAAGATTAAAGTCTTAGATTACTTAAATTTGCTAAACGTTAATAAAGAATTTGTAATCGATAATTCTTCAAGTAATATTAGCGTCTTTAATTTAATTATAGAAAATTAAGTTGTATTAAGAGTTTAACAAATATTAAATATTGTAAATAGTAATATATTGAACTTTGCTATCTTTGCAACAAACAAAAAAACAAATAATTTTAATATCTATAATAATTAAAGTGCTCTCTATATCTTCTATTAATTGATAAAATATTGCTAAATAGAATACAAAGATATTAGAATATTCTACTATATATTGATTGCATTTAATATTAAAGACTTACTTGTATAAAAGATAGTTAACAACAAGAGCTAGCGTAATGTTTGCAAATAAAAATAATTTAAAAATTGCAAACAAGATTGTTACAACAACAAAGACAAGATAACAATTATAAGTTATTACTTTAGTAATTCTTTATTCTTTGTTATTATTGTTCTTGTTCTTGTTTTTGTTAAACTTAAATTTGTTTTTATTCTTTTTAAATTTAAATTTCTTTTAATCTTCTTTTTAATTATTGTAATTTTAACAATACTTGTTTTTGTTATTATTTCGATTGTTATTAAAGCTATTGTTCTTTAAGACAAGACGCAATTCTAGATATAAGTTTTAGTAATTTGATTCTTAATAGTTTATCTTATCGCAACTTGTGCATTTCTCTTGTTTAATATATACAAAATTGAAATTGTTAACAACGAGAAAAATATTCTTTGTAATAGTAATTAGCTTAATAATTGTTATCGAAATTAAAATATTATTAATAACTAAGATATTTATTAAATTGACATATTAAGCTTTGTAACTGTAAATAACAATAGATAACTTTTGTTTTTAAGTTTTATCTTTATTAAAAAGCTTATATTTAAATATTGATTAATTAATAAAGAGACAAGCAATATTGTTAAAATCGATTAGATATTTAAAGAAAAATTAATTCTTATTTATAATTAAGTTACTTAGATAGATAAATAGTTTATTAATAATATCGCGAAATTTAGTTTTGTACTCGTTAATATTTTAACAATTAATAATCTTAAGAAACTCGAATTTGACAAAAATTCTTATTAATATACTTAACTCTTTGGACTTGCATATCTTAACAATCTTTTAATAAGTTTCTTTAATTAAATCTATCTTCTTTATATTGTAATACAAGTCTTTATTAATAATATTTTAAAGCGTATTTATGCACTTCTTGTTGTTAACATTTTATTTAACTTGTTCTTCAATAAAAATATCAAACGAATTAGCAAATTTAAGATCTAAATTAATGTATTTCTAAAACTCAATTTAATTAAAGAATTTTAAATAAGTCTTGTTTTTAAATAAGAAAGTTTACGTTATTGTTAATTTTAGCAATTTGTTTAAAAATTACAAGAAATAACGCGAAAATACTAGTAATTATAACAATATTAATATAATTTGTTATCTTAGAATTCTATTAATAACTTGTAAGTAATAAATAATGTTACTAATAAATATAGTAAAAATGCGCGATTGTGTAGTAAAGATTCTAATAAAGATATTTTAATTGTTAAATTACAAAGATCAAGCAAGTTAACAAATTTCGAGTTAGATATTTAGTTCAATAAATACTCTTCGAAAAATTTAAATAAAGAAGATAATTAAATATACTTTTTTTTGTTAACAATATTAAGTTAATCAGTTTTGTCAATTATTGTTTGAATAAAGTTTTAATAAATAAACAATTAATAGACTCTTAAATAAGTCTTGTAATCTTGTTGTTCTATCTTAAAATTATAACAAATGTAGATAAGAATAGAATTAATAGACTTAATTTGTTTAATAGATAAAGACATATTAATAACAAATAATTTCTAATTAAATTGTTGTTTTCGCTTAATTGTAGATAAAGCTCTTTAATTATCTAGAATTTGATTTGAATATTTTTATTTTTCTTCTTAATCTTAACAATTATAAAGATAGTAATATTTTTTTGTGTCTTTGCGATCGTTGAATCGATCTTTCTAGTTCTTTTATTTTGACAAGACTAAAAGTTAGTCTTTTTGATCTAAATCTTTTTCGTTGCTTTTAGAGTAATTGATAAAATTATTTCGATTTTTAAAATATGTTCGTGATTTAATTTACTAATTTGTTTCGTATATTGTAGTAAGAAACGTTGACTAGCACTTGTTTTAATTATTGAACTAGCAAGTTGACTCGTTTAATTGTTAATAAGAGAATTTTTGCAATAAGTAAAAGAACGAAGATTAAGAAGATTAAGTAATTTAGCTCTCTTATTAATGCGTCAAAGCAAGGTCTTGTCTTGCTTTGATAATGTTCTTTGATTAATTATTAGCTATCTAACTATCGATTTCTAGTTGTATAATTGTTATATAATTAATTCTTCGATCTTTTTAGAGCTTACTATTGATAGATATCTATTAAAAGTAATTAGCGTTTTTTAACAAAAGCGACAAGTTGCAAATAAGATAAACTTAGTTGTTTTACAACTTATATTAGTTTTCTTTAGTAAAACGTTTGTGTTTAGAATCTTTAACTAGATGTTAATTATTTAATTATTGATAAATAAAGATTTTAGTTATTCGAGTAATTAAGCGATTAATTGTTCGACAAGTTTTGCCAATCTCCTAGCTATTGTTTTAATAGTATTAGACATAATATTGATATTCTAGTTCTTGAAAACTAATTTGAATATTAAGACAATTTAATTGTCAACTTTTGTATATTAGAAATTAACGAGAACTTAGCTAATAGTAGTAATTGTAAGTTTATTGTTAGTTCGATTTATTAGCTATACTTTAGACATTCTAATTAATAAGTAAATAAGTTTCTCGTCCTATTTTGAACTTATAATTTGTCAAAATAATAAATAGTAGAACGCTTAGTTTCTATATAGGAGTTGAGGATCTTGCTCAACTATATATATTGATTGATGCTACTTGACTCGATCACGTAATGTCGAGTCGAGTAGTGTCGAGCCAAGTAGTACCTGGCACTAGATTAGATCGGGTACAATATTTCGACAAAATCTAGTTTTAATTTTGATCTTAGCTTTAATTTTAATTTTGATTTTGATTCTAGTTTTAGTTTATTTATCTTTACTTAATTAGATCGACTTCTAAATTAATAATTTTGCTAAAGAAATAAAACGTATAATTTATAGACTCTTTGTTAACATTATTATTTTATATCTTGTGCAAATCTATTTGTAACTTTTCTTGCGTAGATAGTTATTATAAACAAATCTTTTATGCTATATTGTAGAAGAAAAATATTAAAACAATTGTATTGCTATAAAAACAATACATTTCTATCGATTATTTGCAATTTCTAATTATATAACTTGACAATAAAATCGATAAAACAACTATTTATCGAATTTGCTGCTAGGCTTAGCGTTAAAACTTTGCACAATATATTTTTAGCTCTTGTTCTACAATTAAGATAATAAATTGTTAAATTGTTAATATATTATATAAAGAGAAGTCAATATTATAGATATTTGTTTTAAGTAGATATTTGTAAAGTTAGTAATTATTTGTTTGATAATTTAAATACTTAAGAATGCGTTTTTTGTTTGTTAAAGTTAACAATAACAATAAACAACTATATTTTCGTAATTACAATGTTCTTAAATGCGTACGCAAACTTGTTTAAGTTGTCTAACTATGCTCTTTATCTTGTAGACTTCAAAAATTTGTTATTCTCTCTAGAACGAAAAAGACTTTTTATATTTAATTTGTTTGTAGTAATTGTCTACGCAAGAAAAGCTATTAATAGATTTACAAAAAATATGAAATAGTAATGTTGACGTAAGAGTCTATAGATAAGCATTTTATCTCTTTGACAAAATTATTGATTTAAAAGTCGATTTAAGCAAGTAAAAATAAATGAATCAAAACTGGAACTAAAATTAAAATTAAAATTAAAACTAGAAATTACTTCTTTCTCTATAATTATATATATAGATACAAAAGCAAATATAAAAGCAAGTTTTTGATTTGTCTCTACTACGTTAAAAGCTAAATAAACAAAAAATATAATTGTAACAAATACAAATAAACAAAACATGTGTGTATTTAAAAGATTGAAAAAGATTGTAATCAAAAACTGCAAAAAGAAAAACGCAATCTTACTATTATTTATATTTGTCTCAAAACATCTAAAAGACTTTATATTAGTTAGAAAGAGTAATTACGTATTCAATATAGCAAAAACAACAATTCTAGAATATATAGATGCGAATTTAGAAATTTAAATATTCCAAAAAGTCAATTTCGAGCTTATAGAGTCTAATTTCGCAATCAAAAAAAAGACACAATAGTTATTAATTAAAGACGTAACTAGCAATCAAAAACATATAGACTTAAACATATGAATTAACAAAGCGAAAAAGAGAATTCGAAAATTGATTAAATACTATAACAAAGATTATTAAACAAAGAAATTCTCTAGGACTAGTTATAGAACACATAATAGAAATATTTGATTACTATTATATCGATTTAATAAAAAAACGTCTTAATTGTTTGAAGAAATTATTTAAAGTAAGATTGAATCAAATAATAAATTGTTTGAGCAATTTAGATGCGACAAAAGTGCAAAAATCTCAAAAAAAAGTTATCAAAAATTCGAATTATGTAACAAGCGCAAATCAAGTAGATGTTTTATTTTTGCGTCAATTTATAAACAATCTCACGAATAATCGACTTGCATAATTTATCAAAAAATTAATTGACAAATTCAAAAATAATACTTTATCTATAAGATTCAAATGCAATAAATTGTCTATAATATTTAGAAAATCTCAAAAGCAAACATAAGAAACAAACAAATTATTATAGAAAAATACACAAACAATAACTTTATAAAAACTCGCGATAGTATTAATAAAGCAATAGAAAAAGCAATTATATATCTAGTAGCGAAATCGATTAAAAATACATTTACAATAATTATTATAATCGAAAAATCAAATATAAACGAGTTACTAGAATATAAAGAGAAATAAGAATTGTTGTTTTATAACGCTACAATAAAACGTAATATCAAATAACACAAAGTAGTATTGCACACTATTTCTATAGATGTTGTAAGAGATAGAAGTATACTACAAGACTTGCGAAATAATATAGAGCTATTTAATAATATTGAGCTTATTAGTAATTTCGTATAAATGCTGTCAAATACAAATAAAGCTTGAAAGAAATATACATTAATAGTAATTGTTTTCAAAATAAAAACAAACGCATAAAAAGTAATTAAAGAAAACAAAATTTACACATAAGATAAGAATCTTAGAATTGCAAAGTATAAGAATGCAAAATCTAGCACACAATGTTATAAATATTAATTCTATAAATATTTTATTAAAAAATGCAATAAAGAGATTAAATGTGTTTATTGTAAACAAAATTATGCGTCTCAAAGTTACAAATACTCTATATGTATCAAAAGACAACTATGTGCTTATCTAAATTTGAAATGTGCAAATTGTAAAAAGACATATATTATTAAAAATACGAAATATGTCTACTATAACAAGAACAAGTTAAACAATCTTAATAACAATTTATTGCAAGCAAACGATTGATTTTAATATCGAAAAATTCTATAATACTCTTAAATAAAGATTTAGAGCAAAAAAAAATCGAATTCTACAACACAATTGTGTCAAAAGTAGATTTATTATAAAGTTATATTTATAGAGCGTAATTCAAATAGCAAATATTGTGCTTATTTAGAAACTCTAGATATACAACAAAAAGCACAATACAAAATTTGATTGTTTTAATTTTTCGAAAATACGCTTAATTTATAAAGACTATAGACCTGAAGTAACAATATTCGTGTTTAAAACGACTATAAATGTTAATTGTATATTAAGACTAAATTTGATAACAAACTCTAATACACAATTACTTGTTATTTACAACAATATTTTGAATAACAGCATCGCATTACTATATATCTATAATAAAAAGAGTTAAAGCTCTAAGTTCAATAACTACATTGTAAATAGAATTTTGACAAGTTGTTAATTAAAAAGCACAAAAAAGTTTATTTTAACAAAAGATTTAAACGCATATTACTCTTAATAAAACAATAAGACTGTCAATTCGCTACGCTCTTTTACATTAACAAGTTAATTAAGAGAAACCAAAAGAGAATTAGTAAATATTCTAGATAATAGTACGAGACATAACACAAATACTATTAGAGACTTTGTTATAGATTTAGTCTTTGTGTTAACAAATTTAATTAGTAAAATTACAAATTAACATATTAATAAGAAAGTAGACATCGAATTAGATTACAAGATTATTAGATTTAAAATAATTACAAACAAACAACAAACAATAAAAAATTCAATTGCTATATTATACAATATTGTCAAAGTAGATTAAGAAGAATTTATTATATATTTGAATACAAATAAGATTAAATAATTAACGAAAATTGAAAATAATTGTATTTTAAATCGAAAAGCTCAAATATTAACTCTAAAACTCAAAGAATATGTAAATAAATCTATTTCAAAACGAAAACTAAACTCTAAATCAAAGTTCTAATAGATTAAGAAACTAGAAATCTTGTGCAAAAAAATATTTATAGCACGTTATTAATAAAGAAAGTTTTAAATTGATTAAACTTAAAACGCAATTACAAACGCTAAAAACAAATATTTTGAAACTATTAAAAAGTGCAAAAAGTCTATTTGAACGAAATTTCTAAGCGAGACAATCGACAGAAATATATTTTAAATATATAAATATACAAAACAACGCAATATTAAGATATTATTATTAATTAAGAATGTCAATAAAAGTTAAGCAATAGAATTTGTGATTAAATGCAAAATATTTTTGCAAACAATATATTTAAAGCTATTTATAATCTCTATAAATATATATATTGCAAAAAATTAGAAGTCTTAAATATAATCAAATATTAAAGCAAAAGAAATAAAAAATACAATTTTTACGTTAGGTATTTTTAAGAAAGCACTTAAATCAAATTATATAACGTTCTTAATATTGTAAAAAGTATAAAAAGTAGCTTTAACGTTATTTAATGCAATATTTATAACAATCGTAAACACAAAATACTATCTTAAGTATTAAAGAGAAAAAACAAGAATTATTTTATATAAATCTAACAAAGATCGTACAATATTCGAAGAATATCGAACTATTACACTTCTTAATTGTTTTATCAAAGTAACAAGAATTGCATATTTGACAAAAAACTCTTTATATAACAAAGATATTCTTAATTTTAAACAAATAAGAAACTAAAAATAGAAATTTGCTATAGATGCAATTCTAAATCTAGTATACAACGCACAAATAATCAAAAATAGAGACAATACGCTATTTTGATTGCTTATAAATGTTAAAAAGGCTTTTAATTATATATCTCTTACTTATTGTACGAAACGGGTTGAATTAACTCGAATTCAACTCGTTTCAACTTGCGTACAAGATAGATTAAAGATAGATTTTGCACCTAAGAATTTAATTCAAAAATTACAAATTAGATTCAAAACTCGCATTAATTCAAATTTAAGATTAAATAGACTCGCGAGTTGCAATTTGCCACCCATTTTGTATAGAGCTTGACGTTAAGAATTTACGCAAATCTATTTCTAGCAATCTTTCTACTTGCGCGAGTTATATTTTCTAGCTAAAGAACTTGCCTAGATTAAATTCTAGATAGTTAAAACTTGCTTCAATTCAACTTGTTGTGCGCAATAATCTTACTTAATTAATTAATATACTAAAGAAACTTGATATATTAGTTAATATAATTAATTATATTACTTCTTTTTTGCAAGAACAAGTAATTAGTCTAGCATTTAATAAAAACAAACAAAGGTTAAGCATATAACTTATCTCGAATGCAGATTTCTTACCTAGAACAAGCTTCTCTTAGATAGAAATTCTTACTTAAGAGAAACTTTGTTTATGCTAAGTCTATGCTTAGCATAAATTTTTCGAATTAAAAAAATTTATAACAATTTTCGCTTGCAATCGAAATGTATGCTCAATATATATACAATTTATATAGAGTATAATTTTCTTTATTTAGTATTAAATAAAAATTAATATTTAGAGTTTTACTTCTTTTCAATATATACTAAATATAAATTTAATCTTTTATATTTATTGCATTCTTAAAATTGTATAAAGTCTATAATACGTAATTAATTAAAATTTAAAAACAAGATTTTCGCATTATTAGATCTAAATTCTATTATAGTATAAATTGTTTTTAAACGTAATATAAACTTAATATAATTTTTACATTTGCGCAATTTAATTATTTATTTTGCATATATATTATATTTAAGCTTAGTCTATACTTAATTTAAATCTTAATAATAATATATCTTTTAATAATGTTAGCAATTCTTTTGTCTTTAATATCTATATATCTTTTAGCAAAGAAAATTCTCTTATATTTAAGAATTTTGCAAATTAAGATTAATAAGCAATTTTGCAAAAAATAAATAAAATTAAGATTTACTTTATACTTATTATATACTAGATATTTGTTAAATATTTAAGTAAATTTTAAATTTTAATAATATTAATACTTTTAAGTTAAATATAATATTAAGTAATTAAAATATTAATAATAACACTTTTATAAATAATTAAGAAAATTAAAATATATTAAACAATTAAGATCTTAATAATTTTGATAAATTATTGCCTATAAAACTTAAGAAAATAGATTCTTTTTTATATTTTATATTTATTGTATGCTAAATTAATATTTATTATATATAGAGCTTTATTAATATTAATAAAATTACAATTATCTTTAAAAGACGCAATTAAATAATTGTATTAAAAGTGCAAAATTATTACAATATTCTAATATATTTATATACGCATTAAAAAAAATTTCTTTATTTTATATATAGAAAAAGCACAATATTAGTCGAGATTTTATTTAATATATCTATTTTTATTTTTATTTTTATTTATACTTGATTTAACACTTCTAAGAGTCTATGCGCGTTCTATATATTTTTTGCGACTAGATTTTCAAATTCAAATTGCGACGTTTCAATATTAAAAATTATCTATTGTAATATTTACGTATAAGAAAATTCTCTATAAGAATTGTAAAGATAATATTGATTTATAATTTACAAAAGAAATTTTTATATATTGTTCGACAATCTTAGATTCTTAAATTCGTGCATATTAAGAACGAGAGCTTTAAGAATTTATACTTAAGTTCTCTTTGTAAATTGCAATTATGTAAAGATCATTTGTTAATACGTAATTTTATATATTTCTTTTTGTATAATTTTAATGTTCGAACTTAATGTTAACTCTTATTTGTACTCTTATACAAGCAACGTCTTTAATTTAGAATGTAGCGAAATATTACTTTTGACAAGATTAAATATTCTTGTTGTCGCATCTTAAAGTAAACGAAGTCTCTTATTATTTAGCTTTCAAATGCGCGTTAAGCGTATATTAATCAAAATAGAAAACAATTATTTAATCAAATTATATAATCTTAACGCAATCAATTTATATGCGACAAAAACTTTCGATATTTTGCTTGTGTAACATACGCGTATTTTTTTTTTTAGCTTTTCTAAATTTATACGCACAATGCTTCGAGACTTTTTTGCGATATTTTGAAATACGTCTTTTGCGATCGTAATATAACAAGCATTGTAATAACAATCGACGCGTACAAGAAATAAATAATAATAGTTATAAATAGTCTTACGTGCTCTTAATTATACGTATCTTATTATACGTAAGAGCTCAAAATAATAATAATGATAATAATAATTAATATTGTTGTTGTCTTCGCAATTAAAAGAGTCAATTTGTTGTAACAATTGCATCGAACGCTTGCGAACGTCTTACTTGTCAATGCTAAGAATATTTGACTTTGTCGAATATTGTAGTATTAATAGGTTCGTAGTTAGCATTACGTACAAATAGTTCTCTCGCTAATCTAATATATCTATTAGAACGTTAATTAATATATATATATATAACGTATATTTAATTTAAGTATAATATAATTTTAATTTATATTAAGATTAAATTTAATTCTTTATTATTGCAATTAACTTTAAAATTACTTAAGTTACTTTTTTACTTTTAGAAATTAAAAAGAAAGATAAAGCAAACAAGATTTAATATTAAAGCTTTAAATATTTCGAAATCAAATATTGTAAATATATATATTCGAATATATTATATATATATTTAATATACAATAGAATTAAACTTAAGAATATTAATAATCTTTAATAATATTTTATTTAATTAATATATACAATGAATGTTAACGCGCAATTAAAGTATTGTACAAAGATTTAATTTTATAAGTTTTTTAAGAAATAACAAGATTAACGTATACGTTGTATGCATTTTAAATTTGTAACTCGCATATACAAGAATTAAGAATCTATTATATAAGAAATTTATAAAATAAATTCTTACTTAATCTATATTATTTATAAATTAATTTTATAGATTTATCGAATTAAATGCTTTTTACTATAGAATTTAAGTGAATTTCGCTACGAAAATCGATATTATACTATCTTATTATACGAGAAGAGACGAGAGAGAATATCTTATTAACAATAACGTTCACAATTTATCTCAATTGTTAAAATTAAATAAACGTAATTGACGCGACGTTAATAAGTAGTTAAGACGCTTTCAATATATCTTAACGTGATTTATTACAAATTGCGACAAAGATTATCGCAAAAATAATAAAGATCAAAAAGTTCTATAAATCTAAGATAAAAAACGCGTTTAAAATAATTTCGATAACAATGTTAATTAAGTAATGCATTTTTGTCGAGAAACTTACGCGCAAATTCAACGAATTCTTCGCGAAAAATAGACGAATTGACATAATTTTTATATTGAAAAAATTGAAAAAAACAACAAATCGATTAGGAAAAGTAAAAAAAATTAAGAAAAACACACAAGATGCAAACACATAAACGAGCATAATACAAAGCTCGTTATTAGTTGCGCAAACAACAATTAAAATAAATGTTAAACAAATATCTTTAAAACGACGATTAATTAAAGAGATAAAGTTAATAACTAGACTGGTCGCGTCGAGTTGAGTCATCGAGTTCGAGCTAGGTTCTCGACTCGTTAAGACTTGATTTAGGTTAAAAATCTTAGCTCAAGTATTCGAGTTAAGTCAAAGGATAGATATGAAGTACTTAGCGTATAACTTGGCTCGACTCGCCAAGACTCGAAAAATTTAGATTATTTTTAAAAAAGTGCATTAATCAACTTAATCAAATTGATTAATTTAATTAATTTGCTTATAATATTATATAGTAATGCATTTAGATAATGCATTTGTATGTTATTTGTGCGTTATTATTTTTAAACTATTTTTAGTAATTCAAATAATGCGAATTTTTTTTAAAATAGAAAATCTTAGCATTTTGACGTCATTTTCGATTGCTTGGCGAGTCGATCGAGTCGAATCAAGAAATCGTTGACTCAAGTCGATTCCAAGTTGAGTCAAGAGATTGATATCGAGTATTTGGGTCGAACTAGAATGTTAGTATCGAAACTCGACCTAGCGATCAATCTATTAATATCACAAATTAAAAAAAAGAAAGAGACGAAGAAAGTACACAAAATAAGCGCAACGAAAATAATTGCATTAATGCGCAATTTAAACATCGTTAACACACTAAGTGCGCGAAAAAATATATAAGAGATAAAACGCTTTAAAAGAATAATAATTTTCAAAATTAATAACGAATGCAACAAAAAAATTCTAAAATTCTAAAATTTTTAAGTTAAGAACGTATTTATTGCGACAATTTTGCGTTGTAAATGCGCAAAAATAATAATACACAATATTAAAGTAAAGGGTATGCTTAAAAAAATATAAAGAAAAAAAGAATAAAAACAATAAAAAGATTATGCAAGATTATGTATTAAGAATTAAAAATTAATAAAGCAACTTAACTTATAAGAAAGAGCGATAAGAAAAAATTCGTCTTTATTGTAATATAAATAAATTGCGCAAAGATAATAAATAAGTTAATTCAATTTAACGTAATTTATAAGTCGAATATTAAAATAACAAAATATTACAATACGAGTTGCAAAATAAAGCAATATATAAAGTATTAAAAGTATAATTACTTAATATAGAAATGCAAGAACGAACAACGATGCGCTTATTGTGTGCGAGATTATCGCTTCAATTAATGTTCACATTAATTAAATTTATTAAAATAAAAGTGCGACGTTTGCAAAAATACTTACAAAGCATTCGATTTTAAGTGCTCTAGAAGATAAGACAAAAAACTAAGAATAAAAGAGATAAAAAAGACAAAGCTACTATATTACGTTGTCAAAATAACAAGAGCAAACAAAATAACAATTATCTTAATAACTCTTAAAAGCGCAACAACGTTTAATTAGATATTAAAGAAAAAAACAAAACGCAAAGCGACAACAATTAATTGCTCAACATAAACAAGCTGTATGCAAAATACTCTTGTAGTAACAAGAAGAAACGTAATTTAACAATTAATTAAAAAAAGACACTTTAACAAATTGTTAAGTAGTTAGTTTATTCCAATAAGACAAAATAACAACAAGATAGCAATAGTATTGTTATAAAATATATCTTTTACGCAAGAAATGCAAAATCTAATAAATATTAATATCGAAAATTATACGAAGCAATTTTAATAAAGACATAAAACAAGCTCAAAATATTATAATATAACATTTACAAATTAAGAAATAAAATAATAATTGTATTGCTTTAAAAGAATAAGATACAAAATTACAATATATTAATAATACAAAAGTTGTAACAATATTACGTTAAAACAAAGATATACAATTTAAAATACGCAACCTTTACGTTTATAAATAACGACAAAAAAATATGCTTCTACGTTAACAAACGCATTAATAACAATAGCTAGCACAATATATAGTATTTCAAAGATATATAAACAATAATGTTATAGTTATGTTTTAACAATAACAATATAAAATATAATCTTGTTAACATTTATAACATTTATAACTTGCTTTTAAATAATTATAACAAAATAATTAACAAAAATAATCTTTTAACAATAGATTTAACTTTGCGGATGCAAAACGAAAGTATTATTGTAAAGAATTTTAATTTGCATTATTTCTTTTAAGCAAGCTCTTTCTATTTTAAACAATATTTATTTTCGAAGAATTTATTAAATATAATGTGCGCAATCGACGTAATATTAACTCTTTCTTAAGAAATTATAATAAAAGATTATTAAAACACTTAAATTACGATCGATTTATTGTTCGTTAAAAAAATAACAAATCGATTAATATATTGCGATATAAACAAGAAAATAGAAAACTTATTTAATTATTTTCTAATAAGAACAATGCTAAATTTTCGAATACAAAAGAAATTTTAACGTTGTTTTAGACAAAATTGAAAAGCTATAAATTTAAAAAAGTTCGACAATATATTAAAAAATCTATTATTCGAATCAATATTAAACAATCTAATAAAAAGAGACGACATCAATAAGTACACAACAAAGTTGCTTAATACTTTAAAAAAAACTATTAAAAACTCTATCTTATAAGCAAAATTACATAAGAGAATTAAACTTAAGTAGACAACAAAGTGTACAAAGATAATTAAAGAAACTAAAAAACTACATTAATAATATTGCATTTCTAGCGAATAAGCAACGTATATTTAAGTATGCAATAAGAAAAACAAGATTTTAAAGAAATTCAAACAAGACAAGTTTTGCAAACAAATAAAAACTTCGAAAAATATTATTAAGAATTTTTTCGAAATAACAAAGTAAACTAGAAACGCAACAACAAAAATATTAATTAAATTTACTATATTATTATTACAAATTAATACGAACATTGCGACAACAACAAAGAACAAAATCGAAACAATATTTTAATTTTAATTTTAATTTTTACTTACAATTCTAGTAAACAACTTGAATAAATTCTTTTATTCAATTTTTATAAAAGACAACAAAATAATATTAAAACGCAAAATAATAAGAGCAATGCATAAGACAACTTTTAAAAAGATATTAAAAATTAGCAATATAATTAATTGTGCATTGCGACAGTTAATTTGCATTATTTTATCTTAAGTAAAATCTCTATTTAATAAATATATTAAGAAAGAGATGCAATTATTTTATTTTAAAAAGACAATTACAATAATGTTGCGCAAATCAAGAAGAAAAAATTACTCTAAATTGTTATTCTTTAAATCTATCGCATTATTAAATATATTAGATAAAATACTAAAGTCAATAATATTAAAACGTCTTCGCTACGTTATAGAGACGCATATTACTTTATTAAGCATACAAATAAGAGCTAGAAGACAACGTTTAATTAATACAATATTGCAATTAATTACAAAAAAGATTTATACAATATAAAGCAATTAAAAGAAGAAAGTAATATTTCTACTTAGTCTTGATATATTAGACGCATTCGACAATATATTACACATTCGATTGCTTTACAATATAAAGAAAAAACAAGTTTCTACTTGTTTGCTTAAATAAATAGAGAATTTTCTAAAAAAACGTTGTATTATTTTAATTATAAAGGACTATACAATAAAGAAAGACAATGCAAACATAAATATATTGCAAAAATTTTCTCTTTTTTTAATTTTATATTTGTTTTATAATGTAAATCTATTGAAAATATGCAATAATATTAAATTGCGAGTTAGCGCTACGAATTTTGTAAACAACGTTAATATATTAATATATAAAAAATCAATTAAACGTAATTGTAGAATGCTAAATTAAATATATAACAAATGCGAACAATAAGCACAAAGTTACAAATTTAAATTCGCAAAAAAGAAATATAAACTAATTTAATTTTCGCGAACTTCAAAGAGATTTAATATAAGTGCTTATATAACGCTAACAAAATACAAGATAATTGTTAAATCAAATATTAGAATATTGAAAATTCAACTAGACTTAAAGTTAAGATAAAGAGCTTACTTGCATTAAATAAAGATTAAGCTAGTAATTAAACACAAAAGCGCGTTAATAATAGAAAGTTCAATATTTAACATTTTGTTAAAGACAAATAAGCGCAAGTATATTATTATTAAAAAGTCAATAATAATTTACAATATTGTCGCATAATATACGTCTAAAAATATAAAAAAAAAAAAAAAAAAATATTTCGAAGTTGCAATCGACACAAAATTGCGCACTTCGACGTATTACGAATGTTTACAAAATAACATTTACAAAAGTTTTATAAATTAAAATTAACGTATTTCTTATTAATATATATCTCGAAAAATTAATACAAAAATCGATAGCTATTATAGATACACAAGAGTCGAACATAATAATAGACGCAACAATGTTGCGCATATACAACAACTTAATATTAAAAAAAGAACAAAAATTAAAGTTTAAAATAATATTTTTGCAATTTAAGAAAAGATAAATGCGAGTAGAACTTGAATTAACAACAATATTGTAACAATAATTTTACACAACTATCTTATAAGTAAAATCTTGTAAGATAGTTATTGCGTATAGCAAAAAAATAACTAAGAAAAAGTACGTTGCTAACAAGTTTAATTAATATTAGAGAACGTACTTCGACAAAAGCAATCGCGATAAAAACGTTATTGTTGTCTTAATAAAAGCAAATTAAAGAATTAAGAAGTAATTAGAAAGCGTCAAGATAATACTTATGCATTACAACAAACTTAAGAAACTTACAAAAATAATCGAAAAATTAACAAAACATTGCGAGATATTTACTAATTTGCGAAAACAAGTTTACAAGATATATTTCGACAATTAAGTTTTACTAAAAATTATAAAAAAGATAAAATTAACGTTAAATTAAATACGTTTTAAAAAAATGCAAAGAATATATAATGCAATGTAACGTTGCAACGTTATATTAAAACTTTATTAAGTTTTAGAATATAAAGATATAAAAGGTAACGAAATTGCAAACAAAGTTGCTAACAAGATGCACAAATAACGTTTATCTTTTGCAAATTAAATAATAAACAAATTTGTCGTCAAAAAAATAATTATTTAAGACAAGATTTAAAAGAAGTAACAATTAAGATAATTAAAAGACAAGAATAACGCAAAGTATTGTAAGCTTATATTTAGAGTTATGCATAAATATATGCAACTATATATTAATTGTCTCAAATTATACAATGTACTTCTAATATAATTAAAAACAAGCAAAATTGACTTTAATTAATTTTTGTGTAAACAACGAATACTTAAAATTACAATAAGACCTTGCGATTGCAATTAAGAACGCATAACAATTAAGTATATTTTGTTAATCTATCTTAAATAGCGACAAGAAAAAACACAAATGTAACAAGAAATTAATATTAGAAATCTACGACAATTGCTAGACAAAATTAGATTTATTGTCGCAACAGTACGCATAATTTTAATTATTAAATTGTTGTGTTAATTTTAGACAACGACATTGTTAACAATGCTTAAATCTCTTTTAAATTTATAAAGTTCTCGTTTGAAGAATTTTCTTGTATTACGAATATTACGATATAGAAGACGAAGACGCAACGTTATTATAACAACTTGTTACAAGCAAAATAATAATCGCAAATTTTAGTCAATTATAATTAAACAAGTAGACGCTAGTGTTATTCGTCTATTTGTAATTGATTAGATTTAAAAATTGTAAAAATATATAGTTCTTGCATAGATTCTTAGGAGTGTTAAATCGAGTATTAATTAAAAAAAAAAAAATGTTGCAACTATAATCTTCGAAAATTACAAGAAGTTTTACAATAAAATTAAGAAGAATTCTTCAATACTTAAAGAGTTGCAATTGAAAATTTATTTAAAATTTAAATATTAAGTTAAGATATTTAACTTATAAGAAGTTAACAAGTTATTGTTAAATAAAAATATTAATTATATTATTAATCTTATATTAAAGACAATCTTTTTAACTAAGAAAATCTACAATATTTTATAACAAAAGAAAGAAATTATTAAGATCTATATAGAGAATATAAAAGATAAAAGATATATTCGAAACAATATCTTGCAATATATAGTTCTTACTTTTATTGTTAAGAAACTCGATAAAAAACTACGCATTTGCGTAAATTATAAAAACCTTATATTACAAGTTGCATGCTAATAGATACTATTTAGAGCATATTGCTTTTTACAAGATAATTAGAAAGAAAAGATCTATTAACAAGATTAAAGTAATTAAGAAGACTTAACTCTTAAATATCTTAAATTCGAGTTAAAATAATTAAGATAATTAAGATCTTAAATATCTTAAATATCTTAAATCTTAAATAATAAAAAAGTATATAACTTTCGAATACAACTCTTTTATAAATTGTATTTAATTTATTTTAAGTTTTTACTTATGATTACAATTACTAAGTTGCAATCTCTTATTATCAAATAGTTGTCTATATTGTCTAAAAACGTCTATAAATTTCTTCGATAATATAATTCTCTTTAATATTTCTTAACAAAAGTATTAACATAATACTTTAAATACTTTAAGAATATTTATATTAGATTAACGCGTCTTTATCTCGAGCACTAGCTTAACAATATTACGTCGATCAATATTTAGTAAAGACAACAAAATAAAAATTAACAAATTCAATATCTATTATAAAGATTATATTAATCTAAAGAATTAACTTATGCAAGTAAATATTTATTTTATCTTCTATCTTGTTTTAGCAAACTAGAAGACAATTTTTGCATTAATATTTTTTAGAGAAAGGATTTAATATTAACTCAAGTTAAACTTACGCAAATATCTAAAAAATATAACAAGAATTCTTGTGCAATATTTACAAATTTCAATAATTTTAAATTTTTTTCCCGAAGAATCTTCGAAACATTTAACAAAAAACAAATTGCAAAAAAAATAATTTAATACTTAATTTAACAAATCTTTGCAATAAATTATATAACAAGATTTTCAAAATATATTAATTTTATTAAATAAAATAATATTGTATTTATAATAATATTTCGACAAGATTTTAAAAACAATTTTAAGAATAAAATTATACGCGATAATAGATTTATTAGCAATATATTTAATTTTATTAAAGTAATTATCAATTTCGACAACAAGTTATATAAAAGAATTATAAAAAAATAATACAATTAATTTTATAAAAGAGCAAGAATCTTCTTTAAATTATAAATTAAATGTTAGCAAAAGAAATTCTTCTAATTAAAAGTATAGTAATTCAAATTATTGTAAGTTTATATCTATAGAATTAAATTTTATTTAATAATATAAAGAGAAGAACTTTAAAAGAAAGCAAGATAACAAATTTTAGAAAAAATATTATTTGTATAACAAATTAAGTTACTTTGCAAAAGATTATTAATTATAAAACTTAATAAATTGTCAATAAATTAATATTATATTAAAAAAGATATTTAATAGCTAGAACAATATTAAGAAGCAAATTAATATAGAGATAAATATCTTCGAGACTATATTGAACAATAATTATTATCTAGTAAAGAACTTAAATTAATTATAAAAAGTTCTAAATAAAATATTATTCGATAAGATACTTATATTTATGCAAAAAGTTAATTAAGTACTTTAAAAGACTATTAAATCTTATGATTTAATTATCGACTTAAACAAAGAATATAATTAAAAGAACTTTTATAATTGTATAGAAGATATCTTAGATTATCTTAAGACTTTAGTTAGTTTATCGAAGATTATAAATAAATACAAAAAAGCTAGAAAGCAATATTACTATAGAAAAGAGTATACTTAATATTATTATGAAACAATTAGATCTTACAATATATACAAGTCTTAGTTAAACAACTTGCTATAACAACTTATGCTAAACTTATCTAAAAAAAAATTAAGTTAATTAATTTTCTAAGAAATCAAGAATTAGCAATTTAGTAATAGAAAAAAGCTTAACATAGATAGATGTTTAAAGTAGAAGTTATAGCACAAAAGCAAGAAAAAGTTCAATTTTTTAAATAAAGAGTATATTAGAGAAATGCAATATATTAGTTTAACAATAGCAACTAAACTTAACAACGCACGCACAATATTTTATTATATTAGTTAAGATTAACAATTATTTATTTATAACAATAATTAATTCTAGTACAATAGATAATTTTATAACTAGAGCTCTTGTAAAAAGAAAAAAAAGCTTTATTTAAAAGAAGCTTACCACTTACAATCTAGTAATTGTAGATAAAAACTTATTACTTGCAAGAAATAAAAAAATAAAAAAATAAACAAAATTATTATTAATAGTTATTTAGTAACATTACAAGAAACTAATCTTTAATATAGTAGAAATAATTATTTATAATATTGATCTAGAAATATTTTAATTAAAGCAATCCAATTTAAAAGTTAATTAAAATATATAAGTACTTAGATTTGCGCAATATAATAACGCAGTTTATATTTAATCTATATATTAATAATAGATAATAATAGATAAAAGCTTAAGTTGAAATTCGATTGCAAGTAGTAAATTTGTATTTTTGAAAACGAATAATTTAATAGAGTTTAACTGAATAGATATTAATAAAAGTTAGCTAAATTATAAAGTTAAAGTAAATAAAAAAAATTGCAAATCTTTTAAGAATTCTAAACAATCTAATATAGTAAGAAAATTGCTAAAGTATATATTACAAATATACAATAGTTAAAAGTATTTATTTTAGAAAGAGAAACAATTAAGATTTTATCTAAATATTTATTGTAAAATTACAAAATTAAACTTAAATTAAACAAACAATTTATATTTAAATCTATATATATTTTATTCGAAAAAAGCTAGAAACACTTCGCAAATACTTAACAAAAAACAAAAAAAACTTTTATTAGAAAATTCTAATTATAGATAGAATACTTAATTCTCTTTGTACTTAAAAAGAATAAAACTTTTTGTCTATATATTAATTATTGAAAGCTAAACAATATAACAATAAAAAATTAATATTTATTACTTAATATTAGCAAGCTTTAAGATTAATTATTTAAAGACTTAATTAAATTGAACTTACAAGAAGCGTACAATTAGATTAAAATAAAGATAAGAAGAAAGTAAAAGATAGCTTTTTGTATACGAAAATAATTAATAATATACTATAACAATATCTAGATCAATTTGTTATAATATACTTAAATAATATTATAATTTACTTAAATATCTTAAAAGAATATATAAATTATATTTTTAAAGTATTAGAGTATTTAGATAAAAGAAATCTATATTTTAAATTAAAGAAATGCAAGTTTTATTAAAAAGAAATTAACTTTCTTAAATTTGTTGTTAAACAATATAAAATATATATAAATTTCAAAAAGTTACAAATAGTTGAAGAATAAAAATTATCTATTAATATTAAGTCTTTTTAGATTTTATAAATTACAACAAGAAATTTATTAAAAACTACTTTATTAGTATATTATTATTAACAAATCTTACAAAAAAGAAGACGCTATAAATATAAAAATTAATAAAAAAAATTATTTTAGAATCTTAAGCTAAAATATTTAAAGAAATTAGTATTAAAGATATATAATTTCTAATTATTAAATAGAATTAAAATTAATATATTAGATTTAATTATTAATATATATTTTAGTTAAAAGTATAAAAAATATTTAATATTTAATAATATATCTTTTGCAAAGACTTTTGTTAATTAAATAAAATTATAATATTAATAACAAGAAGCTACTTGCTATTGTAATTTTTCTAGAATTATAAAAAATATATATCGAAAAATTATTAGAATTTATAATTTTTATAAATTATAAGAATCTTTTGCACTTTATTATTACTAAATAGTTTAACAAAAAACAAGTATAATAATTAGAGCAACTTAAATAATACAAGTTTAAAATACAATATATACTAGATAAAAATAATAATAAAGCAAACGCACTTAGCAAAAGAAGTAATTATATAAAAACAAAGAAATTGTTTAATTACAATATACTTAAAATTAACAAAAATAAATTACTATTAATAAACAAGTATAAGCTAAATACTATTTTACAAATATTTAGAAATAATAAAGAAGAATTTTTAGAACGAGTTTACAAGATATATTTCAACAACCAAGCTTCATTGAAGATTATAAGAAAGATAAGATCGACGTTAAATTAAATACGTCTTAAAAGAACGCAAGAAGCATGTGATGCGATGCGACGTCGCAACGTCATATTGGAACTTCATTAAATTTTAAGACATAAAAGCATAAAAGGCAACGAGATTGTAGACGAAGTCGCTAACGAGACGCACAAATAGCGTCTATCTCTCGCAAATCAAATGTCAAACAAGTTCGTCGTCAAAAAGACGTTTATTTAGGACAAAGCTCGAAAGCAGTAACGATTAAGGTGATTAAAAAACAAAAATGGCGTAAAGTATCGCAAGCTCGCATCTAGAATCACGCATAAACGCATACAACTACACATTAATCGTCTTAAATCGCATAGTGCACTTCTAATATAATTAAAAACAAGCAAAATCGACTTTAATTAATTTTTGTGCAAACAATAAGTGCTTGAAGTTACGACAAGAACTTGCGACTATGATTAGAAACGCATAATAATTAAGCGTGTTCTATTGATTTGTTTGAAATGACGACAAAAAAGAACACAAATACAACAAGAGATTAAAATCACGAATCTACGACAATTGCTAGGCGAGATTAGATTTATCGTCGCAACGATGCGCATGATTTTGACTATTAAATTGTTGCGCCAATTTTAGGCAACGAGATCGCTAGCGATGCTCTAGTCTCCCTTAAATTTATAGAGTTCTCGTTTGAAGAACTTTCTTGTATTACGAATATCACGATATAGAAGGCAAAGGCGCAACGTCGTTATAACGACTCGTTACGAACAAAATGACAATTGCGAATTCTAGTTAATTATAATTAGACAAATAGACGCTAATGTTGCTCGTCTATTTGTAATTGATTAGATTTAAAAATCGTGAAAGTATATAACTCTCACATAGATTCTTAGGGGTGTTGAATCGAATATAATAAAAAAAAAAAAAGAAGAAGAAGAATTTTTAATAAAGAAAGAAAAACTTTAGATATTTATTAATAAAATCGATAAATATATAAAGAAATATTATAATAAATTATTGTAAAAGTATCTAAAAGTAATTAAAATTCTTTAATTTTTATATTAGTATTGTTAGTTTTCTTAAATAAGATAAGTTATTAAGATATATATTAAACAATATCTTAGTTATTAATAGAACAAATATAATATATATACAAGCTATAGCAAAATTTATTATTTGAAATTATTTAAATTGTTATAAGATAAAGTTATAATTAAAGATAAATATAATTTAATACTAATAATAATTAATAAATCTATTAAGTATTTATATATTATTGTATACAAAGAAAATTTATAGCAAAATAACTAGAATATATTGTATTAAATTAACTTATATAATATTACAATATACTTAAAGAATTAATTAGTAACAAAGACAAACTTTTTACGTTTAATTATTAAAAGATATTTCTATTAATATTAGAAACAAGATTTAAATTATTTACTATCTATTATTCGATTATAAATAATTAGATAGAGCAAACAAATTAGAATCTAAAGTAATATTTAAGATATTACGTTAACAATATTTATAACAATTGAATATTACTCTTATCTATAATATAACTAGTACTTAATACAAAGATTTTAAATATTACTAAAATAACTTTATTCTTTGCTAATTATAATAGAAAATCTATTCTTTTTAAAGAAGAGCAAAGACATCTATTAGCACAATTAATTATTAAAAGAATAGCAATACTAAAAAAGATATACAATAATATCTCAAAAATATAAGAGAAGTTAATTAAGTATTAAAACAAAAAACCAAAAGCAATATTTTAATTAAAAGAAAAAATAAGATATATCTTTTTACAAAAAATCTTAAGACAAGAAAGTTAAGCAAGAAATTAAATTATATTAAAGTTGAATTGTTTTTTGTTTAAAAAAAATTAATTACAAACTTAATTTATCTAAGAATATTAAAGTATTTCTAGTATTTTATATTTTATTATTAAAATTAACAAATTCAATTATATTTTTATAAAATATGTTTTATTTTTATTTACAAGAAGAGAAACAATATAAGATTAAGAAAATTTAATAATAGAAAAATTAAAAATATTTTATTAAGTAAAAGGAATATTTTATCTTTAAGAATATATAAGAGTTATTTAAGAATTTAAAGAAGTATTTTAAAAAATTGCAACAATTTTGTTAGCAAGAAAATTACTTATAAGAGTTAATAGAATATTAGAGAACAAAAGAGCAAATAATAAAAAATTAATAATAGTATTAAATAGAGCTTCGAATATCTTGTGAATATATTTAATTTTTTTTGTTGCTCTTCTTAATCTTTAAGATATTTTTCGACTTTATATTATCTATATTTTTTAAATAACAAAACTAGTATTTTTTTTGTTTTGTCTTTTGCACAATTCTTAGACGCAAGTTTGTTATTTTATTATTTAGCTTTTTAATCTTTTAAATAGTTTTATCTATTTTTTAATAATTAGAAGTTAAATTATATTTTCGATTCTTTTAATAATACTTTTTTATACTTAAGATATTCTCTATTTATTTAGTAAGATACATCAAATAAGATGCAAATTTAACAAGAATATATTATAAGAAAGACGTATTTATAGCGACAATTAATAATAAAATTACAACGTTATTTAATAATTAGTTTAATTAATATAATAAGAAAGAATAAAAATTTCGAGACAAATTTTTTTAAAGAGAGAAGATAGTATTACAAGTTGTATGCTAATAGATACTATTTATTGCGTATTATTCTTTACAAGATAATTAAGAAGAAAAGATCTATCGACAAAATTAAGATAATTAAGAAGATTTAATTCTTAAATATCTTGAATTCGAGTTAAGATAATTAAAATAATTAACATTATAAATATCTTAAATATCTTGAATTTTAAATAATAGAAAAATATATAGTATAATTGTTGAATTAAATCGAACATTTTTTTCTTAATTTAACCTATTCTCTTGAGCTTTGTAGAATTGAGTTAAGATTAAGACGCAAATTCGATTTTAAGATTAAGTTTTGTCAAATTAATATTAAGAATTTAAGCTAACTTTGTTGCGTTAATATTTGCTTATTTTATCTTATTTTATTTATGCGCTAACTCGATTGAGCTAGCACAGAGTTTACGCTAGTCGCATATAATTAGCGCGTTATATAACATTACATAATCGAGTAAGTTAAGTTGAGCGTTCGACGCGTCTTATGCGTTCGACTTACTCGATTAAGCTAGAACTTTTGCTCGATCTTAGAATTAAAGTTGGACGAGTCAATATGTTTGGATTGAAACTCAACTTGTCGATTATACTAAAAATATATAGCTTTCGAACGCAACTCTCTTATAAATTGTGCTTAATTTATCTTAAGTCTTTATTTATTGTTACAATTATTAAGTTGCAATTTCTTGTTATTAAGTAATTGCTTGCATTGTCTAAAGACGTCTACAAATCTCTTCGATAGTATAATCTTCTCTAATACTTCTTAACAAAAGTACTAGTGTAATATCTTAATACTTTAACAATTAAGAATCGAAATATTTCTTTGTTAATTAAAAAGACTTTACAAAGATTATGCAAGATTAAATTTTATAACAAGTTTAATATTATTGCAATCTTTAATAAGATTTGTATATGTTTCGAAGACAAATATCAAATGATCTTTATTACCTGCTATAGTTTATTTAAATACGTAATTATGTTCTTCGAACTATATAATACTTTTACTATTTTTTAATTTTTTATCAATAAAACTTTAAGTTTTTACCTAGACAAGTTTTGCATTGTCTATACAAATAATATTTTAATATATAACAATATTAAAGAGAAGTATAAGAAGTATATTAATAAGATTCTTGTTAAGCTAAGTAAGATTAATCTTTATCTAAATATTAAGAAATGCGTCTTTTTTGTTAAACAAATTAAGTATCTAGATTTAATTATTATCATCGAAGAAATTTAGATAAATCTTAACAAGATTAAATGCATTCTAAAATAAAAAGCTCTTAAATATCTATATAACGTTTAGATCTTTCTAAATTTTGCGAACGTTTATTGACAATTTATTTTTAATTATTTTGATTTAGCTTGTTCTTTGTTAGTATTAACTAATTAAGTTAACAAGAATCTAAATTTTCTATAGCAATTAAATAATTTCGAGAATCTTGTCTTTCAAATTCTTAAAAAAATTGTTATTAAAGTATTTATTATTTATTATTTTAATTTCGATTTAAAGATTTATATCGAAAGCAATATCTTTAATTTTGTAATTGTTGTCGTACTATTGCAAACAAATATAGATAAATTGCTTTATTTAATAATCTTTATATTTAAAATTATGTTTCTTGCAAAATACAATTACGAGATTTATAACAAAAAGCTTTTAATTATTGTTTAAGCTTTCAAGAAGTAACACTTCGAGTATGCAAATACTTTAATCGAAGAATCTATTAAAACAATTATCGATTATCGCAATTTAAAGCATTTTATAATTATTAAGCAATTCAATTGTTGTTAAGATCTCTAAGTAGAGTTTCTTTTAAAATTTTAACTCTAAAATTATCTATTAATTAGACGTATTAAACGCGAAATCAAACAATTTTATTAAAAAATTGCAAAATCCACTTTCTAGCAAGAATAACTCTTGTAATTAGTTTCAAAAGCAAACAATTTTTAAGCAATATAACTTAAGATCTAATATAATTAAAACTGTTATATTAATCTTGCTACTATTAAATACTATTTACAATTTAGTAACAAAGTAAGTTTGTTTGCTTCGAGAATTAATCGAGTCTAAATTAATTGTCAATTAGAAGTTAACAATTGTCTACAAAGAGTTTATACTAACAATTAATAGAGCTATAAAGCAATCTTTATTTATTGTCTTAGATTTAGTCTTCTTATTAGATATATCTCGATTGTTTATATTGTCGATATTTATGTCTTTTAAATTCTTAGTCTCTTTTACAATTTAATTGTTTCTTGTTAAAGCAATTATCTTGGCACAAGAGAAGAAGCTCGTAATTAATAAATTAGATTTCGAAGTTCTAACTCGACAAATATTAGAGACATACTTGTATAACTTAGAAGTTAAGCAAATTATTGCAATTAAAAAGATTAATAAACAAAAAATCTTGTTATTTTTTTGCAAGTCTATTAAGTTGAAGCTCGACAATTATATTGTTATTAGAAATCTTACAATTAAAATCAAATACTTGCTTGTTAAAAATAAAATATACGTGCTTTAAAACAAAGACAACGTTCTTTGTATTAATATTATTAGATTTTAGTATATACTATTTATAGCAAAATATTTAAAAAGAATAGAAATGTTTTAAAAGATATAAAGTTACTATTATTAATTTACAATATATTTAGATATTAAAGAATATGTTAAAAGTTGTTTTGTATACAAATACAACAAATTTTATTGCAAGTACAAGTATAATTTACTAAAGTTTCTATCTATTTTAAATCGATATTAATAGAATATATTTTGCGACTTTATTATTTTATTGTCACTTTATCGCTATAAAGAAAGATTGTTCTATTATATCTTAGTAGTAATTAGACTGATCGCGTCGATTCGGGAAACCGAGTTCGATTTAGAAAATCGAATCAAAAGTTTTAACAATTCGATTCCTAAAGTTAAAATTAACAATTCGATTTAATTCTAATCTTTAAATCGAAAATCGAATCAATTGTCAAGACTATTATTTTTAGTAAATTTTATTATTTTTAGTAACAATTAATTGATAATTTAATAAAAATAGTTAATCTATTTAAATTAATTAATAAGTATATTAGATTGTTTTTATATTATACATTACTATTGTGTATTATCTAGAAAATAATTAAAAAAATCTAAATTTAAACTAAATTTATACTATTTTTAATATTCTTAATATTCTTGACAATTTGATTCGATTTTAATCTTTGAATCAAAAATCGACTCAATTCGATTTAATTCGATTTTAAAATAGTTGAAATTAAATCGATTTTCGATTCGATTTCTAAAGTTGAATTGTCGATTTAAGTCGATTTCAAAAGTTGGAATCGAAAATCGAATCGACAATCAATCTAGTAGCAATTGATAGATTATTTAAAAACAAGAAATTTATACTTATAAACTCTTTAAAAGTTAAGATTATAATTTAAATCTTTATTAACTTTGTTTAGCATATTAAAGACTTCTTAGTTACAATTATATTTAGTAGAGATATCTAGTTTGTTGCTTATTTTCGACAACGTCTTTGCAAAAGATTAGAAATTAAATCTAAGTTATTAATTGCATTTTACTTAAAAACAAATAATTAAATCCAGAACATTAATGTTGCTCTTAAGTAGTATCTACAAACGTATATGCATTAGAATTAGAATAATAAAGTAAGTTATCTAGTTATTATCGAGTTTGTCGCAAATAGTTATATAAATAAATTAATTAATTTATTGTTCTTTGCAATTAAAGATTATTTATCAAGATTAAATTTAAAATTACTTAAGATCTTTTCTAGCAACAATATCTTAAAAGCTTGTGGCAACTTAAAGTAAATTAACAAAATTATTGTTAAAATTAAGACTTTGGAAGATTTTCTTTAATAAGAACTTATCTAAGCTTAAGTTAAACAAATAAAATTTGTTAATTGCGAACGTATTGTAATTTCAAAGTTCAAAGTAAATAATAAAATTATATTAAATATTAGAAACGTTGTTATTACAAGAATTAAGCAAGTTTCTAAAGTATAAGAACGCAAGTTCTTATAAAACAATTAGAGTTATTAACAATTACGTCTATGAGCTAAAGTTACTCGAATTAATAAAGTTAATTTACTTTATATTTTACTTGTAATTTCTGCATCTTAACAAGAGCAAATCTTTATTAAATTAACAAATTAAATCTTTCTTGCTTGTTACTATTATTAACAAGTTGCTCAATTATCTTTTTGTTAATATTGATTAATTCAAAGTTAACAAATACAAGATTAACAACAATGTTGACTTAAATCTAACCATTCTTGTCTATATGCTATAATATTAAATTCTCTTTGCAAATTATATTAACTATAACAATTAACTCAAGTAGAAAAACTATAATATAATCGACAATTGCTCTTACTTTGTTGTTAACTTTTATTATTAATATTTCGACGTTGCTAATCTTTATTGAACGTTTAGAATCTCTTCGAATTAAGAGTTAATTAAATAGATTTTTGCTAAACTATGTTTGTTTACTAATTACAAGTTACTTTGTAGCAATTAAAAAATAACACTTGCGATACTTGTTATAACTTGCACGTATCTAGTATTTCTACTATATTCTTAAGATTATTTGACAAACAATTACGATTACAAAATTCGCAATATCTTTTATATAAGACAACAAGTATTTTTAAAACATATTATTAATATATTACTATTGTCGAAAGTTAATTGTTATATATTAAGAATTTTCGTCAATATCTCTCGAAAATTATCTAATATATATTAAGAATTCTTGCTATTATATATCTTATTATTTGTCTCTCTATATATTTTTTAAATAGAGTTAAATTTTAAATTTGTAAATATACGTTCTTATATAAATAAAATGCTAACAGGATACTTTTATGCGTTTTTCTTTTTTTGTAAGACAAATTTAGTCGAACTTAATCAAAATTCGACAAATTTTAACTTTTTAACATCGATATCTCTTGTTAACGCTATCTTCTTCTCGAATTATATAATAAATAGAAATTTTCTAGATTCTCTTCGACACAATTAATCTCTCTTGTTGTTAATTTTCTTCTTCGAAGTTATGTAATTACGATAAATTTTATTATATCGATTTACTCGAATTGTCTTAATCGTTCGATCTTCTATTTTATTTTCGATCTTCTCTTCTTAATGTTACGTAACTTAAACTCTTTTCTTAGAATTAAAGTTAATAATTATTTTGTACAATCTTCAATTTTTCTACATTAGATATTTTTATTTTTGCATTTATTTCTTTTTTCTTCTTGATCTTGTTGTTATCTAATAAATGTCAAAAACTTTTATTTTATTATTCGAAAATGCTCGATATAGTACTTAATATTAATCGAAGACGTTGTCTAAGACTATTTAAAATTAATAGAAGATAATCGAAAATTATCTAAGTTATTATTCGAAAAGCATGTATATCTTTTACAAAGTATGTTTCGAAATTTTATTATTTTTTACTTTTCTTAACAATTCTATCTCTTTTATTTCTTTTATTATCAAAATTATTTTACTATTGTTCGAAGATTATTAAAGAATTTATTTTGATATTCAAAACATTTTTCTTGTTATTTGACAAAGATTCAAAAGTTTAATTTTATGCATTCGAAGATACTTAACAACGTTAAAAATTCTCGCTAAATAATACTTATAATTAATTAAGAATAAGATCGAAAATCTTTAACAATTAATTAAAAATATTAAAGATTATTATTAATATTAACTAAAATTAATCGAAACGTTAATTGAAAGAATTATTGTTGTCTTATCGAAGCTCGCGAGTAGAAGAAAAGCAATAGTGTTACAATTTTAGGCAAATTCTTGATTAAATAGATGTTGTCTTGTTAGATCTTCGCCTCTAGCCTTGAATATACTACAGATAGTAGCTAGCACCTTGACATTTATAGTACTTATACTTATTTCTTGTATATAGCTAGTTCTGCATAGCTAGTATTCTTGTTATTTAACTATATACTAGTTATCTACAACTCTAATTCTAATAAAACAATATAAAAGATCAAATATTTAGTAGAAGCAATTAAAAGACTTATTATCATTTATATTAATTACTTAATTACAATCAATATTGTTAAACAAACTATACTATTCTTCTTATTAATTGATAAACTTAATTTTTGTCTTGTGCGTATCTCGCAATATCTTTTATAGTTTTTACTAAATATATATTATTGTGCAGAAAAATTATACACGATTTCGAATATATTGTTTAGACTTCTTGTATTTAAAGATAAATATAACAAAAACAAGTTATTAATCTTAGATAAGATAGACAACTTTGCAACAAATATAGAAACTATAACTAAGTTAATACAACAAACTTTTAAAAAGAAATTAAATCTAATTAATCAAAATACAATCTATAAAACAATCTTATTTTATTTATATTCTATTTAAATAAGTAAAATCTTTAAAAAAGACTTCTCGAAATATGTGTTAAATCTATTAAATAAATAGAAATTGTAACAATAATTCGAAAGTTATTTATATTTTCTAATATTTAGTTTTCTAAAAAAGATAATATACTTTATTTTGCAAACTATATAAATTGCAAAAGACTATATTTGCTTAAAAAATTTAAGACGAAAATCTTTTATTAGACGCATAACATAAATAGTTATACTAATTTTACTTATATTTACAAGATAATAATTGTTAACTTTTATCTTTGCAAACTTGTCTCTCGATTGCATTAATATATTACTTATTGTTAAGAATTCAATCTTTATCAAATTAAGCAATATTAATTGTATAAAAATTTTAATTTAATTCTAAATTCTTTTGTGTCTTTTATACTATATATATCGATTTTGTTTTAAAACTATTGTTATATTAGCATTTCGATACTATCTTAATAACAACTTGCAATTTTTTATAAAAGTAACTATCTTAAGTAATAAGACAACTTATACTATAGCAAAGTAGATAAATATTCTTTTTAATAATGTTGTTAATTAAGAAGTTTTAAAAGCGCTTATATATAACAAAAATTGCAAATTTATATCTAAATTCTAAACAATTATATTTTAGAAACTAAGAATTTAGTTTCTAATCTCGACAATATATTATTTACAAATAGACAAACAAAGTAAACAAACAAATTAAACAACTAAAATAGTCTTGCAATATATAGCAATTAACAATTCTAATCTAAACTAAATATTCTTTTTGCTTGCACTTTGCGCTTATCTTAATAATTTGCTCAATATATTTATCGAACTATTATCAAATAAGATAATTATAAACTTTAAGATATATAATTTTTTATTTCTTCTTAAATTTAACAATTTCCAAACAAATTAATTACAAAAGAAGATTGTTAATATTTTCGAAACAAAAGCAATAATTATATAGACTAATATAATAGTTAAAATAATATACAATAAATATTACAAATTTATCAAGTTTCTAATAAGCAATATAATGTACTTTTATTTTTATAGAAGCTACTTTTTGTTGTTTGTTAAATTGTTTAAGTTGTCGATTTAACATATTAAATCTCTTAAAAATTTTAAGCAAAAAAACAATTTAGTATACAAATTAAATTTCTTAGCAAACTAAAAAATTTACTCAATTATATTTATTGCTTGTCTTAAGTGAGCATTAAACAATAAAGATTTATACAAGTATTTAAAATTAAATTATTCGAAAATTGTTATTAAATTAAATGTTAAATAATATTTTTACAAGATTAAAATTCTTATTAAGTATTATATTTGTTAATATAAGCAAGATTTTCTTATTTCGAAGTATCTTGTTCGATAGAAAAGCTATAATACTAAGTAATATTAATAGTATAACAAAAACTTGTTAGACAATTTTGCAAATTTTGTTAACAATTACAAGACAAAAAACAAAATATCTATTCTCTCTATTATAAGACATTCTAAAACAATTATTAAAATTTCTAAAATAATTATCTTGACATCTCTAATAGACATTATTGTTCTTATATTATTGTTAAAGAAGCATAATCGATCGCTTAAGACAACAAAAAACGCGCTTATATTTAAGAAAAAAGATAGATTGCTTAAGATCAAGATTATTACAAATAACAAAAAAGACAATAATAATTAGATTACATTAAACAACAACAAATAAAGTTAAATAAATATTAAATCTAAATACAATTCTCTTTAAAAGTATATTATAATAAACATCGAATAACTTATTTGCAAGATATTTATACTTAATAGCTATTTTACTAAATTTATGCTTTGCAAAGACAATAATATATCTTTTACTTATCTAATTTCTAATTTTAAGATCTTAAGTGCAAAAATAATTGAAAACAATATTGCTCTATTCTAATTTAAAGAAGAGATAAAAATTAACAATCATTTTATTTACTTAACAAGTTATATATATTTTATTAATTACAATATAAGTTGTATTGTTTGCGTTAATATTACAACACAAAATTGCTTTACTCTATAATTTGCATTTTTTAATAAAAACAACAATATTTGTATATTATGCAAGTTTCTAGAGTCTATCTTTGTATCTATAGATATTGTTAATATTTTTAAAAAAAGATATATCTTGCAAGATAATATTAATATTTAATTTCTTTAAATCATTAACTTGCAAAAAAAGTACAAGACAACTAAAATAAACAATCTTATATATGATCTTATATTTTATATTATATTAATACGTTTTAACAAGTTGTTATCTTTAAAGAAAGACTAAATCTTTGTAAATTACAGAACTTGTAAGTCTATTTTAGATCTTGTTATATTTAACAATTAATCTTTGATTTTATATTTTAAGAAAGATCTTAAGACAATCGATATTAACAAAAAGATTGTATTAATCGAAATTTATTAAATAATTAAGTACAAAGACGCAACTTCGACTAAAATACAAAAAGCGCAAAAGACAAATATCGATTAAATTTTATTCGAGACAATAATATTATTTTGCAAATATCTAGCTTTAATAATAAAAGCAAATAAATTAATTTTAAAATCTTTAGTTAACAAAGATATCTTTTCTAATTTTGCTCTATTCTTTGTTTTGCGAAATTTAAAGTTGCTAAAATATTATGCGAAGAAATTCGAGACAATTAAGACAAACTCAATTGTGCATTAAATATTAATTTCGAAAAATAAATTAATTTGCAAAAGAATAACTTATAGATTTATAAATATCTTAATTATTAGTTGTTAAACAATTTGATTTGCGATAACTGCTAAATAAATACTAAGCAAAATAACAAATAACTTAAATAAAACAACAATATATTTTTAAGCTATACAAGATAGCTACAATGTTATTTTTAATATTAACTTTATTGTTGTAATCGATATTTATATTCTTTTTAGATATATTGTCGAATTTGATAACAAGTTAGCTTAGATTGTCAAGATTATCGAATTGTTTAAAAATAGTTTTTAGAACAACTTTCCAAAAATTGAGATAAATAAAAAATATTTTAATGCAAAAAAGAATATTTATTAGTAGCGCAACAAAGAGTTTTATAACAAACTGAGTATCGAGAAGAATTAAGCTAAAACTATTTAGCAATATAATGCGCAAACAAATAAAGACAATAAATTTATTACAATTAATTAGACTATTAAGATCTAAATAAAATAATAATTAAGTTTAAATATTAGATAATATTTGAGTTTGCAACATAAAAAGAGCGTCAATATTTTTTCTTTTAAGAAGAACATATATTACGAGATTTATATCTAATATTCTTGTTAAATAGCAAGAGAGCATTTGATGTTTGTCGATAATATTTGCTCTTAAACAATTAAGTATAACTTGATTGTTAACTTAGTTCTTAGAGAATTATCTTTACAATTATTATAGATATTTGTCTTGTTTATTTGCGTGTCTTTTTATCTTGTCTAGTTGCCTTGCCTAGTTGCTTTGTCTATCTAACTACTATTTGTTGTCAAGCAAAGCTAGAATTAAGTCTAAAGTTATATTGAATATTCAATTATACAAAAATTAAGAGAATTAAAACAATTAACAAAGTAGTTAACAACGCTTACAAACTAGCACTTCTATTTAAGCAATAACAAGTATGCAAATTAATTATTCGAACAACACTTATAAATAGTTGCGTTCGAAACACTTAAAAAAAAGATATAAATAAAGAGTATAAATAAGATTTATTATTAAAAATTATTTTTTAAAGTCTTAATTAACTATTTAACTTTATACTGCAATTATTTTAAAATATATAGTATATTGCTAATACAACTTAAAATAAACAAAATTATATTTAATGGATTTTTTATAAGCAAAGAGTACTTAAAGTGTTAAAGTTTTATTGTATCTACAATTGCAAACATATAATAATAGAATATATACTACTAGCATATCTTATCTAAAGAAAAGAAAGAGTAGAACTATAGAGAACAATAAATACAACATATATAAGAAAACTACTAGATATATATAATAACGTTATTGCAATATTGCGCATAATTTTAATTATTAAACTATTAGATTAATTTCAAGTTACAACATTGCTAGAGCTCGAGAAAAATAAGAGAAAAAACAAAAACTTAAACTTATAGAGTCTTCGAATAAAGAATTTTCTTAGTATAATAAACAATTAATAGAAAGCAATTGAAAAAGCAAAACAAACGTTATGTTAGCGTTACGTTAACGCAATATCAATATTAATAGTATAGAGCTTGCATAGACTTCTTAGAATAATAAAGCAAGTAAGAAAAAAAAATCTAAACTTTAAAAATTCTAAAATTCTAAATATACAACAAAAAATATAATATAAAATCAAAGCTTTTTAAATTTTTTAAAAATTCAATTAATATATAAAGACTATAAATCTAAAATAACAATATTTGTATTTAAAACAACTATAAATATTAACTATATATTAAAATTATATATAATAGCAAATCCTAATGCACAATTAATTATTATTAACAACAAGATGTTCGATACTAGTATTGTACTACTAGATATTTATAAAAAAAAAATAAGAGTTTAAAATTAAATAACTATATTATAAATCGAATTTTAATAGAATTTCAACTAAAAAATACAATTCTTTTTATTTTAGTCGAAGATTTAAACGCATATTATCAATAATAGAACAATTAAATTGTTAATTTGTTATATACTTCTATACTAACAAACTAATTCAAAAAAAGTACACAAAAGAATTAGTTAACATCTCAAATATTTCTACAAAATGTAGCATAAATACTACTAGAAATTCTATTATAGATTTAGCTTTTGCATTAACAAATTTAACTAACAAAACTATAAATGAACATATAAATAAGAAAATAGATATCGAATTAAAGTACAAGATTATTAAATATAAAATAACTAGAAATAAACAATAAATAATAAAAATCTATTACTACGCTATATAATATTGTTTAGATAAATTGAAAAGAACTTAATATATATTTGAATACAATTAAGATTAAATAGTTGACAAAAATTCAAAGCAATTAAAACTTAAATTAAAGAGCTCAAAAATTAATTTTAAAAATTAAATAATATATAGACAAATTTATTTCAAAACAAAAATTGAGCTTTAAATTAAAGTTCTAATAAACAAAGAAGCTAAAAATTTTAGGCAATTTTTTTTACTATATATTATTAATAGAAAAAATTTCGAATTGATAAAACTTAATATGCAATTACAAACGTCAAAAATAAATATTTTAAAATTATTAAAAAGTGCAAAAAAATCTTATAGACAAAATTTCTAAACAAGACAATTAATTGTTACGCTAGTACTTTCGTGAGAGATATTAGAGAGAATTATGCTATTGAAGAGATTTGTAGACGTCTTTAGACAATGCAAGCAATCACTTGATAACAAGAAATTGCAACTTAGTAGTCGTAATAATAAATTAAAATTAAGATAAATTAAATACGATTTATAAGAAAGTCGTATTCTAGTTTCTATATACAAAGAAAATACTAATTGCTCGCTTTGCTTATTTGTCGAACATAGCGAACATAATTGCTCGCAATGTTCGCTCATTAAACATTTTAAACATTATGCTTAGAATGCTCGCTTCTTGAGCATGTCGAACATGATAACAAGTTCGCCCCTAGAGCGTAGAACTCAAATCACTAGTATAGCTCTAGCAAGCTCGTAACATTAATAAAGATATATTTTAAATATATAAATATACAAAATAACGCAATATTAAAATACTACTATTAATTAAAAAAATTAACAACAATTAAACAATAGAATTTAAGACTAAATGCAAAGTATTTTTGCAAGCAATATATTTAGAAATCTCTATAATCTCTATAGATACAAATATTGCAAAAAATAAAAAATCTTAAATATAGTTAAATATTAGAGCAAAAGAAGTAAAAAATGCAATTTTTACGTTATTTTTTAAAAAAGTATTTATATTAAATTGTATAACATTCTTAATATTGCAAGAAATATACGAAATAACTTTAAAGTTATTTAATATAATATTTATAGCAACTATAAACACAAAATACTATTCTAAATACTAAAAAAAAACAAGAATTATTTTATACAAATCTAACAAGAATTATACAATATTTAAAGAATATAAAATTATTATACTTCTCAATTGTTTTATCAAAGTAACAAAAAAAATTATTACAAGAATTGTATATTTAATAAAAAACTCTCTATATAACAAAGATATTCTCGATTTTAAACAAATAGAAAACAAAAAATAAAATTATAGATGCAACTCTAAATCTAGTATACAACGCACAAATAGTCAAAAATAAATCTTATGTATTATCTTGTTTGCTTATAAACGTAAAAGAAGCTTTTAATTATATTTCTTTTACTTAATTGATTTTTATACTAAAGAAACTTAATATATTAATTAATATAATTAATTAAATTACTTATTTTTTGCAAGAACAAGTAATTAGTCTAGCATTTAATAAAAATAAACTAAAACTAAAACAAATTACTACAAAAATATCTTAAGAATTATTAATTTTGTCAATACTATTTTTAATTTATATATAATTTCTATTTTTACAAATTAAAACAATATACAATATATTTACTCTTAATTATAATAATAATATAGCAATTTGTATAGAAGAACGCAATACTATTAAAAATGTTACAATATTTTAATATATAGTTAAGATAGTATTTTTATAAATTAGTAAAAATACAATTAAATTCAATAATATTAAAACAAAGCATATTAATTGTTCTAAAAAGAGAATTTTTTATGAAGCTTATTTTATTATTAAATAGAACAATTGTTAAATTAAAAGATTATATTGGAAAATATTGAAATAAACTTTTAATCTGCGAATTTTATTATTAGAATCTATCTATTTATCTAAGTAGAGATTAAGAAATATTATCGATTATAACGCTTGCAACTTTTTTAACTTATAGAGAAAAGAAAATTGTAATTAATATAATATTAGCAAGTAAACAAGATATTTGCAAAGCGCTCTTGCAAAGAATTTAATTAAGCAAGAAGACCATAATTACAAAGATAAAAAAAAAAGCTCTATAAGTTCGAAAAAATAATTGCTAAAAATTTAATTCTTTAGAATAAGATAAGAATTGCATTTAATATATTTAATAAATATATACGCTAATACAATATCTTATTAAGCTTTTTTTGAAGTAAAGACAATTTATTACTAGAAAGATTCGAAAAAATAACAAAAAATAAATAAAATAAATAAAGACAAGAAATAAACAAGAGCTTAACTAAAAGATAATTAAACAAAAATAATTAAAAGCGTATTTTCGATTATAATATATATATTATTACGCAAAAATATTACTATTGCATTATTAAAGCAAAAATTTACTAAAAATATAAAGATAATAATATAAATTAAAGGAGAATCGAAAATCGAAAAAATTAGCGTGATCGTCGGGTCGAGTTTCAACCCGATCGGGTTAACTCGTCCAACCCTAACCCTGGGGTCAGGCAAATTTCCTAGCCTAATAGGGTAGGGCGAACGAAGAATGCGCGCCAAGTGTTCAACCCGACCCACTTAATCACGTGACGTCACGTGACGCGCTAATCATATGCGATTAGCGCGAATTCTGCGATAACCATATGTGGTTAGCTTGGATCCTGCGCTAGCCCAATCAAGTTAGCGCATAGATAAGATAAGATAAGATAAGTAGATGCTAACGCGACGAAATTAGCTTGGGTTCTTGGCTTTGGCCCGACGAAACTCGACCCTAAGGTCGAGTTCGCGCCTTAACCCTGGCCCAGCCCTACGAGGCCCAAGAGGATGGGTCGGGTTGAGAAAAAAGTGTTCGACTCGACCCAACGATCACACTAGAAAAAATACAAAAGATAAATATAAAAGAAATTATAAATTTAGTATAAGATCTAGTTACTACAAACGCATTGCTAACACGCTAAAATATATTAATAATTAGACAATATAAAAGAATAGATTAATTGTTGAATCGAATTTCGATTCCAAAAGTCGAAACCAAAACTTGACTTAAATGTTTGGCGTAAAATCGAATTGCCAAGATTAATAAATCAAGATACTTGATTAACTCGCTTAGAACAAATTCTTTCGCTTAATTGTCAAGAACTCGAATCTAACATTATCAAATCAAGTCACGTAATAAATTCGGATTTTCGCGATTAGTCTATAAAAGAATAATAATTCTTTAAATAGTATATAAGAGTAGCAAATAAAGTAAAACAAATTTTAGATAAAGAAAATCTTGATAACAACAATTTTGCGTTAAGAACATATTAATATAATAATATATAAAATAAAAGTAAAAAATATATTTAAAAATATAAAAAAAGAAAGATCTAAAACGTTTCAAAATGTTTACGCAAAAATGAACTTTAATCTAAAAATAAACAAGATATAATAATTTATTAGAGACAATCATAAGTAAAAGTACGTCTTAATAATAATTTAAATAATTAGCAAGAAAATAGTAAATTATTTAATTTAATTTATAATTATTTATAAATTTTAGATTAAAACAATTTAATATTACGACAAAGAATATAGAATATAACAATATCTAAAGTATTAAAAGTATAAATATATTATATACAATTGCAAAAACAAATAAAGATACAAATATTATATAAAAAAGTATTGTATAATCAAATACGCAACTAGCAAGAAGCAAGCAAAATAACAATATAATTTATGCAAAAAAAATTGTTAAACATTTAATTTAAAATATTTCAAGAAATAGACAAAAAAATAAAGAATTAAGATAATAAAGCAAACTTAATTAATTTATTACGCAATAAGAATAAGTAATAAAGACAAGCTTAGAAATCTTGTTATAATATTAGAAGTTGTTACAATATTTATAAGAATAACAAATAAGAATATTAAACACAAACTAAAAATAATCAAATTATTAAAAATTTTAACTTTTTTAAACGTCGATATTGTATTAACAAAGAGCGTTGTAAAATAATAAAATAAAAAAAGTTATTTAAAAAACTTTTTATTTAGTTGTTTGTTTTTGAAAAGTCAAAGTAGTATTAGTAAAGTAACAAAGGCTAGCGTAAAAACAATATTATTACAAGAGATAAAAATTATATTAATATAAGAGACGTTAATTACGAAGAAACTTTAATAATAGAACAATTAAAACTTCGAATAATATAATATAACATTTATAAATCTAAAGATAAAATAATAATAATATTATTGCAAAAAAAAAGATACCAAAATACAATATATTAATAATACAAAAATTGTAATACTTTTGCAAAAAAGTAAAATTTTATAACTTAAGTTGTGTAGACTTTGCGCTAAAGAATAATAACAAAGAATATATTTCTATATTAACAAATATATTAATAGTAATAATTAATATACAATTTAATATTTTAAAAATATAAATACAATAATATTTTAAAAAAATAAGAGAGAAGATAATAAAGTTACTAGAGCGTTCCTTATAAATATATATACAATATACAATTTGCTCTTAAGAAGTTACAACAAAGCGCACAATAAAAGAAACCTATTATAAATATAACAAGCAATAATAGTGCTCGAAGAGAGCATATTTATAAATAATTTTAATTTGTATTATTTCTTTTAAGCAAACTTGTTCCATCCTTAATAATATATTTTGTTTAATAATTTGCTAAGTATTATAAGAGACATTAATATAACGCTAGCGCAATTACAAATATTATTACAAAAAATTATTAAAAAACAAAAATTATAATAGATTTAATCTTTACAATAATCGATTTAATTAACAAATTAATATATTGCGAAATTAATAATAAAATAAAAAACTTCTCGAATTATTTTTTAATAAAAACAATATTAAACTTCGACGTACAACAAAAGTTATCAAGACGCTCTTATAAAAAATAAAAGAGTATAAATATAAAAAAAATCTATAATATATTAAGCAAGTATCTGTTAGTATCTCTATTAAACAAATTATTAAAACATTAACGTATTAATAAATTTACAACAAAGTCGTTTAACATTTTAAAAAAAACAACAAAGAAATTTATATTATAAGCGAAATTTTATAAAATAATTAAATATAAATAATCCAAAAATTGCACGCAAACAATAAAAGAGACAAAATGTCTATAATAATAATATTGAATATCGATTAATTAAACGAAATATATTAAGATATGCAACAAAAAAGACAAGATATTAAGAAAATACAAAAGAAACAAATTTTGTTTGATAATATAAAAGTCGAAAGACTTTAATAAAAAGCTCTTTAAAAATACAAAATAAATACAAAATATTGTTAATAAAATATTAGCGCAAGTTTCAATCTTAATTTTAAAAAATTGCGAAAGAATTGCAATTACAATTAAGAAAAAAATTAAAATAATATTTAAAACTTATTTTTTATTGTTATCGAAAATGTTAATAGACAATACTTAAGATTACAATTATATATTACTAATAAAAAACAACATCTTAATTATAAAACAAGAAGTTAGATAAAGATTATATAAAATTGTTTTAAACAAGACTTTAAAATTTAATAAAATTACAAATTAAATATTGCAATATCTAGTAAGTATTGCGTTAATATAAATGCAATATCTTTTTGCAAAATATATTAAAGAAAAAATATAATTAATATATTTTAAAAGAATTTTTACAATAATATTGCCCAAATTAGATATAAAAAAATATTCGAAGTTATTTGTCTTTAGATTAATAGCGTTGCTAAATATTTTAAAAAAAATGTTAAAGTTAATAGTATTAAAGCGCTTGCATTATATTGTTAAAAAAGCAAAAATTCTATCAAATATATAAATAAAAGTTAAATAACAAAGATTAATAAATACAGTTTTGCAACTTATAATAAAAAAAATGCATACAATATAAAGCAAGCAAAAAAAAGAGTTGCTACTCTATTAAATTTAAATATAATAAAAGCGTTTAACAATATAACGCATTATTAACTCGAATATTATATATAAAAAAAACAAATATTTATTAATTTTTTTATCTAGATAAACAACTTTCTTAAAAATAAAAATATTATATTAATTATAAACAATTATATAATAGCAAAATGCAAAGCAATAATTAAAATATCTTAGAAGTCTTTTTTATTATCGATTTTGTACTTGTTTTATAACATAAATCTATTAGAGATATGCAATAATATCAAATTACAAATTATCGTTACAAGCTTTATAAATAACGTTAATATTCTAATCTATAACAAATTAACAATATGAAATTGTTAAAATTTGTCAAAAATATATAAAAGATACAAATAATAAGCGCAAAAGTATAAATTAAAATTCGCAAAACAAAAATATTAGCTAATTTATTTTATGAAAATATTAAAAAAATATAATATAATTATAGACGTTATATTAGCAAGTTACAATATAAAAGTTAACAAAATATAAAAATACTAGAGATTTAATTAAATAGCAAATTACAATTTAGATTGTATTTGCAACAAATTAAGATAAAGCTAACAATAAAACGAAAAATATTACAAATAATAATAAAAAGTACTTAAGATTTTTTACTAATAATAAGAAAGTATATATATTTGACAATTTTAAAATTAATGCTTTTATATAAAGCGATTATATAATATACGTCGACAAAGTTAAAAAAAGATAAAAAAAACAATTACAATTAAGTTAAGATTAATATAAAAATAAGTATTCTAATAGATTGTAAACGCATACAAAATAATTTTAACAAAATAATTTTAACAAAAATATTGCAAATAAAAACTAATACAATCTTTATATATATTTATCTAAATAAGTTAATTTAAAAGTTGATAACAAATATATAGACTAATCGCGCTAACCCGGAAATGTCACGTGCAAATGCCAAGACTTGGGTCCAAAAAAATTCGAGGAATCGAATCGCTCAAAGTAGTTTAGTCGATTACTATATTTAGTTTAGCGCGAAGCGCGCTAAACTAATTTGAGCGATTCGATTTCAAAAAATCGTCGCGACCCAATCTTGGCGTCGGGTCGGACCAGAGGGATAATATCATAACTTGGCTCGACGATTAGTCTACAAATATAAATGCAAAAGAGTTAAATTTAAATATAGAGACAACAACAACGCGTATCTAGCGTAATATAAAGAAAAAAATTTAAAAATCTAAGTTTAAATTAACGTTGCTACAATTAAAAAAAAAAACTTAAAATCTAGATAGTTTAACAATTGCGCAAGCGCAATTCTATATTATTCTATTATAAATAAAGTTACTAACAATAGTAATACCATTTTTCAAAAAGTTAACTAAAAAGAAATATAATAACAATTAAACAAATTTGCGCTTAAAAGTGTATTTAAATAAGAGCAACAAAAACAAAGACGTTATAACAATTATTATTAATGCAAAATAAGCACAAAGCAAGTGTCTAGAGAACGCTAGCATAGCGCTTATATATTATAAAAAATCAAAAGAACTAATAGTTAAAGCAAAGCAACTAGTTAAGTTATATAAGGCAAAAATCGACAAAGTGAACAAGATATATAAAATATAATTAGATAATTAAATGTTGCTAAAGATAGTAAATATTATACGCTTAACTCTAAATTAGACGTATCTTTAACAAATATAAAAGATAAAATAAATTATATATAAGTTAAGTTCGAATCTAGAGCTATACTAGATATTCGATTATATAAAAATTAAGAGCAACAAAACAATCGATAGAGTAGTTAACGACACTTATAAACTAGCATTTTTATTAAAGCGTTAACAAATATGTAAATTAATTGTTCAAACAATACTTATAGATAGTTGTGTTCGAAAAATTTGAAAAAAAATATAAATAGAAAATACAAATAAGATTTATTATCGAAAATTAACTTTTAAAATTTGAATTAATTATCTAACTTTATATTGCAATTGCTTTAAAGCGCATAATATATTACTAATATAATTTAGAACAAGCAAAATTAAATTTAATTAATCTTTTTATAAATAAAAAGTATTTAAAATGTTAAGCTCTTGTTGTATTTGCAATCGCAAATATATAACAATAAAGTATATATTGCTAGTATATCTTAATTAAAGATAAAAAAGAATAGAATTACAAAGAACAATAAATATAGTAAATATAAGAAAATTACTAGATATATACAATAATATTATTGCAACGTTGCGTATAATTTTAATTATTAAGAAAAGAATAAATATTTTAATTAATCGTTACTTTCTATTAAAGAAGATAACAAACAATATAGTAGAGTATCTATCTATTAGAAGACAACTATTATATAGACTACAAAAACTACAACTATATTACAATCTTTAAGCTAGTTTCGATTAAGTTATTATTAAGTAGATTAATATTAAGTAGATTAATATTAAGTAGATTAATATAGAATAGATTAAAATTAAGTAGATTAATAGAAGATTTGCAAAGATTCTAGTATATATTTGTAAACTCTATATTGCGAAACAAATTAAATTAATCTATATTTAATCTGCTATTACTTGCTTGCAAGACAAATTAAAGACAAATTTTGTTTCTAAAAATTTAACTCGAAATATAATAGTCAAGTCTAAAATTTGCATTAATTCAAAATTAAAATTAAAAGAGCTTGCAAAATGTAATTTGCTATCTATTTTAAATAAGATTTAGCGTTAAGAATCTACGCAAATTCAATTCTAGCAATCTTTCTATTTGTGCAAATTGCAATTTTTTATTTAAGAATCTATTTAAAGCGAATTTCCTAACTAAAAATTCAATCTAGAATAAATTCTCTAGAGATAGTATTTTCTTTAATCCAACTTGTTTCGCAATATAGTAAACTCTATATAAGCAAGTTGATTAGAATTACGCAAGCAACTCTTAGAATCTATCTATCTAATATTATCTCTATATATAGACTTTAGATATATTGTTATTATATTGTACAATACTTTCTCTTATTTTATAATTAATATACTAGATTTCTTAATTTCTCTATAAAACAAATCGAGTTAATCTAGATTTAACTTGCTTCAACTTGCTTACAAAGTAAGTTAAAGATAGAATTTGTTTTTGGAAATATAATTTGAAATATGCAAGTTAAATTCAAAATTTACACAAATTTAAATTTAAAATTAAAAGAATTTGCGAGTTGCAATTTGTTACTTATTATATATAGAGTTTAATATTAAGAATCTACGCAAATTCAATTTTAGCAATCTTTCTACTTGCGCAAGAGTCGTAATTTGTTAATTAAGAACTTATTCGAAGCAAACTTTCTAACTAAGAATTCAATTTAAAACAAATTCTTTAGAGATAAAACTTGCTTTAATTCAAATTGTTTTGCAACATATTCTTAATCTATTAGATTTTATATTAACTAATAAGTCGATATTAAAATATCTAGTATCTTTTCTCTAAATTTTGCAAATTTGTTTTTAATATTACAAGATTTGAAAATAAAGTTTTTATTGTTTTTATTTATGCGTAATTGTTTTAATACTAAATTAATTTTGCGATCTTTTCGAAAGCTTTTTTTTGATTTTCCGCAATATTGTAGACTTTTGTATAACAATATTTTGCTATATAATTAAAATAAATAGTTTTGTAGAAAAATAATTATAACTATTGTGTTTAATTGTTAAATTTTAATTATTTCAATTGTTTGTGTTCTAAATATTATATTATAGTTTTGCAATATATTCGAAAAAGTAGTTAATGCGCTTACTAAAGATAACTCGATAACTATAGTTCTTTAAGTTCTTGTTATTGTTGCAATTGTAATATATTTAAATCTTTATAAAGTTGTCTTTCTTTAATTTCTTGCTTCGCTTATATATTATTAAATAGTCTTGTTTCTTTGTATACTTATTTAATTTTTCAATTAATTGTTTAATAAAAGTATATTTGTATAGATTTATTCTAGAGAACTATTAGATATTAACGTATTTTACTATTGCTTCTTGCATACTTAGTTATTTATTCCAGCAAATAGAGAGCAACAATAAACTATATCGATATCTAATAGAGCAACAATTATATAAATATATTAAGATAGACACAAATATCAAAGATAGATAGACAAAAAGAAGAATAGCAACAATAACAACAACAATATAAACAAATAATACAATAGATTTTAAGAATTATTCAATTAGATTTAATAGAAATAGTAGAATGCTAGCAATATAGAGATAATATACTAGCAATATTAGATTGTCTTAGTTCTTAGAGTAAATTGTTAAGTTCTTACAAGTTGATATGCTAACTAAAGTTAGCAATACTTTTACATCTAAGCTTAAAACTCTTTATTTTTCTTTTTATTTTTATTTTTATTTTTCTTACTTAATTTATTATTCTAAGAGATCTATGCAAGCTCTATATTATTAATATTGACACTATATTAATATAGCGCTGACGTAATACTTATCGTGTCTTGTCAATTAGACTAATTGCGTCAAGTTAAATTATCGAGTTCGAATTAATATTCGACTTAAACCTTAACAATTCGTATTAATTTAATTCGAAAGTCTTGACGATTTAATTCTTAAAATTGAAATTAACAATTTAATAATTCGAGCTGATTTCTATACTTGAAATCGAAATTCGATTCGAAAAATCGACTCGAATTGTCAAGACTTAGTATTAGTATAAAGAAATTCTAAAATAAATAGTAGAAAACTATATTCTATTCTATAATCTTTCTATATAGAATTATTTAATAATATATTATGATAATACAAGCAACAACTAGTCTAGACAAGCTATTTTGAGATAATATAAGCAAGCGTAGCTTTTGTGTCGAAGCATACTACTTAATACTTTAGCGAAAAATTCAAAATTATAATAACGTATATTCAAAAATAGAAAATCTTAACATAATAATATGATTTTCGATTTCTTGATAATTCGATTTAATTTCTAATATTGAAATCGAAAATTAAGTCGAATCGAATCGAATTAATTTCAAAATAATAGAAATTAAATCGAATTTCGAATCGAATTTCTAATATTAAAATCGACAAATCAAGTTAATTTCTAAAGTTAGAATCGAAATCTAATCTAACAATCAATCTATTGTCGATTACTTCTTATTAATTGTCTATTATATTAAAAAAATTCTTTATTCGAGAACTCTATAAATTTAAGTTTTTGTTTTCTCTTTTGTTTTTCTCGAGCTTTAACAATATTATAACTTGAAATTAATCTAATAGCTTAATAATCAAAATTATAAACAATATTGCAGTAATATTACTATATATATCTAGCAGTTTTTTTATATTTGTTGTATTTGTTGTTCTTTACAATTCTACTTTTTCTTGTCTTTTATTAAGATATATTAATAGTATATATTTTATTATTATATATTTGCAATTGCAAATGCAATAAAACTTAACACTTTAAGTATTCTTTATTTGGAAAAAAATTAATTAAGTTTTTTCTAGCTTATTTTAAGTTGTATTAGCAATATGTTATGCGTCTTAAAGCAATTGCAATATAGAGTTAAATAATTAATCGAAACTTCGAAAGCTAATTTTTAATAATAAATCTTACTTGTACTCTTTATTTGTATCTTTTTTAAAGCGCTTTAAGCGCAATTATCTATAAGTATTGTTTAAACAATTAATTTACATATTTGTTGTTACTTTAATAAAAGTACTAGTTTGTAAGTATTGTTAACTATCTTATCAATTACTTTGTTTTTCTTAATTTTTATATAATTAAGTATTTAATATAATTTTAGACTTAATTCTAATATATTTATAATTTGTTTTGTCTCTTGTATTTGTTAAAGATATATCTAATTTAAAGTTAAATATATAATGTATATTCTTTTAAGCAACATTTAGCTATCTAAGTACATCTTATATATTTTGCTTATTTTGTTAATTTTTGCTCTATATAGCTTAATTAGTTGCTCTACTTTAATTGTTAATTCTTTTAGTTCTTTATAATGCGTAAACGCTATATTACTATTCTTTGAGAACTTGTCTTGTACTTATTTTGCTTCGACAACAATTGTTGTAATATTATTATTTTTGTTGCTTTTATTTAATTATACTTTTAGATAGAAATTTGTTTAATTATTATTATACTTTTTCTTATTTAATTTTTTGAAAAATATTATTATTATTGTTAATAATTTTATTTACAACAAGACAATATAAAGTTGCGTTTGCGCAATTGTCAAAATATTTAAATTTTAAATTATTTATTTTCTTTTTAACTATAGCAACATTAATTCAAGTTTAAATTTTCGATCTTTTTTTTTAAATTGCGTCGAATACGCATTGTTATTATTTCTATAATAAGATTTAACTTTCTTGCATTTACATTTGCTATTAACTTTTAAATTAACTAATTTAGATAAATATCGATAAAAATTGTATTAATTTCTATTTGCAATATTTTTGTTAAAATTGTCTTATACGCATTTGCGACTTGTTAAAGTGTTTGTTCTTATATTAATTTTAACTTAATTATAATTGCTTTTTTATATTTTTTTAATTTTATCAATATATATTATGCGATTGTCTTATATAAAAGTATTAATTTCAAAATTGTCAAATATATATACTTTCTTATTACTAGTAAAGAATTTCAAATTTTTTTTATTATTGTTTGTAACGCTTGTTATTTTATTGTTAGTTTTATCTTAATTTGTTGCAAATACAATCTAAATTGTAGTTTATTATCTAATTAAATTTTTAACATTTTAATATTTTGTTTAACTTCTATATTGTAACTTGCTAGTATAATATCTACAATTATATTATATTTTTTCGATATTCTTATAAAATAAATTAGCTTATATTTTTGCTTTACAAATTTTAATTTATACTTTTGCGCTTATTGTTTATATCTTTTATATATTTTTAACCAAATTTAACAATTTTGTATTGTTAACTTGTTATAAATTAAAATATTAATAATATTTATAAAGCTTATAACGCTAGCTTGTAATTTAATATTATTGTATATTTTTAATAGATTTGCGTTATAGAATAGATACAAAATCAATAATAAAGAAGATTTCTAAAATATTTCGATTATTATTTTGCGCTTTATTATTGTATAATTGTTTATAATTAATATAGTACGTCTATTCTTAAGAGAGTTGTTTACTTAAATAAAAAAAATATATACTTTATATATATTTATAAGCAATACACTAGTGATTTTATTGTTTTTTTTTATTTCTCTAAAGTGTTATTGTATTTATATTCTTAAAATATTAAATTATATATTAGTTATTGCTATTAATGGGTTTGTTAATATAGAAATATATTTTATTATTATTATTCTTTAGCGCAAAGTTAATGCAACTTAAATTATAAATTCTCGCTTTTTTGCGAAAGTATTACAATTCTTGTATTATTAATATATTGTATTTTTGTATCTTTTTTTCTTGCAATAATATTATTATTACTTTGTTTTTAAATTTGTAAATATTATATTATAATACTCGAAGTTCTAGTTGTTCTATTATTAAAGTTCTTTCTTAATTGACGTTTTTTGTATTAATATAATTTTTGTTTTTTATAACAATATTAACTTTATATTAACTTTTATTACTTTGTTAATATTACTTTAACTTTTAAGAAACAAACAACTAAGTAAAAATTTTTCGAATAACCTTTTTTATTTAGTTATTTTATAACACTCTTTATTAACACAATATTAATATTTAGAGAAATCGAAGTTTTTGATAATTTATTTATTTTTAGCTTATATTTAATATTCTTGTTTACTATTGTTATAAATGTCGTAATAACTTTTAGTATTATAATAGAATTTCTAAGCTTATCTTTATTGCTTATTTTTATTGTGTAATAAATTAATTAAGTTTAATTTATTATTTTTATTCTTTATTTTTTTGTTTGTCTTTTAAAGTATTTTAAATTAAATATTCGATAATTTTCTTTATATAAGTTGTATTGTTGTTTTGTTTACTTTATACTAATTGCGTATTCGATTATACAATACTTTTTTACGTAATATTTGTATTTTTCTTTATTTTTGCAATTATATATAATATATTTATACTCTTAATACTTTAAATATTGTTGTATTTTGCATTTTTTATTGTAATATTAAATTGTCATAATTTAAGATTTATATATAATTTCGAATTAAATTAAACAATTTGTTATTTTCTTATTTACTATTTAAATTATTATCGAGATATATTCTTGCTTATAATTGTTTTTAATAAATTATTGTATCTTGTTTATCTTTAGACTTAAATATATTTTTGCACAAATATTCTAAAGTATTTTAAGTCTTTCTTTTTTTATATTTTTAAATATATTTTTTATTCTTATTTTGTGCACTATTATGTTAGCGCGTTTTTAACGCAAGATTGCGATTATTAAAATCTTTTTTGTTTAAAAATTATTTTACTTTAATATTTTTTTTGTTATCTTTGTATATTATTTGAAAGATTATTATCTTTTTGCATTATTTAATTATTAAAATATTTTAATGCGTTAACAACACGTTTATGATAATTAAGTATTATATTAAATTTACAATTTCTTTTGTATTTATTCTTTGTACTCTTTCGATTTTCGAATCTCTTTTAATTTATATTATTATTTTTATATTTTTAGTAAGCTTTTGTTTCGATAGCGCAATAGTAATATCTTTGCATAATAATATATATATTGTAATCAAAAATATATTTTTAGCTATTTCTATTTAGTTATTTTTTGCTTAAGCTCTTGTTTATTTCTTGTCTTTAGTTATTTTTTTTATTATCTTTTTGAGTCTTTCTAGTAATAAATTGTTTTTATTTTGAAACAAGCTTAACGCAATATTGCGTTAATATATTTTAGTAATTATATTAAACGCAATTCTTATTTTGTTTTAAAGAATTATATTCTTAGTAATTGTTTTCTCGAATTTATAGAGTATTTTTATTTTTCTTATCTTTGTAATTATAGTCTTCTTGCTTAATTAAATTCTTTACGAAGATATTTTGTAAACACTTTGTTTATTTGTCGATATTATATCGATTATAATTTCTTTTTTTTCGCAATGTAATGTTAGCGACCAATGATTTAGTGAACACGTTAGTGCCAAGTTCTTGTAATAGCGACTTGGCGTCGTGCAAAGTTTTCTTTCTAAGAATTTTCTTTAAAAATTCTCACGAATTAATGTCTTTTTAAATTATAGTTCTACATGTTATGTAGTCTCGTCTTGTGTGCGTCGATGTAGCGACGTCTTGTTACACGTTCGTACATAGTCTCATAGTATTAATTCGTCTTAATTTATAAGAGCCATCGTTTGACAAAATGATTAATACAATACGCAATACAAGATAAAATCTAAACAATAACGACAATATTGCGACGTCTTAGCGATTAAAGAACGAAAGTAGTGCGAGAATCTAACTTGCGTCAACTACGAATCTTGAGATTACATCATAAGAAAAATCTTCGCAAAACAACGACGTTGTGTCGTCGTTATCGTTCGATAAAAATATTAATTATAAAAAGCTATTCGTTGAGAAGCAAACAAAGAGACGTAGACTTTAAACGAAATAAAATTTTTGTATCGCTTAAGCAAGAAACAAATATCTTAAAAAGTCTTTTCATTAAAACGAATTTAGAACGTCTAATTCGCGTCGCTTTTGCGAAAACAATTTTAACAACAAAAATAACAAATTGACGCTTAAAAAGTAGCGCTTCGCACGATTTATAAAATTGATTAACTTAAATTTATATTATAAAAAGAACTTTAAAAAGTTAAAAAATTAAACTTGAAATGCTAAAAACTTTTTCGAAATTAATGAAAAATAATTCTTAAAAAAAATCACAAAGATTCGTTAAATTTAGTAATTTCTTCGCAATGCGTTTGCGTTGCGATAAAAGAATTACAAAAACAAAAATAAGAACGAAATCAAAAAATAAGATTAAAAGCAATTCACTAAGTATTTGATCAATTTTATCGAAAATTCGAAAAATTATCGTCTTGCTTTTTCTTGAAAATATAAGAACGTTAAGCAATAATTGTCGCAAAGCGTTAACGATTTCGTAATATATCTTGAAACGTTCGAAGCAAATCTTGACAAATATATTGAACGTCAACGACGTAATTATTTTTTGCATAGATTAAGAAAAGATTTTCTAGAAAAAATTAACGACGTAACTTAAATTCTTAAGATAAGAAGCACGTTTGTCGCGTTGACGCAACGCATAAAGAGCACAATATTCTTAAGATTTAAGATACTAAATAAAATTTTTAAGAGAAAATTATTCTTTGAATCTCGCAACTTCAAAGAAAGTTCTTATAATCGAAAACAAAAAAAGATTATATTAACGAATAAAATTCGCGACGTCTTTGCAATTGCAAATCGTCAAAAAAGCACAAACAAACTTTTTTTTCGTAACTTAAAAAGAATTAACGATATTGTGCGAAATAAGCGCATCTACTATAATTGCGAAAAGAAAAAACACATTGCGAGAGATTATTTCAAATCTTCTAAGAAAACGCAAGTAAATGTAATAGAAGATTTTTAATTAAGCTTCGCAATAAACGCTTAAAAGATGTCTTCGTCGCAATTTATCATTAAGAAAGTCTTTAATAAGTTGAAAAACTAGATGAATTTGCAACAATTGTAGTCGCTATTGCGAGTCAAAAGTACGAAACAAAGATGCTCTTCGCAAAGTTGTTAATATTTGTTGACACAAAATGACACAAACAAAGAGATTTTCTTAATAAAGACGCTTACGTCAATTGCATTAGCGAACGATTAACGAAGTCGTAACATTTTGAGAAAATTTAATGTCTTGTCATTAAAGCGAAAGCATTTACGACTTAGAAGACTTGATTTATAAAATTTTACATTGCAAAAATTAAGATTTGCGATAACAATAAATGTAAATACTTCTCGAAGCAAATCTTCTACGTCTTCGACGACATCGCACACGATATTATTATTGATTTTTTTTAAATAATGAAAACAAATTTATATGTTAATTGATATACGTTAATTTAACGCTATTAAGTTACTTAAAAGATAATTGTGTTAAAATTTTTTAAAAAATTTCTTAAAGCTTAAGAAATTTGTTTTTGTATTTGCTTTTGTTTGTTATAATTTTAATGCAAACAAAAAGTTTTAATTGCGCGACGTTCTTAAGAAGATGCGAAACATTAAAAACTATAATAATGTTTTTAACTTAAAGAACGCATTCATTTTTCTTAATTATAAAAAAAAGAATCATAATATTAATCTATTACTAAGCAAAGAGTCTTTCTACGAATTATTATATTCGTTCTTCGAGAAAAAATTAAATATTTTGCAAGAGTATCTTTTAAAGAATTTAACGCTAAATAGAATTCGTAAGTTCATTAGTCTTGTTAATGCGTCAATGTTGTTCGTATTAAAAAGCGATAATAGCTTAAGATTGTGTGTTAATTATCGTAATCTTAATGTTATAATTATTAAGAATAGATGTTTTTTATCTTTAATTAAGAAGACGTTAAATCGTTTAATTGACGTTGTTTACTTTACAAAGTTAAATCTTAAAAACGCTTATTATCGAATTTGCATTCGTTTAGGCGATAAATGAAAGATCGCTTTTTAAATACAATATAATTATTTTAAATATGCGATAATGTTATTTGAATTAACGAATATACTAGTTATTTTTTAATTTTAAATCAATAAATTATTGCGAGAATCAATTGATCACATTTGTGTAATATATTTCGACAATATCTTGATCTACTTAAAGACATAAGAGAGATACTAAAATTGCGTTTGTTAAATTTTTGAACGCTTATAATTGTATAAGCTTTATATTAAGTTGTCGAAATGCTTTTTCATAACAATCTTAATTAAATTCTTGAAATACATTATAAGTAGTTACGATGTGTTGATGAACTCGCGTTGTGTAAACTTCATTACAACATAATTTAAATTAATTACTTTTTGTAAGTTTTAAGTGTTTCTAGAATTTGCAAACTTCTATAGACGATTTGTTCAATATTATGCAAAAATTACTTAAACATTGACGAAATTGTTAAAAGACAATAAGCAAGAAAAACAAAATAAGTTTTTCGTATTTAACAAGAACGTTGTAGCAACGTTTAAAAAGCTTATTCTTGTCTTTATGCGAACATCTATGTTAGTGCATTTTGATTTCAAGAATTACATTTGTATTAAGACAAACGTCTTAAAATTTATTATTGTCGTTATTCTTTCTTAGTTAATGTATTTCGTGAGCGAGACTAGATAGACAATGTAACACTTAATTGCATTCTATTCGAAAAAAATGATTTTCGCAAAAATACGATACGAAATTTATAATCAAGAGTTGTTCGCAATTATTATAAGATTTAAGCAATGAAAACACTATCTTAAGAGAAGTTATTATTCAATTATTGTACTAATGAATCATAACAATTTGCGTTACTTTATAAAGATAACGAAGCTAAATTGTTGTTAAACGCAATGAGCTCTTATTTTAGCGAAATATAATTTCGAAATTAAATATTGCACAAAAAAGATCAATCTTGCAAATAAGTCGTTTTGACGATTTAATTATAAGAAAGATGCGAATAACAAGATTTGCTTGCTTATTCTTTAAAATAAGTTGAAAAATATTACGATCGCAATTATTAAAATGATTTTAATGCTAATTTGAAACGTCGTTAGAGCGCAATCTTCGCACTTTTAAAACGAAATTAAGGCTTTCGTGATTAAGAAGCTTAATAATGAATTATTTGAAAAACTCTCTCGCAATGTATCTACAAATAAGAAGATTACAAACATTAAAATAACGAAAAAAGAAGTCGTAGAAATTGCTTAAAGCGTTATGATACAATAGTTGCGCTAATGTGACTTTCGTTTAACGTGCGAAGGAAAAAATTATTTAGAAAGTTTCTTCTTTTTATTGTTAATTAAGATTAAGAGTTTTAAAATAAGAACTTAACAACTTTTAAGATTAGAAAACAATTAATGTTAAATAATACGCGTGATGTTTGCGCTAAATAAGAGTAATCAATTTACAAGAAAATGTTATTCTTTTTTCGCGCAATTCTTATTTTGAATGAAGCATCTTTTAAAGAGAAGCTTCTTAAATTACATTACGACGACTCGTTAACAAAGCATTTCGAAATCAAGAAAACGAGAACTTTAATAAGTAGAAAGTTCTATTGATTTAAGATAACGTCGAATATTGACGCATACATTAGGGAATACAATATATGTTAGCGTAACAAAACATCGCGTCATCGTTTATATAATAAGTTGACGTCGCTACTAGTTTTAGTTCAACTCTAATTAAAAATCTTTATAAACTTTATTATTGAATTGTTCGTCAATCGTTGCGACAACGACATCTACGACGCTATCTTAATAATTGTTGATCAATATTTAAAGATGTCGTTATATATATTTGCGAAGTCTATATAAATTGCGAAAGATTTAGTAAACACATTGTTCAAAAAAATGTTGCTCGTATATCTTGAAATTCGAGAAATTGTTTTCGATCAAGAATTGCTCTTTACTAGTAATTATTAATTCGCAATATATTATTGCATTCGCATTAAACGAAAGTTAAACACAACTTTTTATTCTTAAATTAATAATTAAATCGAACGATAAAATTAAATATTAAAACATTATTTGCGATGTTATTGCAATTATAAACAAAATAATTGAAACTTGCTTCTAGTTTTAATCTAGTATACGTACAATAGCGTTTCGTATGCGTTCATTAGAATGTCGCTCTTTAAAACGATGTTTAATGTTGTCGCGAATTTTAGATTTAATTAGAATAACAAAGATTGTCTCGACGTTTTAATCGCTTAAAAACAAGTTCAATCTTTGTAAAACAAACGAGATCAACTTGTAATTGTCTTTAGTTCGCACAATAAACGCAAGCTCACAATTATAATAAAACAACTACTTCAAAAAAGTATCGAATAAACGATAAAATTATGCTTTTAACGAAAAATCTTTCGAACGTTCGTTTAAAGAAAAAATTGTTTTATAAATTTATAGAGTCGTTCGAAGTTAAAAACATTATTAAAAAACAAACGTATTGTCTTTGTCTTTTTAAGAAGTGACAAATTTACTTTGTCTTTCACATTTTATTGTTAAAATCGTATTATTAAAATGCGAACATAATCGCATTGAAAAACATAATATTCGTTGACAAAAATTAAAAATAAGAAGTTAAGAATATTTTTAACAACAAACAAAGATATTATAAATCATAATATCTTGTTCAATGAAAAGAATTTTTATCATATAAAAATAATTAATTTTTAAGAAGTTACTTAGCGCATGCGTAGCGAAAGCTTAAAGAGTATAAGACGAAAGAATCTTTTAACGAAAGAATATCAAAGACAAGAAAGTTAAAGCTTCGCGTCGCAAGAGAAACTTTAACAAAAATAAATAATGTTAATGAACAACATAGAATCGCACAATTAAAGCGAATAAATGACGCAAATGACGCATAAGTTAGATTAATGCTCTCTTAATAAATCTATTAAAGCATTAGAAAGCTATGAAAAGATTACATAAAATGCGCTTAAATCTAGTTGTTTTTTTTACTTTATTTTATTAGTAAAGATCTTCGCATGCATGCTATACAATGCGAATAAATTACGTTAATTAATTGTTTCGTTTCTTTTCGATAATTCATTACTTCTATTTCTATTTTTTCTTCGTTATTGTTTATAAAAAATGCGAAGATGCAACGTTAATAAAGCGCATAATTAAATCGATATTTGTTGTTTAAAAAACTTGTTAAATCGACTTAATAGATTGAAGAAGCAATATATTTTCAAGTTTTTAAAGCAATTAAATAGTTTAACAAAGATTTTAGCGTTAACGATGCGACAAAAACTTAACATAATAAGACTCGCAATAGAATAGATTTGTTAAACTCTTTACGAATTAACAATTGCATTTCTTATCTTAAAGACAATTTATTTCGATCGTTGATTTTACTAACATGCAATTCGTATTGCAAGAAAGTTCAAATTGTATAAACTATAAAAATAGCTTATAGTATACAAGAGAAGTCTCGCCTAAACATTCATGTCGTTCTTCTTTATAAAAGTTTGACTTAAAAATTAGAAACGAAATAAATGATATCGTTCTTAATGAATTCTTCGAGTCACATAGAATCTACGACGTTTTCTCGCTAAAAACAACGTCGTCTTTCGCAACAATTAAATTAAACTTAAACTCTTCGTTTTTATTTAGCTTTTTCAAAGAAAGAGCATCGAGATTGATGCGATAACGCATTACGTTTAACATTTTTTGTTGAACTTCGTAAAGACGTTGCAAATTCGCATCGATACAAGTCAACAAATTCTTTTAACTTAAATGCGAAATCGAATTGTTTTGTTTAATTTATGCGTACATAAATTATAAATAACGTCGAATTCGCAAAACGAGTTCGAATTAATTAATTTTAATATTCTTGTTATCGAGAACACATGCGCAAAAAATTAGCAAAATGTTAATTTGTTTAACGAATCATTAAAGAATCGCAAAGCACTAAATCGTAAATCGAATATATAATTAAAAAATAAAACGTATAGTTTTGCGCTTTTTAGCGCAATAATCGTAGCAACAATTTTTCGTCTTGCGACACTAAGAGTGTAAGCAATTATAAAAAATCAAGAGCAAATACTTACAATATAATTGAGCTTCTTCTTAAGACAAGAAAAACAACAAAAATAAAAAAAATAAAAAAGCTTGCGAAAAATAACAAAGACGCGAACAAGAAAACTTGACAAAATTATATTTGTAATAAAATGCTATATTGTTAGTCTTATACGTAGCGAAGTTAAAGCATTCGCATGTAGTAGTGCTTACATTAATTGAGTCGCAATTTGTAAAGCGTCAAATATAATAATATTATCTTAAATCATTAACGAATGCAAAAAAAAGCTTAAGAATATTTACTTGAATTTGTCTTATTGCGCACATTATTGTTGTTAGTAGTACGAGCAACAAAAGAAGCGTTTGCAATCATTTATCGCTTCGTCATAGAAATTAATATGCGAAAAAAAGAAAAAGTCGAAGATTATAAATAAATATTATTAGCGCGTTAACGACGCTAATTAAATTGAGTGAAACAAAGAAATTTCGATCGATTTATCAAAATAATGAACAACATTAAAAAAGAAATTTCAAAATTAATAGCGTCGAATGTTGTCGCATTGTCGTAACATTAAAATAGCGATATAACGACAAAAATAAAGCTAAATACTTTTGCTAAAAACTTAAATGTCTTTTCGCTTGTTAACATATAATTAATTTACGATAAAACTTTATTAAAGAAAACAAGACGTTTCACGATAATATACGAGAGAAATTAAAATCGTTGCTTAATCTCTCTCGCATAAAATGTTAAACAAAGATAAAAAAAAGAAGTGCAAGAAATCTTTTTATAAATACGACTAAACAACTAAGATAAATGCGTAGACCAAACGCGATAAACGACATTTATCAAGAGAATGAAAAAAGTCTATAAAAAGATTTTTTCGACAATTTAAACTTTTTTTTTCTTTTATACGACAATAAATCGAAGCGAATTATCGTTGCACACTTCGCGAAAATATGCGTTCACAAAAAGTAAAAAAGCAAAGCATTGTTATCGTAACGTTTAAAAAGTTATTAACGTCGTTAAGAAAGCGAAGTCGCAACGCAATTGCGACGTTAAATACACATTTTAGAGATCAAAATTCTAAAGAAGAGAGCAATTGTAATGTTAGCGATCAATGATTTAATAAATACGTTAGTGTTAAGCTCTTGTAGTAGCGACTTAACGTCGTGTAAAGTTTTCTCTTTAAGAATTTTCTTCAAGAATTCTCACGAATTAATGTCTCTTTAAACTATAGTTCTACATGTTATGTAGCTTCGCCTTGTGTGCGTCGATGTAGCGACGTCTTGTCACACGTTCGTACATAGTCTTACACGCAAGTCGAATAAATTACAAACGTTATAATTGATAGTATTTCTCGATCTTTGCTTAGATAAATAGATAGATTTTAATAATAAAATTTATAGATTTTAAGTCTTATTTTAACAAATTTTCTATTTAAAACTCTTTATTGTAAACTTAAATTATATAATATTTGTTAAAATATAAATTTTAATATAAAATATAAATTTAGTATGTTATAAATATATACTCTTAATATTTTTGAAATAATCTTAAAAGATTTTGTATCGCAAAAATTTTTGTTTCTTTAATATTACTTTTGCACACTATATATAGCTCTTTTTTCGTAATATCTATACAATACGTTTGATTTTCTTAATTATTTTTATATCTATATATTGTACACTATATATATAAGCGATTTTGTATAAATTTCGATAGAGATAATCTAGATATTAATTGCGCATATATTTAAAGTTTTGTTATTTTTGCTATTCTTTCGTTTGATGCTAATACAATCGCACAATATTAACTTTTATTTATATAGACTTCGCTCGACAATAGATTTTCTATTAAACCAGCAATAATACTTAAGAAATTAATTAAACTATATTATTGTAATACTTGTTTATAAATATTGTAGAAATTTGACGTAATAAAGTCGAAGTTGTATATAAATATATCAAAATAATTTAATTTAATCTAAAAAACAAGATTTTAGACTTAGATATATTGTTAGAAGACTACTTGCTAGTTGTTAATTCGAAGAGACTTAACGCAAACACATCTAAGAACTAAGATAAATATTAGATAATATTTCTATAATATTTATTTAATTCTAAGTATTATTAGTATAGCAAGACTAGATATTGCTTTAATCTTCAATCTTGTACAAAGATTAATATTGAAAGTTTTAATAAATACGTACGTTAATTATTAGCGCAACGCTAAAATTGTACTCTTGTCTTAATACTAGAATTAGAGTTAAATATATATAATATATTAGATATATTGCGCAATTAAATCTTAATCGAAATATCTAATACGCAAAGATTAGATATTTAGAAAAGAATAAGAAATCTTCGTATATAGATTAGTTTTCCTATCTAGATCTAATAGAAAAAGATCTTTCTCTAACAATATCTCTAATAATGTTGCTAGATTTCTAGAACAATGTTACTACGCAATCTAAAATCCAATAACAACACATCTTTGTTGCTCAATTACTTAATTTACTATTAGACGAAAATAGAAGCAACAAAGAGTTTTTATTAGTGCAACAATATATTTCTTATTTTAAGAGCATAAAAGTTCTAATCAAAAGTATTGCAAAATAATCTTAATATATTAATTATACTATTGCGTAGTATTTACAAGCACTAGCAACATATAAATAATATATAGCAACAAACATTGCTATTGCGACAATTATTGCTATAAAAGCTACAAATATTAAAGACGCATATATAATTAAGTAATAGCTTTAAAAGATACAAGAACGTAAATATAATAGAATTAAATCTACTATTATAAAGCTAAAATATATAGAAGACGCTTGTAGACGCAATAGATTTATTGCTTGTAAATTTGTATAGCAAGCAACTATAATTGCAAATAGTATAAAGATCTCTCTAGTATTTAATACTATTTCCTAGCATTTACTAACAAAATCTAGTTGAAAAAGATAGAAATAATAAAGAAATATTTGTCGTAGATATAAAATTTCAATATTAGAAGTCGACTCGAAATTTAATTCGATTTTTATTATTTTAAAGATAACTTGATTCGACTCGACTTAATTTTCGATTTTAATATTAGAAATTAAATCGAATTGTTAAGAAATCAAAAATAATATTATTATATTAAGATTTTCTATTTTTGAATATATGTTATTATAATTTTGAACAAAAAAAGTTAAGTTAATAATCTGATTCTAGCTATCTAGATAACTCGAATGCATTATTATAATATATTATTAAATAATCTTATATCGAAAAAATTATAGAATAGAATATAGTTTTCTACTATTTATTTTAGAATTTCCTTATATTAATACTAAGTCTTGACAATTTAAGTTGATTTTTTAGATTAAGTTTCAATTCTAAGTATAGAAATTAACTCAAATTAAAAATTAAAACTTTAGAAATCAAATTGTCAAGAGTTTTGTTACGCTGCTATCTGGCGATTTAGAATATTAGAGAGGATTGTGCTTTGAAGAGATTTGTAAACGTCTTTAAACAATGCAAGCAATCACTTGATAACAAGAGATTGCAACTTTAATAGTCGTAACAATAAGTCAAGACTTAAGATGAGTTAAACACGATTCATAAGAAAGTCGTGTTTAGAAGATCTATATATTAAAGAAGATTCTTCTTTGCTCGTTCTGCTCGTTCGTCGAGCAGAGCGAGCATATCTTGCTCGTCTTGCTCGTTCGTCGAGTAGAGCGAGCATGCTCTTGCTCGTCTTGCTCGCTCGTCGAGCAGAGCGAGCATGCAGGCAATCGTATCTCGTACTACGCCTGAGCGCATTCCTCATACTAATACGTTTCTGCTAGGCTCGTAACACTATTCTTTCTTTCTTAAGCTTTCGTTTCGAAAGCATTCTTCTTGATGCCTTCGCGCAAAATCAACGATCGTAATTTCTTTAAACGCAAGAAGAATTTACTTAACTCTGTTGATTCTCTATTACTTGCGATGCGTCCTTGTAAGCGCTGTTTTTCGCTAAGAAAGACTTGTATTCTTGATGAGACGTCGAAGAAGTGTATTTGTTGTGTGAAGGCGAGCAAGCCCTGTGACCTGGCGATCTCGCCAGCTAAACTTCGTCGAATTCATAAGAAGCGACTCCGCGTACGTGATACGATTCGTGAGATGAAGGCTAAACTCTATCGATTAAAACATCAATTGCGACAACTAAAGAATGAAAAGAAAGAGATGATGCTCTCGAAATGAAGTGTTATCGACACACTGAAAAACAAGAAGAAGATCTTACTGTCTAAAACTTCTAAGCTCTCTTTCGATGTTTTTTTCGAGCAGTTTCAATTTTCGAATTCTTTGAACTGATTGCCCTTGATCGCTGATTCGCTCGATCTTGATGAAATCTCTAAATGAGATCGTCGCAGTCATCGAGATTTCTCTTAGGTTTTCACGTGTTCTCTGTCGTAGAGTATTTCTTTCACTTGACAAAATACTGCTGATCTTTCTTTTTTAAAATCTCTTTCACTTCGAATCGATTTTTCTCTTGTGATTTATAATGAAATGTTTTCTGTATAGACGTGCTGAGATCGATTGATTTCAACAATGACATATGAAATACTAAAAATACTTTGACGTTCTTGGGCAAATCAAGTTCGTAATTGACTGATTCTTTGACTGCTTTAATAAAAAATGATTCGACCTTAACATGATTGAGCTTCTTGCTTTTCTTTTTGATCTTTAGATTTTTTGTTAAAAGATACATCTTATTTTTCTCTTTTAGCTGAGATGTCATTTTTCGTTTCTTGTTCTAATATCTGGTCGATCGTTCTTGCATTATTAAGATGTTATCGTGTACCTTTTTTAGTGTCGCTACCCTTTCGATGACTAATTGAGTCGCTAGGTGCTTTCGTTGCTGGCCGAAAAGGTTTAACTTCTTGCCATAATTGACGAAGAAGAGAGTTTTCTTTGTTGTGCTCGAAATCTTTGAATTTAACGCTAGCTGTGTCATAGATAAAAGTGATACTTAGTTGTTCTAAATATTGTTGACGTAGTGCCTCAGATACTGCTTTAGACTTTGGTTTGTTCGCTTTGTCTAATCATTCGTGACCGGGTAATAGACAGTTGACATGCGAAGCCTCGTACCTAACATTGATATAAGTGTTCTTCAATAGTTAGACGTGAAGAGCTTGTCTCTGTCACTGATTAATCCTTTGAATATATTATGATATCTGATCAATCGATTCAGTACGATGTATCTTAGTTGTTCTGCTGTAATCTTTTTCTTGCATGCGATGATATGTGAGTACTTAATAAGCTTGTTAATCATTACTAGTATCGAATCATATCTTTCTTCAGTTGCTGAGTTCGTCGACTTAGGCAACTTGATAATAAAGTTTATCGTGACTTCATCTCATGACGATTTAGATGATTCCTAATATTGGATTTCGTCATAGCTCGCATGTGTATCATGTTTGTTCTGCTAATAGCTAAGACATCGTTTAACATATGCCTCGACAGCTTGCCTCATGTTGAAAAACTAACAATGCTAACGTAAAAGCTAAAGTGTCTTGGTTACTTCTAAGTGTTCTTGCAATGATTCGTCATAATGCTCTTTTATGCATTCGTCGATTTTGTTGATTAGTATTTGAAGCTTTCTCTTCTTGATTAGAAACTCTTCTAACTCGTCTCTTAGAATTCGTAAGGTTGCATTTATCTTATGCTTATTGATCGATAATGATTCGTCGTTGTTGACCTTAAGTATATTATGATTGAATGATTTCTTCGTTTTTATATGATTACTTCGCCTGCTAAGTGCGTCTGCTCTGCCATTTTCTTTCTCTAAAGTATACAATATTTTGAACTTGTATTGTTCTAGCTTCTCGAATCATCGCACTTGTCTTCTATTGAGTTTCTTTGTCATAATAAAGTGCAGTAAGTTCTTATGATTCGTTAGAATAATGAGTCCTGATGCTTCTTCTATGTATACTCTTCATGCTTTAAGGGCTGCTACTATCGCAAATAGTTTCTTGTTATGAATGTCGTAGTTTTATTTCGCTAATAAGAGTTTTCTGAAGTAGTATGTCACTAAGTGTTACATGTCTTCATATAACTAACTAAAGCATGCATCGATAACTAGATCTAATGCGTCGATTTTCATTCGTTCTAATTTCTCGGAATCGAACATCTTGAGTACTGATTTCTTCAAGCACTCTTTTTTCAATCTCTGAAACGCTGCTTCTTCATTTGATTCCTATTTTTAAGACGTGTCTTTCTTTGTTAAATTTGTTAGTAATATCGATCTTTTCAAGAAGTTCTTAATAAACTTTCTATTGTACTGAACAAATCTTATGAAGATCTAAATGTTTTTAACATCGATTGATGTTAATTATTCTTTAATTGCTTTAATCTTCTCTGAGTTCATTCGAATTTCATGTCGTTCTACAACGAATTCTAGAAAGTTCACTTTTTCTTGATGAAATTCGCATTTCTTTGATTTGAGGCGTAGGTCTCTTTTGTTTAAGCATTTCAATATTTGGGAAACATGCTGCACATGTTTCTTTAACGTGATTAAGTATATCATGATGTCGTTCAGATATGCTATGACAAATATATTCAAATATTGTCGTAGCGCATCATTGATTATTTCCTGACATGTTGTCGGAGCGTTGATAAGCTCAAACGGCATTATCATGTATTCGTAAAGTTCATACTGTGTACGAAAAGCTGTTTTTTACTTCTCTTCTGCCTTCATTTTAATCTAGTTATACGCTTCTCGTAAGTCCAGTTTAATGAAGTACTTAATTCTAAATAGTCGATTCTGAAGCTCATTAATATTGAGTAATGAATATCGATTCTTGATCGTTATGTCGTTCAGCTTTTGATAATCGACACATAAGCGAAGTTCTTCGTTCTTCTTGAATGTAAAGAGAATCGAGTATTCTGCTCGTGATTAAAATTTTTTAATAAATTCTTTCTTTTCGTTTTCTGCCAGGTATTTGCGAAGTATTGACAATTCTTTCTTCGATAGAGCGTAAATAGATTCAAACGTGAATTTCTTGTTTGATTCAAGTTTGATTTCGTGATTTCACGATTGATGTTTAGGTAGAGTCTTTGCCGTTTTCTCTTCCTGAAACAGGTGCTCTCATCTGTTATATATTCGTGATATGTGTTTCAGCGATTTCCTCGCTTTATTAGATATTTTAAGATTCTTAGAAGATTCGCAGTTTTCTTCACTTACTTTGTCTTTATGACTCAACTAATCTTTGTTAGTGCCTAACGAGTCGAACTGTTGTTAATTGTTTTTTTTCGAGAATGCAAGTTCGCATCTTGCGATCAAGTTTCGACTTTGTCTCTCATCTATCATTAAACGCTGTCAATGCGTAGGTTGAATGTGAATTGCGTGATCACATCGCTCAAATCTAAGTACTCGTGTATTTTAGTTAACTTCTAAATTGTGCTGCTTTAATCAAGACATTCTTAAAACGATATCGTGAGTGATCATTTTCACTATATCAAAGATTAGTTTCTCATGATGTTGCTAAATAGTTATCGATAGTGATTTCGTTTCTTTATTCACTTTTTCATTCTTATCAAGTAACGGGTTTCCATCTACAATTACTAGATTGTAGGCGTCAGACTTCTTTTAAGTAGAATGATCTTTCTTCTTAACAAAAGCTCTAATCATAAAATTATCTGTTGCATTAGAATCGATCATTGCGATGAATCGATAATCGTTGACCTTAACTAATGTGATAAAACATCGTGCGTGTGCTGTTAAGTTTAGTTGCTGCTGTTGAGCTAACATATTGCACTTCCCTAATATACTCTTTATTAAGAGATTTTGACTTTTCTTTGTTCTAATGCTGCGACTTCTGCTTCAAGCTCTCTTCTTCGCTAAACTTCTTTCTGTTGCTAAAATAATAACTTTGACTTCGATGATGTTCTAGAAAATCATCCTGATTCTTTCTTGTCTTTCATATGGGTTCAGCATGCGTCGTCGTAGCAGACTGTTCAACTAAGAGTCTCATGTCTCTTTGCTTGCTTTATCTTTCGTCGAGATAGACTAACACTGCTTAGTTGTTGCTCAATTTCGTCGAGAACGTTCTTTTTTATACTAGCATCGCTTCTTAGCGTTTCCTCGCATTTATTCACGATTTGACTAATTTGTCTTTTCTTCAATAAGCTATCTAAAGCGTCGAGTCGTTTCGTAATTTCTTTTAGCATTTTCTAAAAGTCTTCTCATTCATACTTATTGTTAGAGTCTGTAATTGAGCTGTGCGAGTATGACGTACTTGAATGTTTGTCTTGTTATATTCTTCTAATAACGTTGTTAACTTTCTGCGTAGATGCGAGTGCCTTGCCTGATAATGTTTCATCTAGAACTTTCTTCAACTGATCTGGGTTTTTTATTAGACAGTAGTCGTCGTTTGATTCAGTCTTGAGGGTGTTCGTCTCTGTGTCGATTTGCTTCCTAATGTCGTTCTAACTATCAAGTATTTCTCTTAACATAGCATTGATTTGTCGTGGAATTATTAAGTTCTTTAAACGATAATCTCTTGCGAAGTGGCCCGATTTGTCACATGAATAGCACGTTTTCGATTTGCTATCTTGCTTTTCTCTAGAGTTTTTCTTTTTACAATATTGAGTTGAATTCAGTTTCATTGATGCAGGCTCACAATAGTCTGGGTTGCTATACTTTTGACTAAAATAAGATTCTCTCAAATAATATTCGATCGTCGATTCAAAAGAGATTTCTGCTCTTTCTCGAGATTGATCGTATCTTTTTTTTATAACTTTTTCATACAGCTTGTCGTCAAGATCGATGGCTACTTCGATGAGATCAAACATATCGCTAATGCTTCTGTCATCGCGCATAATTTCGTTCTTGAGATTATTCTTAAGATCTCGTCGAAACATTGTCATGAATGCGACATCGTTTCACTTGATAAGATTGACATACTTTTAAAATCTTGCTGCGTACTCTGCTGCAAAGATTCGTTAAATTAAATGCTAAATTACTCTTTTTGCGATTTGTTTCTCGTTAAATGTTTCAAAGATTCTTCGAAGCTCTCTCTTGAAGTTATCGAAGTTCGTGAACATCGCACGAGGATTTTCGTCATAATTTTTCAGATACTTGCGTAAATTTAGCTTGAGTTAGTGTTAAGCTCTTTCTCTAAGAAATGTAAATGCGAAAATTGTCTTCTTGTTCGCTGAAACAGAATAAAAGATGAAATAAATATTCATCTGCATAAGTTAGTTCTTCAGGCCGATACGATCTTCATAATAGATGTCAGGCTTGTTAATCCTGATCTTGTCGTCTTCACCAATAGAGGGTCGACGTGATGCTGATGAGCTAGTGCTCGAGGTAGAAGCGCGTTGATCTAATACAAACATTCTTAGAGTGTTCAAAGTGTTACGCTGCTATCTGGCGATTTAGAATATTAGAGAGAATTGTGTTTTAAAGAGATTTGTAGACGTCTTCAGGCAATGCAAGCAATCACTTGGTAACAAGGAGTTGCAGCTTTAGTAGTCGTAACAATAAGTTAAGACTTAAGATAAGTTGAACACGATTCATAAAAAAGTCGTGTTTAAAAGATCTATATATTAAAGAAGATTCTTCTTTGCTCGTTCTGCTTATTCGTCGAGTAGAGCGAGCATATCTTGCTCGTCTTGCTCGCTCGTCGAGCAGAGCGAGCATACTCTTGCTCGTCTTGCTCGCTCGTCGAGCAGAGCGAGCATGCTCTTGCTCGTCTTGCTCGCTCGTTGAGCAGAGCGAGCATGCAGGCAATCGTATCTCGTACTACGCCTGAGCGCATTCCTCATACTGGTACGTTCCTGCTAGGCTCGTAACAAGTTTCGAGTTAAGTTAATAGAAATTGTCAAGATTTAAATCGAGTACTCGACTCGAACTCGATAACTTGACTCGACGCGATTAGTCTAGTAATGCAAGTCTATTATATCTTACGTCTTTTATATCTTAGTGCGTCAATAATAAGCAAACGTACTTGCATCTTACAATTTTAATTGTTTTATTTTTCGAAGAGAAGAATTTAAGATATAATAGTATTTTATTAAATTAAGATAACTTAAGTTACAACAATTATTTAGTTACTAAATTAAAGTTTAAGAAGTTTGATATTCTTAAAGACAACAACTGCTTATAAAATAATAACAAAGATAATAATTTAAATACTATTAAAGCTTCGATTCTATATTAACAAATTAAAATGCTAATAACAAAAATTCGAGACTTGCAAAATATTTAATAGACTTAAGTTATAGCAGCAAGAGCAACAAATTCTTAAGTTTTTTAAATTGTTATTCTATTGTTGTTAATTGTATTTAAGTCTCTAAAGTTTAAAAAGCTAAAATTATACAAGAGTTTAAATGTAAGTAAATATATTATTTGATTTTGCGAAATCGATATTAATATAATACGATTTTTAATATATTTTATTATCGATAGAAACAAAATTCTCTATTATGTATTATTTTTAAAAAGCAATATTATTATTTAGTAATATTTAAAAACAAGCAATAATGCTAAGTTAGAAAGCGAGATCTTTGAAGAATTTAAAAAGTTTCTGTTAAATTTAATAGCTAATTTTGCTAATTATCGTCTTTTTGTTTACAAAAGATAAGAGAACGCTAGATAAAAACTAAATTGAAAGATAATTATTTTTAAGAAATACTTAGATAAGCTAGAGACTTATCTATTGTTGCTTTCGAAAAAGCATAAAATCTATATATTTTTAGTTAAGCTTAAATCGAATTTAAAAGCAAAGATTTTAAATATTAATAACTTATTAAATATTTGCAACAAACTTCTACTTATAATTATAATATTAAAACAAATATTAAATTGCACTTGCAAAGCAAATACAAGCAACTCTAACAATTAACAAAATACAAAAGATTCTAGTATCTCTTTAAGTAAATTTTATCAAATTGTTACTTAAATAAGATTAACAAGTTTATTAAGAACAAAAAGCTTTATACTTTAAAAGAGTTGTCAACATTATATAATCAAGTTTATAAGATTAATAACGCAAATCATTTAAGTTGTATTAAATACTATAAATATTATAAAAAAAGATATTACAAATTAGATTGTCTTAATAAATACAAATAAAACTAGTTTATTGTTGTTGTTATTACTACAATAGATAGGAAAAAAAATTAAGCTTTGTTAACGTTTCGCAAACAAAGCAAAAAAGATAAATAAAAATAATAAATTTAATCTTAGTAAAAGATTAAACTTAACTTCTTAATAATAAACGTCAAGTTACAAGTCTAATCGATCTAAGAATTAAGCTAAATTTTATTAGTTATATCTATATAGTGCAATAAGAATTGCAATTTATACTTGTTATCTTATTAATATTTTGGATAAACTAGTTCAAATTAAGTAATTTTAATTTTAATTTTAATTTTTTTTAATTTATATTTGATTTAACACTTCTAGAGATTTATACGAGTTTTATATGTTTTTGCGCGATTGGATTTTCAAATCTAAGTCGCGTCGCTTCAATATTTTATGTCACTATTGTAATATCTATAATACAAAGAAATTCTTTATAAAAATTGTAAAAATCGTATTGATTTATAATTTGCAAAAAAAAATCTCGTATATCGTTTAACAATCTTAAACTCTTAAATTCGTACATATTAAGAACAAGAGCTTGAAGAATTTACGTATAAGTTCTTTTTGTAAATTGCGATTATGTAAAGATTATTTCTTAATACTTAGTATTTGTATTTGTGTTTATATAGTCTTAATATTTAAACTTAATGTTAACTTTTTTTCGTACACTTATATACGCAACGCTTTTAATTCGAGACGTAGCAAAAATATTGCTTTCGACAAAATTAAATGTTTTTATTGTTATTTATTAAAATAAACGAAATCTTTTATTGTTTAGCTTCGAATGCGCAATTAAGCGTATACATAATTAAGATAAAAGACGATTGCAATTAATTAAACACGTAATTTCAACGCAATTAATATATGTGCAACAAGAACTTTTAATCTTCTATTTGTGTAATATACGCGTATATAACTTTTTTTTAGCTCTTTTAAACTTATACGCACAATGCTTTGAAATTTTTTGCGATATTTTAAAACACGTTTTTCGTAATTGTAATGTAACGATTATTGTAACGACAATCAACGCATACAAGAAATAAATAATAATAATTATAAATAATCTTGCGTGTTCTCGATCACACGTATCTCATTATACGTGAGAAATTCGAAATAATAGTAATAGTAATAATTGATGTTGTTGTTGTCTTCGTGATTTGATCGATCGATTTATTGTAATGATTGCATCGAACGTTTGCGAACGTCTTACTTGTTAATGCTAAGAATATTTGATTCTATCGAATATCGCAATATTAACAGGTTCGTAGCTAGCATTACGTACAAATAGTTCTCTCGCTAATTAAGTAATTTTAATTAGTTTTGGAAATTTATAGTATAATCTAATTTTATTACGAAAAAATACTATAAATAGTATTTATGTTACTCGATCTAAAAATTCTAAATTTAAACTTGATTTATACTATTTTTAGTATTCTTGACATTCTTGGCGATTCGATTCGATTTTAATTTTTGAAATCGAAAATTGACTCAATTCAATTCGATTCGATTTCAAAATAATTGAAATCGAATTAATTTTCGATTTAATTTCTAAAGTTGAATCGTTGATTCAAGTCGATTCTAGAAGTTGGAACCGAAAATTAAATCAACAATTAATCTATTAAAGATTAATAAAATTCTTGATTAAGAATCTCTAAATTAAAGATACTTAAATCAAAAAGATTTGTATTAAAATTGAAAAGTTATTTTGTTATTAACAAAAAATATAAGCTCTAGATTAAGAGAGTCTTGTTAGATATAATAAATTGCTCTATATTTTAGAGAATACAACAATTAGAGAGAAGCTAATTCGCGAGAATTATAACAATTCTTTCACGAGATACTTTGAAGTTAAAAAAATCTTAAATCTATTTTAGAGAAAATATTTCTAACTTGCTTGCGCAAAGCAAATTAGAGCATATATTAGAATATATAATATTTGTTAACATATTAAAGTTTCTTGTTATAAGTTGTATAATAAGCTTTAGTTCTTACTTGTTGCTAAGAAGTTATAAAAGAAAATTATTATAAACTTTGTTACAAACTTGTTGTCGAGCAAGCGTCAAGAAGTTATATATATTTTAATTTTCGTAATCATTGATTGCTATATCAAAACAATCAAGTATATATCTATAATTATTAAGATCGATATTGCAAAGCTAGCAAAAGTATTTTTTAATAAAATTGTCTTACGCTTCAAAACGTTAGCTAGTATAATATCTATCAAAAAATTTGTTTTTACTAGTATCTTTTAATTCGCTATATATTTTTATATACAAATTAAAAAACAATTAAGTATTATCTTTTATTCTTAGACAAATAATTTAATTAAGCAACAAAATTAAACTCTTAAGTATTATCTTTGCACTTACGCTAATACTAAGCAAGCAAAATAAGTTAATTTATTGTCAATAATAAAATTTGTCTATAATAATAATTATTACATCTTAATTAAAGCTTTGTTATTCTATTTAATATACAATTATTACTTGAAGATTTACTATAAAGTTAAGAATAACTTTATTTAAGAGAAGATATTATTAACACAAAAACGCATAAAATAGCTTTATAATTTAAGAAAAGTTTTAGCAAAGTATCTTAAAAACATTGTTATACAATAAGCAAAGTACTACAATAAAAAGTATAGGTTAAAGAACTTTGTTATAGTAGAATTAATTATACTCTTAATTAGAAATCTAAAGCAAAAGAGACTTATTAAGAAAATATTGCACATATATATTAAATTGTTTAAAATTAAGAATAAGATTAGAATGCAAGTTTATTGTTTTATCTTGCTTAATATCTATCGAATTTATAATACTTTTTATATTTTGTTCTTAAAACTATATTTGCATTGCGTTAACAATAAGTAAGCAAAACAAATATTGCAAGCTTCAAAACTTATAGATAACAAAATCGAATAAAAGATCGAAGAAATTCTTAACAAAACTAAGTTAAAGAGATAGATATAATATAAACTTAAATAAATAAATTAAAGCAAGAAGTACAATCAATAATTAAGAAAAGGATCTCTTAATAATATTAATAAGTTGCGAAAGAAATTTAAGAAGCAAACGCGCAATAAGCAAAGACGCAAACAATAGCGCAACGTATATAGCGACAACAACAATTATATTAACAATGCTTAAATTAAATAAGATTATCAATACAACGTTATCGTATTTAAATATGCTAGAAATCTCTTTATTTTGTTATTTATAGTATCGAAAATAATAAGATTGATTCTTATTGATATATACTTATAATCTTATTAAAAACAAAAAACGTCGCAACATCGAACATCTATTTATCTTCTTATCTATTTATCTATTTACAATATTGTCTATTATGTTGTCAAGAATAACGCGTTATCTTCTCACTCTCTTTTAAAGAAAAACGCGAGAGAGACGACAAGTTAATCTCGAGATATAGAGTGTTCAAAGTTATCTCTATAGCATTCTTCTCTATCTTCTTCTTTTCTAAGAATTTATTCTATTGTAAAAAACCTATAAGTTAGCGAAGCAACAACAAAATTAAAAACGTATCTTTTTTACTTTCTTCTCTTTCTTTTTTCTTTTTTTATATTCTAGAAATAAGTTAGTAAGAAATTAAATGTAGAGAAACTAAAAGCTTATCTCTTATTTATTCTTTATTATTCTTTGAGCGAACAAATTTGTTAACTTTGTCGCTTTTGCGACAACAACATTTCTCTTCTTCCTTATCTATAAAAGACATTCTTTTATTTAAGCAAAACGCTTGTTAAGAGAAATTATCTTTTGCTTAGCATATTTAATTCTAGACTAGGCTAAGTTCGCGATCGCAAGAGTGTACTCTTGCATATTTTGTTATTGCTTTATATTAGCAACAACACTCTTGCACTTCTATTTTGCAAGCGTCGAAATTAGACTAATTGCGTCGGTTTGGGAATTGAATCTTGACAATTTGATTCGAATTAAATCGAAAGTCTTAGCGATTCGATTTCTAAAGTTGAAATCGACAATTTAATTCGATTTTAAAAGTTAAATCGAAAAATTGAATCGAAAAATCGAATCGAATTGTCAAAACTATTATTTTTAGTAAATTTTATTATTTTTAGTAACAATTAATTGATAATTTAATAGAAATAATTAGTCTATTTAATTAATTATTAATATATTAGATTATTTTTATATTTTATATTACTATTGTGCATTATCTAGAAAACAATCAAAAAAATCTAAATTTTGACTAAATTTTTTTTTTTTTTTTTAATATTCTTAATATTCTTGACAATTCGATTCGATTTTAGCTTTTAAATTAAAAATTAACTCGATTCGATTCGATTTAATTTCAAAATAATTAAAATTAAACCAATTTTCGATTTGATTTCTAAAGTTAAATTGTCGATTCAAATTGATTTTAGAAGTTGAAGTTGAAAATAAAAATTAAATCGACAATTAATCTAGTCGAAATAAAACGCTTATGCGCAAATGCTTTAGAATATATATGTACAAGTTTCTTAATTGTTTTTCAAAAGTGTTTAACAAATTGAAAAATATTAGCAATTGTTATTGCAAAGACGCAAGGAAATCTATTGCAACACAACGCAAAAATTTATAATAAAGAACTTTGCAACTTTTGCAAACTTCTTTGTTATAAAGATATGCATACTTGCTTACGCAAGTTATATATAAGAGATTCTTGCAAACTAACAAAGATATTAGTCGATATCGCAAAGATAACTCGATTTAATTGCTTATTTTCTTAATCTCTTAAATTGCTATTACGTAAGCTAATTATAAGATCGAATATAAATAAGAAAACTAATATTACACTATATATATAAGCTCGCGTATTGTTGTCTTCTTAATAGATTACTTATAACACAAAAATATTATTACAATTAAGAATAAATAAGAAGAAAGAAAGAGAAGAGAAGAGAAACAACAATATTTGTATTTATAACTTATCTAGCGCTTACGCAATATCGACTTTACTATAATTTAAACTAATTGCATCGAATTAAGTTATCGAGTTCGAGTTAAATATTTAATTCGAATCTTGACAATTTGTATTAATTTAATTCGAAAGTCTTAACGATTTGATTTCTAAAATTGAAATCGACAATTCGAGTTAATTTCTATACTTGAAATTGAAATTCGATTCGAAAAATCGATTCGAATTGTCAAGATTTAGTATTAGTATAAAGAAATTTTGAAATAAATATAGAAAACTATGTTCTATTCTATAATCTTTTAATATAAGATTATTTAATAATATATTACAATAATATATTCTAAGCAAGCTTAGTGTGATCGTTGGATTGGGTCGAACACTTTTTTCTCAACCCGACCCACCCTCTTGGGCCTCGTAGGGTTGGGCCAGGGTTAAGGCGCGAACCCGAACCCAGGGTCGGGTTTTGTCGGGTCAATGCCAAGAACTCAAGCTAACTTCGTCGCGTTAGCATTCGCTTATCTTATCTTATCTTATCTTATCTTATCTTATCTATGCGCTAACCCCATTGGGCTAGCGCAGGATCCGCGCTTAACGCATATGGTTAGCGCGTCACTTGACGTCACGTGATCGGGTAAGTTGGGTTGGACATTCGGCGCGCATTCTTCGCTCGTCCCACCCTGTTGGGCTAGGAAATTTGCCTGACCCCAGGGTCAAGGTTGGGCGAATCAACCCGATCGGGTTGAAATCCGACCCGACGATCACGCTAAGCAAGCTGTTTTGAGATAATATAAGCAAGCGTAGCTTTTGTGTCGAAGCATACTACTTGACACTTTAGCGAAAAATCCAAAATTATAATAACGTATATTCAAAAATAGAAAATCTTGATATAATAACGTTATTTTCGATTTCTTGACAATTCGATTCGATTTCTAATATTGAAATCGAAAATCGAGTCGAATCGAATTAAATCGATTCCAAAATAATGGAAATCAAATTAAGTTTCGAATTAATTTCTAATATTAAAATCGACGAATTAAATTAATTTCTAAAGTTGAAATCGAATTTTAATTCGACAATTAGTTTATTTAAATTCTTATTTAAACTCTAGCAACAACAATAACAACAACAAAGCAATAGCTTACTATAAAGTATTATAGTTGTTATTATATTATTCTACAAATTAAGTTAAATTAATAAATAAATTAATTTTTATTAAGCAAGAGACTTTTTTTCTCTTAATTTCTAAAGAGATTTGAAGAGATTTTTAACAAGCTCTTGTAACGCTAGTGCTTAATAGACGTCTTTGTCTTTTGTAAAACTAGTACAACTTCTTATATTATTAGAAACTAGTACTCTAAGAGAAAAGATAATTGTAATGTTATAGCGTTATCGACGCGCTAACGTCTTAGAATATAATAGAGTATATAATCTTGACTTTTTACAAAAATCGCAAACAGTTACAACTCTTCTTTCTAGTTAGAAAGCAAGAAGTAAACTTGCGTGTTATAGCAAGTATTAGATAAAGAGAAAGCTTATTTCTTGTTGGGCACGATTCTTCAATAATTAGTCTTATAACTATCTATTCCAAATAGTTGAGATATAGTAATGCAAGTCTATTATATCTTACGTCTTTTATATCTTAGTGCGTCGACAATAAGTAGATATACTTGTATCTTACAATAAAGCAAGCGCAATACAACTTCGCAATAAAATATAAGAATTGAATTGTAATAAATTGAAAGCATATTATCTAGACAGATAAAATTAGCATAATAATGCAAAAAAGATATATACAATATATATAGCAACGCGCATAGAAGAAATATATAAAAATAATAGTCTGTCGCAAATAGAATAGCAAGTAAACACGTATATATATTGATATTGAACGTATCTCCAAAACTTGTTAGAAATTGCTATCAAAAATAGCGAGAATACAAATTGATTAACTAACTTTTTTATATTAGAATTTTCTAAATTTATGTTCTAAAACTATTTTTTATATAATTGCAAGAATCTCTACTATACATAAGATAAAGAGATTGCTACGAAAAAGAAAGCAACTAACAAGCATATCGCAAAGCTCAATAAGAAGACGAAATCTCTTAAGAAGACAAAATAAGAGCTTAATACTTAGATTGATTGTTGGGTCGAATTTCGATTTTAACTTTTAAAATCGACTCAATTTATCGATTCTAACTATAGGAATTGATTCGAAACTCGATTCGATTCGCGCTAATTTGAAATTGATTCGACTCGACTCGAGTCGATTTTTGGTTTCAATATTAGAAATCGAATCGAATTGTTAAGAAATCGAAAATTATATTATTATGTCAAGAATTACTATTTTTAGAATCATATATTTATTAATATATTTTATTTTTTGCAATCTATAGACTCTATAGATCTTATAGATGCGATTTATTACTATAATACATTATTTGCATTCATAGATTCTATAGATCTTATAGATGCGATTTATTACTATAATGCATTATTTGCATCTATAGACTCTACAAATCTTATAGATGCTATTTAATGTTTTTCTTTTTTTAAAATAGTAATGCATTACTATAATGCATTATCTTATTATAATTTCGATAATTAAATATTATTAAATATATATTAACTATACATTTACAATGTATTAACTATATAAAAATTAAACTAATAGTCTTGACAATTTGAGTCGAATTTTTGGATCGATTTTTGGTTTCAAGTCTACAACTCGACCCGAATTGTTAATTTCAACTTTAGAAATCAAATTGTCAAGACTTTTAAATCGAGTTAATACAAATTGTCAAGATTCGAATCGAGTACTTGATTCAAACTTGATAACTCGATTCGACGCAATTAGTTTATTAATACTACAATGCGACATATAGATTTACGCAATAAGAAAGACAAAAAATCTTAATAAAGATAGGATTTAAAGAACAACAAGATTGTTAGAGAAGATGTAGATAGAATCAACTAGATACGCTATCAAAAGAATATACTTTCTCTACTTTTAATTTTATTCGCGAAGATTTGTCTCTAAAAACAATCAAATACGCTTGTTATAAAGAACAAAAATACGTTTTAACGCTTTGACGCTTTAATATTTGTTCAATACTTACTTTTCAAAGCGTCTAGTTATATCTTTAAGAATTAGAACTCTATTTAGATAGATGCGAGCATTCTACGTCTAATTTAAGATGGAAATAGCTTTAATCTTAACATAATAGAGTCTTGTTAATAATAAATAAAGAGATAAATTACACGTAGAGACATTCTTAAGATCGAAAAGAATATAGAACGTGTATAACGATATTGTTGGAAGCATGTTTTAACGCAAGAACGTATTAAAAGCTAGATTGAACGCATGTTACGTCATTTGAAGCTAGTACGCAAATTAGATAATAGCAATAAGTATAGAGAGAAACATTAAGGTAGTAATATTCGTTCCTACAATGCGAAGAAGCAAAAAGATGCATACGTAGCAAGAAAGCAGAGAGAACGTGCAAGCGACAAAGAGGATTGGGAGGAAGAATAGTAATTGCCATAAAAGTTGATCAGTAATACTCGTATATATCCCCCTTTCTCGCCAAGAGGCCTGCCAAAATACCTTTGTCTACCCCCCGCCTGCTAGGACTTTTGGTGTCAACCTCGGTATTGGATACTACTTAGTATTACCTCTTAATGCATTCCACCCCTCAATGCATTCGCTAAGAATATTCGAACTTCGCAGTCGAATAACTTTTGATTCTGTCTTTTGAATTTAGAGCCAAGTAGCTCAAATTGTAGAGAAAAGCAAGCTCAATTTTTTTATAGAAAATTTGTAACAAAGAGAATTATCAAGAATGTGTTTTATATTCTCTTCTTTGCGAACTACTGCATATTGAGACACAACATTGTATGTTGAATTTCAATCGTGAAGAGAATTGGTACACTCGTAGACTTGACTTTTCTCTACAGTTTGAGCTACTTAACTTGAACTTTGGGCGTAAAGCGCAAAAGTTATTCAATTGCGAAGGTTAGCGGATGCATTGAGGGGTGGAATGCATTAAGGGGTGATACTGAGTAGCGCTCCCATTATGCAGGGCTCTTACGCGACCAAGAAACCTGCCGAGGAACCTGGTCCGCACGATGCTCTAAAGCAACGTAGGTCCTACAGAACATTTTGTATTTGCTTCAGCACGGAAAGATCAATACCTTATGATAATGTCTGTCTGTAAATACTTCTCTCTTGCGAATGGCTGTCGACGGGGTGATCAATGCTACTACCAACACGTTCAGCCACCAGACCAGGAGGACCTTGATCCAGCCAGACCTCCCGTGGCATCTCATGCGATTATCAAAGGCAAGCCAATCAGACCTGCTGCGATGCGCTTATCCGGTTTCTCTGCTCCTTTAGCTGAAGTCAAGTGTCACTTCTTTGATTTGGGGGCATGTAGGAATGGTAAAGACTGCCGCTTCCTACACAATGCCACTGGTAGAGAAGAGGTCGTACCTGAAGTTGCCCCACCTCAGGCAAGAAGCGGTCATATCGTGCCAACTTTTACTAATACGTACAGGCGGAAGCGAGAGCGCGGCCTCCAAGAGCTACCGAGTCAAATATTAGAGACCTTGGGGGAGCTCTCGTCAGATTTGGCCCTGGGGGAGCTATTCTCAGCATCGAACCCGCCGCCGCCTCAACCGCTCGGTTACAAATGTGTAATATCACTTGCGCTTGGTATTCACCTTCGAAAACCGCAACTCTCGAATATACCTCGTCGCAGTCCATGGAGCAAACTGCGCAGAAATTGCGCAAATTCAAGATCCTGGACAGAACGTTGGAATGTAGGACGGCCGTCGACAAGAAAGCAAAGCCGTGGCGGTGCTACGTCAAAATTGGCAATTTGAATGTAGCAACAACGTCGCAAATGTTGAAAGGGGCCTGCGGTGCCCTTCAACCTCGAAACGTGAGGGTCGGAGAAGATTCCTACTCCTCCAGTGTAGAGGAGATTGGTCAAGCTGTACAGAGACTGCTATCGTCTTGCGGAACCATCGAAGTATGGACCGCGCTCACAAGTACCACAGGCCCTCAGATGAAGGCGACGGCTACGTTCTCTACCAGGGACCAGGCGACGAAAGCCGTTACGGATCTCAACGGCTACAAGCTCCCTCAGCTGGGCGGCTCCAAGATCTTGCTTTCGCACGTGGTCAAGGCCAAGCTCTCTATCTTGTCATCGATGTACACTGCGATCTCACCGGAACTTGCAAAGTTGCAGCGAAGCTTACGCTCAAACCACTATCTGGAAATCAAATCGTACCCCTCTGCTGATCAAGCCCAGCGTTTCACCAGCGTGCATATTATCTCCGATACCGCACAGGAGGTTGGAAGAGCCAAAGCTGCGGTAGAAAAGATTCTGCATGGGAGCACGGCAAGAGGGGGCAGGGGCATCGTCTGGAACGAGCTGTTTCTGAAATCGGAGGGAATGGCATACCTGAATGGCCTCGGAAAGCAGTACGATACCTTTATCTACCGTAACGCCAAAAAGTGCATCTTAAGCTTATACGGAAGCGAAGAAAATAAGGCTATCGTTGAATCTACTCTTCTGAAGATTGTTGAAGATTTGGCGGTCTCGACATCTACCATTGATCTGGATGACAAGGTTCCTGTAGCAGTCCTTCAAGCCGGGTATCATAAGATCGTCGAGAGGCTTGGGAAGAGCGTTGCTCGTCTCGATGTTACGAAGAGTCCCAAAACCATCACCATACATGGATCGTCTCAAGATGCTGATTGGGCGAAAGCTACTCTCCAGGAAGACTACAGTCAAGCGATTGGTTCCAGCGCAGTGGTCGAAGTGGATTCTACATGTCCCGTCTGTTGGGAAAGTGCCACCGACAGACACACAATTCCATGTGGGCACGTGTATGATAGAGAGTGCTTCCAAAATCAGTGCCTCTCCGCTACTGACAACAGTATTCCGATTAGATGCCTGGACTGTCAAGCCGTTGTCCCGCTCACCGAGCTCGAAGCTGCCTTGTCTCGAGATCAATTCGAGAAACTGCTTGACAATTCATTCATGCATCACGTCCGCAAGCATCCAGGCAGCTATCAGTACTGTCCAACCGCCGACTGCGATCAGGTGTACGAGGTGTCCGACCATGGCAAGACCTTTACCTGCTCTACGTGCCTCACGTCAATCTGCACCAAGTGTGGTGCCATAAGCCATGAAGGTCTTACGTGCGACGAGTACAAGAGTGTCAGAAGTGGCGACGAAGCGTTCGCACGATGGAAGAAAGAGAACGATGCGAGAGATTGCCCAAAGTGTGCGTGCACGATCCAAAAGTCGGAGGGGTGCAATCACATGGAGTGCAGAGCCTGCGGAGCACATATTTGCTGGGTCTGTATGAGGGTTTTTAGGCAAGGACAGGATACGTATGGTCACATGAAGACAGAACACGGTAGCTTCTACGACCCTGGGTATGGTGATTACTGAGTCTTACATTTCTGGATTCCTTGGGTGATTGGGACGACAACGTTTGTCAGGCAAGACTGAACCCGGACGAGCTCTGATCCATGATGCAGATGTGCTTGATTGGATCTTGGCGAACTCTAGACGGCGAAAACAGTGTCGTACACCGCGATGTAGAAGCCGAGAAGTAGCTGGTCAAAAGAAACCCGTTCTTCAAGGTCGTCAATAGCGATTTCGGCTTTGCCCAATCTGCGACTGACACTGATTTGCGGATACCTTTCTGCGGCTCACTCAACTACGCGGCGCCGGCGGTGTTCCTTGAACTCGGCGCCAGCCACTAGCCTCCAATCGACGTTGAATTGCTAGCGTCATCGTCTTCATTCAGATTTACGGTCATTCAGATCCTCCGGGTGTTCCAATCCAAAAAGGAACAAGAAGAGCGTCCCTGCGAAGGAATGGGCTTAATGGATCGATAAACGAGGCCGAGCTGCTCATGAAGAAGATGGGTGATCGAAATGGCAACCAGGTGGTTCAACTCTCCTCTGCCATGATCGGCAACGTGCCGGTGTGCAATAGACAATGTACTCTCGCCTGCCAACATGCCACCGAATTCTCATACCAACGGTGACTTGTCTGACCGAGGATTTGCGAGGCTTCACGTCGCCCATGCCTGTCTCTGATGCCTACAATAAGCACACCTGCAACCTATAGTCCATTGGGTCTGAGTGGATGCATGAGATTATCCAGACGCCTCTCAGCAGAGTAACGATACAACGCGTTGAGCGAGCTCTGTGTTTTATTGTGTACGCAAGCAGATTTGGATTCTACACTAAAGATTGGTCAGCCGACCCAAAACATAGCTCCAACTACCTTGATCTTTCAGCCATCAGCTGAAGCTCTGAGACGACACCAGTCTTGACTTTAAACTCGGGGACGATGACAGCGCTGATTAGATCTATATTGCTCCTTCACTCCTCCCCTCGTATACCAGGCCTAGAAAAACCTAATTGGCTGAAACGGGGTGAGCGATCGTAATGGTTCTTTATCATCTACGATGGCTGGTTTTGCCCGGCATGACTTATTCGGAAGCCGAAGACTCAAGGACGGCAATGGGATAGGAGTATCGAACACGCATAATGCTACTACAAGGTTCGAGTGTATTTCACCTTTGGCTGCATGTTAGATTGGATCCCTATTGCATGTAGATTCTATTTCGTGTATTACTCTGGTGACAGAGCTTCGTAGTGTACTTCATGCCTCCTTGTCTTCAACAATATCCCTCTGCTTGCCCTGGGGTTTCTAATTCCTGGTAGGCTAATTGAGTCTCTAATGTAGCAGTGTAGTGCGCTTCAACTCACGCGATACTGCGGGTGTTCGTCTGGAAGCTCGGACACCGAGCACTGGGTACTCATGAAACGGTCTCCCATTTAGATATTTGTACCAAAGACAGGAATTATCAGAACGCCCGGCGGACACGTAACTCCGAAGGGTCGAACATCTTGGCACCCATGGCGCATATCAATACGCATAATTTCGGATATAGCGCAATTTGTTTCTTGTTCGGGATCGTTCAACAGAAGCAGTGACCAGGACTCTATACTTCCTCCCCCATCTCTGCCGAGTGCTGAGCTGCTTCTGCTGCATATCGACATTTGGCACGGATGCGACTCCCGTAATGATAGAACAAGATAGGAAATGGGACGCATCCCAGAGCCAGGAAGGCAGGAACCGAAGACGCCCAGTGGTCACCTAAATTTCGATACATGTACTATAGATGCCGAAAGTCAGCCATGAACTAAGATAGAAGATGACCGAAAACTTACATTCGTGAAAAGAGGGAATATTGCGCCGAATGCCGATCTGAAAATCGTGTTGGCGGCGAGGACGCTAGCAGCGTAGATAGTATAGGCGTCTACGAGATATTCTTGCACACTGATGTAAACCAGCACAAAGCCGAAACCGAAGGGAACCTGAGCTGCAATTGATACAAGCCAGTGCACGGAAGGGCTGTTTGACCACGCAAACCATAAGATGCTGATGGGTATGGCTATAGAGCCCACGATTGAAGGTGGCAGTCGAGACTCTGGGGTCTCTTCGTGTCGGTCGACGATTTTTTGGTACCTGAAGTATTCCGGGAACATGTAGCCTATGCCGAACATAATTCCCAAAGCAATCCCGCAGAAAGAGAGTCCGCCTATACCTTCATCCTAGCCTTGATGCTCCTGGTAGACAATGGGAAAGGCGCCGAAGAACATGTAAAGCTAACACAGGTTAGCCACCCTATCATAGAACACGCTTGTTTAAGGTTTACCGTTCCGTAAAGAAGGGAGAGGTAGATGGTGAGGACAAGCACAATGGGCTCGTGGAAAAGCATCAGCCAAGGCCGACTCATAGCAATCTTGAGCTTTGCTTTTAGTGTCGTTTCTGGTTCGTCCTTCATAAGTTTGGACACATGCACGTCTCCTGTCGCTTTTGTGAGTGCTTGGGCCCGCCGCTTGAGAAGAAGCGGTCCGTAAGTTTCTGGCACGAGGACGGCGACAAGGATACACATGGTGCCCGAGAGTATCGCACTGCAAAGCCCCTTTAGCCTCGAGTGCAATACTAAATTCCTGGCAATGACTCACAGAAAACCTTGCACCCATCGCCATCCGTATTTTTCGCCAAGGAAACCTCCAATTATAGGCCCGATCACAGGACCAAACAGCGGTGCCGAAGAAAATGCAACAAGTGCCAAACCTCGTTGGCGGACCGGCCAAATATCCGCGACCACACCACCTGCGTTCGTTAAAGGAGAAGATCCAAAAGTTCCAGCCAAGAATCTCATGATAAGCAGCCCTTCAATGTTCGGAGCTGCGGCACATCCAGCATTGAAGGCGGTCAGAGCGACGAACTACCCCATTTAGTATTAGATAACCATTGAGTGGAAGAAAGACGACGGCGGAGGTGCTTTCTAGGGATATTGCTCACCGTTCCCACAAATACAATCTGGCGACGATAAAGCTCACTTAAAGGCGCCCAGAAGAGAGGCCCCACAGCGAAGCCGAGGATAAAGAGCGAAAGCCCCAGCTCAAAAACCTCTTGACTAATCCCAAAATCACGTTTCAACTCTTTCGAAGGAGCCGTATACGCGCTGGTGGCCAGAGCCACAGCCATGTTTGCCAGCGCCATAAGCAGTGTCCACAGCCATTTTTTTCGATCTTTGAAAAGAAGTGGATTCCTAGGGCATTGGCGGTCCAGCCAACAATGTACGGATCTTGGTCGGTACCAGAGCCAGGGAATTGGTGTGCTAAGGTACGAGGATCAAGTGTGCCGTGGTCAAGCATGAGACTGCGGCGAGAGATCCTCGCAGATACCTTCTCCTCAGCTTCCTCGACGGAGATTGGACTGCTATTCTCCTCACTCATCTTGCTTACGAAGTTAGGACGTTCCCCTTCCTCATCTCCGACCAACTATCGCAAAGAAACGTCAAGACTGCCGAGTACAAATGGATACAACCAAGGAGCCGCGTCTGAGAATAGGAGACCTCTTACCTACTCGGCAAAACTAACAAAGATGAGCGGTACACAGTCCAGCGGGCCGTTTCATTGAAGTTTAAGGTAGACGTCGTGTTCTACACATTGCTGATGATGTCACCGTAGTATACAATCCAGATGTCCCTTGACGTCGTTTTGAACTGCTGCTAAAGAACAGGGATCGGATGAAGCCCCGAAGCAGTCAGCTGCTTAGCTACAGGGTGGGCCGCTTGTCCTCAATTTCTGGGACTTTGCCATGCTCCCCGATTCCTCCCGTTGTCTTACACTTGGCTCGGCAGTAGTTGCTCAAATAGAAGTAAATAAGGGATAAGATTTGGGAATGAAGCCGAGAAATTTTGACCGTTATAACAGCGCTTAAAGACGCCAAGTAATCAATTACTCGGAGATACGTCGGCCCGCTTCCGTCTCTCCCAACACCTTCACCTTCTTCGCCAATCAATCATAGGCGTCTACAACGATAGGCCTGCTTTTCAACTCCCTCAGTCCTATTCAATGTGCAGGATAATAGAACAGAGTGTAGCTGATGTACGCCAGGATCCGACGTCCTAGCAGGCACCATGGTCGCACAGCAAGCAGGCAACCGGGGGCTGGGTTGAGAAGGTGGGAGAGGAATCCTGGTAAAGGGGTTTGTATGTATCTACATCTAAGTCAGGCAGCGAGTGCCCTTACATTTTTCTATGGCATTCCTGTCCAATGATCATGCCTTTTCGTGGTTGGGTATGCTTACGTTGACAATCCAAGCGCCCGACTAAGCAAAGCCCGACTTCGTTCCTTGTCTCGACCAACATGTTGGCAGATTCGGTACTCCACGATCTTACCTGCTGGTGCCTGTCGTAGCTGTGCTCCTACCGTGGACTGACTGTCGGCCAAATTTCCCCTATTCACGGAGATTGTGGACTATCAGTGCGTTCTCATTCTGCACAAGCTTACGATGCTTGCACGGTGGTATCTCAGTCTGTCGATTCAAGGCCTATTCAGCGTCTCCGCCATCCGTGGATTTCGAGTCTGCTTCATTCTGCTTCTGTTCATAGCTTCGTTATCAGTGCATCATGCCGTCTCCGGTGTACCGCACCACCGTTAGTCTCAGTGCCTCTCTCCTTCTTTATTATGCCTACCTTCAGATCTCGGGTTTGATCGTCTATCGGAAGTACGCACGATCCTATGGCACCAAACCGGCAAAGGCCGATCGCCACTGGGATCCTTTCCTTGGGATTGATTTCGTTATCAGCACCATCTTCGCCAGTAGGGTAAAATATCAGCTTGAGGACCTGCAAGACCGATTCAATCGAACTCCGCATACATTTACGTCAGACGTTCTTGGTGTCAAGTTGGTCTTTACCGACGAACCCAAGAATACACAGGCTGTTTTAGCCACTCAGTTCGCTGACTTTGACATCGGAGAACTCCGCCGACAGGCTACGGTCAAGCTTCTGGGACATGGCATCTTCAACGCGGACGGCACTTACTGGAAGCACTCTAGAGCTTTGATTCGTCCAAATTTCGTGAGGAAGCAGGTTGGAGATTTGAAGTTCGTGGAGCACCATGTCATGACCATCGTGAATCAGCTTTCTGGTAATGGGTCTCCCGTCAACATCCAAGATTTCTTCTTCCGTTTGGCATATACTGAATCATCCATCTTCGTTATCCCCGTTTCTTGATTTATATAAAGATCGCTGATCTCTTGTCCGCTAGACCATGGACACAGCAACCGAGTTCCTCTTCGGGAGATCCATCAATTCTCTCAGTCCTGACGCTACAGAACAAAGCAAGCGATTCTCTTGGGCATTCGACTACGCCCTAGGCTGTATCGCGCAGAAGATCCGCTTCGGCAAGTTCAATTGGTTATCTTATGGCCCAAGGTATAGCGAAGCTTGCAAGTATATCCACGACCACGTACAATTAAACATCCACCATGCTGTCGAATATCGTAAATCAAAAGGAAACATTGACACTCGCGCAGCCATGATGGAGTTCTATCAGAAACGTGCGAAGAAGGCCGATCCTGAGAAGAGAGCCCAACGCCTAAAGGAGGTTGCTCGTGGTGACTTGGATGACAAACCGGTTGGGGACGATCAGGACGAACGCTACGTCTTCCTTTACGACACTCTAAATTGTAGGCTGTCGACGATGGCACTGTCGAGGCCACGACAATACTGAGTCTGGATAGTACGACGATGAGGTGATGAGCAAAGAGGGGTTGTACTTTGACGACGACTTGGCTGCATTGTATCACCACCAGCATCTGTGGCTTCTCGCATGCCCCAAAGTCTTGCGTCTTGCAATCGGATTCTTCCTACTTGTAGATCTAAGGGGAGTGTGGCAGGGCCAGGGAAGCGGAAGCATCAAGCGCGCTGTTGTCTGTAGGCCATCCCCTTTCGATACTCTTTTGACATTCGATCCAAAGGTGCACATAGTTGTTCAGTGCTGGACAAACACCGCATACTCAGACTCGTAACATCGTGGCGTCTAGTGAAGGTGAAATGATGCCGCTACAAGGCTTACTGCACAGACCAGATGAGAAATAGCATGAAGCCAGGGCCCTCCGAGAGCGTCACCAGACTTTCCTCCACGGATCTTGGACACGGCTCGAACCAAAGGCGCCACGTGATAAAGAGCTACTGCAGCGGCGATCTGCTCAGTGAATTCATCGGAGACTGCGCGATTAAGAACCACCGCTACGATGATATTGATAGTCAGAAGTAGAACGGCGTATTGACGGATGACTCCATGGCTATGTCGCTGGGGTGCCGCGAGGGTTGCTGAAGGTCGGAGAAAGAAATTGATGGCTGCTGTCGTCTCAATGACAAGATGTAGGACAAGGGCGAATCTCATCAGAGAGTCCATCGTACTTGACGATTTCGTTACCTTAGTAAGAGCATCGGAAAGTCGCTCCGAAGTGCAGTGGAGTCTTTGGTGCGGTATGTAGCAGTCCGGACTTACAAGATGTCAGAATAGATGTGAGAAAGGAGAGAGTCTGAGAGAGTCTCTGTGCTGCTCGAAATTCGGGGTCCATCAAGCCGCCAGTGTCAACTTTACACTGCTCAGCTCAAGGTAGAGTAAAGTAGGGTATCTACATGTATGTAGCTTTCGACCAGACACGCTAGGCTCAATTGGTGAGTGGATATACTAGCCCGAAAGAGAAATGTCCCGAGGTCTACCTATTTCGGCGGCAGAGTCTTGTTTTCGCACCGCTAGTTGAGATGGATGGTCTTCTTACCCTTGGCATCTAGAAAGGCAGTGAACTTTGGGACCCGAGCAAGAGATTCCGTGGTCTTTCCACCCTGAGTCATGCAGAGTGTATTCACTTCGCACAATGCTGCAATCCAGACTCATACATGACAAGTATTAGAACGATTCCGACACACGATCCATCTCTTCAGCAATACGATGAGATCTCTTGCGTACTCTATGCAAAAAGCTCTTTGATCACTTAGCTAGTCTCCGCCATGACCGAAGGCGTAGTCGGATGCTGACTACCATTCTTCTGGACGCGTCCACAGCGAGAAACGCCACAGCTGGCAAGATCCTGTCCCACTAAACGTCACCATCAAAGCAATGATGAAAGAGGCAAGTAGTGAGAACGCTCTACGTATTTGTTTGTTGGAAGACACCACAGGAGGGTTCTAGAGAGAATCGCGAAAATGGTAAGGCTTGGAATGTCTTCTCACAACACAGCAAGCTATTCGTGATCTTTATCACGTGCTGTTAAGTTTGATAAGATACAAGCAGCGGATGGCTTGTCATACGGTCAGCATGAGATAGTTCTCTTTTTAATGGTATACTGAGTCTATGATTTCCACGGTAAATTTGATCTACGCCACCTCGAAAGCGTCTCGACAGCGTCGACGAACAGTACCGTACATCTCGACGTTTAGTGGCTCTTCTTCAACGAGTTTCAAGCTACATCCGTTTGGCTGACCATCAAATTGGCCTTTTACTGGTCATGTAGACGGGTATTTCACCCTAGCAGCACTATGAGATGGCTTTGCTATGCAGGGGTCTTTATCTTCACCGCCACTTATATTGCCGAATTCTTTCATCAAATCTTCATTTGCTACCCGGCGCAAAAGGACTGGGACCCGAGACGACCAGGTCACTGCCTACCTAACCACATCAGTGGCTCCGTCACCGCTTGAATGCTATTGTTCGCAATGAAACCTACAAGGCGCCTGCGCTCCTTGGATTATTGAGGCTCGCTTGAAACATAGCAAATTTGAAGCATGCTGTGATGGCTCAAGATGACCTCACAGGTATTGTTGGACCTGCTTCTCGCTCCATTCCCAGAACTCCTCTGCACGTCCATTCCCACCCTCACTCTTACGCTTGCCAGAAAGCTCAATGTCCTTCTTCAGAGCCCCGAATCGACCGAAAGGAATGACTAAAGAATACCAAGTCAGTATAGTGTAGAGGAACGATACTCTTATATCTACTCCATGAGCCCGTCTTCTCGATCGTAACTTCCGGCGACATTCCGGCGAACAGCTTGCAATACGCGCCATTGATAGGATCTTTGAGGAGCATACCGATGATGGCGCCTTGAATGCCGGACAGATGGCGCTGAAGTTCAGTTTTGAGGAAGCCTGGGTTCAACGACTACGCGCAATTTTGATCAGCCTTGTGTCATCTACAAGCGAGGAATATGTTGTGCATACCACGCTGATGACGCCGTCGTCTCGGTGGCGCTTTGCGAATTCGTTGCTGTAAAAAATGTTGCCGGCTTTGCTAGTCCCGTGTTTGGACCAAGCCGATGCGTCCTTCTTGTAATCGAGATTGTTCATCACGACTCCCCCCTTGGGTGCTGTTGTTTCTGCAGCCGATGACGATAGCCAGACCACTCTGACACTATCCTTCGGCGCAGTTCTGGCAGTTTGAATCAGGAGAGGCGTCAAGAGTTTCGTGAAAAGGAATGGACCTAGACAGTTTGTTCCGAGCTGAGCTTCATAATTCTGTACCGTTTTCGAGCCTTGTGGTGGAACCATCACCCCAGCATTGTTCCACAGTACATCGAGTTTATTTTCTTTGGAAAGGAAAGAATTGGCAGATCGTTTCACGGATGTCAGGTCGTCAAGGTCAAGATGGTGGAAATCTAGCTCCCCTTTGCTTTTTGGAGAGCTGCTTTCAATGGACGATATGGCCTTCGTGGCCTTCTGCTCTGAGCGAGCGGCAAGGTACACTTTGGCATTGTGCGCGTAAAGTATCTTCACAAGCTCGAAGCCGAGCCCTGAAGCACGGCCGGTGACAATATATACCTGCGGAGCTGTAAGTGTGACTGTTCGGCTGGCAATAAGGCCACGTCAGTGAAGTACGGCTCTTGATTCTCGTACCTTGCCTTCCAAGTCTGGGACTTCTTTCTCTGTAAATTTGGCAGCGGGAGGAAACATTTGCCCCACTTGACCAGACATTTTGGAGAACCTTGAGCGGAGTACGGTTCTGTCGAAGTTCCTGTTGTAAATAAAGGGCAATTAAAGAATTCATGAAGCAGAAACAGAAATTAGAGGTTTCTACGTCATAATGAAGCTTACCTTTGCAATGTTTTGTTGCGTAGTCGGGCTTAGTCGGACTATCGAGCAAATGGTGTTTCACCAGGTTCACGGCAGAGAGGTTCCAGCTCGGCGGAAATTTCACGATTAAATATGTCGTGGGTCTCGTGCAGGAGCATTCGTCACGTGACATGAGTCGGCGTGTTTCTTGCTTCCTTCCCGTCGGCTCTCAATCCCTAGGAAGTTGCGGAGGAGTTCCGCATATGTACACGTACAGAGATTTGCCCTTCTAGGCCATCTCCGCTTCTCTGCGAATCTCAGCAAAGAGCGAAAAGGCTTGGGAGAGGTGATCAACACGAGGATCTCAGTGGCAGTGATCCTGCTTAGATTGTAATGCATTCTGGCCAGTAGTCGTGTAGCGCATCCGTGTGACACAAGTCTTCAGAGGGCAAAAACTCTAATCTGTACTGGTATCAAAGCGGGAAGCAAATTCATCATACATCTTTGAATTGCTGAAACAATTAAATAATCACAGATCACCTGTAGTCGAGAGATCAGCTTAATTGAACGGTGTACGGGGCTACCGATTATTCATTAACTTCGGGAAGCCATACCTTGTGACATGACTGTATTTCACCATTACTTCTTACACTTGATGACATATCAGATATTTGTTTTCCCTGAACATATATGAGCTTCAGACCACGTTCTGGGTCCACTGTATCGACGGAAGATTTACGGAAGCCGAAGACGGAAGACGACCTGGAGCGTACGGTACTCCAGTATGACTGTAACACCCGGTCCCAGAAGCTCGGAAGTATGTGAGCGCAAATGCAGATGATGCCGAGGTATATTTCGAGGGAATTGGCATTGATGATTTAGCACGAATTATCTGATATCGAAACACTTACGCCCAGACCGCAAGTGTATACCCTTTCCAGCTGACGTCCTTGTCATCAGCGACGTGAAAGGTGATGGCTAAACGTGCAATGCTGCAGGCATTAACATTAGAAACATCGGTGTATCAGCGATAGTCACTCTGAGCTTTGATATTCGTAGTCGTATCAATGACATAGGAATAAGTCAAGGGGGAGGCCATCTTGCAATGGACCAAGTCCGAGCAAAGCCATCAACCGCAGTTTCGGCTGCAGCTTAAAATGCAAAGACCAAACAAGAGGAACAGGTAAGACGAGGATGTACAAATCGCTTAGACATCAAAGATAGTTTCAGATGATGTCCAGACGTCCTACGACACTTTTCGCTAAATTATCCTACCGATGAAGACTTCAGAGCGGCACGGGGACCAACGGGGCGCAAATCTAGCCTTGTCTTGATCAAGGATCGTGCAGCGTGCTCCTGTAATGCCCAGCCCAAAGCGTATCCAAACCTTTTCAGTTTCCCAAGCTCAGAATCTCCTATTTTCTCGAGCTCCGAATCGTGAGCATGATTTTCCAAGTTTCAATCCTGCGGATACCTCCTTCACACCCCCACTTTGGGAGGCTTTCTCAGCGCCAGTCACAGAGCACCGAGCTCACACCCGGGCTGCAGGGCCGATTCTCTCGCATGAGTAGCGCGCCTGACTGGGCTCGACTGAAGTAGGCTAAATGCTGAATGCAGCTGAGCCCAACAAAATGGAAGTAGATGTTCCTGACCTGTCAGCATGTGAAGCAGGGTCAGATTAAGGGGGAGAAGAGGCCACGAGGAAGCTTTTACTTCTACTTTAATTTGCCGATCAGATAGCGCTCCCGTTTTCCCGTTTTCCTATTGACTTTCCAGGCAATGCTCGGCCCTCGGGTCAATATTCATGCCGGTATATCTACGTTCAGTCTCAAAGAAGATGCACGCCTGACATACGATCCATTCCTTTCAGTATGCATTACACCTTTGGACATCGTCCTCTTTTCCTCTGTGATTTCAATATGGGAATCTGTCGATAACAGCCATCTCACTCTTGTCAGGACATTTCCTTAATTTCTTCCACCTGCTCCTCAGCAACACTGGCATAACGAGCAATTACGGAGGCTCCAGTGGGCTCAGAGACGAACGAGCCGCAGATAATGGAGAATTCGGAAAAGTTATCAGTCAAGTCGAGCTCGGAAGAAATCTAAAGTCACATGCTGAAGAGTTAGAGAAGTTCAAATCAGAACGACGACTTCTAGCTGTCTTTGCATCAATAGCTATCGTCGATCTGACGACAGTCCAAGATGCCACCATCATTTTCTGTAGCTTGGCCGATAATCTCTTACTCAACGATCAGGGCACTTTCCTCGCCCGAACTTAAAAATCAATTATTGACATACTCTTAGATAATTACGATCGCTCTTCACAGCAACGGAATTGAAGTCTTCTGAACCAGAACATCATGTCTCCTCATCTTCATGATATGGCAGCCCAACTTTGTTGCTTTCTGTTATCTCTGAAGTCGTCGCCCAGTGCTTCTTCTCGTTCTTATCTTGTTCACTGTTGGCTCCATCATCCTGCGCGGTAGCAAACAACTTCATCAAAATGCTCGTCGGTCGCTCTATTCAAGATACAGAAGATGGAGACATTATCGCTCTGACGGAAATTTTCATTACTGAATGGTACGTCTCCGCGAGCGAGACAATGACTTCGCGCTCATCAGTATCGATTGAGCCAATGATAGTGTAACTGGTCCGCTAATTGGAGATGCTCTTGCCGAAGCAAATGCCTGACGCTGAGTCTTCTATCGCAGCTTATCTATTGTGACTGTTGGTTTCGCCAGCATTATTGTCTTTTTCAAACTCGAAAATCGAAAATTGTCTCTCATACAGAAATTTCTCGAAATTTAGCGCTTTCACAACGGTTGTCGCTCCTTGACCTTATTTTTAGATTTTCGACCTCATCTTCTGGCAAGATGCTTTTGATCAACTTTCGCATTTCTTGATTTATTACTATCAAAATCTTACGTTTGATAGAGTGAACTTTGCGCTTTTAACAGCATATCTTTGATAGAGTCTAAATCGACATTGAGAAAGTTATCTGATTGCAAAGTTTTTGTGTTTCGAAGCGTGTCTTAAAATCAAAGATCGACTTGAACTTCTTAAAGTACTAGTATATTTAGCGCTTTCACAACGATTGTCGCTTCTTGACCTTATTTTTAGATCTTTGATCCCAACTTCTGGCAACATAATTTTGGTCAACTTTCGCATTTTGCTATTAAAATATATAAAATTAATCAATTATTACTCTAGTTGAAAAGATAAGATCAAGAATCTAAAAATAAGATCAAGGAGCGACAATCGTTGTGAAAGCGCTAAATGTTAACGAACTTTGCAGTTTCTATAGCTCTAGCAATTTGTGATCAAAACTTATAATTAAAGCAGTTTTAGAAAGCGCATAGTGTCTAGAGTAATAATTAATTAATTTTATATGTTTTAATAGCGAAATGCGAAAGTTGACCAAAATTATGTTGCCAGAAGTTGGGGTCGGGGATCTAAAAATAAGGCCAAGGGGCGACAACCGTTGTGAAAGCGCTAAATTGACTATGTCGGGCTCTGTCGCCTTCCCCGCTTCTTTGACTCCTGTTCTTGTAGCCATCACTTGAAGCGGTGTTATGTATGTCTGAAACAGCTGGCATACTCTCGTTTTCATAATCGGTGAAATTTTCGGCCTCGGTCTCTTTATTTTCTATGAAGCCAGATTTGCCAAATACATCCTTCTCTCTCTTCACATACTCACCAACCAAAACACCAACATTGCCTACTTTCTTATCTGGATTCACGGCATCATTCTCTAATCCATCCTCTACTACATGCCTCTCTTCTTCGAAGGGGCTCAAGACTTCAATCCGGTTCTCGCCGGTGTCTCCGCCCTACCACAATCCCTCACCGTCGTCTTCTGCGCCGCTCTCGTCGACGGTATCTCCGCTAGAACAGGAAACTACCGCTGAGCACTTCGTGTCGATTGGATTCTTACAACCTTGGGCTCCGGCCTGCTCTACTTTCTTTCATCTACAATCTCCATTCCGACCTGAATCTTCCTAATGCTCGTCTCCGGCATCGATATCGGTCTTCTCTTTCCTGCAATGGCTCTTGCGATCCAGGCCTCTGCTTCACTAAAGAAAATCGCCATCGCGGCTGCCATGTTCACTTTCTTCCGCTGTTTCGTGCAGACCATCGGCGTTGCTATCGGTGGCTTCATGTTCCAGAACCGCATGGCCGCTAATCTGAGGAGTCATCCTGCCTTAGCAAGTCCTGCATCATCCTACAGTCTTGACGTCGTCTCTCTCCTCCGCTGCATCAACGCCAAGCCTAATAGCGATCCCGCGAAACCGATTCTCCAGACGGCTTTGTCGCATAGTATCCGCCCCATCTGGGCGCTTATGTGTGGATTGGCGGGTCTGGCTCTCACATCTACGATCTTCATCAAGCATTATGATTTAAATCAGGCTCTGACTACGGGGCAAGGCTTTCATGGGCAGGAAAAGAAGAAGGTCCCCAAGACAGCTGCCGCTGCTGTGTTACCTGCGGCGGTATTGAGAGATGACAAGAATGCAGATGAAATCAGCGGGGATGTCTCCCATGATAGCCCTACTGCGATGGCTGAAGCAAGGGCCTCTAAAGTTGATTGACTTACAGAGCACAAGGCGCAACCAAAAGCATAGATGAGCGAACAAGCGATCAGGGCGGGAAAAAAAGCGCTGGGGTGTTCAGGCGTTATTATGTCTCACGGACCTCACGGAAACTATGGACATGCGTTAGCCCTGTAAAAACAAGACAACCGCTCTCGACTGATCATCTCTCTTCCTTTCTGATTAAACCAAAGGAGTACTCGATACAATACCAGATAATACGCATCAGTCAGTGTCAAAATAACGTGCTTCCGTACTCTCTGGGTTTTTACTTCACATGTTCTCAACATGCTGCTTTGCTTCGGGCGGAGTCCAAACAATATGTTTGAAGGCTGAATGGCCGCAAACTTGAGATTACTTATGGCAGACAGCGAAGAGATTCGAATTGTGGGTCCTTAAAAATTTGATAGCAGAGATCAGATGGGTGACCCTGCTACAAGGATCTTCTCAAGCCTTGAAACACATGACCAGAGCATTGTCAGAGAGCCAACAAAGACGCAGGAAGCTAACGGCATTGTTTAGCATACCTAGCAACCATCGTGGGTGTTGTGTCTCGCATCCAAGTAATTAGAGAAGAGATGAGTCATTCACATTCACGGTGGTGGGCGCAAGATAATCTAAATCCAGCTATGTCTTCAAGCAAGATGGTAAGATGAAGGCCTGGCGATCTTGAAGAATGTAACGTTGCCTACAGGAAAGAACAAAATATCAAGGCAATCGTTCATGAACATCTCAACATAGAAGAGATTAACTCCTTTCGAGTGGACTTAAAGAGGAATGTAAAGAGTCTAGCAGAAATTTGGGTTTGCGAACCGAGATTATTGAACATAGCAACGAGGCACGAGGAACCCACGACTCCAGAGGACTGCAGCCAATCATTGAATATGTATCCGGCTCTGTAGCCGATTCCTTCCTCAAGTACTATTCTCCTTAGTCCCTTATCAATTTACCGGCGTTATTATCTTATCTATTAAGCTCAGGCACCGAGAACCCCCTGATGCTTGAACATATCCTTCGAAAGATTACAATTCATACAACCGCCAAATACTAAGAGCTGCAGAAAACGCACCTAGCTATACGACTAAGCGGTAGCCGTGTTTGAGTTGGAGGATGGATAGGTTGAGCTTCCTGGAGAAAGAAGCGAGCTTTCATTGACGGCCAGCATCGTCGTCCTCACGAAAGACTTCTCGAGATCGGAACCTTTTCTCAGAATGAAGACTCCGATGCTATTCTTCCTCCCTTTAAGACATTGCACGTCAGCACTTTACCTCTGATTGGTGTCACGCGATAGCAACGATTGTTCTACTATCCAAAGGCCAAGCGACGTACCTATAGATGACCAGCCCACTTTCGGTATCTTTGTCTTCCGCACACATTCGCTGAGAATACTCAGCGCCACCCCGTAGATGTCGTTGAAGCTTGCAACGTCTGACTTAGATGGTCTAGAGCTCGGCGCATAGTTCGGTAATTCACTAGGGTCAACTCTATCGAGCATAACAATGCTGACGATACATGTGCCTAAGCCACCTTTAGAATCGCCTTGGCACCACTGGATTTTCTTTCACGAGACCCACGATATTCATGCGTCCTTGGAGTAACCACAAGAGGTAAAGGAAAATCTAGTCTCGGTGCGCCGCGAGTGTAAAATTCGTATCCTTGTCCCCTCCGCGGTAGGACGTCGTCCATCAGTAGCTCTTCGAGCGCCCCCTTGCAGTCGGCTAAGGAAACACCGTCACCGATCCAGTCCGGAAAAGAATTGCAACGCTGCCGAATGGTACCAAGAGTGGCATTTGGCCTTAACGATGTTGAGAGGACTGGGACCGTAAGAGTTCGAGCAGGCAATGGTACCAGAAGAAGAAGAGCAGGAATCAGCGCGGTCAACAGTCTGGGAGAAGTCATGGTTAATGAAAAACCCACGCAAGGTGGGATCTACCCACTGTTAACCTACGAGCCCCACAGATTCCACTGGGGCAGGGAGAGTCGGGCGCTGGCGGTACTGAGAAGATGTTTGCGACCTGCGCCAATTGTTGATCATATGAGTATCCATCATCGCATGCATTCTCCGAGCGCATGGATGTCATGCATAATATCCGCGGATTCTCAAACGTTCAGGGGTTCATTGATGGGTTGTCCACAATTAAGCGGCCATGTCTAGAGCTCCAACAGACCCAGAGCGGGAATATTAAATTTTCAGCGTTCTTCACTAATAGCCATGATGATTTGACGTATCAATTTGATTACCCCACAGAACAGCAATCTCGTCTTCTCATCCTTTGTCCTTGATAAGGGATTGTTTGAGAGAATAAAGAATGCCGACTGCGGCAGCGGACGAGGAAGTCATATTGAAAAGCTGTCTCCCCGTTGGTTGTACTTCGAGGACTTGGTGCTGGACAGTGAACGTAGAATACTTTAGGCAATCGGATTGCATCACCCTCTTCGCCGGTCCGCTTATAGCGGCATTTGCGCTTCGCCTGGGCTGTAGACTCCTTTTACCGGTACAGAAGAGATCGTGATACTATCTTCGCGATCGATAAGCAACGATGATGCAAAGACGATAGGTATCGAGTCTGTGCTCCTGAGAGAATACGTTATAACAAGATCGATAACTTGCATTAGATGAGCCATTGCGACATTTAGACGAAACGCGCGCTACCCGCGATCAAGCCAGAGCTGGATTGCGAGTGTCACAATGGCGCTTCAGCTCTTGATGCGAGGGATTTGATTACTCTCCCTAGCAAGTAGAATACCATCCTTCCTTGCTACCTGCAATTTTGACATTGTATCCTCTTTCAACTTTTGTCTCTTTACCCTCGAACTTAAGTATCACCATCTGATTCCACCCAAAACTCTTAATATCTTTCTTGACGAACGATATTCGCCATCAGGCTCGCCACGCGCCACGGGGTTTCGATATTTCCGCCACCATGTCTTACAAGCTCTAAGTGATGCGTAGCATCGCACTTCGCCTTTTGGGCGTCTTTGCCGTCCACCTTTCTGCATCAATACACCATCACGTTTGCAAAGACGGGGACAGAACCCAGAGGAGCATCCTTCGCTGATTCTGCCGGGAAAAAGTAGGGAAGAATAGCCCTTTCGGATTTCCATTAGCCATGACTGAAACTTTGACGGGGATAAACGGGAGATATACGAGAGTGTATGTTGCGCTGCCGTGGTATGGTCACTTGATCTCATCGAGAAGTCCATAAGTCCTTGGTTGCTGAGCTCTTGGACAGACCCACCAAAAAGCGCTGTAAAGTCTAGGTGAATCTGTGATGCAGAGACTTTGACATGTAAGACCTCAGGGCAGCGTGTATCAAAGGCCCAGTACTGGTGGCTTCCTTGTCAGTACTTTGGACTTCTTTGATGCTGGAGAGGGCAATCGCAAAGGTAAGGAGCCAGAAGAGAATGAATGCACCATCTTCACAAGTGTCTCCGGGATGATAGCACGGTCCAGCAGGCGTTGAAAGTATGCCAATAGCTTCTAAATACTGGTCGGCCGATCAACAGTCGACCTCGATAGTTCCGAGATACGTGGGAGACTTCGCAGCATATATGCTCGGGGCGGACCTATTCTATATGCCCCGGGGGCGCCTTCGGCCTTCGCCTCGCAATGTACGCAAGTCTTTGGCTTGGCTGCTGTCTGAGGAAGTCGCAGCGTGGTACCCTTTCGTAACGGCAGGCATGATCTGAAAGCCTTACTCCTGCCGTATGCTTTGTTCATCTTCCTGATTCAGCTTATCCTCACGATGTGGGAAGCACTGATCTGCCCAATCCAATGGATCTGCGATCGTTGATTGGCGGAATAAGTCAAACCTGGCGGCGCGAGTACGGACATCGTCGGTCTTCGCTTGCCGGAAGCTTAAAGTACCCATGGCCTTAGGTCGCAATAGTCTAGAGGGTTGCTAGTGTTGGGGCATGGAAGCTTGTGGTTGGCTCCACATAGCCGATCAAACTTGATATGATGAAATGCTCTCTCGAAAGCTGGTTGATCCCTTGCAGATATTATATGACAGCAAAGCCGGCTGTTGCTGTGCCTAGTAAAATTGCTGCATCGACTTGCTAGTCGGTCCTCTGGCGTAGGTCAATGGAATACCCTAGGATGTTGCTGGGGTCTAGGAAACCTCGAGGTCTTGCTGTAACATGGTTGCGCATCAACACTTTTTCAGCCTTTCTAGGCTCCTAGTGTGAATCCTTATCGAGGTCACTACTCGCAGCGTAATCAGTAGCAATAGCTTGAGTCGCAGCTGGAGATCTTCAGATGTCACCAAAGGGAATGCGGGTCAAGCTGTGTTTTACCCAGCTAACCTTTGATAGACATCGACAGCACGTCACTGTGGGAACCTTGAGCAATTCCTGGCCGTGGCTACTGCTGGCTTCATATGGGAGACACTTGTGGGCGCAGTAGACAGGAAATTGCGGAATTTAGTAAGGCGACGTTAGACAGAGGCCAAAATAACAGAGAAGTATGAACAGGTGAGCCGTAGGAGATGACACTGGAGGGCGGGAGTAGCCCCGTTCAGAGTGTCAACTGCTGCGAAGCTCAAAAAGATGCTAATTCATGTGCTGGCGATAGATGCAGTGTATTTCTCAAAAATGAAATGACGCAAATATGACTGACTGACCGACGGTGGAAAGCAATTGTTATGACTCCAGTCATAAATGTATTCGCATAAAATGCAGATTGCAAATCAGACAGCGCAATTCGATGCCTTGACGCTTTCACAGTGGGCGGATTAGAGTTTTGAAGACCACTGCAGGCCCAACGGTATTCCGACCGAGCGTACTCATCAACGGACGATGCTCGGCCTGAAGTAATCCGCGCTTACGAAAACACCTATGGCCTGGAACAACAGAGCAATGATCATTTGGAAAGCTCTATGCGCTGGGTCTATTGCAGATTGATCTTTAGGGCGGAATGGGAAGGATAGGATTACCTTAGCCTTCTTCCTCATCCTTCGGATCACCCTTCTGCATTTCGTCTGGCGATGTCGCATGCTCTTCTCTCTTCTCGGCCAATTAATTGTCGTTACCGGTGGCATCTTCCTCTTCAGCCTGTCCTTCGCAGTCAATTCCATCTATAAATTCGCTCATCTTCGGACTCTCAATAGCTGGCAAGGAAACCGCTCCTGACATGGAACGCTTGCGCTTCCCTATCTTTCCTTGGCTCTCCTGTGTTGGGTCGTCCTGCACCGATTGAACATCGTGGTGTTCACTTGATTCTTGCTCCTTTCTTCCTACGCCATCTGCTTCTTCCTGTTGGTCGGTCTCACCGTTTCGCTCGTCATCTGGCGATACTTCTGCCGGGACTTCTGCCGGGACTCGATCCTCAATTGAGTCCCACGTGACCAGTTCACTTTTCCGAGCCTTCATTTTCTCCACCCACGTTGCCTTGTGTTCCCATAGAATGTCGGCACTAAGCGCAATCTCATCTAGGACCATTTTCAGTTGGTTGCTGCATCTGCTACTGCTCATGGCTTGACGCAGCTCGCTAGAGCTCGTATAGTCTTTCCATTGCTTGGAGTTCTGACGTTCTGCTTTTACAAAACGAATGGTATATGTCTTATCCTTGATGTGGCGCTGGCAGTAGATGATATTTCTCATGTCATTGAGTGTTGACTCGAGAGTCTGATCAGTAGCTCGCTTCACAAATTCAGCCCCATCCTCAAGCATCTCCCCGGCTTCTTGTGGCTGGATGGTATAGTTAGTCTCCAATTTAAGCTGCATCTTATTCCGGATCCACATCTTTAAAGACTTATCTTCGAAGCGTAGTCCCTTCCATCTAGTGTACGACATGAAATCCTTCATGTAGCCGGAGGAGCGCTGATAGTTTGCCAGTCGAGCCGCATCACTAATGATCAAGGTGCTAGAACCATACCAAAATTCCTCTGGACCAGGTGGCGATGTATGATCGTTTGGTTCAGGGCCCCTGAGGCACACGAACTCGATCTTGAGATTATCTTCGTGTGCCACTCTTTTCAAACGACTTAGGAAACCGGCGAAAGTATCACTTCCGGCTTCATAGACCCACGCCCAGTCCGGGAAACACAAGTCTTGTTTCCAAAGCATGCAGCGCTCGTCTCGGCCAAAGACGAAGCTGCCGCCTGCTTTTCTGCATTTCTCGATGACATGATCGTCTGTGCCGGGCCGTATGATCGCTCCGACGACGTTGAGGTCATGAGTGCCGTGGTAGAAGGTATGCCGAAGTAGGCGGAGATGTCCTCGATGTGGAGGATTGAATGATCCATGGTAAACAAGGATGCGGTTGGGCTGGGTTACGTCAAGTTGCGGAGCCGAGCGCGTGTGTGGAAAGATTCGGCCTCCAGGGACCTGACTTGGATGCTTTGATCCGTGGTTGTAAACCTTTTCGATGTAATACTCTAGAGAAGCCATCGATGCCTAATATGAAAGCATTCGACCCTCGTCGTATCTATTGAATAGAAAGCTATCGATTGTCATGAAGCTGTTTAGATTCTGGTGCTCGAGTATAAAATGAGCGCGTTCTTGTGATGCGGCTGCCTTCCATACATCTCAACACTTCTACCTTCTTCCAGAATGCGGAGAACAACATCTCAAATTCGCCTCAACCCCTAGATCACCATTTGCATTTTTCGCCATCCTGTCACGGGATTACCTCAACCTTCCTCGTATCTCAAAACAGGCTTTATCCCATGCGGTGGCATGCAATGATGCAAACTTACTTGACACTTCTCGAAAAGGATTTCTGAGGAAGTGACGATGGATCAACCAACCAGGTATGAATCATGGCAGAAAAGGTAAGGCCTTATCTGACTAAAGGATTGAATGCAATGGCATCGAGATTAAGGGTGAAGCCATCTTTATCAGCTTTTGGAAAGTGCACCAGGCCAGCACCACGTAGGAGCGAAAGTCGTGCGGCTTACTCTTTACCAAATCAGCTAAATCGTAAGCCGCACGACCTTCGCTCCCACCTAGTGCCAGCGCATGAGATGCGAGCAAGATTCGAGATTCGACGGAAAGTACGATTGTGTAAAAATCTCTTGATGAAGGAGCTTGACTCTGGGCGCCGTTTTCTGTTTCCGTCCTAACGGACGACGTATGAGACGCAGGGTGGATGAATGACAGTATGGTCGCATCAAGTTCTCCCTGGCCAGTGTTAGACAGAGTTCGAATCACTTCATCGTCTTCTTGGTGACGACCCCAACAACCTCCTTCATCAATTCCGGCACAAGGTCTCCCGCGTCGCCCCTAAAGAACCAGTCTTCCTCTCTCATTTGACCGGACCCATCATCTGTGTCCGGATCCTCCCATGTTGAAGAATGCGACGCAAGCTCCAGCGACCCGAGCAGAATTTATGTAGTTCGCTGCCGGCCAAACCGTTGCGCTTGTCCCAATCACCAACATCAGATCGACCTTCCCACCGTCAAGCCAGTTGTGGATGCGATCGATGGCGCGCATAGAAAGAGGTTCGCCAAGCCAAAACACGCCTGGACGAAGTAGGGATTGGCACTGCGGGCAATGGGGAAGGTCCGAGCGCGCGATGGTCTTGAGAGGGAACTTAGTAGAGGAGATATCGTGGTCGTCAGGAATAGCTAAAGCCGATACAACAGGGTCTGCGAAGTCGTCTGTGGAAGCAAAGGCGCACTGCGAGCTGGAGCAGCGGATATTAAACAGGGAGCCATGGACGCTTTCTAGGTTTGGCGCGGGGCGATTGGCACGCTGTGAGAGACTTGCAGAGCTCAGCGTCAGGGCTGAGTCTCTGATGGCGAGCACAGTCGTGAAAGCGTATAGACAACCGCACTAACCATCGATATTCTGACTGATGGCCAGAAATTCAGGTCTCTTCTCCACTAGGCTTCGCCAGTGCTAAATATGCATTATTAGGAGCCGCTTTCAACGCCATATGCCCTCGATAGTTGTAAAATCGCCACACCAGCCGTGGATCTTTAAAGAACGCCTCGGGCGTCGCCAGATCCATTGGCATTGTGCTCTCGCCAGAAACCGCCAGGGCCGCGGAAGGTGGGAATAGCGGATGCAGCCGAAAGACCTGCGCCAAGGAGAGCCAGGATCCGGGTCGACGACTGGAGGTGGGTCACGAATGAGGTATAACTATCGAGCGGAATATTGAGGGTGGGAGATGGAAGGACCCCCGAACGAGTGCGGCGGTGTTGTTGTTTGCCATACCTCCTTTGCAGATAGGCGTCGTGCTTCGAGGCAGCGGTTGGCCTAGATGGAGATTTTTGAGGTTTAGAACTCATGACAAAGATTATGGCAGGGTCTAAATCTTCCCTCGTCGGAACCTCATTTTTATGTATTCACGTACGTGGAATATTAAAGTACCTTACATGGCTTGTTAATTCAAGGGCTAGCTCTAGGGTTGTTCTGATCGGACATCTCCATCTTCTTGGCACAATCGGCAAGCACATCGAATCTGTCAATCGTTAATGATGTCCTCCGTATGACTCTTCAGAGTTCGTGTCGTGATTGTCACCTACCCATAATCATGAGAAATGCGCTCAGAAAAGGACGTCGGCACTATGACGAGCTGTCAACGTCTGGAACTTCTTTCGACCCCAACAATAGCACAAGACATACCTGATGTCATGTTACTGGCATATCGCCAGAGCTTCTCTTCGACTTCAATTTCCTTTCCAGCTCTCACACCCGACAAGATCTGCACTCGCGATGCCCTGTCCTTTCGAACTGCCTCGAACACTCTCAACCGCTCCGCAATCGTAGCTGCATCACTCACGTTTTGCAGCAGATAACCCAAGGCGCCTCCGTCCTCGATCGCTTGATTCGAGCCTTGTCCTCCAAATGGTAGCATCTGTCTTATGGATCAGTGACGTCTACAAGAGATATTCAATTCTCGCTAAGGAACCGCTGACGGCGTGACAAGGTACGAGATGCTGACTGACAGGATGAGCGGCGTCACCGAGAAGTACAACTTTGCCGTATACCCACGTTGGCAATGGATCATACGCGAAGAGAGGCCAGCATTTGACATTCTCCGCAAGCCTGGTTTCGTTGTTAGTCAATTAGCGACAACAAGGTCGGACGACATTGTTAGGAAGTGATCAGCTAACTTGATGATTTCGATCAACTTGGGATGGAAATGCGCAAATTCTTGGAGCATCGCAGTTTTCTCATCTGCGAAACCAACGTTAAGTAAAGTAGTAGCCACGGATGAGGGTCGAAAAGTCTACCTGGGACGGCACCGTCGCCGCTCGATCTTGTCGGATGGATACCAACGAAATTCTGTACGTCGCCACTGCCAAATTGTTAGTGGCAATCTCTATCAAAACAATCACCATCAGTACCTTTGGCAATCGTACCATACCATGTGGCGCTCGTTCAACGTATCCGCAGTGTCTGCCAAAATCGATGCACCACGTGCTTTCCAATCTAGGAGCTCGCAAAGCTCTGGATTACGTTGAAGCAACTCCGTTGGCAGCAGAAACCGGAATGCACTCATGCTGGTACCTACTGAAGTCGCTTGTTTGCCAGTAACCATGGTTCGTACAATCGAATGAAGGCCATCAGCCGCAACCACAAGATCAGCCTGATGAGACGAACCATCGCTCAGTTCGACCGTGCCGGCTTCGGAAGAGACTTTCACAACCTCTGCGCTGAGACGCAGTGTCGCCGCTCCGTGGCCCTCAAGAGCTAAGCGTAAGAGCTCGTTGTGGAGATCTATCCGGTGTACGGCCCAGAGGAAAGCGCCAAATCGTTCCTCTGCGTCTTCTAAGCTCACGCTTGAGATCCGTTCCAGCGTTATCCCATTGCAGGTTTCCCATACTTGCATTCGACACGCGCGTGCTCTCTCGAAGGAGAATCCTAAGCTAGAAAGTACACGAGCTCCGTTGGGCGCCAGGGCCAATGCTGCTCCTGTCTCCGCGGCGAAGGAGGACTTTTCGAAGATCTAAAGATGCAACGAGGAAAATGAGACCGACATAGAGAGTCAAATAGGACATTGTAGTTGTTCTTCTTACGTACCTGTACCGAATGCCCTGCCTGACGTGAAGATGTCGCTGTACAAAGTCCGGCAATGCCAGCGCCAATAACAATTACTTTCAAGGGCATCGTCACCGAAGTCCCTGCATTTTTCTATTCACGGTTATAAGGGCGGCATCTCTACTTTATACTTCTAGGCAGAGACACGTCCCAGTCGGTTATCTCCAGATCTCGGTTGTCCTCGGATTTACCCATCGTGGCTTCCAAGTTCGATTCCAGATCTCTGACCCTTGTCACCGGAACGTGCGTCTTGCCGATCACCTTCCCGTGGCCATCCATACCCAATAACCCACCGTGTGCGTCGCAACTTCGCAAGCCTTGATTCCTTTATCCTTGGCCCACATCATTGCGGTAAGCGCGATAGCAGGTTAGCGTCCTCACTTGGTATTCGAAGGGCGGCTGACTGTGCTGACCACGACCAAATCGAGGATAAACTGGTACGAGGGACGGCTGATTTGAGCTGACCACGGCTGACTCGAGGAAATCACTGGTATCCGAGGGACGGCTGACTCGAGGGAATCACTGGTATTCGAGAGACGACTGATAGAGCTGACCACGACTGACTCCGGGAAATTACTGGTAGTCGAGGGACGATTGACTAAGCTGACCACGGCTGGCTCGAGGAATTCACTGCTTTCCACGGGGAGCCTCCGACGTCTGCAGGTCTTCAGCCGCTGACTTTATTGCACCTTCAAGCTGTTACTTCTACGGAATAGTCTGCAACACCATTGCAAAACTCGATATTCCGCGCGATGCTCCTCGCGATGCTTTCACACTGAGCCCTTCGTGATGCGAGGGACACTCGAAAGCTCAACTACTCTGCTTATCATATCGGTCGGTGCGCGCGAGATGCTGGTCCGAGAAGGGACTATCCTGTGTCAGACGGCGAAGTGGCTAGGAGGTCAGGTAATCCTGGCAAGCTTTTCATGCTGATGATTCTGCTGATGCTACTGATTACTTCTCGTAGGATGCTGTGATCAGTGCTGAATGTTCAAGTTGTCCTTGTTTCTGTCTTACACTCCCCATTGTATAACGTCATATAAACTAGATTGTGTTCTACAAGGTTTGGTCTTGGCTTCCTTATTTCTTACTATCTCACCCGAGGACATAGTGCTGATTTCACTTCTCAAGACCCGGCAACAGATCTTTTGTTGCCTGTCCAGGAGGCTGAGAAGAGCTTGGCTGGTTCCAGTCAGGTATGGCTGCTTCACAAGCGCCGCTTCGTTCCATGTCCGTCATTTCATCTTCTCGACGGGACATATTACCACTTCATACAATCATTTGTAATCCTGCGGAGCTGGCTCGGGCTTGATCTTCCCAAAAACCAGGGCACCGTCTCTCCAGCCCACGACGGGTGCTATGATTGAATAAAGTGTCGCTCTGCTGCACTAATATCATGTAAAAGAGGCTGTGCATTCTTTGCCGGCCCTTTTCCGAGACATTACTTTGCAGTCTGTTAACGAGGAGATAAGCATCCATCAACATGCAGCTGCCATCTACCTAATCCTTCTTTCTCGAGAAGTTCCGTGTTGATAAATTCCATTTTCTGGGTATTATGTGGTTCCTCAAATCTTGTCTTAACGTATACGAGTATACCTCTCTGTCCTGAGTCGTCTAGCTTTTCCCCATCTGTCTTCCGATTCGCATTCTTTCAATGGGCCAAGGCCCACTAGTCGACCCCCGAACTTTTGTCGTTGTCTCAGTACATAACATGTACGAGCTACACTCGATGACAATACTTCCTGTAACATCAAGCGCTATGTCGTACCCTCCTGTTGTGCTACGCTTATCATCATTAATGACTCCTCTGCCCTGGTGGTTCCTGTCACCCAGGGTCCAGGTTTCTGCAGCGTAACCGCTCGGCTAAAGATATATATACATTTTTTAGTTGAATACTCACGAGTGCCCGTAATCTTGCGTTGGTCACCAGGGACGGCGGAGGTGGAGGCGTAGCCAATGGGAAGATTGTTACGGTCTTCTCCGACACGACCGCGGCTAAGGACGAAAAAACAATTAGCGTTAATCCAACTCGGTCGTGTTCGTAAGTGTTCCATCCGTACTTAGCTTGAATATCGACTGATACACCAAACCCCGACACAAGTCCGATGCTTCTATTTCTCTCAAGTTGGAAGACTTCAAATTCAAAGGGGTCCCAAAGCTTGCTGTACCGTGAAAATAAAGCGGGACGGACCTGAAAATCTTCCCATGGCCCTGCAGTGCGTTCTTCAAAGTGGACATTATATATGGTTATTGAATCAACATACTGATTGCTCCTCCAAGGCTCGATTGCCAATCCCTCATTGACGTCGTCCTCCCATGGCTACGCCGTCTTCTCAGCTGGTCTGCACGATGGCCGCTGCTGGTGATGTTGTGAAAGCCTTTCATCGAAAGCCTTACTTATGGCATGCTGGTACGACAATATAATACTAAGTCTGTATTCTGTTCTTGACCACAACGGCTGGCCGTGATGGCAACCTCTATCTGTTCGATTCTTAGCATGGGCTTGAAGCTTTGATGGGGATCAGCAATAGAGAAAGCAAAGGTGCTGAACCCTGGCGATTGTGGCCACTGCCGACTTCCCCTTACGCCGACTTCCCAATACGATATTTCACACAAACCTTTGTGTCGAGGCTAATACTGCATACGATCGAAGTATACCTAGCTGGCCTCCACGGCATGGCCATAATTAGCGCTGCAACTTGCGGCTTCCCGTCCGGAGACGCTTTCTACTCGACCCCCCAGAAAACATGGGTCATGATTCCAATGACTAGCCGCGCCCACAGTGCTCTCTATACGTGATATAGCACTAGCGGACGCCGCCATGGGTCTTGGAGCGACAGAAAGAAACTATACTAGACCACTCCAGCGCCTGGCCAGTAAAATCATGGAGGACGTCCTTATCCGAGCTGGTATGGCGATCGCAGTGGGAAAGAAAGTGTTCTTAGCTGGACTTACTATGCAGTTCATAACCAGACCGCTCAATTCGCGATGTCTTTGGCAACAAGATGGGTAGATGCATCTTGCCTAGGGAACCCTTACAATATAGTCATCCAGTCGCTACAAGGGGATAGGCTAAGAACAGAGTGACGTCGCTCTCAAACAACCTGACAAAGTCTCGCCTGGCAGCTGTTCCTTTTCACCTCGGGTCTAGTCCATGGACGCTTTTGAAGGGGAACGAAACGCCTGCGATATGGCTCTTCGTACATGTTGTGGCCTCTCGTTGCAGTCATGAGAGCCTGGGTAAAACAACCGTGGAAGAGAACTATACCACATGCTACGGCGATGGATCTTCAATGGTTGATCCATTATAGCTAGCTACCTGCTCCATAGGGTCGCTCGTGGCAGCGGTCTATAAGCCTGATTCTGGGGGACATTCGAAAGCTTCTGATTCCAGACCAATTACCTCGCAGCCAAAACTCAATTGGGCTCTTTTCGTCTATTCCTCCTCGAAACAGTCCGACTTGGAACCTTTGAATATAAGAGCTCCAGCGATCCCACTCTGCTTACATCTTCTTCAGTTTCTTCGTTCCCATTCATCATTCCGAAAGACCTGTTTCTATCAATTCAGTACTCACTTCGCCGGCTACCACTTCTGCCTATTCACCTCACACTACCCTTTACTTACCTGGTAGATGTTTCGGCCCTTACACTTCACCACTAGCTAATGGGTGACTAATATAGCACTCGTCCCCAGCGCTATGGACATGGGATCGGGATCCACGAACGGTCAAGTTGCTACCACAGCTGATTCTGCCGCTCTGGTCGAGAAAACTCAGAAAGCCCGTAAGAAAGCGCCCCGATTCTGGCATTGTCCTTTGGCGTGTTTCTGCTCACAGATGGCTTTTCTTCTAGCCCGTCCACAGCTTGCATCTCGATTTGGAAAGGACGGGAAACCGAAGGTGGCGAGACGCGCGAAGGGGGATCCTGCGCAGCCAGCTCGTGCGGACTCGGTCATAGCGGCCAAAATGAAGTAATGGAGGCAGAAACTTGCGAGAATAAAGAGTGCCTACCCGAAACAGGTGGCCCAGCAGGCATGGGCAGAAAATCAGCCCGCATCCACGGCCAAGTGTCGCAAAGTGGAGCACATCGACGCTGCGACCGAAGCTAAGGTATGGGATGTCCCAAGATAAAGAAGATGTAGACCTATCATAACTAATTTTATTCTGCCTAGCGTGCGGAGGAGAAGAAGAAGATGTGGAAGTCCCAGATCGTCCAAAAATAGGAAAGGGACGTGGTCGAAAGGGCAAGATGGTGATTCTCCGCAGTTGACTGTAACCACCAGCTAATGTGTCTGCCCAGAAAACACGCCAAGCAATTACTCGTGCTTATATGCACACCTATTGAAACGAAGCATTGTTCGTTTGCAAACTTTTGTCGAAGATGAAGGGCTACGAGCGCTACTCGGCCCCCGTCAAGATGAAAACCGCAGCGACAGTCGCAGAATAATCACAGCGGCGATGGAGGAGGAATGTGCTCGCCACGAGGTCTGAGAAATCTGCCGGTCTGCCTAGAGCATTGAAACCATTCAACAGGGCACTTGGGAGGGTTTTCTGCTGTCTTTGGGCGAAACTTGCTTGTTTCCGACGAGCATCCATAAGATTCTTGGGATGGAACGAATTTCATCTACGCAAGGTCTGGTGGTTCTTCATGAAATGCTGGGACGACGGCTTGGTCGAAGATGCCTACAACCTCACAATCAATTGGTTTGCCAACCCTCCCTTGCCGGAGAACAAAGTCTGGGCACAGAATTCCATCACGCAGCAGTATAAGAATAACCAAGCCACGTATCCCAAGGCTGGATTGCCGTCGTACCCTAACGGCGCGTACATGAATTATTCAAAGCTGTATTTTGACGAGGTGCGGAAGTCGACGTGGCTCTTCAACTATACCAAATACTGGAAGCCTGGTGACCCAGACCCGGAACGGTGCCCAGTGGCCGGTGGTAAAGGACCTAGTGTTCCGCCGGGCAAATGTTAGCGATAGATACCTTGGATGAGGGATGGTGTTCGGTGATCTTGGCTTGCGGACTGGGACGTCCCCCTTAATTCGTGTCAGCAAGGCCAAACCGCAGACTGCCTCCGTGATGACGGAAGGAGTAATGTGCGGTTTTTGAGTCGAGTGAGAAGATATTTCAGGTACGGGTGTTTCACATACTTGCTGGCCCTTTCCAGGTAGTTCATTAGCTTCAATGGGGTAATTAATGCCAGACTATGAGCTTGAGTATGAGAGCGCACAAAGAGCACGTCAATCATGCAATCCTGGAAATATCATTTCGGTTCTGGCATATGCAAGGACTCATCGAGAATTGATTAAGAGACGCTTGACAGGTTGATAACCTAGGTGTTTCCCGCCGCGGTGCGAAACGTTGCTAGTCGCGGTGCTGGAAGAGGAAAAGTCCCATTATTGAACCACACAGCTCCATTACCAGCCACCGACCTCCCCGGATACGGACTCCACGCATCGACCCTCAGATAAAACCCGCCCCAGTCGTTATTCGCATCCGTCATCTTCAGCATCCCCCCTTTCCCAGCCAGCATCCTGCCGTCCTTGCACTTTTCAAGTATCTGTCTCGTAAAGCGAGCAAGATCACCAAAGGTAAATCCGTCAGTGACGAAAAGGTCGTCCGCCAAGACGGTCACGAAGCAGGGGCCGCTCTGCTCTTCCGCGGTGCGAGGGCGTGTGTATGTGTATGGCGCTTTGGCACCGACGAACTCAAGGTAGTCGTATCTGCGCTGTTCCTCGAGGAACCACTCCAGCTCGTCGTTGCATTGGTTTTGCTTCAAAGGAGGCGCGAGCGTGAGGGTGAAGCATTCTGGAGTGGGGAGGGCAGAGAGGTGAGTCGAGTGGTTGCGTGATGGAGAAGGGCTCTGCGACGCTGATTGTAGGGGGGAGCTCAAACAGAGACGAGCTGTGACGACGAAGCTGAGGAGTTCAAGTAGCATTGCGAATGGCGGCACGACGTCCTCACAGTTGGACCAGGATCATCGCTGGTTGATGACAGAACAATGAGACGAGCTCGAGAAATATTGCAGGTCCGGGATTAGGATAGTAGATTGTCGTGGGGGTTTTATAAGATCTGTAGCCGCTTCTCCGGCAAGATCTGTAGCCGCATCTGCAGCAACTCGGGTCTGCGCGTATCGCGAAGCCGCGTGCATGTTACAGTCAACTCGATTGCAGCGTATGCGACGCCAGCACTCTGCTGAACTGGACCTTAGAAATATCGATCTCCTACGAATTTAGAGAAAGCAATCGCCGCTGCTGTTGTTACCGCATAACATCAATATATTATTCAGACACTTACCTGATGTGCTCCGAACACCAACGCTATCATACAAAACCTTTGTCCCTCTCAATCATACATTCGTAAAGCCGGATGATTAGCAGCCTGAAGGCTCCACAAGGTAGAGCAATAGAAAAAAACCTGATATGACGGCCGTACGATCCACACAAAGGCCTTGGTCAGTTGCCAATAATCTTCGCAGAGTCAATCCCAGCATTCAAGACGCCGCCGCCTAACCCGGTTGACTTCAACCAACAAGTCAAACTTTCCCCAGAATCAGGCTTATAGACCGCTGCCGCGCACGCCGCGGTGTCCTGCGTGAGAGTAGCGTGGGAAGCGCATGCACTCATGCAATCCTCGAAATTGAAAGTTCGCATAGCCATCACCAGGGGTAGTTTCTAATCACTGCCGCATTTGATATTAAAGGCTACGTTTCGCGTTATTTTATGTGCATTGTCTTTGACGACGTAAGTTCCATTTGTGTTTAGTGATAGCGACGAGCAATCTGAAGTAGGCGAGGGGAGAGGTTGGACCTGATATCGCTGCGGTGGAATTGCTGGATGACGCAGTGGTCGGCGAGGCCGTGGGATTCCTACAGATTTAGTAAGACTTAAGTTCCAATGCGAAGTGCAGAGAGCCTTACTTGATACTGCTCGCTGCATGCTGCTTCTACGCGGTCAGAGAGCCGGCAACTGTGGCAGCAATGATGATGACCACAAGCACGGCAAGGATAGCGAGGCGCCAGAAAGCTGATCTCCGCATTCCGCATATCTGGGCACTCTGGACCGAACGCTTGCTAGAATCATCTTTGTTGATACATCTGGCGCTCGTGTTGCTGACTGAGGTCGTAGGTGCCATAGGATAGGTATGGGTTTGAGGAAACTCGTCTTGGTCGAGCCGGACGATCTCAAGGCCTCTAGTGTGGTCGTCTTCAAGGTCGATACGTCGCTCGAGACCTGGTGTGCCAATTCCTCGTCCATCCATGACCTTCGGACTTTGAAGGTGAGATGAGAAGAATATCTGAAGCCAGAGAAGGCTGAACCAGTTATAAATCTAATCCTAAACAAGTGCTTCCCCAAAAGGAGAGTGGTTGAGCACAAGACGGATGAAGATGATCAAGTTGACTCCGGACAGTCTGGTTTCGTGATTCCGGCAGTCTGAGTAGGCACATCGCCACATATACCTCTTCGCATTTGGGGTCGAGGAAACACCGAACTGCTCATGCTGCTGATGCAGGGCGGAGCGGCAGATTGCTGGGCATATCCTATGGTCGTGCCCATCATTCGCAGAGGACAGAGCGAGAACCTGGGGCTCAGTTCGGATGGCTGCAGATTTTAGTCAAGATTTCGAATATCGTCCACAGTCGAAGCACAATCAACATTGCAGCTCTTGACTACAGGCTCGGCTCGCCTTGCAAACGTCATCTAAGATTGACTTCGTTTTACTTCTTGGATCAGTATCTCCACGCTATTAATAGGGAAGAATCTTGCTGACAAGTCTTCGAATTGTCTAGAGTTATTAATAGAGATATACTCTCTTGTAACATTTATAAGTTGCAACTTCAACAAATTATGTTCTTGTCCTGATAGTTTTATGCTCAAGTCTTGAGTCAATTGTCTTAGAGTCAATTGGAGTTGGCGAGTAGATAGCACAATAACGAAAGCGAAGCACAACAATTATCAATAATTCTAGATCTATAAAATAACGTTTCTAAAGATGTGCGCACGCCACCGTGACAAGAAAACCGTGTATTCAATCAGATCTGTCTTTTTTACTCCTTAGAGTCTCGACATGTTTTCGTATTGTTGCAATTATTCTCATAAACCAGAACGCGCTCAACGACATAATGATAGCATTACTTACCATGAACATACTGGCAAGCCACCAAGGCGCTCGATGTTCGAGTCTGAGAGGTCGCTGTAGCGGCGAGTAATCGTACTCGGTCCAGGAAGACTTGGGCGCATGTAGCGCGGTCCACACATCGCGGAAAAATACAATGGTGAGGTAAGAGCCCCACACAAGCCGGCAGCAGGCAAAGATTAGGGTGAGAAGTACGCCGTTGATTATTTGGAAGGTTGAGCCTGCTTTGCCTGATTTGTTTAGGAACCAGTGGATGTTGACGAAAGGGGTGGAAAGCTCCACTAAAGCGTACTGTATTCCGTAATACAAGCCAAAAGGGTGCTAATAATAGCAGGAAATCCAAGTCAGCAACACTAGAGCTCAATAGGAATCTGAAAAACATCAAAGAAAGGAATGGGATGTGCAGGACAGTGGTAGCTCGACATACGAATCCAAGAATCGCTATGCTAAGCGCGACCGCAGCATGCAACAGGTCCGTCACCCCCAACAGCCCAACATTCACCGCACAGATCTGCAAATCCCATACGAAATACCCCGCCCCAAACGCCTGTACCATACCTCCCAACCCAGTATACCCCCACATCCTCTCCTCCCACGTCTCACTCAGCCGATCCCGATCCGCGAAAAGCACATAGAGCGCGGCGACTGACACAAAAGTGGAGTTTACAAACGAAGTAACGTGGATGTTCCATTGCAACTGTGTGCGTCGTGACAGTTGGGCGTAGGCGGTAGGGAGGAATAGGAGGGAGAGGTACGGCGCGAGGAAGGCATTGAGGAGGGTGAAGAGGGTGTAGCTGAGGAGGACTTCGTGGATATGGAGGGGGAGGGTGTGCAGGTGGAGGAGGTTCGTGAGGGGTTCAATGGAGTCGCGGAGGAAGGGCGGGACGGGGATGGGGTCCAGCATCGGACTTTCTCCCTTCTTGAGAGACGGAAGACGGAGAATAAGTGTCCGGGTATGAGTTTTCGCACTATGGTTTGATATCTGCTGCGGAATCCCTAGGATGTGAGTCCGGGGGCAGGAAGAGAATATATCTAATGGAGGACACTTGCGATTGGGCGGCAGGCATTACTTCCGATTGGCCCAACTGGTTGCGCGGAGGCCGAAACATGGCTGCAAGGCGAAATCATCGAGCAACCTCAATATTGCTGTGTGGCTACTAACTGGGAGAGGATGTTTGACTGTCTTTGTCTACCTGTATTGTTTCCTTCTTACTGAACACCCACAATCATTCAATATATATTGATCTTGATCATCAAGTCTAAGTTTTAGCCCCGAACGATGCCTCCGGCGGCTCTTTCGAGGGACAACTGCGTTGAGCCCCTCCCAATCGAATCCATTTCTCTCTGCCAAGAAAAACTTCTTTGTCCCTAGAGCAAGGCTTAGAGAAGCTGTAAGAAACTCTCTTTGTCTAATTTTGTGCGACATGGTAGTACATCACAGTGGGGGGTGGTGTACGAAGGCAGTAGGGTGGTGTGCGGCTAGTGGTTACCGCAGCAAAAGGGAAGCGCTCTCGGCCAACTCATTGTCAATGCTACTTACATTATGATGCCACTTAGCGACGTAAAATGACCTTGCACACATTCCTTACCTATGTTTAGAGACGATCTTCTCATTTGTGCAAGATGACTGGCCAGAAACAGAGGAAATCGGGTAGTCAGCCTCGCGCCAGGCGCCCGGATTTTCCGCTAGGTAATTATGCCATGGCTCAAAAGACTGCGCAGGCAGACGAGGCTGCGACAATTACTGTCGTGCTACCATCACTCCCCACAGTCCTGACTATGATTCGCCCGATAACACTCATGGCCCCTTATCCGGGTGCTTATAAGATGTGCAGTGTGGACACCATCGGATTTCCCGAAGAAAGCTCCTCAAGGCTGGGCGGTCCTCTATTTTAGGAAAGTTTTGAATACGTATCCTTTAAAAGGGCAAGATCCCAGCCAAAGATGACAATGATATTGGTCTCAGGAAGCAAGCGAAAACAGAAAATGAGAAACACGACGACGGTATTGCATAGATCAAAGGACGCGCAACCACTAGGCGACAGGCTTGCATTTCACTATGCCCGGAGAGGATGTACATACCGCTAATTCTCCTTCTGCGCCGCTTCTTGGTCGAGCTCCGTCGGCAAGCGATCGCGTGAATGAGGGTAGTACGCCACAGACTACCGTGGGAGATTCGACAAAGTACACAATAACTCGCTGCTAAGTGGGCTTGATAGCAATGATCGTGGGACTAATCCTTGTATAGGAGCCTCGTTGTTTCTAGTCAAGACCTTAGAAAATCTTTGGGCGAGGAAGCGCGAGATCTCCGCGAGTCATCCCCACATCCATCTAGCGCCGTGGAAATTACACGCAACCCATGGAATACTCCTACCAAATTACCATGCTTGGAGGACATTACATATGGTTCAGTGACTCTACTTCAATCATGGTTTCCCAACGTCAATCCCGCACACCCTCGAGCAAAGACATGGCGTACCAAATTGGCTCAGCGGGAGGTGGTGCTGTGGGCTTGCTTCGCTATGGTCACGACAATATGCGTAACGAACTTCGTACTGGCGGGTTTGCTTTGGTCTTTCTATGACAGCTCGGTTGACGGAGTCGTCACGCTGTACCAAGGCGACTGTACGACTGTCGGAAGGGTGGACACAGCAACACACTTATTGATAAACATCCTAAGTACACTTCTTATGGGAGCTTCCAATATGACCCTTCAGTTAATCGCAGCTCCAACTCGTAAGGAGGTGGACAGAGCCCACAAAGCGGGAACATGGCTGGACATAGGCGTCCCAAGCTTTCGAAACCTGTCTCGGATCTCGCGGGTTAGCTGCGCAATCTGGTGCTGTTTGGCATTGAGTTCCATTCCTATACACTTTTTGTAAGTGGACATGGTCAATGACGAACATCATCACTCACATAAAAGACAGGTATAATTCGGCGGTTTTCTCCAGCATATCCACTAATGATATCGCTTGGGTTGTAGCGACTGAAAAATTCTTGACTGGGGAAGAATGGCCCGCTAACACGACCACTGGAAATACCACGGCGGAGCCAGGAAGCTCGATCTATCGAGGTGCAAATTTAATTATGCTAGGCCATACTTCAATGCCTGACGATGGATCGTTCGCATCTGTGAGCATCATACACAATGACTTTCATGACAACCCCGGGCTATACGTAAACCATACAACTTACGAATGCCTCAAAGCTTATAAAACACCATTTGCTTGGCGACCAAGCAAGCTGATTATGGTCTCCTCGAACACATCTTCGCCCCAAGAACTAAATAGCTCAGCTCTCTTGGCTTGGGGAATCATAAAGCAAGGTCCTCACGATGCCGCACAGCCCCTGTGTCTATCCAGTCTCGAAATGGGCAAAAAGTGTAATTCAATAGGAACTCAGGACATAGGCGAATTTACCTTCATGGACAAAGATCTTGTAATTGACTACTGCTTGTTCAAAACCACTGATGTCACCAAAACACTGGCACATACATGTCATTTGCAGAGCTCTCCACAGCTTCTCATCGGTATTATCCTCTTTTCATAGTTTGCTCTTTGGATAGCTTCTCAGCTCATCTTTTATAGTCGTCGCATGCTTTAATGCGGTTAAATGTGTTTGCATCCTGTGGATCATTCTGCGAAAAAACGGACCGACTTTGTGCCTCTTAGGCGACGCAATTGTTGAGTTCCTCAAAGCTCCAGACGCTTGCACAGAAAATCTCGGCATTACTTCCATGGAAGACATCAAGCACTCTGGTAAAACGTGGAGCATGAGTCAAGGACGACGGATCCTCTGGCAGTCGTCTCGTAAACATTGGCGAGAAGCTGCTAGTGCTCGCCGATGGATTTTTACCATAGTTACGTAAGTGACATCTATGATACACGGAAAGTCGAACATGTTCTCACATCTTCAGATCGATTATCTTCCTGACAGGAGGATTTTCAAATGGAGGCAACGGTCTTGTGACTCAACGTAACCATTACAGGAGCATCAGCATGAGTAGCTTATGGGCACGGGGATTTGGAGCAACTAACATTGATGAGATTATCTCTTGGGGCCAGCCCTCGTCTGTGAGTAGAGCAGCAATGCCACTCTTTCTTCATTAACCACAAGTCACTGACGCGTAGCTACTAAAACATCAGGGTCAGCTGGGCGTCTTTATCAACACACTTATCGCCAACATCTGGCAAGTACTCATGTCGCTTCTATACATCACCCAAAATGCCCTGCTGTCCTGTATGTTGGTGGCAGATGAATGGAGTGGGTTCGCCGCTGATCGGAAGACCTTACGGGTTTCAGCCCCAATTGGCATCCAACGCTCACAATACTCGCTGTCGATGCCAATGAGATACGGCATACCGATGATGATCGTCTTCGCCATCGAGCACTGGCTTCTCTCTCAGTCCACGTTCATTGTTCGAGCAAACAGAGTTTCGTGGAATGGAGACTACATTCAGGGATGGACAACCGCAGGGTACAGTTTCATACCTTGTTTGACCGGTAAGGCAGCTTGCTCCAGACCCCGAGTCAAACGGTACTCTCACTGACGGAATTGAATTGCCCTCCAAAAGCCGGACTTCTATACTTCTGCATTGTTGTGGCGCAATTCCTGATCGGCGCAAGGTACTACACGGCAGACCCAGCAATGCCATTTGCTTCGACATGTAGTGCTGCCATCAGCGCAGCCTGCCATCGTCCAGAAGCAGATAACGACGCACATTTACTGCCTGTGCAGTGGGGTGTTGTGGGACAAGACGAAACCGGCTTGCAGCGTTGCGCCTTTACGACTTCACGTTACGTTCAACCTCCAACTAAGGGATCTTCGCTTCTTGGCATGCCTGTTCATGTTAGGAAACGTAAAAGTATTCTGCCATCCTTTTTGAAGACCAAGAAGCAAAAATAGCCTGTCCGCAGAATTCAAGTCACGAGAGAGCTCTGCATAACACAGGGCGTCCAGTGACGAGAGAGATTACAAGAGAGGTGCCTGATCGACCGTACTACCAAATTATGTAGCGCTATTATATATATTGCAACCCCTTTACTTTATTTTTTGATTCACTCTCTTAAGATTGCTTTGATTTATACCTGCAATTTTTGAAAACTTATTCTAAGGTTTCTAACATAAAAGTAGCTCTAAGTTCAACAAATTCAGATTATTGTATTCTGACAAAAGTTTTGAAATTCGGCAATAGTCTCCCATATCCTAGCGGCAGCTAAAATTATCTCGTATACCCAACAAGCCAACGCAATCACGTATTGACGGTATTGCCTGTAGACACGCATTTAGCAATAAACATCAATCGACTATAAAATGCCATCAAATCTAGTATGCCTCTTCTGCACAATAACTTCTTTCGATAAAGAGTTCTCGCACGTACGTTTATCGTCGATTATCGTCTACATGTCAATGCGTGATTGTGTTGGCCCGTTGGGTAGCTGAAATGATTTTAGCTATCGCTTGGGTACGGGAGACTATTGCTGTTTAAAATTAGTGAGCAGTGTTTTCTCTTGTAAATGTTATATGAAACGCTCGAAGTGCCGTCACGGGACGAACATGCGGGAGAAATCTGCGACTTCTATTTCACCCGTCTTATCTCCGACATATTTAGTGCATCGCGGGGTTCTCTGACGTATAGTGTGCTGCCATTGCAATGTCGTTGGATGTACTTGGGTCGCTATACATCTTCCTTGGCACGCATTATAATGCTGAAGAAGAAAACTGTATCGTTCTGAATCTTAGTTGGTAATTGACGAGCTGAGCGTGTTTGGGCCTGTCGATTATGCTTCATGATTACTCGCGATAGCTTTCGGCCTGGGGAACACCCCGTAGAGCGGCGGAGAGTCTCCATGGCAGACACGCCCGCAATGGCCACTCTGGAGATGAAGGAGGAAAAGCTAGCACAGGGGACGCTTGCCGACGAAGAGCGCTCTGACGATTCCTTCGATCCAGCAGCGGAGAAGAGACTTGTGAGGAAACTCGATAGACATATCATTCCCATTGTCATGCTCCTTTATCTTCTTTCTTTTCTCGACCGGTGAGTGTGACCTATTCCATGAAGTCTGGAGTGGTCAAAGGAGCTTACCATGTTTGATGATTGTCACAGCGTCAATATCGGAAATGCCAGGTTGTATGGCATGGAAGCAGATCTTGGTCTGGTTGGAAATCAGTACCAAACAGCTGTGTCCCTTCTGTTCGTGACTTACATCCTGTCCGAGCTACCTAGCAATCTGGTCCTGAAGAAATTCCGGCCATCGAGATGGCTGTCCTTCATAGCTACGAGGTGCGTCACCACAAGCTCGACGAGGATCTCTTGTTGTTCTGGTTTGCCCAAGTACTAACAGCTTTCAGCTGGGGTATCATCGCAACGTGAGTCATACCAATACTTTCGCTCGGTCAGTCAAGGGGCAGGCTAAGCATATGGATAGTCTGACTGGTATCACCCAGAACTACGCTGGACTCATCGTCTGCCGCCTCCTCTTAGGAGCCGTTGAGGGAGGTCTCTTCCCTGGCGCTGCCATATATCTTACTCTTTGGTATTCAAAGCGAGAGTTAGCGCTACGCATTGGCTATCTGTTCGTCAGCGCAGCTCTGGCAGGAGCGTGTGGCGGCCTCCTTGCGTACGCTATAGGCTTCATGGACGGCGTCGCTGGCCAACGCGGCTGGCGATGGATTCTCATTATCGAAGGGTTGCCGACCTTTTTTCTTGGTATCAGTACATGGTTCCTTTTAGCCGATGATCCAGAATCAGCTTACTACCTGACAAAGGTACGTTCCCCACTGTTCCCATCGGCGAAGGAGGTTTTTTCAGTAGCCGCATGGAATCTAGCGAGCGTTGCCACGTGATTCAGTAGGGACATCAAGCAAAGGCTGATGTGAAGAATGTAGGAAGAGAAGCAGATAATGATCCAGCGGCGCCGGCGAGAGACTGGCCAGACTCTATCCGCGCAACAATTTCATAAAGCCGATGTCGTGAAAGGTCTGAAAGATTGGAAAGTCTATGCATTTTGTGCTGGCCAGTTTGGAGCAGATGCGATGTGCGTTAGAGATTGACAAACCCTCTCATACTGGCTCCTGATTTTAATACGTCCTAGGTTGTACGGATACTCAACATTCCTGCCAACAATCATCAAAGGTCTTGGAAAGTGGACAACGGCGCAGGTTCAAGCACTAACGATCCCGTGCTACTGTCTTGGAGCAGTCTCCTACATTGTAGTCGCTCGTCTATCTGACTCGCAACAGAGACGAGGCCTCTACACTGTTATCTTTGGCGCAATCTCGGTTGTGGGGTACGGCGTTCTCATATCTAACTCGAGTAATGGTGTGAGGTTTCTTGGGTGTTTCCTGGTGGCACTTGGCTTATACATTGTTGTGGGACTTCCTCTTGCATGGCTACCTGCCAACAATCCTCGGTACGGAAAACGAACAACTGCGACAGGATTGCAGTTGACAATTGGTAACGCGAGCGGGATCATGTCCCCGTTCTGTAGGTGCAGCCCCTAGAATGGAAACCTGGTTGATGCTTACCACACTTATCTCAGTATACAAAACTGGCGAAGGACCTCGTTTCGTCAAAGGCCATTCTACCACACTCAGTCTGGTTGGCTTCGCAAGTTTGATTTACGGTCTGTTGTGGTGGTTCCTGGCTCAAGAAAACAAGAAAAGGCGTGAAGGGCAAAGAGACGCTCAGTGCGAACACCTGTCGGAGGAGCAAATGGCAGAGCTCGGAGACGAGTCTCCACGCTTTATGTATACTATATGAGGACATAGAATACCCAAACCACTATGCACGACTGGCATTCTGAACATAATCCATTCTTTACAGTAGGTTTATCGAAGCGAACAAAAGAGCCTTGCATGGCAGGGGGGCTAGTGCCGGGGACGAGTGAGATTAAGGGGGCAGTGCTTGGCCGTCTGCCATACTATGTAGTACGGCAATAGTCTCTTATACCCAAGCGGCAGCTAAAGTAATCTTGAATATCCAACAAGCCGACGCAATCACGTATTGACGATATTGCTCGTGGACACGCAATTAGCGATGTACATCAATCGACTATAAAATAAATCTACTATGCCTCTCCTGCACGATAACTTCTTTCGATAAAGAGTTCTCTTATGTACGTTTATGGCCAATCATTACCTGCCTTGATTGTAAGATCGCCTACACGTCAATGCGTGATTGCGTCGGCCGTTGAGTATCTGAAATGATTTCAGCTCCGCTTGGGTATGGGAGACTATCGCTGTATTTAGTATGGTGACCGCCCACTGCACTTCCCTCCTCATTGCATTCGTCCCTTTTAAACCCGCCCTCCCATTCCTTTTGCTCCTGTCGCCTAGATAGGAGGGAGTTAGCCGGCTTCGGAGCAATCCTGGTGACCCTTCCGGTGGCTTTATGCCACCGGCGGCCTCTTCCGCACGCCTAATAGGCGGCGGCGAGGTGCTACGAGGTGCTACGAGGTGGCCGGTAGCCCAGGCACCTCTTGTATATATAGAAAATGGCTTGTTTTCGCCTGTTTGAGTCCCAAAAGCAGTAGCCGAGCATCCTTTGCTTCCAGTCTGGACTGAGAGAGATTTTTTAAATGAAAGACTGATAGCGATAGCCTGATGATGACGACTTATACCAAAGAGACATATTGATAGTGAAAATATATGACCCACTCAGAGCCTACCCGTAAAATGCTTGTAGGATTGATGTGGGATTAGATCAACAACGAACGGGTGAAAGCGGCATTCTTGTACGACCTGATAGTGACATAGACCTAGGAATTGAGAACCTAGTGATTGTAACATCAGGTGTCAGATAAAGTAGGTGAGTACTTTAAAGATGTTCGGGTACATGGAAAGATTGAAGTCTCTTTCTTGGGGGAAACCGAGCCTTCCCGACTAAGTCAATGCCAAGAGGCCGCATCGATCCTTGAGCTCGATTGTCATAAGGATGGTGAAACCAATTGGCGACAAGGTGGGTTAAACCACCACGGCATTCAGAGAATGAATCCTAGGGAATAGTACTTCAGGTACTGTTGCAGGAGCCTGATACTCAGAGGCGTTCATCCTGATTTGGCAAGGTCAATAGAGCCGAGGTCCGATGCCGCTAACCGAGAGAATCCATCTCTCCTTGATAATTCCATTATTAGCCGGCAATATGCCGATGGGCTCCGCGTTTACCCCGCGGTGTTCTAGAGAAGATGACGGACTCGAATAGTCTTCCGTTGCTCCATCTTTGAGCCCACGGAGCGAATCTTCACATGATTTTACCGGTCAGTTCTCGTCCGTCATCGCTCTTCACTTCTTCACATCCTTCTGCACCACTCCGCCTTCTCTGATATCGTGCCTGACCCCTCTGATCCAGGAATTGGCTTGTATTCACGAGCACAACACAACAACACGTATTTGATCCCACCATGGCAAGCGTCGACTCCATTCTTCAGGGTGTGTCCATCCACGGCCCTCTGAACGACCAGACGCGCAAGATCTTGAACAAGGATGCTACGGCCTTCCTTGCGCTTCTTCATCGATCTTTCAATGGCAGACGGAAAGAGCTCTTGCAGCGCCGTGACATCCGCCAGGCCGAGCTCGACAAGGGCGTTCTCCCGGACTTCCTGCCAGAAACTAAGCACATCCGCGACAATGATGCATGGAAAGGTGCACCACCTGCACCAGGCTTGGTGGACCGGAGAGTGGAGATCACAGGTCCCACGGACAGGAAGATGGTCGTCAATGCGCTGAACTCGAACGTGTGGACGTACATGGCCGATTTCGAAGGTAAGAGGCCGTTCCCTGCCTTTTCCGCAGAATCTGAATACCTGCTATAGATTCGAACGCTCCGACCTGGGAGAACATGACCAATGGGCAAGTCAATCTATACGACGCCATTCGGAAGCAGGTGGACTTCAAGATAGGTGAAAAGGAATACAAGCTGCGCACGGATAGGAAGTTGCCGACCTTGATCGCTCGATCTCGCGGCTGGCATCTCGAAGAAAAGCACCTGAAAGTGGATGGCGAACCGATTTCGGGTTCGCTTTTCGATTTCGGTCTCTATTTCTTCCACAACGCCCATGAGCTTGTAAAAGCCGGCACAGGTCCTTACTTCTACCTACCGAAAATGGAGTCGCATCTCGAAGCCCGCCTCTGGAATGATGTCTTCAATCTGGCTCAGGATTACATAGGTATGCCGCGCGGGACCATTCGTGGGACTGTCTTGATCGAGACCATTGTCGCTGCCTTCGAAATGGAAGAGGTAAGGGTGTTTCTTCCCTTTACTCACTTGAGACTGATGGAATCCAGATCATCTATGAACTTCGAGACCATAGTTCCGGCCTGAATTGCGGGCGATGGGATTATATCTTCAGCGTCATCAAGAAATTCCGTCAAAACTCCAATTTTGTTCTGCCAGATCGCTCTGCAGTAACGATGACAGTTCCTTTTATGGATGCATACGTCAGATTGCTGATCCAAACCTGCCACCGTCGTGGTGTACATGCTATGGTAACGAGTCCCATCGTAGGATTCATCTGTTCATTATTGATATCCCCTAGGGTGGCATGGCAGCTCAGATCCCCATCAAGGACGACAAGAAAGCCAATGACGCCGCGATGAACAACGTCTACGAAGACAAGCTTCGCGAAGTCCGCGCTGGTCATGACGGTACCTGGGTGGCTCATCCGGCTTTAGCGATTATTGCTACGGAAGTCTTCAACAAACACATGCCTACACCCAATCAGCTTTGGATCCGAAGAGAAGACGTCCACGTCACGGGAAATGACCTTCTCAACATGGACATGCCCGGAACCATTACCGAGGCCGGTATTCGCAAGAACCTTAATATTGGTCTGGGGTATATGGAGGGTTGGTTGAAGGGGATTGGTTGCGTTCCGATCAACTATCTGATGGTACGGCCAGGAGTTTGAACATAGCACTGCGTAGATGCTAATATGTTGTAGGAGGACGCAGCAACTGCGGAGGTCAGCCGTAGTCAGCTCTGGCAATGGTGCCGTCATGGCGTCACAACGGCCGAAGGAAAGAAAGTCGATAAGACTTATGCGCAAAAATTGCTTAAAGAGCAAGCGGACGAGCTAGCGTCAAAGGCGTCAAAAGGCAACAAATACCATCTTGCGGCGCAGTACTTCTCTGGCCAGATTACTGGGGAGGATTATGCTGACTTCCTAACCTCGTGCGTCATTTCGGAATCTTAGGTGTTTGACGAGACACTGACCGTGTACAGGCTCCTGTACAACGAGATCACTTCCGTTGGCCCCGCCGCCAAGTTGTAGGTTGGCGAAGTACGGAGTTTCGCAAAAGCTGCTTTTGTAGGCAATCGGTACGGATCCATCAGTCAATCACCATTTTGCAGACTGCTCAGGTGGTATGGATGGTTCTGATCACCTCTGAATGAGTTTGAAGGTCTGAAAAGTGTCAGCATCAAAAGGTCCTGTCCTTGTATGCAGATGTGTCAGTCCTGCTGTTCATATGTTAATGAATTGCAAGAGCGATGCATCGATGCTGAGTACGTAAAGAGCAGTGCTCCGGATAGCGATATCGAAGCATCGTGCTTGATTCGGCGTGAGGGTAAGGGTAATGCTATTCTTGCATATGATATTGACCTACGCCCAAGAACGCCACCGGCTTTGTTGAGATAAAGATCACTATATACGTGCTGAAAGATGACGACCGAACCAAGACTCCATTGCCCGCTTGAATCGAGATGAGGCCGATAATACTAGAAGATCTTTCTGTCACTTTCCACTCATAGAATGCCGTCTGATCTCGTCCCTTCGCTTCTCAATCTCCTCAGCCGCTCGCTGCTGCTCCTGCAGCGTATTGGCTCTCGTCCGAGCCTCGTCTTCTTCTGCAACCACCCAGACTGTCATGGCCCGTGAATCAGCCCGGATGATGACTTGTTACGCTGGAGATGGCTACACATACTCGGCTTATTTGACTTTGAATACTCCTTGAGTTTGCCAACAAAGTTGTCAAAGTCTTGCTGCTTCCCTTGCCTGTTTTCCAGGGACCTTCTCTGCAGTTCGGGGTTGTAACGCTACCTCATTCGCCAATTAGTTCTGACGTCTGCGCAAGCTAGTCACGTGACCATGCCTTGAACAGCTCTTCTTCTGTAGGCGTCACATAGTATATCAGGAACGGCCCTCCAATGCTCAGTATTCCTCCTCTGCAATGGATTAGATGCATAGACAATGGTCTTTTCGTTGATTGTCTTACGCAGCGAGCATCTTGATCCATAGACCAGCTTTCGACATAGTGATGCAACTCGCCGCAATCCTTACGGCAGGTGACGTAGGTTGAAGAAAGCTTGGAATGGGACGGTCGCCGATCAAGTGGAATCAAGGATAATATGGGCTGTGTAAGTGAGCATGGCTAGATGTAGAGTACTACTAAGATGCTGAAAGCTGAAGGTGGCCATGCTCGGCCATGCTGCTACTCCGTTGCCCGCGAAGATCATCTGCCAGGGGCTTGCCGCTTGACCAACCAATCAAAAGCTCTACAGTCATGCGCTGAACAGTCGGCGAACTACACATACTTGACGATCCCCTATCATCTAGAAGTATGCACTGTACTCTGTATTCATGGTCGGAACCCGTAGGAGGTTCTAGGATTCGCCACTCGCGCATCGCGACTGACCAAGGCTGTGGGCGGCTGTCTCCGAGATTGAGCACTCGAGAACCTTGACCGGCCCCTTGCAAATGATATAGAAGTACGCGTCTTGCGCAAACCTGCTTAATCTCACTCTTTTCACCTTCGCCCACTTAGACTGCGCGTTAATAATTCTCAAAAGCTATACCATTGCCATATGTGCAACTGCGTAGGACGGTTGTCCCCATTTTCCGCTGATCATCGAGAACAAAGCGACTTCGGTGAAGTCAGATTGGTTGAGAAGATTCAATGAAGGGCTATCTTCACAGCGTATCTGCACCAAACACGGGAGACGGCGTTCCCCTCCTACAGCAGCATACCGGACACCCAAATATACGTGCGGTAGGTCATGGTAACTGTGCTATGACGTTGCGCTACTAGGTGTTGGCATCTTCCTAACAATGCGCGTTTGAAGTTTCTTGAAAAGGCAGATTTGGGGCCAGAGTAGGAAGATTCTAACAGGGATGGCCTACAATCAACAATACGATTCTGGGTATGACCAGCTACCACCTGATCCTCATCCCAGAGCCTACGCAGATCCTTGGCAACACCGTGGAGAGCGAAGTAACTACCGTGAGCGACCTCCTAATAACCAGCAGTACGATAGCTATGAGCACGAAGCCGTACAGCAACCTGAGGACTACGGCTACCAGTGGCACGAAGAGCAGGGTGGAGCTGGAGGTTATCACAGGGATGGATACAATGGGGGTCCGCCGAACGATAGAAACAGGGGGTATCGAAGTCCCCTGGCTCAGTACGACACTAGGGGTCATCACGGTGACGCCAAGCGACAGCCAATGCAGCAATACCAGCAAAAGCAATTGGATCCACGACATCGCGGCATACCAAACAGCCCAGCGCTCCAACCGTCGAGCGAGCAGTACCCGCCTGACCCACGGCGCGACTTAAACCAAAATCGGAGAAAGAGACCACAGCATAACGGTATTCCGGACCCGAGGCGCGATGACCGCCCTGCCGAGAATGACTATGGGCGGAGAGATGGTCACCACGGTTCGCAATACGATGTTTCACAACAGCAAGATTACTATCCGAAAAATGATTGGCAAAACCAGTCGCATCGCCGTGGGCGGTCAAACGGGGACGAAGAACATGGATACAGTGACCCGAGGGGCGCAGCACCACACGATGGCCGTACAGCTTTCGCGGCGCAGAGACCTGGCCGTGACCAGGAGCGTTCCCGATCGCATGGCAGACAATACATGGACAAGAGGAAAATCTTTATTGATACAACGTCCCCTGATACTGTGGCTTGGGACAATCCGTTCCCAACCTTTCCGGCAGGCAAAACCAAAGGGATACAGGATGATGGAAATATGACTAGGTCAATGGCAGACATGCGTTTGAGTGACAGAACCCTCGATCCTTCGGCTCCGAGACCGCGAACCACAGATAATAGCGATCGGTATGGCACAGAACGATACCAAAATCGACATGATGAGCCTCATTCTGGGACGCAGCAGCCGAATTGGAAATCCGGAGGTGCAACACCGGTGCCCGCAAGAGTCCCAGAGGCTCCTGTAGGAGCATTGGAGAGGCCGCCAGCCGATTACGGTAGACCTCGCCCGTTTACTAGAAGAAGTTCTGAAGAAGTTTCCCGAGGGGCGGCGAGATTGAATAAAGCCATCCAGCCTGACGCTGAAAGAAGTAGGACCATGCCGAACAATGTTTCCAGTGCAGTGATGAGTTCGGGGTTTCAGACGGAGCATTCAGATACACATCAATGGCAAGAACCTGGGCACACTACGGGATATTACGGCCCTGAAGACGCGGTCTATGTGCCCGGTAGACCATCAACAGCATCAGGCACCAGGCCGTCAGGTCCCGTACAGTCGCGCTCCAACGAGATACAACAATTACGGAATAAGCAGACAAGACCACAACAGGGCAACGGCGTATCGAATGTGCAGACCACACAGGATCATCCACCATCCTCGCGCCAGGACAGTATTGGGGACGTTTATGACTCCTATTACAATGGGTCTACACCGGCATCTCCGGCTCAATCTCACCGAGGCTACAGAGCATATCAGCCGCCAATCGAAGAAGAGATGCCGAATTTTGACGCAACCTCTGTGGCAAGCCCGAGTCATCATCGCGGTATGACTATAGACGACCATCTACAGCCTCAGCAGATCCGGCCCGAGATGCCGCCCCTACCAAATCAATATCAAGACCGGCATGCTCCAGCGTTCGATCGTATTCAAGCTCACGGTCAGGCTCCTCGAAGCCGGTCGCAGCCAGACCTGAAGAATCGGCGACCACCCAGGGCTCAGCCGAACGATGGCTTCGACTTTGGTATCCCACCCGAAGCTACTACCATGCCTCCCAGATCTCATCAAAGAAACGGGCCCCAAGCTTCACCTCAATACCCCATTGAGGGACCTCCTACGAGCCATGACTTCGATCGCCAACAGCCCGCCTTCAGAGATGGGCCGCGACAACCTCCAATACCGTACCGCGCGAATGTGAACCAGAGGCCCAGTGAGCCTTACCCACAGCAGTCTTTGATTCAAGCACCCCCGGAGCAGTATCGTCCACCTGTCCAGCAACGACCCTCACAGAACGGTCAAATCCGGGGTCCGGGCGGTAGACCTAGTCCAGACTCCAGGGCAGGTCCAACTTCACCTCCAGCAAGTCTCCCGATGCAACCTGATGCTTTACCAGCTCATCCAGCTCCCGTCCGTGCTGGCCTCATGTCAAGTCCTTCGCCTCCTCAAGCGCCAAAGCCCGTTCCAGTCCGGAATTACAACACCAACAGCTCGCCACTTCAAAATCTGAGTACGCCACTGGCTGCGAGCAGCTCGCGGCCATCAGAAGTAAGAAGAGCGCCTGCGCCAGTCACTCAGGGTGAGCTCGACGGACTTAGGCAAAACATGAAAGTAAACCCTTCTGATCAAAAGACACCAATATTGTTGGCCAAGAAATTGATGGAGGCAGTGGCCTCTTTAGATGAAGGAGTGCCGCGTCTTGACCAGAAGACCATACAAAAGACCAGAGAAAGATACTACGCAGAAGCCTACAAGATCGTGAAACGGCTTGTGTCGGCTGGCAGCGCCGACGGTATGTTCTTTCTGGGAGACTGCTACAGCCAAGGGCGTCTTGACTTGGAGAAAGACACCAGAGAGGCCTTCACACTATATCAATCTGCAGCGAAGGCCGGGCATGCTCAAGCTGCGTTTAGGGTAGCGGTGTGCTGCGAGCTGGGCTTGGAAGAAGATGGCGGCACCAAGCGAGATCTGGGAAAGGCGGTGCAGTGGTACAAACGAGCTGCGCAGCTGGGAGATACGCCCGCCATGTACAAAACGGGCGTGATCCAGCTTAAAGGTCTTTTGGGCCAGCCGAAGGATACTGCGGAGGCCGTGGTATGGTTGAGACGGGCAGCCGAAAAGGCGGACAAAGACAACCCGCATGCGTTGCACGAGCTTGTAAGTCACGCAAGATAGAGAAGAGCCTAGGAATCCCGTGACGTTCTCGCAGATACTGACATGATCTTTGTAGGCCCTATGGCACGAAGCATCAAATAGCCATGGAAAGATCGCCGGTGACGAGGCGTACGCATGGGAAATGTTCCAACAAGCAGCCGAGCTGGAGTACAAATTCTCCCAATACCGCCTGGGCCGCGCATACGAGTACGGTCTGATGGGCTGCCCCATCGACCCCCGGCAGTCGATCTCCTGGTACAGCAAAGCAGCACTGCAGGAAGAACACCAGAGCGAGCTTGCCCTGAGTGGCTGGTACCTGACGGGTTCTGAAGGGGTCCTCCAGCAGAGCGACACCGAAGCCTACCTCTGGGCTCGCAAAGCCGCAACCGCGGGCTTGGCCAAGGCGGAGTTTGCGATGGGCTATTTCACGGAGGTTGGTATTGGCTGTCCGCCTAGCTCGGAGGAGGCGAAACGGTGGTATTGGCGAGCTGCGTGTAAGTTGTTGTTATCATCTTGGTGGGTTTGGCTTGCTTACTCGGAACAGCACAGAACTTCCCTAAGGCTCGTGAGAGGCTCGAGGAGCTGCGGAAAGGTGGGGCGAAGATGAAGAAGGAACGGGTCTCACGGTCCGCTATGAAGCAAGAGAGCGAGTGTTCGGTGATGTGAGAATTCTGCCAGCCGCTATTCCCGCATTCGAGCGAAGTTCATGTCTTCAGACAAGTGAGAATTGTATGCTACGGATTGGATGTTATTTTCGGCATGGCGCTCAGGATATCTGCTTTGGGGAGCATTACGGTTTCTTGCGGAGGGTGCATACGATATACCCAATAGGAGTGTTTTAAGTGCGCTTTATGGGACATGAGAGCAAGTACAGAGGTGCATTGGAGATAGTCCAAGGACAATGTCTTGTATGACCATATTGAACTCTCGATTCCCGACACCATAGTCCGCTTCGATTCCGCCGGCTTTTGGTTGTTTTCCTTGTCTGTGTCGACCAGAAATGATTCCGTACGATACTCTGCAACATCATAGTAGGCCAGTCACATGTTCCGATGCTTTTAGTATTGTAGAGGTGCAACATCTTGAAAAGCAATATCAAATTCTCTCTGATAATAATTGTCTTGGGCCAGGTGATAATTCGTAGCGTCGCAGGGCTCGAGCATCTTTATCACACGTTTGGATCGGAAAACGCGTAAACATCGATTTTTTTGTTCGTGTCTATATACAAATGTGCACACTTTTTAATTAACACAAGACTTTATTTAACAGCAATCAATTAACAATATCTCGACAATATATCAATATTTCGATATTGTTATAATTTAAAAGTTCGAAAGATTTTTATAATATAACACAACAACTAGTTTAATTGTATACAAATTGTTTGTTAATTTTAAATTAATTCTATATATTATAATATCTATTTATTCCCAATTTTTCAAAAAATTATACGTATTTATCTGTAAAACTGTGTACAAACGTGTAACAAGACGTCGTTACATCGACGCACACAAGACGAGACTACATAATATGTAGAACTATAATTCAAAAAGACATTAATTCGTAAGAATTTTAGAAAAAAATTCTTAAAAAGAAAACTTTGCACAACGTTAAGTTGCTATTACAAGAACTTAATATTAACGTGTCTATTAAATTATTAATTGCTAACACTACAATTGCTTTTCTCTTTAAAATTCTAATCTTTAAAATGTGTATTCGACATTGTGATTGCGTTACAACTTTGCTTTCTTTATAATATTAATAGTACTTCAAATGTTACAATAACAATGCTTTGCTTTTTTACTTCTTGTAAACATATGTTTTCACAAAGTGTATAACAATAATTTGCTTTAATTTATTGTCGTATAAAAGAAGAAAAGAATTTAAATTGTCGAAAACCCTTTTTATAGATTTTTTTTATCTTCTTAATAAATGTCGTCTATTGCGTCGAGTTTGCGCATTTAACTTAGTTGTCTAATTGTATTTATAAAAAGACTTTTTATACTTCTTTTTTTTATCTTTGTTTAACATTTTATGTAAGAAAAGTCAAGCAACAATCTTGACTCTTCTTGTATACTATTGTAAGATACTCTATTCTTTTTGATAGAATGTTATTGTAAATTGACTATATACTAACAAACAAAGAGATATTTAAATTCTTGGCAAAAGTATTTAATTTTATTCTTGTCGTTATATTGTTATTTTGATGTTACGACAACGCAACAACATTCGACGCTATTAATTTTAAAACTTCTTTTTTAGTGTTGTTTATTATTTTAATAAATTGATCGAAATTTTTTTGTTTTATTTAATTTGATTAGCGTTGTTAATGCGCTAATAATATTTACTTATAATCTTCGACTTTTTTTTTTTTTGCATATTAATTTTTATAATAAAGCGATAAATAATTGCAAACGCTTCTTCTATTACATGTATTGCTAACAACAATAATACGCGCAATAAGACAAATTCAAGTAAGTATTTTTAGACTTTTCTCTACATTTGTTAATAACTTGAGATAATATTATTATATCTAACGCTTTGCAAATTGTAGCGTGATCGTCGAGTCGAGTTTCAACTCGATCGAGCTAACCCGCCCAACCCTAACCCTGGGGTCAGGCAAATTTCCTAGTTCAACAGGGTGGGACGAGCGAAGAATGCGCGTCGAGTGTTCAACTCAACTTACTCGATCACGTGACGTCACGTGACGCGCTAACCATATGCGAAAAGCGCGAATCCTGCGCTAGCCCAATAGAGTTAGCGTGGACCTTGCGCTAGTTTAATCGAGTAAGCGCATAGATAAGATAAGATAAGCGGATGCTAACGCGACGAAGTTAGCTTAAATTCTTGGCATTGGCCCGACGAAACCCAACCCTACAAGGCCCAAGAGGGTGGGTCGGGTTAAGAAAAAAGTGTTCGACCCAATCTAACGATCACACTAGCAAATTGTAACTTAACTAATATAAGTACTATTATATACAAGTGCTTCGACTTCGCTACATATAAGACTAACAATATAGATTTTATTGCGAATATATTTTTGTTAAGTTTTTTTGTTTGTGTCTTTGTTACTTTTTGCAAACTCTTTTGTTCTCTCTATCTTTATTATCTCTTTTGTCTCAAGAAGAAGCTCAATTATATTATAAATATTTGTTCTTAATTTTTTATAATTGCTTACATTTTTAGTATCGCAAGACAAAGAATTGTTGTTGCAATTATTGCGCTAAAAAGCGTAAGATTATACATTTTATCTTTTGATTATATATTTAACTTACAATTTTAGTACGTTGCGATTTCTTAACAATTTATTAAGCGAATTAATATTTTGTTAATTTTTTGCGCATATATTCTCGATAACAAGAATATTAAAGTCGATTAATTCGAATTTGCTTTGCGAGTTCGACGCTATTTACAATCTATATACGCATAAATTAGACAAAACAACTTGACTTTGTGTTTAAGTTAAGAGAATTTATTAATTTGTATCGAAGCGAATTTGCAATGTCTTTGCGAAATTTAGCAAAAAATATTAAATGTAATACGCTATTGCGTTAATCTTGATACTCTTTCTTTAAAAAAGTTAGATAAGAACAAAAAATTCAAGTCTAACTTAATTGTTGCGAAAGACAATATTATTTCTAACAAGAAAACGTTGTAGATTTTGCGTAATTTGTAAAATTTGTTAAGAACAATATTATTTGTTTTATTTTTAATTTTCGAATCGAGCTTCTATAAAAAAGAGCGACATAAATGTCTAGATAAGACTTCTCTTATATACTATAAGCTATTTTTATAACTTATACAACTTAAACTTCTATATAATATAAATTGCATATTAATAAAATCAACAATTAAAATAAGTTGTTCTTAAAATAAGAAATGCAATTGCTAATTTGTAAAAAGTTTAACAAGTCTATTATATTGCAAGTCTTATTATATTAAGTTCTTGTCGCATTGTTAGCGCTTAAATCTTTGTCAAATTGTTTAATTGCTTTAAAAGCTTTAAAATATATTGTTTCTTTAATTTATTAAGTCGATTTAACAATTTTTTTAGACAACAAATATTAATTTAATTACACGCTTTATTAACGTTGCATCTTCGTATCTTTTATAGACAATAACAAAGAAAAAATAGAGATAAGAGTAATAAATTATTGAAGAGAAACAAAACAATTAACTAACGTAGTTTATTTGTATTGTATAGCATGTATGCGAAGATTTTCACTAATAAAGTAAAGTAAGAGAAGCAATTAGATAGAAGTAAGAGAAATAGTTAGACTTAAACGTATTTTATACAACTTTCTTATAACTTTCTAATGCTTTAATAGATTTATTAAGAGAGCATTAATTTATTTTACGCGTTATTTGCGTTACTTTTTTACTTTAATTGCGCAATTTTATATTATTTATTAACATTACTTATTTTTGTCGAAATTTCTCTTGCAAACTCGAAGCTTTAATTTTTTTGTTTTTGATATTCTCTCGTTAAGAGATTTTTTCGTCTTGTATTTTTTAAGCTTTCGTTGCGCATACGCTAAGTAATTTTTCGAAATTCGATTGTTCTTATATAGTAAAAATTCTTTTTATCGAACAAGATATTATAATTTATAATATTTCTATTTGTTATTAAGAATATTTTCGACTTTTTATTTTTTATTTTTGTTAACAAATATTATATTTTTTAATGCAATTATACTTGTATTTTAATAATACAATTTTAATAATAAAATATAAAAAACAAGATAAATTTGCTATTTTTCGAAAAGACAAAGACAATATATTTGTCTTTCAATAATATCTTTAACTTCGAATAATTTTATAAATTTGTAAAACAATTTTTTTTAAACAAACGTTCGAAAAGTTTTTTATTAAAAATATAATTTTATTGCTTATTTAATATTTTTTCGAAGTAATTATTTTATTGTAATTGCGAACTTGCGTTTGCTATGTAAACTACAAACAATTTACAAATTAATCTTGTTTATTTTACAAAAATTAAATTTATTTTTGAATAATTAAAATGTCGAAGCAATCTTTGTTATCTTAGTTAAATCTAAAATTCGCAATAATATTAAATATTGTTTTAAAGAACAACAACTCGATAGATATATGCAAGACGCTATTGTATATATACTAGAATAAAGCTAGAAGCAAGTTTTAATTATTTTGTTTATAATTGCAATAATATTGCAAATAGTATTTTAATATTTAATTTTGTTGTTTAATTTAATTATTAATTTAAGAATAAAAAATTGTGCTTAACTTTTATTTAATGCGAATGCAATAATATATCGCGAATTAATAATTATTAATAAAGAGCAATTCTTAATTAAAAACAATTTTTCGAATTTCGAAATATACAAATAGCATTTTTTCGAACAATATATTTGCTAAATCTTTTGCAATTTATATAGACTTTGCAAGTATATATAACAATATCTTTGAATATTAATTAATAATTATTAAGATAGTATTGTAAATATTGTTATTGCAACAATTAACAAACAATTCGATAATAATTCTATAAAGATCTTTGTTCAAAATCGAACTAAAACTAATAACAATATTAATTTATTATATAAGCGATAACGCGATATTTTGTTACGCTAACATATATTGCATTTTCTAATATATACGTTAATATTCGACGTTATTTTAAATTAATAGAACTTTTTATTTATTAGAGTTTTTGTTTTCTTAATTTCGAAATGCTTTGTTAACAAATTATCGTAATATAATTTAAAAAGCTTTTCTTTAAAAAATACTTTATTCGAAATAAGAATTGTGTAAAAGAAGAAGAATATTTTCTTGTAAATTAATTATTCTTAAATAGCGCAAATATTACGCGTATTGTTTAATATTAATTGTTCTCTAATTTTGAAAGTTATTAAATTTTTATTTTAAAATTTCTTAATCTTGATTAGCAATAAGAAGAAGAAATTTTCTAAATAAATTTTCTCTTTATATGTTGAGCAAACATTATATTAACACAATTGTTGTGTTATAGCGCTTTAAGCAATTTTTAAAATTTCTTTCTTTATTATTTTAGTGTTTGTAATCTTCTTATTTGTAAATATATTATAAAAAAGTTTTTCAAATAATTTATTATTAAGCTTCTTAATTATAAAAGTTTTAACTTTGTTTTAAGAGTACAAAGATTGCGCTCTAACAACGTCTTAAATTAGTATTAAAATTACTTTAATAATTGCGATTATAATATTTTTTAGCTTATTCTAAAGAATAAGCAAGTAGATTTTGTTATTTGCATCTCTTTTATATTTAGATTGTCCAAATAATTTATTTGCGAAATTAATTTTTTCTATGCAATATTTAATTTCGAAATTATATTTTGCTAAAAAAAGAGCTTATTTTGTTTAATAACAATTTAGCGTTGTTATCTTTACAAAATAGCGTAAATTGTTATAATTTATTAGCACAATAATTAAATAATAACTTTTTTTAAAATAGTGTCTTTATTGCTTGAACTTTGTAACAATTGCAAGCAACTCTTAATTATAAATTTTATATTGTGTTTTTACAAGAATTATTTTTCTTAAGTAGAATACAACTAAATATTATGTTGTTTGTTTAACTTTATTTACAAGATATATTAATTAAAAAAGAATAACAACAACAATAAATTTTAAGACGTTTGTCTCGACACAAATATAATTCTTAAAATCAAAGTATTCTAACATAGATATTTGCGTAAAGACAAAAATAAGTTTCTTAAACGCTATTATAGCGTTCTTGTTGAATATAAAAGATCTATTTTATTTTTCTTGCTTATTGTTTTTTAGCAATTCTATTAATGTTTAAGTAATCTTTGCATAGTATTGAACAAATTGTTTATAAAAGTTTGTAAATTCTAAAAATACTTAAAGCTTACAAAGAGTAATTAACTTAAATTATATTGTAATAAAGTTTATACAACGCAAATTTATCAACATATTATAATTGCTTATAATATATTTTAAGAATTTAATTAAAATTGTTATAAAGAAGCATTTCGACAACTTAATATAAAGTTTATACAATTGCAAGCATTTAAGAATCTAACAAACGCAATTTTAATATCTTTTTTGTATCTTTAAATAAATCAAGATATTGTCAAGATATAATATACAAATATAATCAATTAACTCTTGCAATGCTTTATTAATTTAAGATTAAAAAATAACTAATATATTTGTTAGTTCAAATAACATTATTGCGTATTCGAAATAATTGTATTATGTTCGAAAAGCGATCTTTTATTTATTGTTTTAACAAATGCAAATTTAATAATAAGTGTTTTTAAGATCTAGCTTTGTAAAGTAGACAATATTAATTAAACAATTTAGCGTCTTCTTAATTAGAGATAGAAAATATTTATTCTTAATAATTATAATATTAAGATTATAATAGTTGATATACAATCTTAAGCTATTATTGCTTTTTAATATAAACAATATTAATGTATTAACAAGACTAATCGATTTACGAATTTTGTTTAGCGTTAGATTTTTTAAAAGATACTCTTGCAAAATACTTAGTTCTTTTTTAGAAAGAAAGTATAATAGTTTGTAAAGAAGCTCTTTATTCGACAATAAATTAATACTATAATTCTTTTTCTTATAATTGAAAAGAGTAAATGCGTTCTTTAAGTTAAAAACGTTATTATAGTTCTTAATATCTCGCATCTTCTTAAAGATATTGCGTAATTAAATTTTTTTGTTTGTATCAAGATTGTAACAAATAAGAGCAAACACAAAAATAAATTTCTTGAACTTTAAGAAATTTTTTAAAATTTTTAGCACAATTATCTTCTTAATAATTTGATAGCGTTAAATTAGTATATGTTAATCGACATATAAGTTTGTCTTTATTATTTAGAAAAGATCGATAATAATATTGTGTACAATATTGTCGAAGATATAGAAAATCTACTTCGAGACGTACTTATATTTATTGTTATCGCAAATCTTGATTTTTGCAATATAAAATTTTGCAAATTAAGTCTTTTAAGTTGTAAATGCTTTTGTTTCAATAACAAGACATTAAATTTCTTCGAGATATTACAACTTTGTTAATTGTTCGCTAATACAATTAATGTAAACGTCTCTATTAAGAAGATCTCTTCGTTTATATTACTTTGTGCTAATAAATATTGACAACTTTGCAAAAAGTATCTTTGTTTTGTGCTTTTAACTCGCAATCGTAATTACAATTGTTGCAAACTTATTTAATTTTTCGACTTATTAGAGATTTTCTCAATAATAAATTGCAACAAAAGCGCATTTTAAGCGTCTATCGCAAAGTTTAATCAAAAGCTCTCTACTATATTTACTTGCATTTTCTTAGAAGATTTAAAATAATTTCTCGCAATATATTTTTTCTTCTTGCAATTATAATAGATGCGCTTATTTCGTACAATATCGCTAACTTTTTCTAAGTTATAAAAAAAAACTTGTTTATACTTTTTTAACAATTTGTAATTGCAAAGACGTTGCAAGTTTTATTTGTTAATATAGTTTTTTTTTATCTTTAATTGTAAGAATTCTCTTTAAAGTTGCAAGACTTGAAGAATAATTTTCTTTTAAAAATTTTATTTAATATTTTGAATTTTAAAAGTATTATATTTATTATGCGTTACGTTAGCGCAATAAGCGTATCTATTATCTTGAGAATTTAAATTACGTTATTAATTTTTTTTTAAAAATCTTTTCTTAGTCTATGTAAAAAATAGTTGCGTTGTTAATATTTAATATATTTGTCAAAATTCGCTTCAAGCGTTTTATGATATATTACAAAATTGTCGACGCTTTGCGATAATTGTTGTTTAACATTTTTATATTTTCGAAAGAAAGCAAAACAACAATTCTTCGAATTCTTAATAAAATTAATCAAATACTTAATAAATTGCTTTTAATTTTATTTTTAATTTTTTAATTTTAATCTTATTTTTGTTCTTGTAATTCTTTTATCGCAATACAAATATATCGCAAAGAAATTGCTAAATTTAACAAATTTTTGTAATTTTTTTAAAAGACTAATAATAATTGTTATATAAAACTCGAAGAAACTTAATTGTTTCTATATTATTATTTCTCTATTAATATTATTATTAATTAAATTGCTAAGAAATCTAATCTAATTTTTATAAAGACAATTCTTCTTTATATTAAAGAAGAATTTAATTATTTGTAAATATAAGCAAATCTATATGTTGAGTTTCTTCTTCTTTCTTTCTGCTAATCTATTACTAATCTATGTATTTTTATAGAAAAACTTTAATTATTAATAAAGAAGAAAACAATCTGCTATTTTTGTTTCTTAATTATTTTATATTTTTCGTAATATATAATAATACTTTCGAAGCTATATTTGCAAAGAATATAAAGAATATATTTCGAGTACAAATATTACTTAATAGAAAGAGTTTAATATTAAAATAAGAAAGTAGAGTTCTAAATCTTTTAATTTTTTAAGAGCTATTGTGCGTTGTAGATAGAATAAATATATTGTCGACAATATTGTTATAAACTAATACGTAAATTTGTTATTTTAAATATTTAATTAGCAAATAAGCTTCGAATAGTCTTTTATTTAATATAAGCTTTAATATAAACTTTTGAATATTGTTAACAATACATCTGCTTATAAACTCTCGCTTTCGATTTGCTTTTTAAATATTGTTTACTTGCTAATTATATATGTATTTAACAGATAATGCTTTTACTTTAATACAAGATTAACTTTTTAATTATTAGTAAGAAGTAATTAATTACTATTTGAATTAAAAGATCTAATTCGATATTGAGTTCTACTATTTTAGAAGATTAATTAATAAAATAATTTAAAAGATAATTAAACTTGTTAGTTTAACAATTAATGCAAATATGTTAAAAAAATTGTTATTTGAGCAAACAATTAAGTTAAGACAATATTCTTAAGTAGTTTAAATTAATTAACAAAATAAAATATTTATATTGCAAATTTATAACGTAGAATACAAATCTATTAGCAATATTAAAAAAACAAATCTTTATAAAAAAAAAAAAAAAATTAAAGCTAAATTAAGTTGTCTGAAAATTAAACTGCAAAATTATATTATTTTGCAATTCTATAAACAATACTTTTGAAAGACTAATACTTAAGTCTTTGATACTTAATTTTTTGCAATTACAGAAGTTTTTACAATTATATTAGATATTTAATTTACAGTAATAATTAAATACAATATTCTTAAATAAGCTAAAATAATTTAATTTATTTGCAGTCTTAACAATAATCTAAGCAATTAAGATAAGCTTTAACAAAGACTTTAGATTATTAAAGTTAGAGCAACTTTATATAGTTAACAAGAAATTTAGTATTGCGATTGTCTTAAAATTATTATTAAACAATAAGAGTTAAAAAAAGCAATAAATAAGTTAAAGAAAAACAAAAAAAAAGATTTCTTTATAATCTATTGATCTACTTAATGTTTGTTTTGCTTAAATAATAAAATACTACTTTATTCTTATTGAATCTTCAAGTACTTTAAATCGAATAAAATAATAAATAAGACTAAGCAATATTTGAAGAGATTTATTTTAAAGAACTAGATTTTATACTCTTATTTATAATACAAAGCAGCAGGACTAATTCTATTTAATATAATTGCTTTTAAAAATTATATTGCAATCTTGTACAAAAGTCTTTTGCAAACATAGATTTAATTAATCTTGTCTATACAAAATATTTTGTATTTTTCTTATATTTTTTTAGCAATATTCGACAATTAATATATTTAAATTACTTTACTAGACTACTATTAGTTAAAGTTATAAGTAGATAATAAATAGACTTTGTAATATTTTATTTGCAATTAACAATTTTTTTTCTATAAATTTAAGTATACTCAAATATAATACAATATATTCTTACTTATTTTAAGTAGATAAATTATATTGTATTTAATTTCCGATTAGAATAGATTTATAAATAACAACTAAGTTCAAATATAAATTACAAGTTCTTTTTTTTTCGATTTTAAGCTCTTCGATTTGTCTATATTATAATAAGATATTACTTTCGATAATAATATTTTAAGACAAGATATAAAATATATATGCGCAAACTTAAATAACAAAGCTTAGTAAATGTAAAATATTCTAACTTAATTATTTTTAATGAACTAATATATTTAAATTATTAAAAATATTCTCTAATTAAATAAATATTCTTAAAGTGTTCTTTAATATTTTAAGTTTTACAAGTTTTTTGCACTTCTAATATTTTGTTGTCTTAGTAGTTAAATTTATGCCAAAAAAAAAGAAACAACTCTCAAGCAAATTCTAGCGAGTTTGCTTATGTTAGAATCGCGTTAGAACTAGCACTAAAAATTAGTTTCGACGCAATAATTGCATTAGCATTTAGCATATTTGAGCATATTCGCATCGAACATAATGTTTGTTATAACGTTGTTTTATTTTTTTTTGCATTAAATTTAAGAACGAAACTCTTATTTCTTGTTATTCTAACATTATCTTTGATAATAATATATTAAAAACACTTATATTATGTTTTTTAAACATTTATACGCAACTTTGTTATCTAATAATCGCGAACACTTTAATTTTTACGTTTAACAACAAGTTAATTTTACTACTTTTGTTTATGCTCTATTTAATAACATTCTTTTTAGAATTATTTAGTTCGACTATCGACTATAACATTGATTTTAATATAATAATCTTAAAAAAAATCAAAATCGCGATCTCTATATAAGCACAATTACTTCTCTTATAGTTTCAACATTTTACTTGACGCTTCTTATAGTTTTATTATCTTGTTGACTTAAATTAATTATTCTCTCAATTTAATATATCGAACAAAGTTGACGATTATTATTAAATTTTATTTCTTAACTTCTACAATGTTTTAAAATAAAGAACGAGATAAAAGATTGCGAAACGTTAATTATAGAAACAATTAAGAAAAACATTATTAATGTTGTCAAAAATATATTTGAATTTAAAATTAAATAGAAGCAATCAAATGCGTTCGAAGTTGCTCTAAAGAAAAACGTAATCGTAATAGCGAAAACAAGATTTAAGAAAAGTTTGCTATATTAGACGTTGTTATTTATGTCTTTGTTATCGAAAATTGCGTTAATAATTATGTTTTTTCTAATTTTGAAAAACGATTAATGTAAAAAGTTAAAAAAGATTATTAATTGTCAACTATTAATATTAAAAGACAACAATAACAAGTCGAAGACGTTAAAGAAGATAAGTAAGAGAAATTATACGCATAATTAGTATCGCTATTGTATTTAATATAAAGTGTTTAATAATTAAATTTAATTGAAACAATATTTACAAGTTTCAAAATTGCTATATTTAAGAATTTCTTTAACAATATTTTGCGTTATAAGTTCTATTAATTGCGACTTTGTATGCTTGTTATTAACAAACTATATCTTGTAAACAAATAAAAAGAGTTTCGAACAAATTACACTTGTTTTGACGTTTTTTGTACGCGATTGCGTTCTAAAATATTAATAGTAAATATATTAATTATACTTAATAACAAGACTCTAAAAAATATAAAGAGACAATGCGAATTTGCCTCTAATATAAAGATATTCAAAATATTTCTAAATAGATTGAAAATATACTTGCAATTTAGTCTTATCAAATATATCGAAAAACATATAGAAGATTTGTAGCATATATTGTTAATGCAAGTTAAAAGTTCTCAAGATATTTCGAAAACAATTGTATATATAAATAAGATAAACAACGTAATCAAGATATGCAAACACATTCGACAATAAATAGTAGCTTTAAGTTATTTATTAAAGACAACAAAGTAAATGTAATAAATATTTGTCTTTATAATTGTCGACGATAAGAAACGTATTTAAGACGCTTTCTAAAAAAAATTTAAAAATTGTTTTTTTTTTAAGAATTCTAATATGCACAAACGCGTATAAACTAGATATTGACAATTCAAATATTCGAAAAATCTACATTTAAATATTTTTTTTGTCGATTGCAAAGATATATTAACAACTTAATAGAGCAAATCGATGCAACGAAGAGCAAGTACATTTTATCTTTTTATTTTCGCAATAATACAAAGAAATTCGAAGTAAAAAAGATGCGTTAAGTCGAACGTTAATCAAGAAGTCAATAGTAAAAGAGACAAATTTTAAGAATTGCAAAATTAATAATAAGCAAGAAGATTTAACAAAAATAAAGAAGTTTAAATCTAAGAAAAAGATATCAAAAGTAGCAAATTGAAGACGCGACATATCTCGAGATATATAAAAATTAATCAATTTTGCATTGAAGAAGAAATGCAATTGTTATTGCGAAACAAAATTAAGATTTTTTCTCGACGTAAATTTAAACAATACAACACTATTAACGTTCGAAAAGATAAAATTAAATTTGTGTTATTCGACTTGTTATTCGAACAATTAAATTTCAATTAATTGACATAAGAAGTTAAACTCAAAACAAGAAAAAAATTAATTTAACCGTCTTTAGATTAAACGTTAGTTCGAAAAGTAAAAAGAACAAAAGATAGTAAATGTTTTTAAAAGTTCTTTTTTGCGATTTACTTCAAGTCTATTAATATCAAATGCAATATTAAAGATTCTCAACACATAAAAATATCTAATAATTGACAACAAAGACTTAAAACGCGAATTGAGCAATACTTGAGATATTTTGTCAAAGTATAGTGCTAAGATTCTCGATATACTAAAACGAGATCAAACGTTAAATAAAAATAGCGATAAAATACTAATAAAAATAAAGAAAGACAAGAACGAAACTAATGCAAAGAAAGCTAAAACGCTTCTATTATTAAATCTAGCTTTAATAGAGTATAAGACGCAAAGAATTTAATAATTGTTAAACAATGTTTTTAAAACATTGTTTGCGAAAAGAAAATAAAAAAGTAATAAACAAAGATTCGATACAAACGTTAAGAAAAGTAAAATTAATTTATTAAGAAAAGATACTAAAAACAACGTCTTCGACAACAAGATCTTTCGATTGTTGCAAATATCGCAAATATCTTGTTAACGTTAACAATCGTTAAAAGATATAACGTTAAACGCGTCGCAAAAGATATCTTTTTAAGATATTGCATTCTTATCTAGTAATAAAAAGCGAAAAAAATTAACTTATTTAAATAATTGCAATCTAAGTACGATCAATATTACGCGATGCGTTTTTGACTCTAGTTTTAGTATTTTGCGAGACATTCGAAAATGCGAACGCGAGAGAGAGATAAAACAAGAGATTGCTTTATTATTTGCATTTCGAAATTTATAAAAAATATTACATAGTATCGAAATTTTGTATTAAGATTTTAATTAAGATTTTTAATGCAATATTTTCGAATTGTTGACAACAAGATCGCGAGTAAAGAACATTGTGTACTATAATATTAAAAGAATTTGTATTAAATTTATAAAAATTAATAAAAGTCGAGAACTCTCTATTATATCAATCTTAATATTAATATCGATTTTGACAATATTAGACTCAATAATGTTATTAAATTTAACTCGAGATCTATAATACAAATTGTATTTTATCTTGTTATTATAAAGCACTTTTAAATTCTTTATTCAAAGATTGACAATAACATTCTCGATGTATCTTTTTTGTGTGTTTAATGTTAATAATTTGATCGATAATATTTTGATTAAACTCTATATATTCTTTGCGTCTTCTTTCTTGAAATAATAATTAATACTAATTAAGTCAAAAATAGACTCAAATATTAATTGAAGACATATTAAGTAAAAAGCATTAAGTGCTTAATCCTTAAGTAATTGATCGCTATTAGATAAGAATTAAGATTGCTTTTGTTAAAAAATCTTCAAATTTAAATCTAACAATTCTAGTAATCGATTGATTTCAAAATTGATATTACTTTTATTTTAAAGATTGATTAAGTTATTAAATAAAATAATATCTTGCAATTTCTTAATAATGACGAAAAAGTCTATTATATATAATATGCGCAATAAAGTCTTTGCGTAATTGAGCGTTTCGATTTTTTTTGCTTAAAACATAATAGTAACTTTGCGAAGTACATAACAAAGCAATTCGATATTAATTATTTTAATAACATATTTAAGTATTAGATACGTCTTAACATAAGTGTAGAAATTTTAATAATTACGAAACTTCTAATCAATAATTGAAGATTAATAGAGTAAGAATTTTGCAAAGAATTTTGTATAAAAATCTTAATTAATTTGATGTAACATAGTTATTTACGAATTATTCTTGTCGCGATTGCGTCTTAAGTCAAGAAATTGTTTTTTCGATTTTGTCGAAGAACTAATTTTGTAATAAACGAGATATACGTCTAATTCAAGTGTTAACAATGCGCGTAACGTAACTTTAAAGAATTAGTCTTTTAATAATTTAAAAGTTATTACGACGAACAACACGTTAACATTTCTATTTGTTTGTGGTATACTACAAAAGAGATCTTATTTATATAGAAGATTTTCTTTATATATATTGTATATATAAGTTGAAGCATGTTAAATTTTAGATATTAGAACTCGATAAATAACAAAATTTAATAAAATTTGTTAAACGAAATTCGAAAGATATAGTTTCGCAATCGAATTGTCTCTTTTATTCGCTTATATATCTTAAGATCGTTCGTAATAAGACGAAGATATTTATTGTAAACAAAATTGTTTAAATCAACTTCTATTTGCTTAAAATAAAGATCTTTTATAATTAGAATGTTGTTAATTGTTGTACTTTTATCTCTCTAAATTAATATTATAAAATATAATTTCGTTTTATGCGACTTTAGTATATAAAGCTTGAGCATAAATGTAATTTAAGAAAAATTCACATTAATGTACGTTAATAATTTGAAGAATTCTCGAATAACCTTCTCTATATAAAAGATTTAAATCTTGTTAAATTAAATATTGCGTAAAGAAAAAGAAAGAGAATATATTGTATTTTAATATTAGGATTCTTATCGATTAAAGTTAATGCAATAAACATAACTAACATTAAATGTTCTTTCGAAATTTACATATTTCGATAGAGAGACATAGTATCAAAACTATAAGATTGAATTATTATAACGAATGTAATTAATTTGACTTTCTAAGTCTTCTTAATTCTTTTGTCTCGTCGATTCTTTAAAAACTCGAGATTATTATAGTCAAAATTGTTGTAAAAAGCTTTTCTATCGCGATAAGACGCGTTTTTGCGAAGTCGATTAATTTGTTCAATCGATTTTGCATTATTTTATAAAATATCGTTAAATCAAACAAGTATAGCAAGTTTATTACTCTTTGTTTTGCGTTATTTTGTTATAAATAAAGCGCAAATATAATTTAAAAATTGAACAATAACTTTGAACGCAAAAGATAAGAAAAAATAAAAAGTATAACAAGTTGTTGATCGATTTTATTTTTGAGTTTTGTTGTTTTCGAATTTTAGCAAGCAACAATAACAATAATCTTTTATTAACAAAAGATAACAATTTTTATCGTCTTCTTTGCATTTCTAAGTTTGACAAAAAAAATTTAATTAAGATTTATAATAAACTTTTAAAATTAATCGAACATTTAATCTTTAATCAACGCAATAAGTTCTTCGCAAAAATTATTAATAATTTTTTTTAATCGTAGCAACTTATAAGTTAATTCTTGCGAATTTTTAGCATTTATAAAAATTCTTCGTTGTCGATTATTGTATTATAGACAAAGTCCAAAAAAAACTTATATTTTTTTGCGAAAGTTTTGTCTTTTCGAAAGCAAATAAGATTTCGAAAATAATTGAATAAAATCTATTGTTATTGCTTTAGCAAACTATTTATTTGCTTTATTTTTTAAAAATTAAATTACTTCGATTCTTAATAATTTGTAACAAAAGAAAATCGATCTTTAATAAACAACTCGCGATTAAATAATAACAAAGATCGATTATCTATTAACAAGACTAGATTAATCGCGTCGAGTCGAGTTATCGAGTTTGAATAAAGTACTCGACTCAAATCTTGACAATTCGTATTAATTTGATTCGAAAGTCTTGATAATTCGACTTCTAAAATTGAATTGACAATTCGAGTCGAGTTGTAAACTACTCAAAAAATCGACACGAATTGTCAAAACTATTAATTTAATTATATTATAGTCAATAATAGTTAACATATAGTCAATATATAGTCAATATATTGTAAATAGATAGTTAATATATAATTAATAATATATAATTATCTAAATTATAATACAATAATGCATTATAGTAATGCATTACTATTTTAAAAAAAGAAAAACATTAAATAGCATCTATAAGATCTATAGAATCTATAGATGCAAATAATGCATTATAATAATAAATCGCATTTATAAGATTTATAGAATCTATAAATACAAATAATGCATTATAGTAATAAATCGCATCTATAAGGTCTATAGAGTTTACAAATTGCAAAAAATGCAAAATATTAATAAATATTTGATTCTAAAAATAGTAATTCTTGGCATAATAATATAAATTTTCGATTTTTTGACAATTCGATTCGATTTCTAATATTGAAATCGAAAATCGACTCGAATCGAATTAAGTCGATTTTAAATTTGCGCGAATCGAGTTGAGTTTCGAGTTGATTTCTATAGTTGAAATCGACAAGTCAAGTCGATTTCAAAAGTTGAAATCGAAACTTGACCCAACGATTAATTTAATAAGACTCGATAAAAGAAACGCAAATTGCAACAATAAAAAGTCAAAACAAAGAATAACATCAAGAAACAACTTGTATCAAGGAAAAGAAAAGAAAAGAAACGTATTGAAAAATTATTTATAATTAATTACAATCGTAATTGCAATAAAAAATTAAGTAAAATAAGTATTCATATTTGTAAGAAAGATTGTGTGCAACTTAATCAATTGTGCAAACAAAAGTAAGCTTGTCGTTCAAATAACAAGAGCTCTCGAAGCGTCAAAGATGCGTTGCGCATTTTTAACTATTTAATTAGCGACTAGAATCTATTAAATTTCTTGTCTATTAAGATTTCTTCAATTGTTGTTTGTCTTTCTATCTTTCTATCTTTTGTTTGCGCAAATTTTATTTATATTGCACAATATTAATGCTCTTATGCTAAAGATAGAACTTGCGACTCTTAACCGACTTCTCTTTGCAAATTTATCTCTTGCTTCTTAAAGAAATTATTTGAAGAATAAGTTTATTTTTTTGTTTGCACAATAAACATCTAGATCTCTTTGAATGCTCTTAAAGAATTAACTCACTAGCAATTAATAATTTTTTTAATTGCAATACAATTGCTATTTAGTAACATATTTGTCTTTATCTTTATTTATAAGTTATTTTAGTTAGCTTTGCAAACTAAGATATTGCTAATAGAATTTCTTAAGAAAAGTTAAGTTAATGCGAGAAATTTATTTTTGACTCGACTATATTGATTGTGCTTCTCGAACAACAATAGAATTGAAACAATTTCTTAGACGTAATAAACAATTAGTTGATTAACATTTTCTAATTTAACGCTATCGAGAGACTTTTCGTCAAGTTAAATTGCTACATACTAGAACAATATTATTCTTTTAATAATCTTTTCTTCTTGCGCAATTAAATTATGCACAATTTTAAATTGCGTTACATGTATATTTTCTCGATCGCAAACAACAAATTCTAGACTTTTGTACTTCGCAACGTTAATTAATTTTTATATTAACGTATTTTTAAGATTATAAATGTATGCTCTTTCGATATTAGTTAATATATTGCGTCTTTTTACAATATTAAATTATTATAATCGAACTTTTGTAATAAAAATCTTTTATAATTAAAGTACAATTGTTTTCGAATTTGTTGTTTAAAAATACGAAATCTTGAATTATATTATAATTCTTGTTAATCTCGACGTACTTTAAGACATTAATATTAATATAAAAGAAATATGTGTTGTTATTCTCGTAAATGTACTTTATGTAGTACAAGTAAAAGATAAGTTGACAATTTCGATTAGATCTTAATGCGATATAAAGAAGCTAATAGAAAAAATCGATTTAAATAATTTGCTACGTAAGAAAATATATTATATTGCGAAGTTATTTCAAATTCGACTTACTATTGCGCGCATTAAGATAATAAAGATATATATTATACTTAATATTAATTAGATCTTCAATTTTCGATTTGTAATTGTTTTTATTAGTAGTGTTATTTTAAAATTATTCGAATAATTGCGACGCAATTACGTTTTTGTCTTAATATTAATTTTTCTAGACATTAAGATTTGCAATCTCGATAACAATTATTTTAGCAATATTTTTGTTATACTTAATTAGAAGACTAGATTTCTCGACAACATATTTAAAGATTCTTAAGATATTTGTTTTATCTCTTTGTCAACTTGTTATTCTTTACTAGTTTGAATTTTTGCGCTTTAACAAGTTTAGCGCGAGACTTTCGTTGTATGCTTGAATAAGATAACTCTTAATAAGCAAAGCTATTATACTTGTTCTATTGTTTACAAGTCTTACGAAATTAACAATGTTTCGCAAATAATTAAAACAAATATGTTTAAAATCATTTGTTAACAAGAGTTTTAACAACAAGCAAACAACTTTAAAGAATTGCTCTTTTATACGCATATTTGCTTTTTTTGTTGTTAATTATTTTATGCAATTAATTAACGTTTTGTTAACATCGCGACATTAATAATAATTATCAAGAAAATTTGAAATTCGCATTTCAATTATAGCTTTCTTGATTTGCGAGATTTTATGCTTATCGCTTAATGTGTTGTTCGATTTCTTTTTAAATATTAATGTTAAAGAACTTTTGTAAGACTATTTTTAATTGTTTAATTTGCAACTTTGTATTTACAAACCTTTGCAATATTTTAACTAAAATAAGAGTTTTTATTCTTTTTGTCGAAAATTATATTAATTGCTTGTTAGAAAGCAATAATAAACAAACAATCTTGTAATACAATAACAACAATAAAAATATTATTGTTAATAATATTAAAATAGTAACTAACAATAATAGATAAAAATATATATTAATAGAATTAAAGATAATAAGATTTAGTAAAATTGTTAATATTAATATTAATTATGCTAGTATTTTAATAAATTGCATCTTGTAACTAAAACTTGTAAAGCATTTGCTATAAGTAAACAATAGATTATAATTGTTTAATATTATATCTAAGAAAATAATTTATTGTTATTAATTTTTAAATATCGACAACAATAATATTAAGATAATATTTTAATATTATTGTTTTTCTTGCTGTTTGTAATAGTCTTAATCTTAGATAATTTTATTTTTTCTAAGATATAGATGCGCTTCTTTAACAATAATATAAGAATAATAATATTTATCAAAGATATCGAGACAATTACTTCAAATATTGTAATAGTTGTTTTAGAGCGTTTTATAGTAAAAAAATAGATATTTTGTACTTTGTCTTGTAGTTATTAACAAGATTAGCGTAATTGTTGAGTCGAATTTTAATTCGATCGAATTAATTTGCTCAATCTTCATTTTGAAGTTAGACAAATTTTCTAGCTTAACAAAGTAAAGCGAGCGAAAAATGCGCATTGAATGTTTAATTCGACTTATTCGATCACGTAACGTCACGTAATGCGCTAACTATATACGGTTAGCGCAAATTTTGCGCTAGCTTAATCGAATTAGCGCATAGATAAGATAAGATAAGATAAGCGAATGCTAACACGACGAAGTTAGCTTAAATTCTTGACATTAATTTGATAAAACTCGACTTTAAAATCGAATTCGCGCCTTAACTCTAATTTAATTCTACGAAATTCAAGAGAGTAAGTCGAATTAAGAAAAAAGGTGTTCGACTCGACTTAACGATTATATTAAACAAGATTCGCAAAATTATCTAGCAAATTCTTGTTATATTATCGATTTTACTTAGTATTGTAACTTTTTTATTGAACAAAATATTTTGAAATAAAATAATTTTATTTATATTAACAAACGCAATACTTGATAAGAGTTTTAATTTAGTAAAAATATTATTTAATATTTAATTTAATAATAATTTTCGAATAATTTAACTTTAGATTGTTGTATAGATTTTTACTATCTAACGCTAACTTAAAATAGACAATAGATATAATTAAATAAATCTTTCAGTTTGTTAAAAAATCTAATTTGTATATTAGATTATTTTTCTACTCGAGAATTTTAAAAAATTCGATATATTAAATTTACAATTTAAACAATTCGATAAACAACAAAAAGTAATTCTTATAAAAACAAAAATGTATTATATTGTTTATCGAAAGCTCGATAAATTTATAACATCTATTATATATTGTTATAACTACTATATTAGCTTATATAATTGTTACTTTTGTTTCGAAAATATTAATAATCTTCTTTTGCAATTAATTTGTCTAAAAAATGTCAAATTTAAGAAGAAACAAAAGATTATATATCTTAAAGTTTATAATTATTTTATTTAATAATAGTGTAATAAATATATAAAGCAAATTATTAAGACAAACGCAAAGTACAAACAAGAAAAGTATTTACTTTAAATTAGAATTGCTAATCGCAATATATTGCAAAACTATTTTAACTATTTAATTTAACTATTTGTTTTGTCTATCTATTTATAAATAGTATACTATTAAGATTAGAAACTAAACTTTTAGTTTTTAAAATAAATTTGTTTAGAATTTAGATATAAACTTGTAGTTTCTATTGTACACAAATACTCTTAAAATTCTTTAACTAACAAAATTATTAAGAAAAATACTTATTTACTTTGTTGCAATATAAATTGTTTTGGTAAT
>JAABUZ0100000206.1_pt1 | contig 157548 bp, 147 predicted proteins | sample 5562091 | NCBI WGS metagenome assembly JAABUZ01 (sample SAMN12813069, study PRJNA571459) | rock metagenome | isolation source: Antarctica rocks | place: Antarctica: Victoria Land, Linnaeus Terrace sud | collected 2015-12-21 | reverse complement strand
TGCCGGTGCCGACCGCGCTGTCCAGCCAGATGGTGCCACCCATGAGCTCGGCCAGGCGGCGACTGATGACCAGACCCAGGCCGGTGCCGCCATACCGACGCGTCGTAGACGCGTCCAGCTGGGTAAAGGGCTGAAAGAGGGCGGCGATCCGGTCGGCCGGGATGCCGATCCCGGTGTCCCGCACGGCAAACTGGAGCTCGTAGCGCCCGTCGTCCAGCGCGCGTGCCCCGATCGTCAGGACGACCTCGCCCTCTTCGGTGAACTTGACGGCGTTGCTGAGTAGGTTCAGCAGGATCTGGCGCAGGCGGGTGACGTCGCCGCTGACCACGGCTGGCGCCGTAACGTCGACCAGGTAGGCCAGCTCGAGGCCCTTCTCGGCGGCCAGCGGCGCCACGAGGTCGAGAACGGCCTCGGCGCAGTCGCGCAGGGCGAACGGCTGGGTCTCGAAGCTCAGCATGCCGACCTCGATCTTGGAGAAGTCGAGGATGTCGTTGATGATGGTCAGCAGCGCGTCGCCGCTGTCGCGGATGATCTCGGCGAACTCCAGCTGGTCGGGCGTCAGGTCGGTGTCGAGCAGCAGGCCGCTCATGCCGATGACGGCGTTCATGGGCGTGCGGATCTCGTGGCTCATGTTCGCCAGGAAGGCCGACTTGGCGTGCGAGGCCTCCAGCGCCACGTCGCGCGCCTGCTCCAGAGCGCCCTCGAAGCGCTTGCGGTCGCTCTCGGCGCGCTTGCGCTCGGAGATGTCGTCGCCCATGCCGATGGCAAACTGGGGGCGACCCTCGGCGTCCCGCACCAGCGCCATGGCCAGGCCCACCCACATCTCGTGGCCGTCCTTGGCGAAGTAGCGCTGCTCGATGGCATAGCGGTCACTTCGACCCTCGGCCAGCGCCTGGAACTTCTCCCAGCCGGCGCGCACGTCGTCCGGATGCACGAGCTCGGCCTGGTCGCGCTGCGCGAGGAGGGCCTGGTGGATCGTCTCCTGTTCGCGCAGCATGCTCGCGCGGCTGTCGTCGGCGAAGCCGGAGGCGAGCTCGCCCAGCAGGGCCGCCAGGCGCGGCTGCACGCCGGCGGCCGCCTCCGTGGACAGGCCCGCGACCAGGTGCTGGCCCAGCACCGTGAGCGTCTGGCTCAGCACCTGTGGCTGGGTGTAGCCAATGCGCACCAGCCCGACGCCCAGCGCGCGCGCCGCGTCTGGGTCGAACTGGTCGCTGAAGAGCAGCTCGATGGCGCGGTCAGTGAGCGCCGCGAGCTGGTGCAGCACCTCCCGCGAGCTGAGCGCGACGTAGCCGCTCTGGGCGACGGCGCTCTTCCAGCTGCGCGCGATGGCGTCCCGCTGGCGGCCGATCACCACGGCCAGGTGCGCCTGGCTGGCTGGCTCCATCGGCTGCTCAGCGACACCTGCCGCGGTCGAGGCCTGGCCTGGGCACGGGCCTCACCACGGTTTGCGGCCGATCCCAGCGAACCCGATCGAGCGCTCGGGATGATCGAGCAGCAGGTCGTCGGACTCCTCCGGGCGCCAGGTGGGCACGTAGACCAGCCCGGGCTCGACCATGTCCAGGCCCGTGAAGTACGCCGCGATCTGGGCTTTGGAGCGGACCCTGACCGGGTGCGACGTGCCGGCGTACAGCCGGATCAGCTGGTCGATGATGTCAGCGGGGATCCGCTCGACGGTCCCGTGTGAGATCAGCACGTAGCTGCCCGGTGGCAGCGCATCCCGCAGCACCCGGACGACGCGCAGAGCCTCGTCGTCGTCCACCACGAAGTGCAGGACGAAGGCGAGGATCAAGGCCACGGGCTTGCCCGAGTCCAGCAGGCTGCGGACCGCCGGGTTGGCGAGGATCAGTGACAAGCCGACCAGGGCGGCACCAGCCGTTAGCCGGCCGGTGCGGCCCAGGCTGAGCGTGGTAGGCGAGTGACGCCTACGCCCGCTCTGACTTGAGCAGCTCGAGAATCTGCTGCTGCTGCTCCAGGATCTGCAGCTGGCGCACGTTCATCGCGTGCAGCGTGGTCAGCGTCTTGTGGTCCGCCGCGGCCCGGGCATCCTGGCTGGCGGAGATGATGTTCTGGCCAACGATGATGATGGGCAGCAAGACCAACTGGAGGAAGGACTGGCTCAACCAGGTAATGCCCGTGACCGTATCGCCCTGCACGAAAGCCGCCAGCGCTTGCGGCAACGACACCAGGGCGATGAGGACGAACAGGTAGCCCGCCCACATCGTGCCCACGCCCCTGGTGATCAGCACCGCGAGCCAGTTGTTGAAGCGCCCGATACCGTTGGTCCCGTGTATCTGGGTGCGGACCTGATAGCTCGTGACCAACTGGTGCGCGTGCCCTGTTGGTGGTGACGCATCCGCGGCCGTCGTCGCCGCCTCCTGCCTGCTACTGGGCGCTCCGCCCTCTGCCGGGTGGTCAGTCATCGTCACCTCGTCACCTCACTGGCTTGGGCGGGTCAGGCCCCACGCACGCGGTCGGCACATGCTAGCCGGTGGCAGCACGCTCGCCGATGGGCCCAAGCGTGGCACGCCGAAGCCGCGGCCGGCCAGCCGACAGGCACGATGGGCGCCGCACCGGGGGAGCCGACCCTGGCAGCGCTTCGCGCAGCGCGCTACCGTGGAACGGTGCCGCCGCCGCGATCACCGGACGACCTGGCGACGTGCCAGATCCGGAGCGCGACCGCGGCCGACCTGCCACGGGTGGCGCGGATCTGGTACGAAGGCGTGGGCGGTGGTCAGCCGGCGGCGCCACCTCTGCGCGGCGTGCCGTCGCTGTACGCGCATGAGCTCGACGCCGGTGAGCTGTCTGTTCTCGAGGAGGACGGCCACGTGGTGGCTTTCGCGTCGGTCGTCCACCGCGACGGCATCGCTTTTCTAGCCGATCTGTTCGTTGCCGCGGCCGCGCGATCGCGTGGCCATGGGCAGCGGCTGCTGCGGGCCAGCCTGCCGCGGGACGACCGGACGTGCTGCACGGTCAGCTCGAACGACCCGCGAGCGCTCCCCCTCTACAGCCGCAGCGGGCTGCGTCCGCGCTGGCCGCTGGTCCAGCTACGCCTCCCGGCGCCCACCATGGAGCGGCTCGACGCCGGCCTGGTTCGGGTGGTCGAGGCCGAGGTCGATGACCCCTGGCTGGGCCGCTGGGACACGGCGCTTGGCGGACGGGACCGCCCGCGGGACAGGCGCTACTGGGCCGAGCGCCGCGGCGGTGTGCCGCTCTGGTGTCGCCGGCAGGCCCAGACCGTCGGCTACGCCATCGTCCAGACGGTGAGCGACGACGTGCTGGACCGCGCCGACGTCGTGACGGTCGGTCCGACTGGGGTCCGCGACGGGCGCGACGCCGTGGAGTGCGTCGCCGCGGTGGTGGAGTGGGCCCGCGGCCGCGGCCGCCCCATCCGGATCAGTCTGCTCGGGCCGCACCCAGCCCTGGCACCGCTCCTGCGTGCTGGCGCTCGCATCGCCTCGGTTGAGACCTTCTGTTCCAACGCCGACGCCCCGTTCGTCGATCCGCTCTGCTACGTGCCATCGGGCGGGGATCTCTTCTGACCGACGCAACGCCCGGCCATCGCACCGCGCCAGCAGCCGCTCCAGCTCGTCGTCGGTCAGCGACGCAACCGACTCAGGCCTTGCCTGACCTGTGCCTCCACCACATGGAGAACCGTGCGGGGCGCCTCGAGGCGCGCCAACCCGATCCGCGCCTGTCCTCGTTCAATATCCGTGATAGCCGGACCCGCGAGCAGCTTGAACAGCCGCGTGGCCGGCGCCCAGCGGCCGAACGGTCGGTCGATCGCCACCAGCCTGCGGCTGACGCCGTGCTCCGCTCGTCTGACGGGGCGCAGCTGGGGCAGGTTGAGCAGCTCCTCGCGGTTCGCCCGAGCCGCTGGGCTGCGCGCTCGCAGGAACGCCACGTGCGTTTGCTCCACCTCCGCCACATCGCCGCGCATCCCCAGAAGCCGCATGTACGCACAGACGCGCTCGGCATGGAAGGCGAAGCAGACGACGACAACCTTCCCCAGTCGGCCCTGCCCCTGGAGGCGGACGACCGGCTCGAGCTGCTGGAGGGTCCCGTTCCGATTCGGGAGGTTCAGGATACGTTCACGCCGGGCGCCGCGACGGAGAAGGAAGCTCTGCTCCAGATCCGATGTTGCCGGTCTGCGCTGCTCACCCGGCAGGATGAAGCGCGGCGCCGCCCCTTGCTGATAGAGCTCGAGGCCGGCCAGGACGCAGCGCGCCGTGAAGTGCGACATGCGGTAGACGGAGGTGGAACCACGCGAACGCTTGACCCGTGTGTAGGGTAGGACGACGATCGCATCGTAAGGGAACCCACCTCGGTCGCCCGGCGAAGCGGCGCCCACGTGTTCCGGTGAGCGGGCGGGCCGCGGGCACGACCCGCTCATACGAGCCCAGGAGTCATGGCTGAAGTGACGTCAGGAGGGTTCCTTGTACGCTTGTGCCAAGACGTCGAGCAGCAACATCGTACGCGATCACGTGCCGGCTTAACAGATACAGATACAGATAAGGAGCAGGCAATGCTGATGGGACAACAGCTTGGCACCTACACGCCGAGCGCGCACGGCAACCACTGGGATACGACGCTCGCCGCCGCCCGTGCCGCGGAGCAGGCCGGCCTCGACTCGGTCTGGCTGGCCGACCACTTCATGTTTCCGGACTACGAGCACCCTGACCGAGAGAAACCAGTTTTCGACTGTTTCGTCGCCCTGGGCGCGATCGCGGCGAGCACGTCGCGCATCCGGATCGGCGAGCTGGTCGTCGGGGTTCCGTATCGCAACCCGGCGCTGTTGGCGAAGATGCTGACGACCCTGGATGTCGTCGCGCATGGCCGCACCATCGTGGGCCTCGGCGCAGCCTGGCACGAGCCAGAGTTCCGAGCCTATGGCTGGCCATTCCCCTCCGTTCGCGAGCGCATGGACATGCTCGAGGAGGCGGTTCAGGTCGTCGACCGCCTGATGACGCAACGCCCGGCCAGCTTCAGCGGGAAGCACTACTCCGTGGCGGAGGCCTACAACGACCCACTACCGGTGCAGAGGCCGCGTCCGCCCATCATGATCGGGGGCAGCGGCGAGAAGGTCACGCTGCGGTTGGTGGCGCAGTACGCCGACTTCTGCAACGTCATGGGCGACTCCGCCACTGTTGCCCACAAGTTCGAGGTGCTCCGCCAGCACTGCGAGCGTGTCGGCCGGCCAGCCAACGCCATCACGCGCTCCAATGATGTGTCGATCCTGATTGCCTCCAACGAGCGTGAGCTCGCGACGAAGAAGGAGCGCTACGGCGAGAAGTTCGGCCTGATCGGCATACCGGATGAGATTGTCGAGGGGCTACGTCGTTACGCGGAGGCTGGCTCGCAGTACGTCACCTTCAACATGCCCGACGCCCGAGAGATCGAGCCGATACTGTTGTTGGGCGAGACGGTCGTGCGGGAGGTTGCCCGCTTCTAGCGTACGGAGCGTGGGCATCCGCGCCAGCGCGTGACGTCGTCAGCGTCGATCAGAAGCCCGGTCGCTGCTCGGGGCCGCCGGCGTCCAGGTCATCGGTGTCGAGGGTCTCGAGGAACTCCTTGAACACCGAGAGCTGGGACGTGTCGACCGGGGGCTCCGACGCCTCAGCTGGTCCGCCCCGCCCGGAGGGCTCGGCCGGTGCGCCCGGCGCCTCCGGCACCACCCCGGCGTGGTCGAGCACCGCCTCAGCGACGTAGATCGGGACCGCCGCCCGCACGGCGAGCGCGATGGCGTCCGAGGGCCGGCTGTCGATCGCCAGCTCGTGCCCGGCGTGCTCCAGCACCAGTCGCGCGTAGAAGGTATCTCCCGTTAGCTCGGAGATCTCCACCCGCCGCAAATGGCCGCCGAGCGGGCGGAGCACCTGGGCAAGCAGATCATGGGTCAGCGGACGCGGGGGACGCACGCCCTGGATGTGGAGGGCGATGGCCTCGGCCTCGAAGGCGCCGATGCCGATCGGCAGCACGCGTGATCCCGTCCGCTCCTTGAGCAGCAGGAGGAACTGCTGGGACACGCCCGGCGGGCGGCCGAGGCCCACGACGACTTCGATCACGGCTCCCTCAACGACTTGGCTCGGATCCTAGCGTACCGCTACTGGCACGCCACCGGCTGCCCCACCAGCTTGCGATCTCTGCCGTGGTGACCCGCACACCAGGACGGCACGCTCCTTGCTCGCCCAGAACGTAGCGCAACTGCGGGAGCTGCCCCACGGCGGGCTGCCAGCCGCGAGAAGGAGTTTACTATGACTACCAGCCCCATCTTTCCCACTCAGCCACTGGAACGCGTGCGCGAAGGGATGACAGTTCTGGATGCAGCCGGTGCGCGACTCGGGACTGTCCGCCGCGTGCAGATGGGCGACCCCCAGGCGGTGACGACCCAGGGCAACGAGCCCGTCGTGGGCACGGCCGGCGCGGTGATTGCTCCCAGCGGGGCGACGGCGGGCGAGTCCGGCGTGGCGATCGGGGCGCCGTTCGCCGCCAGCGACTCCGGGGAGCTGGACGTGCCGGCGCCATTGCGCCGCGAGCTACAACGCACGGGCTTCATCGAGGTTGACGGGCCAGACCTGTCCGTTGCGGACCGGTACGTGCCGGGCGACCGAGTGGCCGATGTCGCGGGGGACATGGTGCACCTCAGGCCCGCGCCAGGTGCAGCGCCACGAGAGCGGCCCAGAGCAGGTGAGACGTCCACCGAGGAGGTGCTCGAGCCTGCCCCAGCGGCCCGCCGCGTGACGACGTCCCGCGTGCACGCGGTGACCGCGACCGCGGCCGCGCCGGCGCAGAGAACCACCTCGGCGCGCGCGGTCGTCTGGGGCGGATCTGCCACCGTCGCGGCGGCGGGCGGCGCTGGGGCCGTGTGGCTGTACCGTCGGTGGCGGCGCGAGCGGAACCGGCCCATCAATCGGGTGCGCCGCGCTCTGACAACGCTGGCCGAGGTGCTCCCTGCTGGCACCATGCCCGTGGGCCCGCTTGGCGGAGGGCTGGCGATCGCGGCGCTGCTGGCGGTCCGCCGGCGCGCTCGCACGACAGGGGAGCAGCCGGCCGAGCAAGCGGCCGGGGCGCCACCCGACGATCACGCTGGCGAGCGCCGGCCGCGCCGTCGCATCCTGGACTCGGCGCCTGCCAGCCTGGCCCTCGTGGAGCCCGCCGGCACCCGCGCCAGTGACTATGTTCGGGCCTGCGCCCGCACGCTCGCTCCCGTGGCCGGTGTCCGCCACGGCGTGGGCGTCGGGACGCTGGTGGCCCTCAGCGCCGCCGGGTATCTGGCGTGGCGCTGGCTCCGGGGCAGCGGGCCAGACCATTCCGGGCGCAGCGTGGGCGAGCCGTCGCTTGTCGGTGAGCGAGCCGCGGCGGGTGCTCCACCGGAGCAGACAGCGGCCACGGGACAGGGCAGCTCGGCGGTGGCCCCTACGGGTCCAGATCGCGTCCTGGACAAGACGCAGCCCACGGCGTCCGTAACCCGCGAGCAGATTGTTCTCGAGCACCATCCCCTGGATCGCCAGCCGGCCGACCAGCCCGTCGGCGCCGATGCTGGCGAGACCATCCGTATCCCGGTCGAGGACGAGGAGAGCGGGCGTCGCGCAGCCGGCGGCCAGGTAAGCGAATGACCGTGGCTCAGGTGGATGAGCCGCCGGCGCGTCTGCCTGGGCGAGTTGGATCCGGTGACAGGTATCGCTGAGTCGTTGCAGTAGCGGATCGAAGGCACGGTGTCACCGCACTGGCTACCACTGGCTCGGCTGGCGGGGCATGGAATCAATCAAGCCATCAGTGGCGCCGGGCGCGCACGGCGCGCTTGTGCTCGAGCAAGTGTTCGGTCGCGGCGAGGACAGCCGGCGGCGGCTCCTCCTTCACAGCAGGCGCCTGGGCTGGTACCAGGCGCCGCGCGCCTGCCGGGACATGAGGAAGCCATACCGGCCGCGCGGGCACAGGGAGCCGGCGGGCGGCGATCTCGAGGGGCCAGGTCAATGCAGCCAGCACGAGCGCTAGTGGCGCCAGCGGCCAGTGAGCCAACGCCGGCCGTGCCGGTGGCGTAACCGCGTCGACCGGGTCGTCAAGAACGCGGCCCCCGCCGGCGGCCGCCACCTGCGCCAGGAGCGCCCGGTCGACACCGGTCTCGCGGTACTCCGTCGGGTAAGGCGCCACCCATCCCGCTTCGGTGCGCAGCTCACCGCCGCCATCGCGCACCTGGGTAGCCTGGACAACGTAAGCGCCCGGCCCCGGCTGTGGCAACGCTGCTTGGTAGCGGCCGGGGCCGGCTGGAGTGAGCTCGACCTCCTGCCGCTGGCCATTCGGACCAAGCAGCACGGCATGGGTGGGCCACGTCTGGACCCAGTCGCCGGGGCGTGTGTTTTCGGCGACGACTGCTATCGCGTCGTCGCTCTTGGCTTCGACCCGCGCGGCCAGTGCGCCGGCGTCTGGCGGGGGCAGCAACCAGGACACCACATTCCCCCACAGTGTGGTCGCTGCCGGGCTGCTGGCCCAGGCCGCGCTCCAGCGACCGGCCACATCCGGCGTCCAGGCCACGGCCCTGCCGGCGCCATGCTGCCAGGCGGCCAGCACCGGGTCTCCCTCCGGCGCCAGCAGCGCCACCTCGGACCGCTCCTTGGGCGTCACAGCCACGTAGCCGTCGAGCGGCGGAACGACAGTCATGCCGCGCAGCAGAGGCCCAGCCGACGCGGCCGCCGGGTAGAAGCGCTGGTCCACCAGGATGGTGCGGGTGGCCATGATCGTCTCCTGCGTGAAGATCTGCGGAATCGAGCTGGGGTCAGCGGCGAAGTGGTAACGGCCCCGACCCGCCCGGGCCATGGCCTGCAGGAGCCCAGCGTCGACGTCGTCGCCCACCCCCACCGTGGACAGCGTGACGTGAGCGTCCTGCATCTGCCGGAACAGGTCGACGTACTCACCACCGGAGGCCGACCGGCCGTCGGTCAGCAGAATGAGATGCTTGACGTCCGCCTGGGCGGCGCTCACGGCCGCGAACCCGGCCGCGACGGCCGGGTAGATCTCGGTGCCGTCGCTGGCGTAGATCGCGCCGATGGCCTGCTCCAGCCGATCGCGCTCGCTGGCCGGCGTGAGCGGCGCGACCCACTGGGGCACCGAGTCGAACACGAGCACGCCAGCCTGATCGTCGGGGCGCAGCAAGCGGATGCTGCGGGCGGCCGCCTCCTTGGCGAGCTCGATCTTCGGCCCCTCCATACTGCCCGACTTGTCGATGACGAGGACCAGGGCCACCCGCGGCTGCCGGCCGCGACCACGCAGGTCCATGGAGACGGGCAGGGCGCGCTCGACCGGCGTGTCAGCATAGCCACCGGGGCCGAAGCTGTTGGGGCCACCGCTCATCACCAGGCCCCGGCCCAGATCGCGCACGTACGCTTCTAGCAGGTCCATGCTGCCAGGTGGCAAGGCCGCCGACGGCACGTCCGCCAGAACGGTTAAGTCGTAGCGCGCCCAGCCGGCCAGGTCGGCCGGCACCCCCGAAGGCGCGGCCACCTCCACCTCTGCGCCAGCCGCTCGCAGGGCCTCGGGCAAGAAGCCTGCCGCCTCGGGCTGTTGCACCACCACCAGCGCCCGCGGTGGGCCGAGCACGCGCTGGACGGCGCCGAGCGCGTTGTTGGCCGTCGTGCTGTCCGTGGCTGGATCGTTCGCCACGACCTCGACCTGGTAGCGGTGCCAGCCTGGCTCGCCCACTGGCACCGGCAGGGCCACATCCTGGCGGCCACTCCGCAGGTCGATCGGCCGTTCGAGCAGCAGTCCATCGTCACGGTACACCCGAAGACTGCCGGTTGTTGCGATGCTGGAAAACAGGCGAGCCGTGAGTGTGGTGAGCTCACCACGATGACCGGTGTCTGGGAGGTCCACCCCATCCAGTCGTACGTCTGGCGCAGCCTCCGGTCCTAACGGCAGCACGTCCACTACCATGCCGCGGGCTGCCAGCTCGCGCGCGGCGGCCACCGCGTCCCCGCGCGTCTGGCGCCCATCGGACACGAGCACCACGCGACCGCTGTAGCCGCCAGGAACCAGCGCGCCCGCCAGGTGGAGCCCGGCGGCGAGGTCGGTCGCTGCGTCGGACCCCGCCGACGTCAGCCGCGCGAAGAGGGGTTGGCGCGTGGGCGCCTCCTCCACCTGGGCGCCGGCCGCCGTGACGACCACACCGGCCAGGTCGTCTCGTCGCAGGCGGCGTTCAGCTGACTGGATCATCGCCTCGCCCTGGTCGCGGACCGTCGCCACACTGGCCGAGGTGTCCAGCACGAAGACGGTCGCCTGCCGGTCCAGGTCGCGCACGAGGCTCACGCCGGCAAGCGCCAACACCAACAGGGTCGTCCAGAAGAGGCGCAGGCCGAGACGGCGCGCCTCCTGGCGAAGGCCCTGGCGCCGCGCGACCGGGCCTGCGCGCCGCGCCGCTCGCCACCACGGCAGCCGAACCATGACGAGCAACGCCGCCACGGGCACCAGCACCAGCAGCCAGAGCGGCTGCGCCGCCTCAGCGCCCACGCGCGTCTACCCACCACTCGACGAGGCTCAACAGGAGCACCGCACCCACCAGCCACGGCCAGAGCAGCAAAGCGTTCCGTGCCGCGGACGACACGGCGCCGTCCGCGGCCGGCAGGTCGAGCACGCGCGGCGTCAGGTCGGCCTCCGCCGCCGCGTACCCATCCGCGACGATCAGTTGATCCTGCGTCATTCCCTGGCCGGTCTGGACGACGCGGTAGACACCGGGTGCTGGCGGGCGGAACGGGCGCGGCGGCCAGGGCGGAGCGAGGTCGGCGACGCGCTTGCCGTCCATGGACTCCGCCCACGCCTGGTCCGCGAGCGGGACTGGCGCGATTGTGGCCGCTGTTCCGGGCGATGGGCTTTGCGGCGCCGCCTCGGGCCGCGGCAGCAACCACTCGAGCAGATTTGCCAGCAGGACTGGAAACGCCGGTCGGAGAGCCAGATCCGACTGGCTCAAGTCGAAGGCGAGTACCGCCTGGCGTCGGCTGCCGTCGGCTCGGATGGCCAGCAGCGGGCCACCGTCCGAGTCGATGACCGTCTCCCACGTGCTGTCGAGTGGCAGCTTGCGAGCAGCGCCAACGCGGACGTCGGACCAGTCGACGTAGCGCAACAGCGGGTGGTCGGGACGGGGCCAGACTTGCTGCGGGCGGAACGTGTCGCCAAGGGGCGGGCCAACGACAAGGGCATTCCCATTCGGTAGGGTCTCAGGCCAGACGCGGTCGACGATCGTCAGCGGGTAGGCCGTGTCCTGCGCCGCCACACCCCTCCAGTCGGCGGGCGCCACGCGGAAGACGCGCGCGTTCTCGTCCACGCGGAGGGCGCGCTCCAGAAAGGTGTTCCCGTCAGTGACCAGCAGCAGGCGTGCCTCATTGCCAGACACCGGCGGGGCTGCCCAGGCGCGGTCGTCTGCGTCGAGAGCGTTGGACGCGGGCGCCACGCCGACCAGGCGCGCCTCGAACCAGCGCGCTCCCGCCGGGACGTGGCTCCAGGTCACGAATGTCTCGCTGCCCGCCTCGAGCTGCCAGTCGCGCGCGCCGGCCACGTCCCGCCCCTCGGCCAGGAGCTGCACTGTGCCGGTGACTGTCTTCGGCCCCGTGTTGCGCAGCCCGGCTTGCGCCACGAGCTCGCTCGCCGTCTGCCGCATGCTCAGGACGGTCACCGCGACGTTCGCGGCGGAGCTTCCCACCTGGATGAACCGGAAGCTGGTACCGGCTGGGCGACGGGCGCCTTCCGGTAGTGTGAGCACGCCGTCGCTCACCAGCACCCAGGCCGCCGGTCCCTGACTCAGCCCCGTTGCCAGCGCGAGCCCGGCGCCGACGTCGGGCGGGCCGTACGACGGCTCCTCGTTCGCCAGCGCCGCCTCCACCTCAGCCAGGTTGTGCGCGCCGGCCACGAGCAACCGCGGCTGCTCGTCGAGCCGCACGACGGCCAGCTCCTGGTCGGGACCGAGCCGCCGCGCCAGGTCAAAGACCGCGGCTTTGGCGGAGGAGAAGCGGTCCGGCGCCACGTCGTGCGCCCGCATGCTGCCCGAAGCGTCGAGCAGCACCACCAGGTGCCGCGCGGCGTCCTCGGCCGGTAGGAAAGGGCGAGCGGCGGCGAGCGTCAGCAGCGCCGCCGCCATGAGCTGCAGCCAGAGAAGCGGGTGGTTCTTGAGCCGCTGCCAGGGGCGCGCGGCCTGGCGCTCGGCCGGGGAGGCCGTCCAGAGCAGCAAGCTGGGGACGCGGAGTCGCGGCCGGCGCGGGCGCAGCACCCACAGCAGCACGACCGCCGGGATGGTCAGGGCTAACCAGAGCGACGGAACCGCCTCGAGGGACACCGCCAGCACCGTTAGACAAGCACGCCGGCCGTTGGCAGCTGGCGCAAGAGCACCTCTTGGAGCGGGCTGCCGGTACTGAGCGCGGCGTACAGCAGATCATGGCGCCGGCAGTACTCACGCACCTCGGCCAGGAAGGCACGCAGCTGCCGGTGGTAGCTGGCCTGCTCAACGGGACCGAGACGGGTTGGGCGCAGCTCACCCGTCTCGACATCCTCGAGCTCGACCTCGTCGCCGAGCGGGGGGTCCCACTCGTCGGGCGCCAGCAGCTGCAGCACGACGCCCTCGCCTCTTCCGGCCAGGCTCTCGAGCGCCTCTCGCCAGGTAGGGTCGAGCAGGTCTGTCAGCAGGATGTCTGGGCCGCGCGACCGACTGCCCACTAGCGCGGCACGCACAGCTGAGGCGAGGTCGGTCCGACCCGCCTCGCGTACGTCGCCCAGCCCCTGAAAGAGTGAGGCCAGAGCCGGGCGGACCGCCACCGGTGGCAGCCAGGTCGCCGTGCTCTCATGCAGCAGGCAGACGCGCACCGGCTCCAGGCGGCCAAGCGCAACCCAGGCCAGGGCGGCTGCCAGCCGACGGGCGTACAGCCCCTTGTGCGCGTCCCCCACCCCCCAGTTGAGCGAGCCGCTGACGTCGACGAGCAGTGTGACCGTCCGCGCTCGCTCTTCGTCGTACTGTTTGAGGTACAGGCGGTCGAGCCGCGTGTAGGCACGCCAGTCAACGAGTTTCGGGTCGTCGCCTGGGCTGTAGGCGCGGTAGTCGGCGAACTCCAGCGCCCGACCGCGCTGGCGCGATCCAACGGCGCCGGCGTGCTGGCCGCGGGCAGGGTGGTTGGCGGCGATGGCCAATCGGTCGAGCGCCTGCGCAAGCCCGGTCGGCCAGTCCGGAAAGCTCGTCCCCGAGTCCCGGCTCATCGCACCAGCACGTCGCCCGCCTCGGCCGTCCTGGAGACAGCGCGCAGGATGCGGTCGACCAGGTCGTCAGCCGTGATGCCCTCGGCCGCGGCCTCGAAGCGCAGCAGCAGCCGATGGCGCAGCGCCGGCGGCGCCACCCGCTCGACGTCGTCGAAGGCCACGTTCCAGCGACCGGCACGCAATGCGCGCACCTTGGCGCCCAGGACCAGCGCCTGCACACCGCGTGGGCTGGCCCCGTAGCGTACGAACCGCCGCACCTCAGGAACGGGTGAGCGGTGCGGGTGGGTCGCGCCGACCAGCCGTACCGCGTAGCCGAGCACGTGCGGCGCGAGCACGACGGAGCGGATCAGCTCGATCGCCGCGACAACGTCTGACGGCTCTAGCGCGCGTCGCCGGTGAATCTGGACGATGCCCGTCGTGCGCTCGGCGATCTCGGCCAGCTCGCGGTCGCTCGGGAACGGGACCAGTACTTTGAACAGGAAACGATCGAGCTGGGCCTCGGGCAGAGGGTAGGTGCCCTCCATCTCGAGCGGGTTCTGGGTCGCGAGCACGAAGAACGGCTCGGGCAGTGGGCGGGTGCGACCGCCAGCGGTGACCGTGTGCTCCTGCATCGCCTCGAGTAGCGCGCTCTGGGTGCGCGGCGTGGCACGATTGATCTCGTCGGCCAGCAGGAGGTTGGTGAAGACCGGACCGGGTGAGAAGCGCAGGGCACCGGTCTCGCGGTCGAAGACCTCGGTGCCGGTGATGTCGCCGGGCATGAGATCAGGCGTGAACTGGACGCGGCCAAAGCCGAGTCCGGTCACCTGTCCGAGGGTCCGGACCAGCAGCGTCTTGCCGAGACCGGGCACACCCTCGAGCAGCACGTGGCCCGCCGCCACAAGCGCGGTGAGCACTTGATCCACGACTCCGGCCTGCCCGACGATAACCTCGCCCAGGGCATGCTCCGCGGCGGTCAGGCGCTGGCGCAATGCGTCCGCCTGCTCCTGGAGCGCGATGGCGGGAGCCGGCGTGTCACCGACCGTCACTGGAGGTTCCTCCGTCTGGGGCAATTGCCGAGAAATAGCGCTGGACCAGTCCCTGCAGGTTTTGAGGCAACTCCTGACGGGCCAGCGACTCACGGGCGGCCGTCTCATACTGGCCGTAGACCTGGTCATAGGGACGGGTGGCGCCCAGCGTCTTGGGCGAGTTGGGCAAGTCGACCGTCTGACCACAGGCGCCACGCGCGTCGCCCGGCGCCTGTACCTGCGGTCCTCCCTCGCCACCCAGCAGACTGGGCGCGTACACGGGGTCGTAGCGCGTCGGACCGCTGCTAGTCGGTGCGCCGGAGCCGCTGGCGGAGGTAAGACCAGCGGCGCCGGTACCCGGTTGGCCCGGCGCTGGGCCACCGCCACCGCCGGCACCAGCACCATGACCAGCGCCGGCACCCCCCACGCCCCCGGAGCCAGCGCCCGATCCGGCGCCGGTGTTAGCGCCAGCGGCACTGGCGCCGGCGCTCGGGCCCGAGCCGCCATCACCACCGGCGCCACTCTGCCGACTGCCGGGGCTGTTGCCACGATCAGCGACGCCGCCCGAAGCGCTCCCCTTCGGCGTGCCTCCACCGTCCACTGCGGTGGTCCCCACGCTGGCACTGGCCGAGCCCAGCGCTGCCCGCGTCTGGCCGAGCCGCGCCTGTGCCTCCTGCGTCGTCTGGACGTCTGCCGCGCGAGCGGCGCTCTGGGCCAGCAGCTCTGCTGCACGCGCCAGAGCATCGCCGGTGACAGCCTGGCCGTCCTCAGTGGTGTTGGCCGAGGTCGCCGCCTCGCGCAGAGCGCCGGCCAGCGACGGGACGTCGCGGGCGGCGTTTGCCCCTGCCTGGAGACCAAGCTGCGCCTGCTGCCGCTGCTCGGGCGTCATGGTGGCGGCGCCTTGGCCGAGGTTTGCCAGCCCGTCACGCACGGCCTGCGTGTCGCCGGCGCGCAGCGCCTGGGCCAGTCCGCTGAAGCCTGGTTGGCTCGCCCAGGCGCTGGCCACCTGGTCGCGGGCGCGGCTCCGGGCATAGTCCTCGGCGTCTGGCAGCTGCGCCAGGTGTCCCTGTGCGTCTTCCAGCGCACGCGCCGCCTCAGCGGCGTCTGCGGCCCGAGCGAGACGCTCATCCAGCGTGCGAAGCTCGGCCGCCGTCGCTTGGGCCAACGGCTCCGGCGTAGGTGGCCGCGACACCTGGGCGCTCAGCTCCTGCACTGCCGTGCGAGCGGCGGCGGTCGCTCGAGCGTCGGCAGCACGGGCAGCCGCGTCGCCCAGCGGTGGCACCGGGACCACAAGAGCGCCGACCAACAGCAACAGCAGCGCCCCGAGCAGGCGCCAGCCGCGGGATTGTGCAACCACAGCGTAAGCCGACGGGTCGAGGTGCTCGAGGGCACGGGCCGCGTCGCGTTCGACCAGGACGGCCGCCGGATGTCCCACGCGCTCGGCATGGAGCGCGCTCGCCACCCGCTCGCCGAGTCCGAGACCGTCGGCGGCGCGGGCGACTGCCCACCGATTCGGCCAACGGGGGAGCGCCAGGGCGACGGCCGCGCCCAGCCCGACCACGCCCCAGCTGATGGCCAGAGTCGGCCACTCGGGGCGCACGAGCACGCGCCCAGCCAGGGTGATGAGGGCTGCGCCTGCGATGCCAGCGAGTAGCCCGACGCGTGTCGCCTCGAGGAGCCAGCGTGCGCGCACCCGCCAGGCCAGCGGCGCGAGCGCGCGGTCCGACGCCGGGCTCACGGTAAGGAGCCTGCCCGCGCGGCTGCCGGGACCGCGCGCCGACGGGCCCGCCACACCCGCCAGGGCTTGGGCCTTGCCAGAGCCGCCGCCGCGCCGAGCGTGCCCAGGACGGCGAGCCCGACGCTGAGCAGCCCGTAGTACACCCAGGGTGCCCAGGTGGTCACGGTGTTCACCTCGCCCGTCGTGGGATCTGCACGAACCACGTACAGGCTGTAGGCAAGGTTGAGGCCGGGTGGGCGGATGGATCCCGGTCCGCCGTAGGAAACGGGGCCAGGTGGCGATCCGCCTGGGCTCGCCGAGAGTAGGGAGCTGAGCACAATGAGTGGGCTCGCGTCGGTGTAGAGCGGTGGCGGCCCTGCCGCCGACAGCGCTACTACGGGACCGCCCATCACGGGCGGCGGAACACCCGCCGGATAGGAGGCGATGAAGCTTGACGGCCCGCCCTGAGAACTGATCATGAGTGACGATGCGGCGGGCCTGCCGTTGGACCCTGCTGCCGGGACAAAAACGCTGGCGGCTGGCGGGCCGAGCACCAGGGCCAGCACCACCAGGTACGCGGCCACCGAAGCCAGCGCCGTCCGCCGCAGCAGCCCACTGAGCAGCAGCCCGAGCGCAGCGTGGGCGAGCGCCGTGGCACACGAGATCAGTAGCACCAGGCCGAGGTACGCCAGTGGCACGCCGCCAAACAGGTAGACGATCGCGAACGCGGGCAAAGAGGCAAGCAGCAGCAGGAGCACCGCGAACAGCGAGCCGGCCAGCTTGCCCACGACCAGGCCGAGCGCCGAGGCGCGGGTGACGAGCAGCAAGTCGAGGGTGCGGCGCTCGCGCTCGCCGCTGATTGACCCGACCGTCAGCGCCGGCGTGATGAAGGCCAGCAGGAGCACTAGCCCGAACGCGAGCGCCGAGAAGAGCTGCAGTCCGAGCGTGGCAGAGATGGTGCGGCCTGGACTGGGCTGCGTGGAGAGCGCCAGGAAACCGACCACGGCCAGCGTCAACGCCCCCAGGTAGCCCACCAGTAGCCACATGGGCCGCCAGCCTCGGCTGCGCGAGCGGAGCTCCTTCATGAGCAGACCGCGCAGCCCCAGCCGGAACCCAAGCCACCCAACTCCAAGCCTCCGGTCGCGCGCCGCGAGCAGCAGCGGCACCCCGACGACCAAACCGAGACCCACGAGGAGCGCCAGCCAGGGGACATCGGGCGGGCCACTCGACGTCACGCTGGAGGCTTGAGCGACGTTCACGGTGCAACCTCCTGCGCCCGCGCCAGGCGCACGAACGTGGCTTCCAGACTGCCCTCCAGCTCGGCGAACCGCGCCACCGGGATACCCGCCCCAACGACCGCCGCCAGGGCGGTTGCTGCCTGTTCGGCGCCGCCCGCATGGAACCGAATCTCGCCGTCCACGGGTGGCTCGACGGCACCGACACCGGGTGCTGCTTCGAGTGCCGCCGCCGCCCGCTCAGCGTCACGCAGGACCCGCAGCACGTAGCCGGGCCGCTCGGCAGCCCACAGCACCTCGCCCACCGACCCCTCACGCAACATCTTGCCAGAGGCGACGATGCCGACGTGCGTGCATAGGTCGGCGAGCTCAGCAAGAATATGCGAGCTGATCAGGATGGTCTTGCCCATGCGGCCGAGCTCCTTGAGCAGATCGCGCATCTCGACGCGGGCGATCGGGTCGAGGCCGCTGGCCGGCTCGTCGAGCAGCAGCACCTGCGGGTCGTGGATGAGCGCGCGGGCCAGGCACAGGCGCTGTTGCATGCCGCGCGACAATCCTTCCACGTACTCGTCGCGCTTGTGGCCCAGGTCCACCAGGTCGAGCAGGCTGTCACGCAGGCGGCTGGTCGCTGCGCGGTTTACGCCGGCCAGGGCCGCGTAGAACTCGAGGTACTCGCCCGCTTTGAGGTCGTCATAGACGCCGAAGAAGTCGGGCATGTAGCCGACAAGCCGGCGCACCTCGTCCGGCCGGGCGCGCACGTCGGCGCCAGCCACCGTCGCTTCGCCCGCGTCGGCCGACAGCAGGGTCGCTAGCAGACGGATGGTCGTTGTCTTGCCGGCCCCATTCTGGCCGATGAAGCCGTAGATTGCGCCCTGCGGGACGGTGACATCCAGCCCATCTAGCGCCCGGACCCGACCGAAGCGCTTGTCGAGAGCCACGGCGTGGATCACGGGGGTACCGTCCCGTCTACCGTCAGCTCGGGGAAGACGGCGCGGACCAGGTGGTCGGCGCCGCTATTGATCTGGACTTTGACCGAGCCGTCGGGTCCCAGGTAGGCGCCGCCCGGCGCCACGCGCGGCTGCTCCTGCCCGGCCGGCAGCGCCTCCCAGTCGGCCGACTGCCAGTTGTAGATGCGAAAGACGCCCGCTTCAGCCGGAGCCACACCCATCGTAGGCGGAGGTGGCGCAGCGCCGCTCTGGGTCAGCGGAACGACCGAGCCCACCTGCTGCGTCAAGAGCTGCAGCGCGTCCACGCGCGCTCGGGGCGGCAAGGGCGGGCGGAAGATGTACGTCACCGATCCGCTGCGTACCTCTAGCCAAGAGATGACCCCGTTGCTGCCCGCGCCGCCGACGTTTGGCGTATTCTGCGCCAGCGGCTCGACAGGGACCAGGCCAGGTGGCAGGCTGAACGGGCCGGGGCCGAAGGCCAGTTGCAGCCTCTGCTGGAGTAAGGTCAGCTGCTGGACGGGGCGGTCGCCCACCGAGGGCAGGGCGCTGCCGACCGCCTGGCGGGTGAAGGCGAAGAACGTCAGCGGCAGGCTCGATCCCGTCGGGCTTGGACCTGGCCGAGGCTGGTTGGCGATGGCCAGGTCCATCAGCCGCGCCCGCCGAACTGGCTCGATCTCGTGAGGCTGCTCGAAACGCTCGACCGCGCCGGGCGCCGCGATCGCGGGCGCGGGAAAGCCGGGCGCGGCGACGACCGGCCCGGCCCCGACGCTCTGGCCAAACAGCCGCAGCGAGAGCGGGTAGCCGCCCTTGGCGGGATTCCAGGGTGTGCCAGGATCGAGCACCACCGGCGCCGTTTGGCCTGGCGCCAGCGTGCCCAGTCTGGTCAAGCTCTGGCCGACCGCCACCGCCGCGTCCTCGAGCCAAACCGGACTCGTGTTGCGGACCGTCCCGCGGATCAGACCGCCTTGCACGCTCAGGCTGGCAACCACGGTCGGCAGGTCCCCGCCGAGCGGACGGTCGAGGAGAACGGCACGCTGCCCCCACTGGCCGGCCTGGAACTCGACCCGCGTGTCGCGCCCACTTACCACGTGAAAAGGAGGCTCGCTGCCGCGGGAGGCCAGCCCGGCCGATGCTGGACCGGCAGTGTCCCAGCGGCCAGTGGCCCTGACCGATACCTCGCCCGGCACGTCCACCACGAGCTGCTCGTGGGTCGGCGCAAAGAAGCCAGCCGCCACCGCCTGCCGCGCCTGGCCAGTCTCTGGCTCGAGCCGCACGTAGGTCACCACGTTGGCCACCACGTCACGCCCGCCTCGCTGAATGCCGACGACGTAGAGTCCCCCCGAGAGGAGCGCCGCGCACGCGGGCACGGCCAGCCAGATCCAGCTCCGGCGATCAGCGCGCCAGAGCAGCACGTAGAGGAGTGGTCCCACGACCAGGGCAAAGCCGCCCAGCACGATCCCAACGGTCTGCCAGTCGGGGAACGCCTCGGCCGGCAGCGCGTCGAGCGCTCCCTGGAGCCGTAGCGCGACGTTGCGCTCCTGTCCCAACGGGAACAACGCCTTGTCCTCGGTGCCAGGAGTTGGTAAGGCCGGCTCCAGCGCCTTCCGCAGCAGCACCGGCGTGCCGCTCCAGCTCACGAGAGGCTCGAGCGCTGGGTCCGCCGCCAGGAGGGTCACCGTCCCGCCGCCGAGCCCCGCCCGCCACGCCAGCGGTCGTTCGCCCGTCCCAGCGAGTGGGACACCGACCCCTGCTTGGAAACGTCCGACCGGCCCCGTGCCGGGCGACCCCTCGTTCGCACCAGCCCAGGTGGCCAGCGGCGCCAGGTCGGCTGCGGCGTCCGCGGAACCGAATGTGAGCGGCAAGGTGCCGCCCGGCAGCACCGTTGCCGGCCGCGCAGCGTCCGGCCCACCAAGGAGCACCAGGTGGCCACCGGCGCGCACCCACTCGACGATCGCCCGACGCTGCTCACCCGTCAGTGTGTCGGCGGCGTTGCCTTGCACCACCAGCGCGCTCAGCGCATTCAACCGCTCAGCTAGAGATGGCAGGTCGCTGGCTGCCAGCTCGGCGACGCCAAGCGGCAGAGTGAGTCCCTGGTAGGGCAGCTCGATCTGCTCAACACGGCGCGCGATGGTCGGCGCCTGAGCCAGGATGCCGACGAGGGGCCAGGCCGGCGTGCTCGCAGCGTGGAACTCGATCGGGAGCTCGGCCAGCACCGCGCCGTCCGCGCTCAGCCGTACTGTCCCGGTCGGGTAGCCGTCGGTCGGCACCCAGATTGTGGTCTCCTTGGTGGACCCAGCCGGCAGCACCAGGTCCTGGTCGTAGGACGCCACCGGAAAGTCGAGGGCACGTGTCTGGGGCGCCTGCCCCCCCATGTACCGCGCGTACAACAGCACCTGGACCTGCGCGCTTGTGTCCGCCGTTCCGCCGGTCACGCGCACCCGTACAGGGCTCCATGTACCCGGCACGACCGTCCCGCCCCAGCCGACCTGGAGCACGTCCACACTGGGCGCCCCCGCCTCAGCGTGCGCCGTCGCTGACAGCAGCACACTTGCCACGAGCCCGAGGACCACGGCCATGTGCCGTAATCCGTTCAACGGCGCTTGATGCGTGACCATGCTCCCCTGTCCAGACGTCCGCTGACCGTCTACGGTTCCCGAGCCACAACGGCGCGGCGGCTAGCCCGACAGAATTATCATGCCTGGATCGTGCCACCGACGGAAGAACGAACACGGTTGTCGCTGTGGACGGTTCTCGTTGTGTCAGCTCGAGAGAGACGGAGCAGCCCGCGACGCTAGCGGGCCTTGCGCTGCCGGACCTCGTGGGGGTAGACAGACAAAGGGACAGTCATCCTTGAGATGGACATGCCATCAGTCGCGCGACTGATGGCCTTGGCGCGCCAGCGCCCTAGAGTGAGAACGTGCACGTACTGCGACGCCTGTGGCGCACGCTGGCCAGCCTCGATCCCCGGCTGGTGGATGGCGGACTGGCCGTCGTTCTCGCGGCCGGGGCGACCACGCAAATCCTGCGCGAAGGCCCCCAGCAGCCCCTGGCCATCGTCTCGACGCTGGGCACGGGCCTCCCGCTGGCGTGGCGCCGACGGCTGCCGCTCGGGATGTACCTCGCCCAGATCGCGTTCGCCATTGTGGGCGCCCGCCAGCCTGTCACGATCAGCCTCTTCGCGACCTTCATCGGCCTGTACTCGGTCGCCGTCTACGCGCGGTGGCGGTGGGCGGCGCCGCTCATCGTGGCCGTCGGGGCTCTGGTCTTGCTCCTCCTGGTGCCGGAGTCGAGCCCCACGGTGCCGTCGTGGGCGATGGAGCTGGTCGGCGGGCTGGCCATCTGGCTGGCCGGCCACACGGTGCGCGAGAACCAGGCTCGTGCCGACGTCCTGGCGGAACGCGCCCAGCGGCTGGAACGCGAGCGCGCGCTCACCACCCAGCTCGCCCTGGCCGACGAGCGCCAGCGCATCGCGCGCGAGCTCCACGATGTGGTCGCCCACAACGTCAGCGTCATGGTGGTGCAGACGGGGGCTGCCCGAACCGTGCTGAGCAAGCGGCCGGAGCGCGCGAGCGAAGCCCTACTTCAGGTCGAAGCCAGCGGGCGCGAGGCGCTGGATGAGCTGCGCCGGCTGCTGGGCGTGCTTGCCGAGGCCGACCCGAGCGATGCGCCCACGCTGGCGGGTCCCCACGGGGTCTCGAGAGACGCCGTGGGTGCTCTGGCGCCCCAGCCGGGCCTGGGGCAGCTGGACACGCTGGCCGAGCGGGTCAGCTCCGCCGGGGTGCCGGTCGCGGTCCGCATCGAAGGCGAGAGGCGGCAGTTGCCGCCAGGACTGGAGCTGTGCGCCTATCGGATCGTCCAGGAGGCGCTCACCAACGCCCTCAAGTACGCCCACGGCGCGCGGGCCGAGGTGACAGTCGCTTTCCGCGAGCACGAGCTGCAGCTGGAGGTGCTCGATGGGGGCGGGGCAACCCTGGCCAGCGCCAGCGGATCGGGGCGCGGCCTGCTCGGCATGCGGGAGCGCGTGGCGGCCTATGGCGGGGAGCTCGAGGCCGGCCACCGGCCCGACGGCGGCTTCGCCGTGCGCGCCCGGCTGCCCGTATCGGCATGACCGGCTCGCCCGCACGCCCCCAGCCGCTACGGGTGGCGGTCGCCGATGATCAGGCGCTGGTGCGCGCCGGCTTCCGCCTGATTCTCGAAGCCCAGGACGACATCGAGGTGGTCGCCGAGGCCGGCGATGGCGAGGAGGCGGTGGCCGTCGTCCGCCGCGAACGCCCGGACGTGGCGCTGATGGACGTGCGCATGCCGCGCCTGGATGGGCTGGAGGCCACGCGGCGCATCGTGGCCGCCGGGCTCCCCTGCCGGGTGCTCATGCTGACCACCTTCGACCTCGACGAGTACGTGTACGCCGCGCTCCAGACCGGCGCCAGCGGCTTTCTGCTGAAGGACGTCTCGCCCGAGGGGCTGGTGCAAGCGGTGCGGTCGGTTGCCGCGGGCGACACACTGCTGGCGCCGGGCATCACGCGCCGCCTGATTGAGCGCTTCGCCAGGCCGGCCCCGCCGGCCACCGCTCCGCCCGGTGCGCTGGCGGACCTGACGGCGCGGGAGCGGGAGGTCCTGATGCTGCTGGCGCGCGGTCTCAGCAACATAGAGCTGGCCGAGGCGCTGGTAGTGAGCGAGGCCACGGCCAAGACGCACGTCGGGCGCATCCTGGCAAAACTCGGGCTGCGCGATCGCGTCCAGGCCGTGGTACTCGCCTACGAGACCGGCCTCGTCACGCCTGGAGCGTAGGCAGCCGCGACGGTTCTCTGGTCCGTACGACCGCCGTGCCGCTGCTGCGCACGACCCAGGCGCAGAGCGCGTGGCGACCGGCGAGGTATGCGTATCCCTACCCTCGTTTCGTGCAGGTGGTGTACACAGCCGATGCCGAGGCGTACAGGCCCGAAGCTCTGGTCGACGACGGTTATGAGGTCGCGTCCGCCTTCCGACCCGTGGCTGAGGTGCGCCACTTGGCACTTCCAGCTGGTCAGCGGCTGTTCCTCGATGCCGCTCTCCAGATCGCCGGCTCCAGAAACTCCAAATCTCAGTCGGTGAGGCAATGTGCGCGGTGGGGGCATGAGGATTGGCGCCTTTGTACCGGGAAGCACGCTCACGAGGCGACCAGATTAATGACACGTCCGGGGACGTAGATCACGCGCCGGAGCGCGGCCTGCTCCAGATGCTGCCGCACGGCGGCCACCTGCTGAGCCGCCTGTAAGGCGTCGGACTCGGTAGCCCCCGACGCCAGATGTAGAACGGCACGGGTGCGGCCGTTGATCTGCACCGCCACCGGCGCCGTGACTACCTCGACGAGCTCGGCCGATGCGACAGGGAACGCCTGCTGGTGGATCGAGTACGGCTTATCCAGCCGTGCCCAGAGCTCCTCGGCGATGTGCGGCGCGAACGGCGCGAGCAGCAGCAGTAGGCCCGAGATCTCTTCGTCATGCAGCACCTGCCAGTCCTGCAGGCTGTTCAGGTACTCCATCAGGGCGGCGATGGCGGTGTTGTAGCGCAGGGCGCCCAGGTCGTCGGCCACCCGCTGGATCGTGCGGTGCAGTCTTTGGCGTGCCTCCAGCGGCGCTGGGCCGGCGGCCAGCCGCCCCGCGTGGCGCAGCACCAGGTCCCAGACGCGACCCAGGAAGCGCCGCACGCCGCCGATGCCGCGGTCGCTGAACTGGCCGCCCTGCTCGTACGGGCCCACAAAGACCAGGTACATGCGCAGGGTGTCCGCGCCGAGACGATCGATGTACGCGTCGGGATTGACCACGTTGCCGCGGCTCTTGCTCATCTTGGCGCCGTCCTTGACCAGCAGCCCGTGCGCCCGAAACCGGGTGAACGGCTCCTCGAACGGCAGGTGTCCCAGGTCGTGCAGCGCCATGGTGATGAAGCGGCTGTACAGCAGGTGCAGCACCGCATGCTCGGCCCCGCCGATGTACATGTCCACCGGCAGCCACTTTGCTGTGAGCTCTGGGTCGAACGGGCGATCGTCGAACGTGGTGGACGGGTAGCGTAGGAAGTACCAGGCCGAGTCCAGGAAGTTGTCCGAGACGTCCGTCTCGCGCCGCGCCGGGCCGCCGCAGGTTGGACACGCTGCGTGCACGAACGAGGGGACCGCGGCCAGGGGGGAGGCTCCAGTGCCGCGGGGCAGCCAATCCGCGACCTCGGGCAGCTCCACGGGCAGCTGCTCGTCAGGGACCGGCACCACACCGCACCGCGGGCAGTAGACGATCGGAATGGGCGGGCCCCAGTAGCGCTGGCGGGAGACCAGCCAGTCGCGCAGACGGTAGTGCACCGTGCGGCGGCCGACGCCACGCTCCTCGAACCACTGGCCGATCCCCTCGCCGGCCTGGCGCGAGGGCCGCCCGGTGAACCGCCCTGATGCGACCAGCACACCGTCCTCCAGGAAGGCGTGCTCCATCGAGGCGTGCGCTCCAGCAGGTGGCGCGACCACCTGGCGGATGGGCAGCCCGAACGTGGTGGCGAAGTCACGGTCGCGCGCATCGTGCGCCGGGACGGCCATGATGGCGCCCGTCCCATAGGAGGCCAGCACGTAGTCGGCGATCCAGATTGGGACGTGCTCGTCGTTGGCCGGGTTGATGGCGTAGGAGCCGAGGAACACGCCCGTCTTCGCGCGCGCCGCCTGCTGGCGCTCGAGCTCTGATTTCGCCCGGGTCCGAGCCTGGTACGCCTCCACCTCGGCCCGGCGCTCGCCCGTGGCGAGCTGCTCGACCAGCGGATGCTCGGGCGCCAGCACGAGGTAGGTCATGCCGAAGACCGTGTCGGGGCGCGTGGTGAACACCTCGACCCGCGCCTCGGGCTGCCCGGCGACGGCCAGGGCGAACTGCAGCCCCTCGGAGCGCCCGATCCAGGCGCGCTGGGCGGTCTTGACCCTGTCCGACCAGTCCAGGCGGTCCAGGTTGGCCAGCAGATGGTCGGCGTAGGCGGTGATGCGCAGGAACCACTGCTCGAGCTCGCGCTGGATCACCACCGCATCGCACCGCTCGCAGCGGCCGTCGATGACCTGCTCGTCGGCCAGCACCGTCTTGTCGCTGGGGCACCAGTTGACGGGCGCCTGCTTGCGGACGGCCAGGCCAGCCTTGAACAGCTGCAGGAACAGCCACTGCGTCCAGCGGTAGTAGCGCGGATCGGTGGTATCCAGCTCATGGCTCCAGGCGAAGCGGCAGCCGCTGCGCTTGAGCTGGGTCTCGCGGAAGCGCGCGACGTTCTGCGCGGTGAGCTCCCTGGGGTGGACGCCGCGTGTGATGGCGAAGTTCTCGCTGTGGATGCCGAACGCATCGAAGCCCATCGGCTCGAACACGTCCAGCCCCCGCATGGCCATGAAGCGGCCGTAGACGTCGGCGCCGGTGAAGGCGTACAGGTTGCCGACGTGCAGCCCCTCGGCCGACGGGTAGGGGAACATCATCAGGTTGTAAAACGGCCGCTGGGCACCCGAGAGATCCGTCTCATAGATACCTGTGCGTGCCCAGACGTCCTGCCAGTGCCGCTCGACCCGCCGCGGATCGTAGCGGTCGCGCCGGTCCGCGCTGGCGCGTGCGCTGGTCGGCCGGCCATCAGGCTGCTTGTCGACTGTCATGAGCGTCGCCTCCGTCCTACCCGGCCACGCTCCACGGGACCGGGCACACACAACGAAGCGCCCCCAGACCTGCTGGGGGCGCTCCACCCGATCCAACCTGGCGCCCTTATGGACGCACACCGATGGCTAGGACCGACAGCCCCCAGGGAGGGGCTGAAGCAAGCGCTGAGACGCTGGTCGCCTGGCCATCATGGGCAGTGTACCGCCGGTGGGTCACGAGCGACGCGGAAGGCGGTTAGTGTTCCGGGCGTCGAGCGAGGGCGTCCGGAGTGTCAGAGCGGCGCGTTCCGCCATCCTTACCTCCGCGACGTTGCGCCCTTGCGTACTGGCTTCACGGAGATAGGCGCAGATGCCTGACTAGGAAGCGCCACTTATGGCGCTCGCGCATCCCGGGCGCGCTGTGTATTTCTGCCCGCGAGTCCGTTCTCTGTGAATGCAGCTTCCACCACGTCGGAAACGGCTGCCGCTGCTGGTGGCGTTCAAGGGGCACCCTGGCACGGGCAAGAGCGCTCTCAGCCGGGCTGTCGGACGAGAGCTCGGCTGAGAGGTGATCGACAAAAGACACAGCCATACCTTCGCCGCTCCCTTCTCTGTTGGCCGGCCAGACGACGACTGTGCCGATGGCCAGCTACGCTGGCCGGTCTATCCAGGCCACCCGTGTGATGACGACGCCGTTGGCAGCGGCGGTCTCGGTCTGGCCGGAGACGGTGAACCCCCGGCCGCCAGAAGCGCCGCCCACGGGATGCGACTCGATGGGTCATTCACGTCGTCTGGGCACCGGCAGGCACAATAGCATCGAGGACGGATCGTGGTAGGCAGGATCTCCCAGCAGACCAGCCAGGCAGTGTACGACGACACACGGGAGGCCTACCGCGACCCCGGCCATCCCTGCCACCTGTTCCGGACGCTTCAGCGCGAGGAGCTTACGGCGCTGGAGGACGGGCTTACAGAGATGACCAGGCTTGCCGCCCGCTGTGGATGTGCCCTCCTATAAGGCTCGGCGACGTTGCCCCAGGTCATCCTTGATGCCCTGCGACCCGCCACGCCTCGATTCCGATGCGGAGTATGCTCGCCGCCTCCGGGACGACGGCTTGTGGGTGCCATTGGCGCGCCGCGCGCTCCACCAGATCGGTTTCGCGCAACCTGCTCGGCTGTGGCTGACCCCACATCTGGGCACGTACCCGGTTGTGCTCGGCGACACGGGCGTTGTCGTGAAGCTCTTCGGCGACCGGTTCTTTGGCCCTGACAGCCACGCGGCCGAGGCGGACGCCTACCGTCTTCTCCGGCAGGCTGATCTGCCGGTGCCGCGCCTGTTGGGTGAGGGGAAGCTGTTCCCAGCCAGCGATGGCTGGCCGTGGCCGTTCCTCGTGCTGTCTCGGGTGCCAGGTCAGCCCTACGCCGCATGCCAGCAGCTGAACCAGCCGGCGCGGCAGCGTATCGCCGGCGCGATCGGCGGCGTCCTGCGCCAGCTGCATGCCGTGCCGCTCGATGGTGTCGGCCCGCTGGGCCCTGACTGGGCGCGCTTCACGGCTTTACTCGAACGCCGGCGGCGCGAGGCCGTCCAGGACCATCGGCGTTGGGCCAACCTGCCACCACATATTCTGGACCAGCTCGACGCGTGGCTCCCGGCGCCTGGCGCGCTGGTGGACAGGCGTACGCGACCTCGATTGGTGCACGGCGACCTCCACGCACAGCACCTGTTCGTCGACCCCGAGGCTGGCCGGCTCCTGGCGGTGATCGACTTCAATGACGCCCTGGCGGCTGATGCGCGCTATGACTTCGTAGCGCTGCACCTCGAGACGTTCTGCGGCGACAAGGCGCTGCTGCGCGCCTGCCTGGACGCGTATGGCTGGTCGCCGATTGGTCGAGCCTGGTCGCGTGGCATGCTCGCGCTGACGCTGCTCCACGATTTCAACATGTTCGACGACCTGGGACCGGACGCCCATCTCGAGCGTTTCGCGACGCTGGATGAGCTCGCCGCCGCGCTGTGGGATCTCGATGCGCCCGGGCTTCAGTCATCCCGGCACCCGGTCGCGTAGCGTCATGCGTCCGTTCCGCTTCGGCTTCCAGGTCCGCCAGCCCGAGGCCGACGAGCTGCGCTTCCTGGCGCAGGCCGCCGAGGCGGCTGGCTTCGACGTCTTCTCCTGCTGGGACCACGTCACCCCGGGCTGGGCGCCGCTGCCGCTCCTGCTGGCCATGGCCGAGCGCACCACACGCCTGCGCGTCTGCCCGCTGGTCCTCAACAACGACTTCCATCACCCCGTGCACCTGGCACGGGAGTTGGCCAGCATCGACCAGCTCAGCGGCGGGCGGCTCGAGGTCGGCCTGGGCGCTGGCCATGCCTTCACCGAGTACGCCGCCATCGGGCAGCCTTTTGCCCCGCCCGCCGTGCGCAAGGCCCGCCTGGCGGAGTCGGTGGAGATCCTGCGACGGCTGCTCGACGGGCAGGAGGTCACGTTCGCCGGGGAGCACTACCGCCTGGACCGCGTGCGCACCCTGCGCGCCCGCCAGGAGCACGTGCCCATCCTGGTCGCCGTCAACGGCCGACGCGCGCTGGCCCACGCGGCCCAGCACGCCGACATCATCGGGCTGGCCATGCTGGGCCGGACACTGGACGACGGCCAGCGCCACGAGGTGCGCTGGCAACCCGACCGCCTGGACCGGACCGTGGCCTTCATCCACGACCAGGCCGGTGAGCGGGCCGCCCATGTGGAGCTGAACGCGCTGGTCCAGGCCGTCGTCGTCACCGAGGATCGGCGGGCCGCTGCCCAGGAGCTGGCCAAAGAGGTCGCCGGACTGACCGTCGACGATGCGCTCGCGACGCCGTTCCTGGCCCTCGGCACCCACGACGAGATCGCCGCGCACCTGTTGGCGTGCCGACGCCGCTGGGGCATCTCGTACTTCACGGTGCGCGAGCTGGACGCGTTCGCCCCGGTCATCGCACGCCTGCAGCATGCCGATAGCATGGCGACATCGTGAGCACGCGGCAGGTACCCGCGTGTTGCCGTGGCGTTAGCTTCTGGTCCAATCGTCTCGGCGTAGTCCGTACTCGACCTCACCGCATTCGGAGCCCTCGAGCGGATCCGGCCATTCCAGAAAGAGGGTCCGCGTGTACCGCAGCCCGGCCTTCTCCATCACCCGTCGCGAGGCTTGATTGACCGTCATCGTCGTGGCGACGATCTCCTCGACGTCGAGATGCGTGAAGGCGTGCCGCACCAGGGCGCGGGTCACCTCGGTGGCGTACCCATACCCCCGGGCATCGCGGCGTAGTCGATAGCCGATCTCGACAATCGACGTCTGGTCGACAGACTCGGACCACTTGACGATGGGGCCTTCGGACGGTGTGACCGGAGTTAGGGCGAACCAGCCCACGAAGCGGGAATCTGCGCGCGTCTCGGCCGCCCAGACACCGAAATCGCGGTAGCGCTCGTAGTACGACAAGAATCTGGGCAGCACGGTGGCCTCGATCTCCGCGCGTGACCTCGTATTGCGGTCCAGAAAGAGCATGACGTGCGGGTCGCCATCCAGCGCCAACAGGTTGCCCACGTCGGCAGGAACGAAACGCCTGAGTGTCAACCGCTCAGTGGCGAGGACAGGCTTCACGCACGTATCTTGGGGCCGAAGCCAGCCGACGACAACGTGACGTCGCCCCATGCCCACCATCATGGTCAGCTTTCAAGGTCCTGGGCGGGGATGGTGCCGTCTTCGATCTCAACCACGGCCCCGTTCACCCACCCGGCGGGCCTCCTGACGTGCCAGTCGTCAAAGGAGCGTGACGTGTGAGAGGAGGGCGACGGTCGCGCTCATGGACGATGGCGTACGCAACAACGGGGCCTGCTCTTCGGGACGCGGGGAGCTGTGTCTCGGTGGCTCGTGTCCACGATCTATGCAACGAGAGCTGCGTTCTCGCTACTGGAGATAACTGCCTGCGGCCGGCCGCCCCACGAAGCGCACGTCTGGGACGAGGAGCCGTCTGACCTCTTGATGGGGTCGAGACCATCGTTCCAGTGGAAACGATCACTACTCTCGACGAGCTCGCCGCCTTGCTCTAGGCTTTGCCCTAACCGTCGATGCCCGCGAGATTGCCTTCAGGTTCCGGCGTTCCATCCCTGTCCAGCGAAGCCGCCGTGCGTGCGGTCGTCCGACAGGCGCTCGGCTCTCACGTCCGTGTGCAGCTCGCTACCTGGTACGTCCGGCGCGACACCTACGTCGTCGCGGCCGTCACCACGGAGCGGCCGACACTGCGGCTCGTCGTCAAGCTGGAACAGCCGGGGGAGCGCCCCAACCGCCACCTCGACGTGATGGCCACCATCGCGCAGCTGGTCCGACGCCGCACGTCGGTCCCCACGTTCGAGGTCGTCGCCGTGGACGTGTCCCGCCGCACCTGGCCCTGGGAGTATCTGATCGTGACGCAGCTTCCTGGGATGACCTGGGCAGAGCTGTACCCGCAGCTGGACGAGCCGGCACGGGCGGCGGCTCAGCGCCAGATCGGCCAGGCAGCGGCTGGGCTCCACACGCTGCGCTTCGACGCGTTCGGCCAGCTCGGTGCAGATGGCAGCGTGATCGACGGCGCCACGGCGGTGCCGGCTCTGGTGCGCAGAGCGCAACAGCGCCTCACGACGCCGCGCTACCGTGCCCTCATGCTGAACGTCCTGCACACGCGGGCATCCCTGTTCACCGACTCCGTCATGCCCACGCTTTGCCACGAGGACCTGAACCCGTACAACATGGTGTTCGAGATGCGCGACGGACAGCCACACCTGTCTGGCATCCTCGACTTCGAAAGCGCCTGGGCCAGCACCGGCGAGTCGGACCTGGCGCGGCTCGAGTTGTGGCGGGTCACGGCCGGGTCGGCGATCCGCCAGGGGTACACGCAGGTCGCTCCTCTAGCCGATGAATACCTGGCCCGGAAGCCCGTGCTCCAGCTGCTCTGGTGTCTGGAGTTTGCCGAGCATCACGCATCACCCCAGCATCAGGCTGACACTGATCAGCTCTGTGCTGAGCTCGCCATTGCACCGATCCCCTTGAGGTAAAGGCTGCGCGCCATCGTCCGTGGAAGGCTAGCGAAAGCCCACACCCACCGTTCGGCAGAGCACCCTCAATTCTGTCGAGGCGCCCATTCGGGATCGAGCACGGCATCGAAGCGGCCGACGAGCTCGCCGGGCGAGGCGGGGCGCCAGCCGAGGAAGAGATTCGGCCGGATCCGTGGGATACTTCAGGATGCTATACAGCGACTCATCGGCCAATGAGAAGAGTGAGTTGCTCGGTTCTCTGTGGGGAACTACCGTGTCAAAGTACAGCTTCTCCTTGGAGAACCAGTCCTTCACTATGCATGTGGCGTCAGAGAGACGCGACAGGACTGATAAGTACATCCTGACCATGGAAGGATTGTTCTCGCTTCACTTCGATTACGAGAGTTGGTCCACTTCATCGTTAAGGAGGCAGGACCCTTTCCGGGCATTGGTGAGACTGACGGTGAACGGGACGTACCTGGGCGTGATGCAGAGGTGCCGGGACGCCCTGCACCGCCGCTCGAGCCAAGCGCAGCGCGCGCGTCCTGGTGGCGTCGTCCCAGTGGTGGCGGTTGGGGCCGTGATCGAGCGCGACGGTCGCTACCTCCTGGCGCGCTACTCCCATGCGCAGCCCGAGAAAGCAGGACGGCCACCTGGTGGGAGTCGTGGCGGTTGGCGACACCCTGCCGCAGATCGTGGCCCAGGCTGGTGCCGAGGCGCAGGCGATGGTCACTGCCTACGGTGGGTCCGGCGCGCTGTGGGTGAGCTCGGTACCCGGCCTGGCCGAGGGGGTCGGGACGCAACTGGTCGTATCCGAGGGCGACGCGCAAGCTGCGCCGCACCAGGGGCGGACGGTCACGCGCACGCTGGCCCTCGGGCCATACTGGGCCGTTGAACGCCTGGAGCCCCTGTCGGTTCTCGGCAAGCCTGTCGCGCTGCTGGGCGTGAGTACGCCCCTGCAGCACAACGAGGGCGTCCCTGGCCTGCCGCGGGCCCTGGCGGCGATAGCGGGGAGCCGCCCGACCCAGGACTGTGCCGACGTGGCCATGGCGGCAACGGTGGAGAGCTCCCCGGAGATCGCGCGAGCCAGCTACCGGCGCTTCAGTCCATCGGTGCGCGACCATCTCGCCGCTGGCCGTTCGGAGGAGGAGTACGTCGCGGCTGTCGCGGCCGAGCTGCCTCCGTCGTCGGGAGACGACGTCGTGCACCGCCTCAAGAGCGGCGATCTGCTCGATGGCCACAAGCGGGTAGACTTCCTCGTTCAAGGCAGGATCGGACACCTTCGGCGTGCCGTCGCGGTGTTCCTCGATCGCGAGGGACGCCTGACAGGTCCAGCACAAACGACCTCGGGGTCCCCGCTCGCTCCTATGGGACGCATGGGGGCGCCGCGCTAGGCCGATGGACCGCCCTAAGCTTGCTGGACCCTGGACGGCCCCGCGCTGAACGCGCGTCCGCGTCATTGGACGCCGGCAGGCGGACCACGCGAACGATTCCACAGCCCAGTTGTATACCCATGCGAGGAAGGAGAGTGCCCGAGCGGAACGCCTCTACCAACGGCTTGGATGGGTGACGATCGCGCAGGATCGCGACCAGAGCCAGGACGTGTGCGTCATGGTCAAGGACCTGGCGGTAGACCATTGACCCGTTGGACGGTCGCTGCCGTCGTCGCTAGGGATCGCGCTTGGCGGTGGCGTCTGCATGCGAGGATGGACTGCACCCACTTCTGGCACGGGTCGACTCGGCGATGCGCGCGTCAGGCTAGCCAGCGCTGGATGCCGGCAAACGCGGCAGCCTTCGTCGACTCGGGTGCGCCGCTGGCGCGAATCGAGCAGGCCGCGATCCCGGCCAGAGCCGCGTCGTCCAGCCCCAGCGCCCCGCGGGCAAGCTCGTACTCCTCCAGCAGGCCCGCGCCGAAGACCAGGGGATCGTCGGCGTTCAGGCTGACGGGCACCCCGGCCTCCAGCAGGGCAGGCAGCGGGTGCTCCTCGAGGCGCGGGACCACGCCGAGCTGCACGTTCGAGGTGGGGCACACGTCCAGACAGATGTGCTCATTCGCCAACCGCCGCAACAGGGATGCGTCCTCCGTTGCGCGCACGCCGTGCTGGATGCGGTGGGCACCCAGGGCGTCCACCGCTCCGCGCACACTGTCTGGCCCGGCCAGCTCGCCCGCGTGCGGCGCCGCGATCAGCCCAGCCGCCCGCGCGCTAGCGAAGGCGTCGGCAAACGGCTCGGGTCGACCGCGCACCTCATCCCCCGCCAGGCCGAACGACACGACCCCCTGACCGGCATGGCGGGCCGCCAGATGGGCCAGCGCGACCGCTTCTTCAGGGGACCGCTCCCTGTTGGCCGCGACCATCAAGCCCACACCTACACCGGTGTCGCGCTCGGCGCGGTGCGCAGCGTCCAGTAGTACCTCGACAACCGCTTCTTCGCCTGACAACCCGGCTCGCTCAGCCATCCCAGCTGTCGGCCACTCTGATGGCTCGACCCACACGGCGCCGGCCGCCGCGGCGTCCTCGGCGACCTCTCGGATGAGTCGGGCGAGATCGTCGGCGGACCGCAGAACCTGGCACGCGGCAGTGTAGATGCGGAGGAAGGTTTCGAAGCTGCCATCACCCGCGAGCGACGGCGCCGCAACCTCGTGGTCGGCCGCGAGGTCCAACAGCGTCGCCGGCCGCATGGCACCTTCGAGGTGGAGGTGGAGATGCGCCTTCGGGAGGGCGCGCAGGTCACGCGGGCCGGCGAATGTCAAGCTCCGAGTGTACGCGAACACGGGGGCTAGCCCTATGGCGGGCGCCATGGCAACTACCACACGGGTACCGCGTAGATGGTGGGCCACCCGCTCGCAGACGAACGACGCGAGCCAACATGGACGGGCCTGGCCCCGGGCTGGCTACGTACAGGCCGAGGACGAGCCAGCCAGACGCTCTTCGATCAGGGCGCGCTCCGCCCAATTCGTCGTCAGCTCGAGCGCCTGCTTGTCGGCCGAGGTCGCCTCCGGCTTCCGGTCCAGCTCGCGCAGCAGCACGGCGCGGGTGGCGTGGAAGAGGTGGTACCGGTCCAGCAAGTCCCGCAGCTTGTCGACCTCGACCAGCGCCGTCGCCGCGCCCGCGACGTGGCGCAGCGCTATCGCTCGGTTGAGCCGCACGACGGGCGAGGGATCCAGCGCCGCCAGCAGCGTGTACAGGCCGAGCACCTGCGGCCAATCGGTGTCTTCCCAGGCCCGCGCCTCGCAGTGGACAGCGGCGATGGCGGCGTGCAGCTGGTACGGGCCCGGACGGCCCAGCCCGGCGGCGCGCTGGATCAGTCGGGCGGCGTCCGCGATCGCGCGCCGGTCCCAGAGCGAGCGGTCCTGGTGTTCCAGTAACACCAGCCGGCCCTGGGCATCGAGCCGCGCCGGCCAGCGGGCGAGGTGCAGGCGGATCAGCGCGAGCAGGCCGAGCGGTTCCGGCTCGTCGGGCAGGAGGCGCACCAGCAGGCCGGCCAGCCAGTCGGCGTCACGGGCGAGGTCGTGGCGCACGGCGGCGTCGCCCCCGGTGGCGAGGTGGCCCTCGTTGAACACCAGGTACAGGACCGTGAGTACCTCGTCCAGACGCTCGCGGAAGTCGTCCGGGCCGGGTACGCGGTAGGGGATGCCCGCGGCCACGATCTTGCTCTTGGCGCGGACGATGCGTTTGGCGAGCGTGGCCTCGGGGACCATGAAGGCGCGGGCAATCTCGGGCGTGGTGAGCCCGACGACGGCGCGCAGAGTCAGCGCGACCCGAGCGTCGCGCGCGAGCGCGGGATGGCAGCAGGTGAAGATAAGCCGCAGACGGTCGTCGGGCTCGCGCCGCGGAGGCTCGCCGAGAGCGGCGACGAGCGCCAGCTTCTCGCGGTGCTTCGCCTCACGGCGCAGGCGATCCAGCCCTTTGCGGCGCGCCGTCGTCAGCAGCCAGGCACCGGGTCGGTCCGGCACGCCCTCCCGGGGCCAGTGCTCGAGGGCTTCGACCAGCGCCTCCGAGACGAGCTCCTCGGCGAGGTCGAAGTCGCCGAGGAGGCGGACCAGGCTCGCGGTGAGCCGGCCCGCCTCCTCCCGGAAGACGCGCTCGAGCGCGGCGTGCGGCTCGGGCGCGCGGCTAGCGCTGGAGGACAGGACGGATCTCCGCTTTACTCTCTGGTGAGGGGAACGTGCGGACCAGGGCGATCGCCTCGTCGAGGTCGGCGACCTCGAAGATACCGTAGCCCCCGATTGCCTCCTTGGCCTCCATAAACGGCCCGTCCATGATCTGCGATTGACCGCGGTTCAGGACCACGGTGGTGGCCGTATGCGGTGGCTGGAGCTGGTGCCCCTCGCCGATCTTTCCCTGCGCGGCGAGTTTGCCCCACCACTCGCCAATCTGGGCATACCTCTTGTGCTGCTCGTCGGCGGGCGCGGTGTCTTCCCATGCGGCGCGCGTGAACATGACCATGTACTTCATCGCGAATCCTCCTATTCCCTACGGGGGATGATGCGCCTGTACGACGAACGGAGACGGCCCAAATGGACAGGCGTGCCGAGCATCCTGGCTCATGCCGACTGGTACGCCGCCCGCAGGCGTGTGAGGTACTCCAAACCAGCGTAGGCTGCGGACTTCGCCTCGGCGGGCGCAGCCGTCCGCTCGGTCGGGTGTGGGATGAGGTCATTCAGGAGCGTGGCGATAGCGGGGTAGCGGCGCATGATGCCCCCACCCAGCACCAATGGCAGGTTCTCGTCGAGGGCCATGTCCCGCAACGCTCCACCGAGCGTGTGCGCCACGAAGACCTGGTCGTCTGTGCTCAGCGCGGCTGCTCACCTTCGCGGTTCGCCCGCGGTTGCCAACACCGCGAACACCCTGCAATGTATGCGGCACGCCTACGTGTAACAACAGGCCTCATCCAGTGCGCGACGGAGCTGGCTCGCGTAGTGCGGGATGGATTCGGGAGCACGGTCGATCGCCCAGCGCAGCAGGTCAGCACGGCAGAGGGCCATCACCGCCGTGCGGTCCGGCGTTTGGTCATCGAACGCAGCTCGCGTCATGCCGTAGCCGTCGAGGAAGGCGGCGAACTCATCGCTGGCGGCGCTCAGCTCGCTGCGCAGGACCTCGCCGATGTCGAGGTCCGGCACCACGTTGGCTTCGGCGCAGCCCCAGTCCAGGAGGAAGACCCTGCCATCGTCGGCGACGACGGTGTTCCGCGGGGCCAGATCGCCGTGGCACAGGGCCAGCGGCACGTCCGTACCCGCCAGCCGCTCAAAGAGCGCGGCAAGGCGGCGGGAGTCTTGCCCGCTGAAGCCCAGGCCGAGGATGGGATCGGTCCTGGTCAGGCTGGTGCGGTTGTACGCCAGGAAGCGCTCCCAGGTATCGGCGAACGCTAGCTGCGCGGTACCGGCGCAGTCGCGGCCGAAGCCGCTGACCGGAATGCCGTGGACGATGCGCGCATAGCGGCCCAGCGTCCGCCACAGATCGACCGGGCACGGAGCTGCCTGGCCGGCGGCGGTCGGGATGAACTCCTCGATCATGTAGGCGCATGCACCCAGCTGCCCGACCGCCAGAACCCGCGGGCTGGGAATGCCCCGCGCGTGTGCCTCGGCCAGGCACAGCGCCTCCTTCTCGAACTCGTAGCGGTTCGAGCTGTCGTTGGCCCGCAGTACCACGGTGCTCGCCGCGAGCCGAACGATCACCACCTGATTGACCGTCCCGCGGTCGGCAACGACCGCGAGGGACAGAACCGCCTGTGCGAAGCGCTCCTGGACGATCCGCGCGATGGCGTCCGCGGACAGGCACGCCCTGCGTTGGCTCATCGAGTCAGTCTCGCACGTCTGGCAGCGATCTCCACCTTGTCGCGATACGCTGCGCAGAATGCACGAATCCTTTGTCCAGGTGCGGACTGCCGCTGAGCGCCCCATCCCGGCCAGACTTGTGCGTGACCTGTACGCCCGGGTGGGCTGGTGGCCCGAGCGCAGCGAGCAAGACATCGCCGGAGTGCTGGTCCGCGGCGTCGCCGTCGCAGCCTGGGATGACGAGCGCCTCGTCGGGTTCGCGCGGGCGGTCTCGGATGGACGCTTCCGGGCCTACATCGAGGACGTCGTCGTCCATGAGCACTACCGCCGCCAGGGCGTGGCGATGGACCTCCTTGAGCGGCTACTCGATGAGCTAGGCACCATCGACGTGGTGAGTCTGTTCTGCAATCCCCGGCTGGGGCCGCTCTACGAGCGCGCTGGCTTTGAGCCGACCCGACAGCTGGTCCTGCACTGGGAACGGCCGTCTCCCGAGACTGTGTGACCCATGGACTCCTTCGATGCGCTGCTTGCCGAGGCGGCTGCTGCGCCGACGTCAGGCTGGGACTTCTCCTGGCTGGGCGCACGCTTGCGCACCCGGCCGCTGCCCTGGGACTACGACGCCGTGGTTCGCGAGCGTGCACGCTCCTCCCCAGACCTGCTCGATCTCGGCACTGGCGGGGGCGAGCGCCTGGCCCGCCTGACGGACCGGTCAGCCCGCACGGTGGCAACCGAAGCCTGGGCACCCAATGTGCCGATCGCGAGTGCGCGGCTACGGCCGCTGGGGGTCGCCGTAGTGCAGGTCGCCGGCGCACCAGACAACGTCGACCAGGTGCCGAACGAGCGCCGCGGGCCCTTGCCTTTCCGCGACGGCACATTTCATCTCGTGGCCGCTCGGCACGAGGCGTTCGTGGCGGGCGAGGTGGCGCGGATCCTGGCGCCGGGTGGCGCGTTCGTCACCCAGCAGGTGGGTACCGGTAGCTACGACGATCTGCACCGCGCACTGGGGCTGACTCTCCCAGTACAGCATGGCCGCGCATGGGAGTTGCCGCTGGCCGAGGCCCAGGTGCGCGGAGCTGGCCTGGAGCTTGTCCGGTCTGATGCGGCCGCCGACGTGATGGCGTTCGCCGATATCGGGGCGCTGGCCTGGTACCTCCGCATGGTGTCGTGGGCGATCCCAGGCTTTTCGCCAGCCAGGCATCGCCGCCAACTCCGCGCCCTGCACACACGGATGCAGACGAAGGGCCCTCTCTTGGTGCGCCAGCCCCGCTTCTGGCTCGAGGCACGGAAGTCGCCATCCGCCGGCTGATCGCGGGGTCGACGTCGGAGGTCCGCACGCACAGATGGACGCAGCGGCCGGGGCAAAGCGCAGGATCAGGCACTATGGGCTAACGGCAGCCAGCACCTTCGTCATGCGTCGGCAGGGGATCTCGACACTGTTCCACAAGCAGTGGAGCGCGTCACTCTCGGATTCCGATGACAGTCCCTTCTCCAGTCAGGGCCACGTAGGAGTCGTTTCGGGCGGTGCTTGCGCGGTGGCGGTCCGGCGTCGGGCCACTGGCCCACGCGTTGATCTGCTCGGCCGTGTCGAGCATGCCGTGCTGCTTGCTGAGGCGCCGCATCTGATCTGCGTTGGCGTTCTGCGCCCGCAGCTGCTCGCGCCTTTACAAAGAGCTGCTCAAGACCAGCGGGGGAGAAGACATGCAGCCACCTCGACGAGGCTGTGTCGACGGTACGCATCGTATGCAGTGTGCGACGTGGGACCAGGACGAATAGACCGGAGCCACGCTGCCAGCGTTGGCCATCTGCGAGAATCTCACGCGTGCCGTTTACGATGTACTCGCCTTCGTCATGATCCTCGTGAGAGTGCATGGCGGCGCGAAGGTTTGCGCGTGCTCGTGGGGCGCCTGGCGCCGCCTGGCAATGCAGCCGAGTGGGTGGACGTGCTGCACGCACTAACGAGCTTCGAGACCTTTGACGAGCTCAGCCACGACGGCCGTACCCCCGACGAAGTCGCTGTGCTCATTCAGCGCCTCGTCGACGGAATTCTTCCTTAGCGAGAGCGCTATTTCCTGCTCGCAGCCGACGCAATAGAGCCCGCGGTAGGTACGGCGATAGATGTCGCCAGCGCGGACACAGGCCTGCCAGAACTTCTGCGCCCCCTCGATGTGGCGTCGTTCGATCGACGTGCGGATGAAGTCGTCGTTGGAGATGGCGAGCACACAGGCGAGATCGATGAAGCTGCGGGCATTGCGATCGACAAGCGCGCGGACACCGATGCCTTCCCGCTCGGCGGCCAGGACGTTGTTCAGGCTGTTGTCGTCGGTGCCGGTCAGGAACCACGTGTCATCCCCGCGTAGGCGGTGGTAGCGGGCAAAGGCGTCGGCCTGCACGAACTCGAGAGCATGGCCGATGTGCGGAGCAGCGTTGACGTAGGGGATCGATGTCGTGATGAAGAAGCGATCTGGCTGCATGACGTCTCCTTCCTGGGCTGCCCATGCCGACCGACGGACGGACAAAGAAAAACGCCCCGATGGACTCGGGGCGTCTCGTCTGCCGACTGGTGGTGGGCGCGGCGGGCTTACCCGCCGGCCACGTGGACCGGCAGACGAGGCGGGCGCATCATCCTGCGAGTGAGCGGCGCCGCTGGGCCTGCCATGAGGCCACCATCATACCAGCGTAGGACTACGTCGATCACGGGATAGTCGCCTGGTGGAGGGTCGCGCCCAATGGCGAGCGTGGCGGCCTACGGCCATCCTCGGTTCGCGTGTCTGTTGGCTCTGATAGATCCAGTTCGCCCCAATCGGCACTCTGTGAGACGTCGCGCAGCGCTGGAATGGGCGACATGACCAGGCTTAGCATGCTGCCCAGCGTGCCGACGGCAGCCAGGCCGACCACCAGGCGCGGTCCGGCCGCCTCGGCGATCAGGCCGCCGATCAACGCGCCAAGGGGCACGGTCGCCAGCGCCAGCGTCTGTTGCGTCGCCGACACCCGTCCCAGCGTGTGCGGCGAGACGATCTGCTGCGTCAAACTGGTCGAGTTGACCAGCCACAGCACCAGACCGAAGTTGGCGACCGCGCTCGCCACAGCCAGGAGCGGAACCACGACAAGCGGCGGCCCAAAGGCGACCGGAGCAGCCACATGACCAGCCGCGAGCAGAACGCCGCCACTCATGATCGCTGGACCTAGACCGACGCGGCGCGCAGCAGCACCGGCCAGGACCCCACCGATGACACCGCCGACACCGCCGACAGCCCAGATCACGTCAATCATTGCTGCTTCGAGGTGCAGGTCGCGCACTATGAACAGCGCGTAGACCGCCACGAACATGCCCGCGAACAGGTTGTAGGCCGCAGACGCCCTGGCCAGGGCGAGGAGGAGACGATTGCGGATGACCAGGTACAGACCCTCCCGCATCTCGCCCCACAGGTCCGGCTGCTTGTTGGGCCGCGGCGTCGGCTCTGGCTGGCGAATCAGCAGGAGGCAGACGGCCGAGACGACGAAGGAGGCGGCATCCAGCAGAGCAAGCCCATCACGGCCGGCGCGATGGATCCCACAGCGGTCAGCGCCGCCACCTGTAGGGGTGTGGCGCTCAGGAAGACGATCGCCGTCAGCGGCAGTGCCAGCCGCGTCACCTGTGAGCCGAGCTGCGAGACGGTGTCGCCCAGCCACAGCTTGCGGAACTCGGACGCCTGCCAGCGACCACTCAACGTCACCAGCCGATATTTCACGCCGACCATTATTGCCCGAATTGGTGAACGTCGCCTGGCAGGGCCACGGAGCGGTCCCCAAGCTCCGCCAACCACACCCCACAAATGTCACCGGCTGGCAGCCAAACAGCTTTCTATCATGCTCGTTCGCGGTCGTTCGGGATGGTGATCCCGCACGTCCAACCTGGGGTTCCAGCTTTTCCAGACACGTTCCCAGATGGACCCCGGACACGACCCATGGGGTTCGAATCTACGACCCGCGGCGCTGACCCACCTTCGAGGAGCCAGTCCGAGGACGAGCGTTGCTGACCGCCACTTTGACGAGTCCTTGGTAGACGTATATTGGACTGCGGCGGGCCGTACGCGGCCATCGACTCGGCGCCGCGCCGGTCCAGCGGGCGGAGGAAAGGCAGGCCTCTAGTGGACAGCCTGCCTACGCAGGAGACGGGGCTCTTCGGGCACTACACCGTGCATGCGGACGGCTCAAGAGTGGCGCAGAGCTCGGCGCCCGCCGCGATCAACATGAGCGTCACCCTGGCTGATCTGCGTGCGGGCCAGCGCGTGCTCGAAATTGGCACCGGATCCGGCTACAGCACCGCGCGCTTAGCCCGAGCCGTCGGCGCCACGGGCCAGGTGGTCTCGGTCGACGTCAACGAAAGTCTCGTCGAACGTGCCCGCGGGCTGCTGCGCGCCGACGGCCTCGACAATGTGGAGCTAGTCTGCCAGGATGCGCGCGCTGGGCTGCCAGCTGGGCGGCCTTTCGACCGCGTCCTGGCCTGGGCGACCGCACCCGGTGTCCCGGAAGCTTGGCTCACCCGAACGCGCCTCGGCGGATTGCTGGTGCTGCCGGTGGCCATCGCTCCTCTAGCAGGCGCCACGGCCGTGGTCCGCGTCCGTTGGACGGGTACCGCTCCGCTCGTCGAGCAGCTGGTAGCAGGTGGGTACGTGCCGCTCCATAGCGCGACATCGACGGGGGTCGTCGAGCCAGACAAGCACGCCGAGGTGACCTGGCGGACGAAGCCGCACGGTGACTGGACCACAATCGGTTGGATCAGCGCCGCCTGGCTGCGGGACGCGCCGTCGGTCGTGGTGGATCGGGTGCGTCGCCTTGGCCGACGGCTGGCCCCACGATCGCCCATGCTGACGCGCGATGAGGTGGAAGCGTTCGCCGTCTTCGCGTACACGCAGCGGCGCGATGCAGTCGGCGTGTACATCCCTGACACGGGTCACGCGGTAGGTGTCGGCTCGGACAGAGGGCTGGCCGTGGTCGCCCTGGCCAGTGGTGCCTTGTGGACCGCGGGCCAGGAGGATGGCGCGCTTCTGGGCGCTGTCCAGGAGTGGCGCGCCGCGGGCCATCCCCGTCTGTCCGACTACGGCGTCCGCGTCGAACCGGTGGTCGGCCTGTGGCACATCCGGCTGTCGTTGCGATGACGGCTCCCGCGCGTCAGGGTGCCCTGGTCCGTCGACGAGGGCGACCTCGCCTGGCTGCTCAGTATTAGCACGCAGCAGGAGTCGGGCGTGCAGTCGTGCACTGCGCCACCCCAGAACACCATGGCCCCCGGGCATGCTTCTGGCGGTCTGACATGGATCTGACTCGATCGAGCGCCCACGAGCATATGGAGCATGTGGTCGAGGCTATCAACCGGACGCATGCACGCTCCTTTCAATTGCTGCACCGCTTTGGAGCCGGCTCGTTCGGCGCCTGGGTGGTGACCGATGCCGTCGGCGAGCGCCGCGTGCTCAAATGGTTCGATGGTGAGTTCCGGCTGGCTGCCGTGCAGGCGGCCGCACACACCACGGCTCGACTTCGCGTCCTCGGCTACCCGGCGCCTACCTACGAGCTGGCGGGCGTAGCCCTGGGCGGCAGCTACGGCCTCCAATCGCTGCTGCCGGGTCGGCCCGCCGACGTGGTCACGCCGTCTCTCGCCGCGCAGGCTGTGGCCCTGACGGAGCTTCAGCGTGGCCAGGGAGTGGACCTGGGGCGCGCGTATCCAGATCAGCCGACCTGGCCAGGCGAGCTGGCCGAGGATGTCCTGCACGGCGGCCGGGACGGCTGGTTCAACCTGGACCGCATCTCCCACCACTCGGCACGCGCCCGTCGGGTGCTCACTCTGGCTCAGGAGCTCGTCCGGGCTGCCCAGGACACTCCCTGTCCTCAGGACGACGTGGTGCACTTCGACTTCTCGCCTCTGAACCTCCTGGCCGAGCGCGACCGGCTGGTCGGTGTTGTCGACTGGGAGGGTGTTCGGCGGGGAGACGCGACGTTCGATCTGGCGGCGCTGCTGTTCTACAGCTGGGCTCAACGGCCCGTGCGCGACCAGCTCTGGTCTGCCGGGCGTGCGTGCGGGCCGGCTAGCCTAATCGGCCTGTACCTCACCTATCTGTGCGTGCGGAACCTCGACTTCTCCCTGGCGTACCCCTTGATGCCGCCGGAAAGTGTCGCGCTGCGCGCGGAGTGGATCCTGGCCGACCTCGCCCGCGAGGTGTAGGGCAGTCCGGGAGGTGCACTCGGGATAGCAGAGTCGCTAGCCGTCCGGCTCCAGGCTCGACGCTGGCCAAGACGCGCGGATGGAGGCGCGTTGCCCCGGTTCCTCTTGCACCGCACGCCCGGCGCGCGTGGATAGTGCAGGATGGTATTGGTGGGTGCCTCCTGCTCGTTCATAGCAGCATGAGCCAGCGGCAGCCCTTCGACGTGACCGCCTACGAGCGCCGCTCACGTGAGGGCCCCTGCTTCATCTGTGCCATCGCCGACGGGCAGCCGGAGTATCGTGGCCCGACCACGATGATCCACGAGGATGCGGACGTCCTCGTCTTCCTGAATCGGTACCCGACGTTGCTGGGGTACACGTTGGTCTGCCCGCGTCACCATATCGAGCGAGTCATCAGCGACGTCACCGAAGAGGAGTACATGCGGCTCCAGCGCTGGGTGTACCGGGTCGGTCAGGCAGTGCAGCAGGTCGTCCCGACCGAACGCCTCTACGTCCTGAGCCTCGGCAGCCAGCAAGGCAACCGCCATGTGCACTGGCACGTAGCCCCGCTCCCGCCAGGCGTAGCGTACGAGGACCAGCAGCTGGCGGCGCTCAGTATGAGCCGCGGCCTACTGCCGATCACAGCTGGAGGTATGGCGGATCTGGCCGGACAGATCCGCGCCCATCTCCTCGGGCCACTGACGGGATAAGCACGCGGCCAGGCGTTGCCGCCGTCTATCTGGCCAGACCCGGGATAGGATCTCCGCTGCGCCATGCGCACCCTCGAGATACGACGCCACACCTACACAAAGCAGAGCCCTGCCCGCGGGCGGGGATCGCACCTATCCCAGAAGGGCGTCGAGCTAGCTCGATTCATCGGCTCGGCGATCGGCCCGTTCGAGTACGTCGCCGCGAGTCAGGTCCCGCGCACGCTGGAAACGGCGATTGCCATGGGGTTCGCCGTCGACGACCTCCTCAATCTCGGAGGGGAGCTCTGGGAGGCCGCGCAGGCGGAATTCGCACACCGGCAGTGGCGGGACGATCCGCAGCTCTACGCCGGTTATCACGCGGTGATGCGCACGAATGGAGCGGTCGCGGCTCTCGGGCGCAGGCAAGTCCAGTTGTGGGAGTCGTTGTTGACGCATGTGCAAGACGGCGGTCAGGGCCTGCTCATCTCCCATGGCGGCTTGATCGAGCCAGGCCTAGTGGCCGCTTTGCCTGACTGCCAGCACGAGCGCTGGGGTCGCGGCTTCAGGCACGGCGAGGGTGTCAGGCTTCGTCACGATGGCACGCGTTTCTTTGACGCCGACATCCTCTTCCTGGACGAAGATCGGGTGTCGCACCCTGAAACGACTGACCGCTCTCATGCAGGCTGATCTGTATCCACCCGTCGAGCCGTACGACCGCGGAATGCTGGCGGTCGGTGATGGCCATCACGTGTACTGGGAGACGTGCGGCCATCAGCAGGGCAAGCCAGCCGTCGTCCTGCACGGCGGGCCCGGTTCGGGCTGCGTGGACTGGCACCGGAGAGTGTTCGACCCCAGCGTCTACAACGTCGTGTTGTTCGACCAGCGGAACTGTGGGCGGAGCACGCCTCACGCGAGCGCTCCCGAGACCGATCTTCGGACCAACACCACGGCACACCTGCTGGCGGATATAGAACGCCTGCGCCAGCACCTCATGATCGAGCGTTGGCTGGTGCTCGGCGGATCGTGGGGGTGCACGCTTGCGCTCGCCTACGCCGAACAGCACCCCGATCGGGTCACGGAGCTGGTGTTGTTCGGTGTCACAACCGGGCGGCGCCAGGAGTTCGACTGGACCTTCCGTGGCGGTCTCTCGCTGCTGTTCCCGGGACAGTGGGACCAATTGCGCAGCGCCCTGCCGGTCGGCGAACGAGACGGCGATCTGGTCGAGGCCTACGACCGCCAGCTGCACGATCCTGAACCGGCGGTTCGCCAACGAGCTGCCGCCGCCTGGTGCCTGTGGGAGTCCGCGACACCCGCGTGGCCGCCGACGGACGGACTGGCCCCCCGGTTCGTCGACGCCGCGTACCGACTGGCGTTCGCGCGCATCGTCACCCACTACGTGCGGCACAACGCCTGGATCGAGGACGGCAGCCTGCTGCGCGCTGCTGCCGTGCTGGCCGAGATCCCGGGGGTGCTGGTGCAGGGACGCTTCGACTTGCAGGCGCCCCTTGCCAACGCCTGGGAGCTCCGCCGAGCGTGGCCGGGCGCTGAGCTCGTGGTCGTCGACGACAGTGGCCACGCCGCTACCGCGGGCATCACCCGGGAGCTGGTCCGGGCCACCGACCGGTTCGCCGGCCGGCCGTCGTGATGCGCCAGCGTCGACACACGCAGCGGCAGAATACACAAAGGCGCAGCCAGGTGCCTCCCTGTCGATGAGCTCCTCGTCGGCGTCCGACGTCCGCGTCCGCGAGGCGACGTTGGCGGATAGTGACGTTCTGGCCGAGTTGATCGCCCTGTTCAACGGACCGAGCGTGCGTCCAGAGCGCACGCTCGAGCGGATGACCGCCTGCGCTGGGCTGGAGCGAGCCCTCCTGGCTGAAGTGGATGGGCTGGTGGTCGGGTTCGCCTGCGTCGGCGTGGTGCCCGCGCTGGCCGACGACCACCCGCACGCCAGTCTCACCGAGCTGTATGTCCGACCTGATTGGCGGCGACGCGGTGTTGGCCGGCAGCTCGTCAAGTCTGCGGAGGCGTACGCGGAGACGGCAGCCGCCGAGCACCTGGTGCTGCTGACCGGCCTCGGCAACGACGAGGCTCAGGCGTTCTATCGTGCGCTTGGCTATGACGGCTGGGCGGTGGCCATGCGGAAGAGGGTGAGCCCATGACCAGGAATGGTCGGTCGCTCGATTCCACCCGGCGCACGTGCACAGGCCACGCCGACATCGCCGACAATGGCGGTTCGTCCCACTGCGGCTTGTCGCCCTAGGTGTCCTCACGCGGCTGGTTGCGCAGAGCGGCGCGCAGGAGCTCGGCACGCTCTCGCGCGTGGTCGGCTCCCAGTAAATGCACCTGGTGCGACGGATCGAGCGGACGGCCTGGCGCCGGATCGCCGTAGTAGCGCGGGGTGATGTGCGTGTGCAGGTGGGGGACCAGATTGCCCAGCATCTGGAAGTTCAGCTTGATCGAGCCAAAGACCGTTTCGATGGCTCGGCCGGCACGCATCAGATCCTCGAAGTACAGGGTGCGCTCCTGCCGCCCGAGCTCGAATGGCTCCCGGACGTGCTGCTTGCAGATCAGGACGCAGTAGCCGGCGACCGCCTGGTTGGCCGCGAGTCGCAAGCGGCTCAGGTCGAGCTCTGCCACAGGATAGCCATGCTCATTGGCGTCGTCGGGCGCCCGCAGCTCGGCACAGAGCGGACAGCTTTGGCCGCGGACCAGGGCGTCCCAACGCGGGCGCGGCATCCACACCGATGGAGCCGAGGGTGGCACGGCGCCAGTGTACCAGGGGCGGGACTGGGCCGAGTCCCGAGCTACTTTCGCGACTCTGGGGACACGGCGCGCGAGTCACCGGGGGCGTCGCTGCTCGTTCGCTTCGTGTGCCATGGTGCCTGACACGCCCGCCCGACGGTCCTCCTTACCGGATCAAAGGCGAGATAGTCGCCGCGCTGTCCCAGCTCACCTGCGTGCGCCAGGTCGCGTCGTTCGGGTCGCTCGCCGAAGGCCGCGCGGATGCCTGGTCCGACGTGGACCTGCTGGTCGCGTGCGAGCAGGTGGAGCGCGCGGCGTGGATCGCAGCAGGCGCCATCCGCGCCGCCAAGCCCGTCATCTTTTGCCGGACGTTCACGGGCGTCTCCCAGCCGTCCGGCCGGTACTGGTTTGCGGGCGAGCTCGCCTTCAATCGGGTCGACATCAGCTTCTCCTCGGTGCCCGACTTCGTGGCCACGAGCCAGGCGGGACACATACAAAGCCATCCCATCACGCTCTGTGCCGAGTACGTGAGCGAGGCGGTCGCTAACGTCTCGGTGGACGCACGTCGGCTGCCGGCGTTTCCGCCCCTGGCAATCGGCCAAGCCGAGGTGGAAGCCGGCAGACAGCTGTACCTCCATCTCGAAGCAGTCAAGGACAGGCTCCGCGGGCGTAAGGGAAAGCGTGACAGTCGCGACACGCGGGAAGCGTTGCGACGGGTTCTCGACCACCCGGTCGACGCGGCTGGGGGCGACTTTGCGCGCTTGGCCTGGGAGTGCCTTAACCTGTGAAGAAGCCTGGCCCCGTGCGCCCCGTCGCGATTCCGCTGCGCCAGTGGTTGCCATGACCGGTGCCAGCCAGCATCCGGCCGCGCTGGGCCGCGCTCAGGCGCTCGCGCTGCTCGAGCCGGCGGCACACATGGTCGATAGCCACATGCACCCGGATGGCACCTATGCGGGCTGGTCGGGTCGGGAGGTGCTCATCCACCTGGCGGTGTACGCACGGCTCGTCGGGGCAGTCCTCAGGGCCGAGGCCGAACGACAGGCAACACCGGTGGAACTGTTCGGGCGCGAGCTGAGCGACGACGAGCTGCAGCTGGACCTCGATGATCAGAATGCCGCCGCCCAGCGCGAGTACGCCGCCCTCGACTGGCAGCAAGCGCTGGCCTTCTGGCGCGGGATGCACGCCCACGTCGAGACGCAGCTCGCGCGGCTGACGGACGCCCAGCTGGCCGCGCCCGGTCCCGCCTACCCGCCGACCTGGGCGCGGGCGCACCTGTCCGACAGCGTGGTGGCGCTCTGCCACCATTACCGGGCGCATCTGGCACCCGAGCCGTGACGGGACGCAGATGCTGGTTCATGGCGAGGCCCGCGATGCGATGGGCAAGAGCGCGACGGTGCCTGACGTCGTGCAGGCGCTGACTGACGACTTCCTGACTGCCGTCGATAGCGAAGCCCCAGGATTGGTGGAAGGGCTGTACCTGATCGGGTCGGTGGCCCTAGCGGACTTCCAGCCGCGTACCAGCGACGTCGACTTCGTGGCAGTCACGGCGGAGCGACCCGACGCTGGTGGGATCGCGGCGCTGGAACGCGCGCATCGTCGGCTTCGGGCGCATTGGCCCCGTCCCTTTTTCGACGGCATCCACGTCAGCTGGGACGACCTCGGACGTGCCCCGGCCGTTTGCCAGGCCGGGCCTTTTGCTCACGCGGGTCGGTTCGGTGCGGCCGACCGCTTCGAGCTCAACCCGGTGACCTGGCACGTCCTGGCTCACCACGGCGTGGCATTTCGCGGCCCGCCCGCCAGCACCATCGGCGTATGGACCGATCGCGACATGCTTGCCGGCTGGACGCTCGACAACCTCGAAAGCTACTGGCGCCGCTGGGGACAGGCGCGGAGCCGACTCCTGTCGCCGGCAGGCATCAGCAGCTTAGCCGCTGGGGCGGCGACCTGGGCCGTCCTCGGCGTGAGCCGGCTCCACTACACGCTGGCCACGGGCGACATCACGTCCAAGTATGGCGCCGGCCAGTATGCCCTCGGGCGGTTTGACGCCCGCTGGCAGCGGATTATCCGCGAGAGCCTGCGGCTGCGCCGCGGTGAGGTCAGCGCCTCGCTCTACCAAACCGCCTTCGGCCGCCGGCGCGATGCGCTGGCCTTCTTGTCTATGGTCATCGACGACGCACGACACGACGGGGCCACCGGGGTCAACCATGGCTGACCGGATGGAGGCTCAACGCCCACGTAGACCGCAGCTCATGTCCTGCGCGATGCGTGCGGTAGCACCCAGGATCACTGTGTACCGCGGGTTGGAGGGGAAGGACTCAGAGGCTCAGCGATAGGCGCTGGCTTGCAGGCCATACAGCTCGGCGTAGAGGCCGCCCTGGCGGACCAGCTCGGTGTGCGTGCCCCGCTCCACGATCCGGCCGGCCGACGCCACCAGGATCAGATCGGCCATGCGGACCGTGGAGAAGCGATGACTGATCAGAACCGTGATCGCGCCGGCGGCGGCCGCATAGTCACGCGCCGCGGTCGCGAAGTGCTCGAAGAGCGCGTGCTCCGTGGGCGCGTCCAGGCTCGCCGTCGGCTCGTCGAGGATCAGCAGCAGGATGTCCTGCCGCATCATCGCGCGCCCGAGCGCCACCTTCTGCCACTGCCCGAGGGACAGATCGACGCCCCCGTCAAAGGAGCGCCCGAGCTGCGTGTCCAGCCCTCTGGGAAGGTCTGTCGGCAGATCGGCCGCGGCAGCGCGGTCCAGCGCGCCGAGGAGCGCGTCATCACGCGGAATCTTGTCCGTGTCGCCAACACCGATTGATTCGCGTGCCAGCAGCTCGAGGCGCGCAAAGTCCTGGAATCCGGCCGCGAGCCGCCGGCGCCACTGGACCAGCGAGCAACGCCGCAGATCCACGCCGTCGACGGTGATCGATCCCGCGGTCGGTTCGTAGAAGCGGCTGAGCAGTTTGACCAGGGTGGTCTTGCCAACGCCGTTCTCGCCGACAAGGGCCACCGTGCTGCCCGCCGGCAGATGCAGGTCCAGGCCCTCGAGAACGGGTCGGTCGACACCGGGGTAGCGAAACGACACACCCGCGAAGCGAATACCGTCGTGCAGGTGCGCCGGCAGCGGCACGGGGTTGGGCACCTCCAGTCGCGTGCCAGCCTGGGCGGCGTAGTTGCGCAACCAGAGCAGCTTCATGACGGCGCTCTGCGTGCGGACCAGCCAGGCCAGGTTCTCGACCAGCGTGGCTAGTTGCACGTTCATCTGCGCGCCAAGGCCAAGCACGAGGACAACGGCGCCGACGGAGATGATCTGCGCGGCTGCCAGACGTGCCGCAAACGCGACGGCCGAACCAAAGCAGACGGCGAAGATTGCCCACCCCCCCGCCTCCAGGAGGCTCATGCGGAGCCCCTGGCGCATGCGGGCGCCCTCCAGCGCGCGGAACAGCCAGCGGCGCCGCTGCAGGAGGACGTCGGTCAAGCCGAAGATGCGCATCTCTTTGGCAGAGGCGGCGTCCGTCGTCAGGTCTTGCAAATGGCGGAGCAGGCGGTTCGGCTCGGCTTGAGACTCGCGGAGCCTGGTGGCCGCGCGCTGGCCGTGCAGCGTCGCCAGGACGCTCGGCACCCCGCTCAGGGGCAGCAGGAGCAGCAGCGGGTGGACGCCGGCAAGCAGGACCATGATGCTGGCGATCTGGATCACCGACGCCACCGTCCAGGAGAGCGGATTGAACGGATTGGCCAGATACCAGCGCTCCGCGCGGATGAGCTCGACCTTGTCCAGATAGTCCGGGCGTTCATGGTGCTCCAGGCCAGGAATGCCCGCCGTCAGCTCCATGAGGTGCGCGTCCAGGTAGACCTGCGTGTTTTCGCGCAGGCGTATGCGCACGTTGGCCGACGTCCAGAACATCAGCCGACTGAGCGCGGTCAGGCCAACCACGAGCAGGACACCGCTAAACGCTTGGCCCTCGTTGCCGCCGACAACGCCATCGATCAAGACTTTCAAGCCGACCGCGCGCAGAGGTTGCGTGGCCATGGTGCCGACCGCGGAGATAACCGCCAGGATCGAGCGCGGCCGATCGGCCCGCAGCGAGATCTCGAGCATGACCCCGAGCGCGCGCACCGCCTCACGCATCGACGGAGCTCGCCTCGGTAAAGCGCGACGCCTGCAGCGCATACATCCGCGCGTAGCGGCCGTCCGGGCGGCTCACCAGCTCGGCGTGCGAGCCGTCTTCGACAACGTGGCCCTGTTCGACGACGACGATGCGATCGGCGCGCCGGACCGTGGAGAAGCGGTGCGAGATGACAATCGTCGTCACGCCACGCGTCAGCTCCAGGAAGCGCTGGTACACCTCTGCCTCGCCGCGCACATCGAGCGAGGCGGTGGGCTCGTCGAGGATGAGAACACCGGCGCCAGCGGCCACGCCGAACAGCGCCCGTGCCATTGCCAGGCGCTGCCACTCACCACCCGACAGGTCGGCACCGTCTCGATACGCACGACTGAGCGTCGTATCCCAGCCGTGGCCCAGGCGCTCGATCACAGGCAGAATGCCAGCATCCGCGGCCGCCCGTGACACGGCGGCCACGTCGTCGCGCGCATGCAGCGCGCCGAACGCGACATTGTCGTACGCCGTCATCTCGAAGCGGGCAAAGTCCTGAAAGAGGGCCGACGTACGCGCATGCCAGGCCGCGGGGTCGATCTCGCGCAGGTCGACGCCGTCGACGGTGATACGCCCCGCCGTCGGGTCGTAGAGCCGGGTCACGAGTTTGACCAGCGTGGTCTTCCCGGCGCCGTTCTCGCCGACGATGGCCAGCGAGCGGCCGGCTTCGACCTCCAGGTTGAAAGCCTCGAGGACAGGCCTGGCGCGACCAGGGTAGGTGAACGTCACGTTCTCGAAGCGAATCGCGCGCCGCGGCATGCCGTCGGCCGATCGGCCACCCCTGTTGATCGTGCTGACGTCGCGGGTGGATGCTTCCAGCTCGGCGACTTTGCCAACCGAGGCTCCCGCTTGGGAGAGGGCCCAATCGGCGTCCTCGTAGCGGCTCAGCAGACCCGCGGCGAGCACCGCCTGGGCGAGCGTCACGGCCGTCCCGAGCGGAAGTCGTGCCGCCAGCGCGTCGGCGGCGACGACGCCGAGCGTGACCGCTTCGACCAGCGCCATGAGCACCGTGATGCCCGCCGCCTCCCGCCAGCCCTCGTTGCGCTTGCGCCAGATATCGCGCAGGACGCCGAGTGAGCCTTCCCGGTACTGGTGCACAAGCCACTGCCCAAGATCGAAGATGCGCGTCTCTTTCGCGACCTGCGCGCTCAGCGCCAAGCCCCGCAGGTAGTACGAGCGCCGCAAAAGCTCGGTTTGGCCCCAGACCAGGACCGTGACTTCCCGGTAGTGCCAGCGCGTCAGGGTGAAGGAGACGCTGTAGGTGAGCAACAGCGCCAGGCCGGCCCACCAGTACCAGCGCAGAACGATGGCGAGCGAAGCGACCGCCTGGATGCGCAGGGCCCACAGGGCGGCGAACTCCTCGGCTGCCTGACCGGGCGTGAACCCCGTCACGGTGCCACGTGCCTGCTCGATGCGATCCAGCACCCGTGGGTCTTCGAGCTCCTGGAGGCCGGCCGGAGCGGACACCGCGACCATGATCCGGTCGCCGAGCGCCTCGTCGACCCGCGGCCGGAGGATCTGTCCCAGATAGCCGCGCACGGGGTCGAGCACGCGCTGGAGCGTGAAGATCGCCGCCACCGCGGTCAGCGGCGCGAGGTACGCGCGCCCGCCTTGCAGACAGGCAACGAGCTCGCCGGTGGTCAGCATGAATGCTGGTGCGAGCAGCCCACTGCAGGTGGCAAGAGCCAGCGAGCAGAGCGTCAGACGCGGGCTCGCCCGGTAGAAGGCCGCCAGCGCGTCGAGGGCGCCCGCGAGCTTACTGGGCCTAAGCCTTTCGCGGACGCGAGCATGCAGGCGCGCCATGACACGACAAGAGTACGGCCAGCCCCGCCCGAGCATGATGGTGTCCTGGGCGACGATGCGCAGCCAGGCGGACGCGACGGACCGAGGTCAGTGGCACCCGAACGTCCCATGCAACGCTCCTACCCGTTCCAACCAGCTAAGGAGGCTGTACGGGGTCCATAGCACAGAGTGCTCCAGAAGTTTGGCGAGCACGACTGGCGGCGCAACGGCTCACGGCGTCGGGTCGGGTACGGTTAGCTGCTGGGGCTCACACGCATATGCGGCGAGCAGCAACGGCGGTGGGACTGTTTGGCCGCACGGCGCGTCTGATCTGGACGACGCATCGAGGCTGGACAGCCTTTCTGCTGGTCGCGGTGGTAGGCCAGGGCCTCGTTCCGGTCGGCCGGCTGTGGGTGGGCAAGCTCATCATCGACGGGCTGGTCGCTGCGCTCGCCGCGGGGACGAGCGACCTTGGGGGCTTGCTACCACTGGTCATCATCGAGTTTGTGCTGACAGCCCTCGGCACGACGCTCGCCACGGCGGGCCAGGCTGCCCAGGCCGCCCTCGGCCATCTGCTGCGCACGCGTGTCGGCGAGGCGGTGCTGCGCGTCTCCACCCGCCTGGACTACGCCATGCTCGATGATCCCGCCTTCCACGATCGGCTCCAGCGCGCCCAGATGGAGGCCACCTTCCGGCCGCTGAACCTCCTGATGCAGCTCAGCTACAGCGTCACGGGTGTTGTTGGCCTGGTCGGCATCCTGGCGCTGCTCGGCACGGTGCACGTCCTGGCGCCGGTCGCGCTCGTCGTGCTCGGCCTGCCCTATCTGTACGTCCAGGCCAAGAGTGGGCAATTCTCCTACTTCACCATCCTGTACCAGTCGGCTGACGCCCGGCGGATGGGATATCTGGGCGAGATGACCAGCACGCTGGATGCCGCCAAGGAGGTGCGGCTGTTCGGACTGGCCGACTACCTGCTCGGCGCCTACCGCGAGGTCGCTCAGCGACTGCTGCGCCAGACCCTGGGTGTCCTACGCTTTCAGAGCATTGGCAGCGCCCTCACGGCGTTACTGGCCACGGCTGGGTATTTCGGCGCCTACCTGTACTTCCTGTCGGCCGTGCTGGCACGTCGGCTCAGCCTGGGTGACCTGACCGTCTACACGGGAGCGTTTCTGCAAGGCGGGATGCAAGTCCAGGCCATCGCGGCGGGCGTGGGCGCCATCCTCGAGAACGGCCTGTTTCTCCGAGACCTGTTCGCGTTCCTCGATCTTGACGCGCCGCCAGGTGCTCAGCTGCCGGCACAGCGCCCACCGATCGACCACGAGCTGTCAGTGCCTGCCGCGTCGGACGCTCGTGTGGGCGGTTCGGGCATCGTCTTCGACCGGGTGCACTTCCGCTACCCCAGTCAGGAGAGAGACACGCTCCAGAATGTGTCGCTCGTGATTCCACGCGGGTCGGTGGCAGCACTCGTCGGATGCGGCCCGCCTCGATGACCTGGAGCGGGTCCGGGAGGTGGCGCGGCGCGCGGGAGCCGATGCCGCGATCGCGGCGCTCCCCCAGCAGTACGAAACCCTGCTCGGCAAGATGTTCGATGAGGGGCACGACCTGTCCGGCGGCGAGTGGCAGCGCGTCGCGTTGGCCCGCGCCTACATGCGCGATGCGCCTATCCTGATTCTCGACGAGCCGACCGCGAGCCTGGACCCCCGGGCCGAGCGGCGCATCTTCGAGGAAGTGCGGCGCCTGCTCGCCGGGCGGACGGCCATCATCATCTCGCATCGCTTCTCAACGGTCCGTCTGGCGGACCAGATCTACGTGCTGCACGAGGGTCGGGTGGTGGAGCAGGGCACGCACGAGAGTCTCATGGGGCAGCAGGGACGCTACGCCGAGCTGTACGAGCTGCAGGCGGCTGCCTATCGGTGAGCGATCCGAGGGTGGCGACTGTCACGTCCGCCTCCCCGCCGGGGCAGCATGACGGCCGCGCCGGACGCCTGGCTCGCCGCCCAGGCCGACCGGCGGGGTGTACGCACGTGAAGCGATTCGAACGCACGCTGACAGCCCAGGGGGCCATCGTGGCTGTGTCCGTGACGGTGCAGGTGGCGTACAAGAGCGCCAGTACTGGCGGAACGCCTGCCCCAGAGATAGTCGAGGCGGTCACGGGTGCGCTCAGCGCTCTTACCACGTTTGTCGCCGCACTCGACACGGACGACCTCGCTGGTCAGGATACGTCGCGCTGATCACGGCGGAGGATCGAGACGAGCGAGGATGGCTGGGTCTCACTCCGGGCGACTATCGCTGAGGCGCCGCACGCGCCAGAGCAGCACGAATCTGGCGCGGCTCCGCAAGCGCGTGGGCGCCACCACCTCCCGATGAGCCGCCTCTATTGACGCGGCGATACCTGCTCGGCGGATGGCATGCGCTTCTACGTGCCCGTTGACATCCTGGCCGTCGACTTCAGCCACCTCCTGCACGGCCGGGGCGTCACGCTGCGAGAGAAGGCTCCCGGCCACGGGCGTTTGCCTCTCTCAGTCCACCTTGGTGCTCACCACGACTCTCCGCTGGGTGCCAGACAGGAGTGGCCACCGGGTGATACGCTGTCAGGAGCACGAAAGGGAGGACGCTGATGCAGGAGCATGTGGAAGAAACCATCGTCGACAACGAGGTCTACGATGTGATCAAAGCAGCCGCGACCAAGCTGGAAGGGCTTGCCGCCTATAACAAGTACGATCAGAACGGACAGGCCAATAGACAAATCTGGCAGCAGCTGCGGCAACAGGACGAACAATCGGTGCGTCAGCTCCTACAGCAACTGGAGCGATTCGCCCGGGAGGGCAGGCTCAAAGCGCGCTAACAGTTACCCCGCGCGATGGTGCAGGACAGGGCGCGCCGGGGCAGAGCGAGCCGACCCTAGAAGATCCCAGCGCCCTTGGGCCATGGCGAGCACCGACCCGCACCATCGCGGCGTCCCACCCCACGCGCTGCGTCTCGACTCAGACTGCTGCGGCGGCGCGCTGATCCTGGCTGAGCGGTGGGACGAAGCGGTAGCCCCTGCCTGACACCGTGGCAATGAACTGCGGCCGCGGATTGTCCTGGCTCTCCACGCGCAGATCGCGGACGTGGCGGTCCACGGCTTTGCTGTCGACGATGACGTCGCCGCAGAGATTGTTCACGATGTCCTCGCGGGTGAGCAGTCGCCCAGCGTTAGCCGCCAGCAAGTAGAGCAGGCTCTGCTCCAGCGCTCCAGTCATGTGCCGAGGCGCCCGCCTCACGCACGTCACGGTCTCGGCTCCTTGACCGGCCCCTTCGCGGTCGCGGAGACAACCCGCCACTGTGCCGCCCATCGCGAACCGTGTATGCCAGGTACTGCGGTCACAGGGTCCGTTTACGCCTCGCAGCGCAGCCAGTCGTCCAGCCTGCCCAGCGGCGTCAACGCATCGCGCGCAATCCCCGTCACTGCCAGGCAGCACGAGCACCGCGCGGCCATGCTGGTCGTCTGCTGGATCAGCCCCAGGGCGATCCGGTACCGCTCGTGCTCGGCGCGCATCCTCCGCAGTTGGGGCGCGTCGTTCCCCAACCCGCGGTCCGGCGGCCTGTTGAGCATACGCCCCTCCCGTGTGCAGACGGGGGTGAGCAGTGCGACGCCGATACGCGCCGTCATGCGATCCCCCTTAGCGCTGCCCGGAAAGACAAACCGACCGAGCCGCAGCGGGAGCCCAACCAGTCCAAACTACGTCCACCATACGCGCATTTCGGGGTGCGGCCGGAATCAAACATGAATACAACACACTGTCCTCTGGCGGCAACGACCAGTTCGAGGCCGTGCCGACCGCACCCCGCAGGTTCAGCAGGGAGGCGTTTGACCGCCGCTCAGGCAGTAGCGCGGGCCCTTGCTGAGCAGAGAACAGATGAGCTTGCTTTCTGTCCCCTGGCCCACGAGGTCGCGTCAGGCGGGCTGGTACTGATGACGCGCGGCGGCGCGACCACTTCCTGGCTGGCGACCACAGGCTGCAGTCGCGTGCCGCGCTAGATCTATGGAGCGAGTTATTGCATCCACTTGCACATGCTGGACGTCCGTAGTAGCCTGGATCACAGAAGTTTACGAGGTACGTTGAGATGGTGTTGCTTCCCCAGGCATTGACCCGCAGCTTCGATCGCGGCGAGCAGGTTCGCCTCGCGCTGTTCTACGCGGCCATCGTCCTGATCCACGTGGTCGGCTGGGGGCTGCTGCTGTCGGTCGCCCCACAGTACCCAGCTCTCGTCGGGCTTGGGGGGCTGGCGTACAGCTTCGGTCTGCGCCACGCCTTCGATGCCGACCACATCTCCGCGATCGACAACACCACGCGAAAGCTGCTGCAAGACGGCAAGAAGCCAGTGGGCGTCGGGTTCTTCTTTTCACTCGGGCATTCCACTGTCGTGTTGTTGATCGCACTGGCCCTCGGGCTCGCCGTGCGGGTCATCGTCGAGGGCGTCGTCGGCGAGAACGGGGCGCTCAAGAATATTGGCGGCATCGTCGGCACAACCGTCTCGGGCGTGTTCTTGCTGCTCATCGGTTTGCTCAATCTGATCATCCTGCTCGACATCGTCGGCGTCTTCCGCCGGATGCGCCGCGGCGAGTACAACCGCGATACCCTCGAAGAGCACCTGGTGGCGGGCGGCGTCCTGACCCGCGTCTTCCGGGGCCTGTTCCGCGTCATCACCGAAAGCTGGCAGATGTATCCGATCGGCTTTCTGTTCGGGCTGGGTTTCGATACGGCGTCCGAGGTGGCGCTGCTGGCCATCTCCGCCGGTGCCGCCTCGCAGGGATTGCCGTTCGCGGCCGTCATCTCCCTCCCCATCATCTTTGCCGCCGGCATGTCGCTCATGGACACCACCGATGGTGCCTTCATGGCCAAGGCCTATTCCTGGGCTTTCTCCAACCCCATTCGCAAGCTCTTCTACAACCTGACCATGACCGGCCTGTCCGTGTTCGTGGCGCTCTTTGTTGGCCTGGTCGAGCTGTCGCAAATTCTCATCCAGGCGCTGGGGCTTGAAGGGGGTGCGTGGGACGCGATCGCGAATTTCGAGCTGGGCAATCTCGGCTTCATCATTGTTGGGTCGTTCATCCTTGCCTGGATCGTGGCGTTCACGCTCTTCAAGACCCGGCGTATCGAGGAACGCTGGACCGCTATGGTCGGGTCATAGGGCGCACTTCTCGACGCGAGCCAGCCACAGGCCTTGACGAACGGTTCCAGGACAGCGCCATCGCACTCGCCGGGCGACTCGCTGCCCAGGCCCGTGTGCCGGTGTGGACGGTGCATCGCGAGGAGATTTTGACGCTGACACCGGGTGGGATGATCGGGCCGACCAGGACGCTGCCCATCTGGGCTGCTGCATTGCACCCGGACGATGGTGTACGGTGTCGAGAACTCGCGGGTCGTAGACACCATGCGACCGGCTGCCCAGGGGGTCGCACGGTATGCGCCTGATGCGTCGCTGCTTAGCCCTCCTCCTGTGCGTGGCAGTTGCCACAGGCGTGTACGCAAGTGTGACCTGGCCCAGTGAGGCAGCCTCCCGCTGCGGGCCCCGGACACAGATTCCGACAGCAGGAGCGGCGCCACGGGGTCCTTCTGGCTGCGTGGCCGCTGGCCAGGGCACGGACACAGCGACCTCGACAACCTCGACGCCGGGCACTGCCACTCGGGTCGCTGAGGGAACCCCAACGCCTGGACTGTCGGCCGCCATGGCGTCCCCCACGGCCCCCACGGCCGCCATGGCGTCCCCCACAGTGACGATGGCGCTTGCGCCTATCCCGACCACCGCCCCCCTACCGGTAACCAGCACGCCCTCGCCACCCCCGAGTCCGACGGTCACGCGAACGCCCACCCGGGCGCCATCCACGAGCACGCCCTCGCCAACCCAGAGGCCCACGGCGACGCCAACACCTACCGTCTTGCGCACGAGCTTGCCTACCCCCAGGGCAATCCCAACCAGGGCGCTCGCCCTGGTGAGCCCAACGGCACCACCATTGGCCGCCGACGCGAGCGCGCCCGGTGCGGTTTCAGCCCTCACGATGGCTGTGCCACGGACAGGCGGAGCGACCGTGAGCGGCAACCTGAGTCTGTTCGTGCCCGCGTCTGCGACTGGCCCGGCCGGCGGAACCCTCGTCGTCACCCCACTGCCGCCGACCGCGTGGCTGGCGGCGCCGCCGAGCTTCCAGGTCGGCGACAGCCTGTTCTTGGTCACGCTCACCGACTCTGCGACGGGTCGGGTGGTCGCCCAGCCGACGGTGCCCCTGACCTTCGTCTACCGCACGACGGCCGACGAACTCAGCCGCGCCCATGGCGACCTGTCGCGGGTGCGGCTGGTCGTCTGGAGCGGCTCTGGCTGGGCCGCAATCCCTTGTGCGGCGGGCGGCCCGTCACAGCTGCTGGCGTGCAGTGTGTCACATCTCGGTGTGTTCGGGGTGGTCATCACCCCGCCCGCAGTGCTGCCGCTCGACGCGGACCTGCCGAATGGCCACTTCTTCAAGGAGGCCAATGGATTCGGCGGCGCCGGCGCTCTCGGGTTCGCGGTGACCGACGACGCCGAGGCGCGCTTCTGGAGCGAGTCTCAGCGTCTCGGCGGCGTGGCGCGGCTGGGCTGGCCCAGCTCGCACCGCTTCTGGTACCGAGGCTTCGTGACCCAGGCGTTCCAGAGGCTCGTCTTGCAATGGCGGCCTGAGCTGGGCCACGCGGTGCCGGTCAACATCCTTCAGGAGTTCACCGTCGCGCAGGACAGCTGGCTCGCGCAGGCCCATGGGGTGCCAGTCACACCGGACCCGCTTGATGATCTGGGCCTCCCCTGGGAGATCATCGTCGCCCGCCACCAGGCATTGCTCGGCCCCTACCCGCAGCTGGCGCAGTTCTATCTGTCCGATCCGAAGCGGCTCGAAACGTACGGGTTACCTTTGTCGGTCCACGACGTCGGCGGCACGATCGCCGTGCGCCTCCAGCGGGCTGTGCTGCAGGTGTCGGCGGGCGGTGCGCTGGTCGTGCTGCCGGGCAGCGATCTGGCCGAGGAAGTGGGCTTGTGGCCGCTGGAGGCGCTCACGCCGGGCCGCTCGCCAGAGTGACGGGCGACCTCCGACAGGTAGCGGTGGGACGTTCGCGACCAGCGCAGGGTGCCGTCCGGGGCTCCACCCGGCCATGAAGGTTGTCGTCACTGGCAGCTCGGGCCACCTCGGCGAGGCGCTGGTGCGCGTCCTGCGCGCGGACGGCTGCGACGTCGCCGGGCTCGACATCGCCCCCTCTCCGTGGACGACTGTCGTCGGGTCGGTCGCCGATCGCGACCTGGTGCGGCAGTGCCTCGCCGGTGCGGACACGGTCCTGCACGCCGCCACGCTGCACAAGCCCCACGTCGGCACCCACGCCCGCCAGGCGTTCGTCGAGACGAACGTGACCGGGACGCTCGTCCTGCTCGAGGAGGCGGTCGCCGCCAGCGTCGGGCGCTTCGTGTTCACGAGCACGACCAGCGTCTTCGGCCGGGCGCTCATGCCGCCGCCGGGCGCGCCGGCGGCGTGGATCACCGAGGACGTCCATCCGGTTCCCCGCAACATCTACGGCGTCACGAAGACCGCCGCTGAGGACCTGTGCGAGCTGGTCCACCGCGACCACGGCTTGCCGGTGCTGGTGCTGCGCGTAGCGCGCTTCTTCCCGGAGGCGGACGACCGCGACGACGTCCGGGCCGCCTATGAGGACGCGAACCTCAAGGTCAACGAGCTGCTGTACCGCCGCGTCGACCTGGCGGACGTCGTGGAGGCTCACCGGCTCGCGCTCGAGCGGGCGCCAGCGCTTGGCTTCGGCCGGTACGTGGTGACCGCGACGACGCCGTTCAGCCCGGAGGTCCTGGGAGAGCTGCGCGCCGATGCCCCAGCGGTCGTGCGGCGCCAGTTCCCGGACGTCGATGAGGTGTACTCCCGACGCGGGTGGACGCTGCTGCCGAGCATCGAGCGGGTCTACGTCAACGCGCGAGCGCGCCGCGACCTCAACTGGGCGCCTCGTTACGACTTCGCCCATGCCCTCGACTGCCTCCGTCGCGGCGACGATCCGCGCAGCGAGCTCGCGCGGGTCGTCGGGGCCAAGGGCTACCACCTGGAGTCCACCGGCGTGTACACGACGCGCTGAATGCGCGCAGGCTCACTCGCTGCGAGTCTCCGCGCTCACCGCCGTGGTGCCTGCTGGTGGCACGAGCGGCGTCAGGCGGTCACACCGACGGTGAGGCTGTGGAAGCCATTGGCGCCCTCGGGCTGCGTGTCACGGTAGTCGTTGGTCTGGACGCCGCCCTGGCCATCGGTCGCCCGTGCCACCAGGTGGTACTCGCCAGGCCCAGACGGCAGGAAGTCGAAGGTCCAGAACGCCCAGGTGAGCGGCGTGCCCGGGTAGTCGATGCGCGCCTCCCGCCAGGTCTGGCCGCCGTCAGCGCTCACGTCGACCCGCGCCACGCCACGATTGCCGCCAAAGGCAATACCCCGGACGGCGATCGGCACATCTCGTGTGAACGCCGTCTGGAAGTTGCCCACGATGAAGTTCGACCGCGTGGGGATGACGAAGTTCGGGCCCCAGCCCTGCTGCGCGTAGAAGCCCTTCACCTCGTGGTCGACCAGCTCGATGCGGGTCACCCACTTGACGCTATTGAGCCCGAACAGACCGGGCGTCAGCACCCGCGCGGGGAAGCCGTGGTGAGGCGGTAGGGGCTCGCCGTTCATCTCGTAGGCCACGAACGTCGTGGACTCCAGCGCCTTGTCGAGCGGGTAGCTGACCGTGTAGCCGTCGGCACCGTAGAAGACGACCCGGGTGCCATCCGACCGCGGGCCAGCTGCCGCCAGCAGGTCGCGCAGGGGCAGCCCCGTCCACGCAGCGTTGCTCATCAGCCCGCCCCCCACGTAGTTGCTGATGCACATCAGCGTGGTCTCCTGGGTCCTCGACGGCAGCGCCGCGAGCTCGTCGAAGCCGTACGTGTGCGGCCGGTCCACCAACCCGCCAACCTCCAGGCGCCAGACGGCCTTGGTCGGGTCGGGGTCAACGATATTCTTGGTGACTGTATAGAAGCGGTCGTTCGGCGTGATCGGCTGCAAGTTGTCGCCGCGGTACTCGGTGCCGTCGTAGGAGAACGTGGCCCGTTGGACAAACTGCCGCAGCAGGGTGGCCGTGGCCAGCGCCAGCAGCGCCCCGCCACCGCCCACCAGCAGCAGCCGTCGGGAGGCCGAGGCGGGGGAGGGCAAGGCAGCCGGCGCCCGCCCGCGCAGGGCGCGGTAGGCCAGGACCAGGATCACGCCGTAGCTGCTGTACGAGACCAGCAGGCCGAGAGCGGTGGTGACCCTGGCGGTGTCCGGTGGCAGCCCGAAGTAGTTGGTCGCGAGCACCGGCCAGAGCAACCCGACGCTGAGCAGCCATAGGGCCACGACGATGCCGATGACCGTCAGCCGGCCGCCGCGGGCGTGACCAGTCCGCCCGCGCAGGTCGCGTTCGACCGCAGCGGCGTAGATCAGGCCGCCCACGATGCCCACCACGAGCTGCCCGGCGATGACTCCGCCACCGCCCGCCTGCTTGAGGCCACTGTAGCCACCGAACTGGTCGAGCAGAGCGAAGAACTGCTTGATGCTGATGAACGCCGTGAGCCGGTCGCCCACCATCTCCGAGGGGGTGGCGAAGCCCAGGACCTGGCGACAGAGCAGCAGCAGCAAAGTCATCCCGAGCGCCGCGCCCAGGCCAGCCAGGCCGCCAAGCGCAAGGACCGCCGCCCAGTGCCACGTGCCGGCAGGCGCTGCCCGGCCGTGGCGATCGACCGAGAGCGGGGCGGCAGGACGGGGCTGACTTACCTGCATGCCACCACCCTACAGCCGTGCCGCTGGACATGGATCACAATTCTTACAGGCTCCAGGCGAGCCCACAGTTGTTCAGTTCAAGCCCTTGCGCGCCGAGCCGCGGCGCGCAGCATGATACCCGTAGCCACGAGCAGCACGCCGACCGCACTCAGCGATGACACCGGCTGGTCCGCCTCGCCCGTAGCTGGCAATGCGCCCACCTGTGAAGCCGGCAGCAGGACCGTGTCGATGACGTGCATGGCTCCGTTGCTTGCTTCGATGTCGGCCTGGACGACTGTTGCGTCGTTGACGTGGACGGCCCCGCCCGACACCGTTACCCGCACGGTCTCGCCCTCGACCATCCGGACGTTGGGGACTTGCACGATTTCTGCCGATGTCACCGACTCCGGCGCCACGTGGTAGCTGAGGATCTGGCGCAGCTGTGTCGGATTCCGTAGCAAGCCATCGAGTGTGCCTGGGGGTAGCTTGTCGAACGCGGCGTTGTTGGGCGCCAGGACTGTCAACGGCCCTGGCGCCTTCAGCGTCTCGACGAGACCGGCCGCCCGAACGACCCGCGCGAGCGTGCTGAGCTCTGGGGCCGCCGCTATCGTGTCCGCGAGGTCTGGCTGTGCCGACTGCTCCTTCGCAACCACACCCGTCGATCCACCGAAGAGCAAGGTGGTCGCACTGAGGAGAACAACTACCAGCGAAGACAGGCGTGACGTCAGCGTCCAGGACCCCGCGAATCGATGCCCCATGCATCCCTCCAAATCGGTGTTCGTCCGTACAGCGTGTTTCGATGCAAATCCCGCCACGGCAATCCAATCCCTGCGGCTCAGCCCTGCTCGATGTGCAAGTCGGGCTGGTCAAGCTGCCAGCCTACTGGCCCACGCACGACCTGCCAGGTCCCGACGTAGCGCTTCGTGTGCGACTCTGCCTTCCCCGTCTCGACGACTTCCACAGCGACTGTCGCTTCTCGATACGATGGGTCCACCTCGACTACTTCAGCCCGCTCCACCCTCAGTTCACCAGGAGGCGTGCGCTCGCGCAGGAGTTTCGGGTCCCACGGGACTGTGTCACGCATGTGCCCACTGAGAAGTGGCGTGATGTTTTCGAAGTCGCTGCGCTGGAGCAGATAGTAGAACTCCACAACCGTCTCAGCCGGGTCAGCCAGCGGCTTAGCGACTGCGTCAGAGGGAGTCGCAACGGTCACGGCCGCGGCCGAAGCTGGCGCGACAGCGATGAGCGTCGGTGGCGCCGCCACCGGCGTGTTGGACAGCGGCACATGGGCGGTGGCTGCCGCTGTTGGCTGTGCCTGAGGAACCAAAGGCGTGCTCGCCATCCGAGCTGGGGCTAGGCCAGGAGCAGACACGGCAGGCATTGCCACGTGCTGGTACAAGAGCATGGGTGTGACGAGCAGTAGCGCCACCGCGCCCACGCTTGCTGCCGTGGCGTGACTACGGCTCAATCGGGTGGAGCGGCCGCTGGATACGTGGATGCGGGGCCGCACAGGACGCGGTAGATCGCGGGGCTCGCTTGAACAGACTACGCCGAGGGCCTGATCCGGGTTCGGCTGGGCGCCAGTACACAGAGACGCTCGGAGCCTTTTGACAAGCTCCTGGGGGCTGATCGGCTTGATGAGAAGCTCATCGTCGCGGACGCCGGTAGCCCGCGCGCTGGCCTGATCGCCGCTGCTGATCAGCACCAGGAGCGGCAGTCGCAGTTGACGGAGATGGCGGAGCACCAGGGGGCCGTCGTAGACCGCGACACGATAGTCGACCACCGCCGCCTGAGGTCGCCTGGCTCGGACAAGCCGCAGCGCGGCCAATCCGTCGCAGGCGCGTGCGGGAGTCAGTCCGTCCCGTTCCAGCGTGAAAGCCAGGAGCTCCAGCAGATCTTTATCGTCGGCGACCAGCAGAATCGTGGCAGTTGGAGACAGGCGACGTGGTCGGCCATCAGCCGCGCAGTGCCCCTCGTGCTCCCCCGTACTCACGCCGGGCCACCTTTGACCTCTACCTCTCCACAACACCATACCATTCGTCTTCGCTTTCGCCAGGCTGCAGCAGCCTTACTCGATGCATCAGTCATGCCAGGGCTCTGAACGAACAACTCCAACTCGTCGCCCAGGCCGGCATCGAGACGATCACCGAGCTACTGAGCACTGCGCCTCCAGAGCACTACATCTGAGCTCGTATCGTGGTATGGGGCCTCGACACAGGGGCGGGACGTCGTCGTCGCCCTTGGCGACCACCCGCGGCGGACGGCCGCTGAGGTTGCCCTCTCCACCTCGCGCGAGCCCGGTCGAGACCCAAGCCGACGGTTTGGGCAAAGTCACAGCGACGACTTGACCGACCCGCGATAATGACTGGGTTGGATCATGGCCGTTGAACGTCTCGATCTGGAGAGTCGTCCGCCCTTGACGGTGGACGAGTTCGAAGCGCTTGCGCAGGAGGTGGGTTGGGACGAAGACACGCGCGTCGAGCTGCTCGATGGAGAAGTGGTCTCGATGAGCCCAATCAACGACCCGCACATCGGCTGCGTCAACCGCCTGAACCGCTTGTTCAGTCGGCGCTATCCGGAGGGTCTGGTGCTGGTGTCGATCCAGAACCCTGTTCGTGTTGGCGACTACGACGAGCCCGAACCAGACGTGGCGTTGCTACAACCGCGCGCCGACGACTATGGCGGGGCCAAAGCCACACCCGCCGACATCCTGCTGGTGGTCGAGGTGTCGGACCGAACGCTGCGCACCGATCTAGGGCGCAAGGCGCGCATCTACGCCAGCGCGAACGTGGCCGAGTACTGGGTCATCGATCTGAACAACCATGCTCTCTATGTGCATCGCTCGCCGTCGACGGGCGGCTACACGGCCAGGCACGTACTGAGCGGTAGCGAGCCGATTAGCGCTGAGTTTGCACCCAGCATCGAGTTCACCATCGGCGAACTGCTCGGATAACGAACGACTCCGTCACTACCCCCCCCCCAAGGTTCGGAAACTTGTCTCACACCTCAGCCAGCTCCGCCCCAGTGAGCCGGGATGGCGTTGTGGTTCGTGCACAGCTGCACACGGCCAGACGGGCCTCGGCCGCGGACGGCGGGAAAAGATGGTACATGGCGGCCACGAGCATCGGCAGCGTGACCAGACCGTTGTAGACCAAGTGCAGTTCAACGCGCGGGAACAGGAGCTGGAGCACGCTCGTCGGCACGGCGGCGCCGAACAGGTTGGTTTGGAGCAGCACCTGTCCCAGCAGCAGGAGATGCTCGGCGTGGTGCCACACCTGAATCGCCAGGGCCACGTTCCACCACAGCCGTGCCTGTCCGACGAAGGCGGGCCGCAGGACGATGAGCCCGACCAACATGGTAAGCGCGTAGAGGTAGTGGAGCCACTCGGAGGCGATGAGCCAGGGGAAGACCATCCCCAGCAAGCCCAGCGCCTGTGCGCGTGGCCAGCCGAGGAGCCAGATCTGGAGCGCCTGCACGAGGTGTTCGGCCCAGTGGGAGAGCACGACGACCATGAAGATCCACATGGCTGACTTGTGCCAAGACCCGTTCAGCGTGGACAGGAGTCGCGCTGGTGGCTTTGCCCGAGTGGCAGCGTAGCGCAACGTCATGCTGCTCATGAGGCGCGCCTGGGGTGCTGGGACAGGCCGGGGCAGGCGGCGCGCCAGAGCCGTAGCAGTGTCACTTTCATAGTGACAGCTTAGCACGGCGTGGGGCTGGCGCGCCGCCGTTCCGGAGGGCCGCCCCTATTACTTTTACTTTCGTCATGGAACTGTATGATCTGGCTGTATGGCCGGGACCTGCTGATGGATTTCGCCTGGACTCCAGACCAGCTGCGCCTCAGGGCCGAGATCGTTGGCTTCGCCCAGCACCACCTCGCCTCGTGTATCACCGAGCGCGACCGCTCGGCCCTCTTCGACCAGGCAGGCTGGGCCAAGTGCGCCCAGCTCGGCATCCAGGGTCTCCCCATCCCCGAGGCCTATGGTGGCGCCGGTGCCGATCCGCTCACCATTGTCGCCGCCCTCGAGAGCCTCGGCTATGGCTGCCCGGACAACGGCCTGATCTTCTCCCTCAATGCCCACATGTGGACGTGTGAGCTGCCGATTCTGACCTTCGGCAGCGAGCAGCAGAAGGCCACCTACCTGCCGCACCTGGTGAGCGGTCAGTCCATCGGCGGCAACGCCATGACCGAACCAGAATCCGGCTCAGACGCCTTCAGTCTGCAGACCACCGCCGACCGGCGCGGTGACCGGTACGTCCTCAATGGCAGCAAGACCTTCGTCACGAACGGCCCGGTCGCCGACCTCCTGCTCGTGTTCGCCACGGTCGACCGTGCCCGGGGACCAGCTGGCATCACCGCGTTCCTCGTCGAACGCACCGCCCCCGGCCTGTCCATCAACGCCCCCCTCGAGAAGATGGGCCTCAGGACCTCGCCCATGGCTGAGGTGAGCTTCCACGACTGCGACGTCCCTGTGGCCAACAGGCTGGGCAAGGAGGGCGCGGGCATGGCCATCTTCAGCCACTCCATGGAGTGGGAGCGCAGCTGCATCCTCGCCAGCGCCATCGGCTCCATGGAGCGGCAGCTCGAGCAGTGCCTACGCTACGCCAAGCAGCGGCACCAGTTCGGCCAGGCGATTGGCAAGTTCCAGCTGGTCACCACCAAGCTGGTCGACATGAAGCTGCGCCTCGAGACGGCGCGGCTACTACTCTACCGTCTGGGCTGGCTACGAACGACCCGCCCCAGGACCATCATGGAGTCCTCCATGGTCAAGCTGTCCATCAGCGAGGCGTGGGTGCAGTCGTGCGAGGACGCCATCCAGATCCACGGCGGCTACGGCTACATGACCGACCTGGGGCTGGAGCGCGAGCTGCGGGACGCCATCGGCAGCCGGCTGTATTCCGGCACCTCCGAGATCCAGCGGTCCATCGTCGGTCGCTGCCTGGGCCTGTGAGACGAGGAGGCCGTGTGTCGTACGTGCTCGGGCAGCTGCTGACCGAGAGTGCCGCTCAGTATCCCGACCATGTGGCGGTGGTCGATCGGCAGCGGCACATCACCTATGCCGAGCTGGATGCGCTCGCCGGCCGCCTGGCTGGGGCTCTCGTCAGCCACGGTGTCCAGCGTGGTGACCGGGTCGGCATTTACCTGACCAAGTCCATCGAGTCGATCGTGGCCGTCTTCGCTATCCTTCGGGCTGGGGCCACCTACGTGCCCCTCGACCCGAAAGCACCGGTCGGGCGTGTCGCGTTCATCGGCCGCAACTGTGGTATGCGCGCGCTCATTGCCAGCCCGACCAACGTCGCACCGCTGGTTGAGGCACTGGGCAGCTCCTCACTCCTGCGCTGCATCGTTCTCACGCCAGACAAAGGCCCGAGTGTCGCGTCGGCGGATCGCGCGCCCCATCACCTCGCGTGGCAGCAGCTCACCCGCTTCCCGTGCGCCGCCGCCACACCCGACGGCCTCACCGAAGACGACCTGGCCTACCTGCTCTACACCTCGGGCTCCACCGGCGAGCCGAAGGGGGTCATGATCAGCCACCGGGCGTCCCTCACATTCGTCGACTGGGCGCACCACCGCTTTGGCCTGCAGCCGGCTGATCGCGTGGCCAGCCACGCGCCCCTGCACTTCGACCTCTCGATTTTCGACGTGTTCGCCACTATCAAAGCCGGCGCACGCATCGTGCTCGTCCCCGAGGAGTACTCCGTCTTTCCTCGCCAGCTGGCGACGCTCATCCAGGACGCCGGCATCACCACCTGGTACTCGGTGCCTTCGGTGCTCACCCGGCTCGTGCTGCATGGTGCTCTGGAGACGCTGGACCTGTCACAGCTGAGACAGATCCTGTTCGCCGGCGAGGTGTTTCCGGCGCGCCACCTGCGCGCGCTGATGTCCCTCGTCCCCCACGCGGCCTACTTCAACCTCTACGGTCCTACCGAGACGAACGTCTGCACCTACCACCAAGTAGTCGACGTCCCATCCGACGCTACGGAGGCGGTGCCCATCGGCAAAGCCTGCGACAACAGTGACGTGTTCGCCGTCGATGACCACGGCAACGTCGCCGAGCCGGGCCAGGTGGGGGAGCTCTACGTGAGAGGGCCGTCCCTGATGAAGGGCTACTGGGGCATGCCGCCGAAGAGCGACGAAGCGCTCGTGACGAACCCGGTCGGAGCGACGCCCTGGCCGGAGAAGGTCTACAGGACGGGCGATCTCGTGAGACAGGAGAGCACCGGCAGCTACCTGTTCCTGGGCCGCCGGGACACCATGATCAAGAGCCGCGGGTACAGGATCGAATTGGGTGAGATAGAAGTTGCCTTGTATAGCCATCCTCTCGTGGACGAGGCAGCCGCGATCGCTGTTCCGGATGATGAGATGGGGAATGTCATCAGGGCAGTCGTTGTGCCGCGCTCCGGCACGGATCTCCGCCGGGCGGAGCTGCTGCGCCTGTGTGCGGAGCGATTGCCGAGCTATATGCTTCCCGCCTCCATCGACTTTATGGAGAGTCTTCCAAAGACATCGACCGGAAAAGTTGACAAAGTCGCCATACACCAGGTGCTTTCAGTAAAGCCGTTAGAAGCACCGCGATGGGAGTGGGAGTAAAGGAATAGAGAAATAATGGACAGTATCGAGCAAACGCTATGCGCATTCATCCAAACTGCATTCATCGTGGAGCGGGGTGGCGGTGACCGGACTCTCAGTCCAGACGACCCGCTTGTGGCGAGTGGTGTCGTGGATTCGCTCGGCATCTTTGAAGTGATCGCCTTTGTCGAGGAGCAGTTCAGCGTCAACGTGCTACCTGAGGATGTCGTTATCGACAACTTCGAGACCGTCCATGCCATCGGCAACCTGGTGCATTCGCGGCTGGTATCGCGCCACAGGGATGCGGCATGATGGCCAGCAGTGGCGCGATAGGCGGCGACCGTCGAGCGGTGGCGATCCCCAGGCGCTGTGACGTCGTCGTCGTGGGCGGCGGTCCGGCGGGGAGCACCGTCGCGACGCTGTTAGCCCAGAAGGGCTACGACGTCGTGCTCTTCGACCGCGAGCGCCACCCCCGCTACCGCGTTGGCGAGAGCCTGATCCCGCACACCTGGAAGTACACCGACATGACCGGCGCCTCCGCCAAGCTCATGGACGAGGGCTTCATTGCCAAGGCGGGCGGCACCGTGGTGTGGAACGGCGTGATCCGTCAGATGGCGTTTCAGGACTTCGGGTACGGGCGTCCGGCCTTACATGTCGAGCGCGACGTTTACGACGCCATCCTGTTGGAGCACGCCCGTAGCCAAGGTGTTCGGATCTTCGAGGAGACCGCTGTCGTCAGTATCGAGCCGCACGGGATGGGCGAGCCAGCGGACGTGAGCTACCGAGCCGTCCAGGACGGGGCGACGGGCCGGATCACTGCCCAGTTCGTGGTGGACGCCAGTGGGCAGAGCGCGGTTCTCGGTAGACAGCTCGGGACTCGTGTCGTCGACGACGGCTTTCGGTTCATGAGCGTCTGGGGATACTTCGAGCATGCGAAGTACGTGAGCCTGGGGGGAACCATCCACCCGCCCCAAGACCTGAGAACGACGCCACCGACGACGTTCGTCTCGTCTCTCGATGCGCTCGGTGACTGGGGGTGGCTGTGGCACATCCCGCTGCGGGACAGAACGAGCGTCGGCCTGGTGCTGCCACAGCAGAACCTCAAAGCTGTCAGGGGCCACGACGCGCTCGAAGCCTACTTCCTGCAGACCTGCCGTCACGTTCCTTATGTGGATCGCCTTCTGGAAGACGCCGGCTATATCGACGGCAGCCTCCATGTCATCCGGGACTACTCTTACCGAACGACGCGGGTGGCGGGTCACGGCTACTTTCTCATCGGCGACGCGGCCGCCTTCGTCGACCCGATCTTCTCCGTCGGCGTCGTGCTGGGCATGTATGCCGCCTACATCGCCACCTGGGCCATCGACCGCTCCTTCAAGGCGCAGGCCTCGACCGCCCACAATCAGGCGCTGTTTTCGAGCCAGCTCTTGGCCCGGCTGGAAGTGTCCCGCTCGCTGGCGCTACCGCGATACGGGTCGGGCAGCGCCACCGATCTGGCCAGGCGCGCCGTCGCCTTCGAGAGCGCGCTCGAGCAGGAGCTCATGTACGTCGTCTCTACTGTCACGACCCGCAACGACAACGTCCGAGACATGCTCGGGCGCAGCCGCGACCGAGACATCACCTCTGACCGATTTCAGACGCTGGACACAATCGTCGCCGAGCCCGCGCTGGTGGGTGGCAGGCGCTGATACGGCGTCGCCATCAAAAACGACCAGACGTCAACCGGTCCTGGCATCAGGCACCGCCATCACGAGCGGCTTTTGAACCAGCCGGTGGCAAAGGGTGACTCCAGAAAAGAGCTCATCAGTGTGCTGGCGACTTTCTTGATCCCTGCCGGCGACGGATGCACCCCGTCCCACGAGAAGTCGGACGCTTGCCAGCTCAGGCCGTCTGACCGCTGTGTCGTCCCATCAGCCCACGTGTAGGCGGCCCACGCCAGCCAGGGAGCAACGGTGGTGTAGTTCAGGTCGCCTGCGTACGCGTCGAGCACGGCACCACTGTTCCTCATCTGGTCGATCTGTGCTTGAATCAGCCATTTGACGGCGAAGCCCGATTCGTACGCGTATGGCTCTGGATGGAGGGCGGTGCGGGCATACCCTGCGTAGGTCCGACTCGATAGGAACACTGCCTGCACCCTGGGGTAGCGAGCCCTGATCGCTCTGACGGTTGTGGCGAGATGTGCCTCATTCTGGTAGACGTCAGCCGATCTGGACGGGAGTGCGACTGTCGGTCTGGCGTTGATGCTCTTGAGCCACACCGCTTGCACCTGGTGCTCGGTCACACCAGCGGCAGACAGTCGGTCGGCGACGACGTCGTAGGTGGCGGCAGTCGGCGACAGCCAGCCTGCGGCATCCTGGCGGCGCTGCGCCCCATCCACGATCACGAGCGTGCTGTGGTTGACACAGGGATGCCTGGCGGCCTGGCCCATGAACGACTCCTCGGACGGGTGGTCGTGGCCCAGCGAGCCGCGCCATTCGGCAGAGGCATTGGACATACCAATCGACAGAAAGACGATCTTGCCGGCGGCGCTGCTCGTGCCCACTGCGTCCAGAGGCACAATCGCGCCCGCGCGGGCCAACCCAGCCTGGTGGTGATCGGCGGGAACGCTGTTGGTGCCGTTTTCGTACAGCCCACCGACGAAACCGTGGTAGAGCTGGCAGCCCATGTCCGGCAGGGGGACACGTCCCGTCGTTCGGGCTGGCGTCAACGCAGTGACGCAGGTAGCGCCCGCTTCACGCGCTCGTACTCCCTCTCGGCCATGCGCGTCTCTCGCGCCAGCGGCGATGGGCGATTGGCCAGTGCGGCAATCAGCTCTTCCATCCGGATCGGCTTGCTGATGTAGTCGTCCATGCCCGCCGCCAGACACGTCTCTCGGTCACCCTGCATGGCATTGGCCGTCATCGCCACGATCCACGGCCGCTCTTCGGGACTCCAGCGGGCGCAGATCTGCCGGGTCGCCGACAGCCCGTCGAGCTCGGGCATCTGCACATCCATCAGCACGACGTCGTAGCGTTGCCGGGCAACGGACGTCACCGCCTCCTGGCCGTTGCCCACGACGTCGGCCCGATAGCCGAGCTGCGCCAACTGGCGGACAGCCACCTTCTGGTTGACCGCGTTGTCCTCGGCGAGCAGGATCCGCAGCGGCAGGCGCTCGGCCATGGCGGGATCCGATCGTGGTCTGGCCCGCTCCACCTGGCGCACCCGAGCCGGGCGCTCGGCGCAGACGTCGAGCAAAGTGTCCAGGAGTTGGGAAGGCTTGAGCGGCTTGGTCAGGTAGGCAACTGGGCCCAGGCTGTCGCTCAGCCGCTCGCGCTGCCCCAGCGACGAGAACAGGACCAGCGCTAGCGACTCAGCATCGCGGTGGCGCCGGATGCTGGTGGCCAGGTTCACACCAGTCATCTCGGGCATGTTCGTGTCCAGGATGGCCACGTCGAAAGGCTCGCCGCGCTCGATCCACGCCAGCGCTTCGTACGGCGACGCGGTTTCCGAGACGACCATACCCCAGGCCCGGGCCTGGCGAACCATGATGAGCCTGCTCGTGGCGTTATGGTCGACAACGAGCAGCCGCCGGCCGCGCAAATGCGGGTGCTCGTGCGTGAAGTCCGCGTGTGGGGTAGCAGCAGTGGTTTCGGCCACAAGCCTGAGGTGGAAGGTGGTCCCCTTGTCCACCTCGCTCTCGGCCCGAATGCTCCCGCCCATCAACTCGGCCAGCCGCCGACTGATGACCAGGCCCAGGCCCGTGCCGCCATAGCGGCGCGTCATTGAAGCGTCCAGCTGCGTGAAAGGCTGGAACAGGCCGTCTATCCGGTCGCGCGGGATACCGATTCCAGTGTCCCGGACCGCGAAGTGCAGGTCGTAGCGACCATCGCCAAGCGGCTGTGCCCCGATCGACAGCACCACCTCGCCCTGCTTGGTGAACTTGACGGCATTGCCCAGCAGGTTCAGCAGGATCTGGCGCAGACGCGTCACGTCCCCGACGACGATGACCGGTACCGTGTCTTCGACCTCGTAGGCGAGGTCCAAGGCTTTTTCCGCGGCGAGTGGCGCCACCAGACCCAGGACAGCCTCGGCGCATTCCCGCAGAACAAACGGCTGGGTCTCAAAGCTCAGCATCCCGGCCTCGATCTTCGAGAAGTCGAGGATGTCGTTGATGATGGTCAACAGAGCGTCACCACTACCACGGATGATCTCGGCGAACTCCTGCTGGTCCAGTGTGAGCTCCGTATCGAGCAGCAGGCCACTCATGCCGATGACGGCGTTCATGGGCGTGCGGATCTCGTGGCTCATGGTGGCCAGGAAGGCGGACTTCGCGCGGGAGGCCTCCAGTGCAACGTCCCGCGCTTGCTCCAGCTCGGCCTCGAAGCGTTTGCGCTCGGTAACGTCGGTGGCCACGCCGATGACCCCAGCCACGGCGCCGGCAGCATTGGGGACGGGCTGATAGTGGATCTCGAACCACCCTTCGGCGATCTCCCGCACGCCAGAGAGCGCCTCGCCGGTCAGGGCACGGCGGACATCGGCGAGGATCCGCGGCGCCGTGCGGTAGACCTCAAACACAGACTGGCCGACAGCCTGGCCGGGGCGTAGGCCCAGGGCAGCCATGCCCCGCCCCTCGCAGAGCGTGAAGCGGCCCTCGACATCGAGGGCGAACAGGACCACTGGCGCGTTGGTCACCAGGGTGCGCAGGCGCTCCTCGTTGGCCGCGAGCGCCTCTTCGGCCCGGCGGCGCTCAGCGACCTCCTCCCGCAGCGCGAGCTCGGCGCGCCGACGTTCGGTGATGTCCATGGAGGTGCCGAAAATGAACGTTCCCTGGCCGGACTCCGGATCACAGAGCACCTCCGTCTGCGTGTGCAGCAGGCGCACCGTGCCATCCCGCCCGGCCGTGCGAAACTCGAATGGGTCGGCCATCCCGGCAAAGGCGCCCTGCATGAACTGGCCGAGCACCGGGTGGTCGTCTGGGTGCACGGCCTGCATGAACGTCTCCAGGCTCGGGACGACCTCCCCGGGCGTGAGGCCGAACAGCCGGAACAGCTCGTCCGACCAGTGCACGACGTTGGTCACGAAGTCCCAGTCGAAGCTGCCGAGGTGGGCAATCCGCTGGGCGGTCTCTGAGCTGGCCTCGCGATCCCGCAGCATCGCCTCCATTGCCTTCTGGGCGGTGATGTCGGTGCTGATCTCCAGGACCGCGGTCGGCCGGCCTGGTTCCCGCTGCAGAGCCCAGCGGCTCGACACGGTGATGGCGGAACCGTCCTTCCGGACATGGCTGAGCTCGCCCTCCCAGCGCCCGTCGCGCTCGAGTGCGGCCTCGATCGCGGCAAGCGGTTGCGGGAAGTGCGTCTGCAACACGGCGCGGGCGGGCTTGCCAACGACCGCGTCTCGTGGCCAGCCGAACATGGCTTCGGCGCCGTGGTTCCAGAACACGACAGCATCGGTGGCCGCGTCCCGCACCAGGATGGCGTCCTGGGCCAGGTCCAACAGCGCAGCCTGACGCTGGAGCGCCACCGCGGCCCGCTGCTTGTCGGTCAGCAAGGCGGCCAGGATGGATTCCTGCTCCGCCTGCAGGGCCTTCCGCGCCTCGTCGACGAAGCCAGCGGCGATGGAGCCGAGCAGCGCCCCCAGCCGCGGCCGGAGGTTCGCGGCGCCCTCCGTGGACAGGTCCGCCGGAAGCCAATCGCTCTGGACGGCGAGCGTCGCGCTCAACGCTTCCGGGGCTGTGTAGCCGAGACGGACCAGGGCAGCGCCGACGTTGCGGCCCCGCTGCTCGTCGAACGGCTCGGCAAGCAGCGCGGCGAGAGCCTGGTCCGTCAGGCCGAGAACGTGCTGTTGGACGGCCCGCGCTGGTCCCACATAGCCCGTCCGGGCAATAGCGCGTTGCCAGACGTCGGCGAGGGCTTTGCGCCGGCCCCTCACGAGCAACTGCAACGGCAACGGGGGCTGCTCGGTCCCCTCCATGGAGCTCATACCCGGATCCTGGCCCTGCCTCAGCACGCGGGGCCGCGCCACCTCACGACTTGCGCGCGACGCCGGCGTAGGCCAGCGAGCGCTCAGGGTGGTCGAGGAACAGGTCGTCGGTATCCTCCGGGCGCCACAGGGGTACCCGGACCAGCCCGGGGTCGATGAACGCCAGCCCATCGAAGAAGTGCTCGATCTCACGACGCGACCGGAAGCGCAGCGGGCTGCTGGCGCCCGCGTACACCCGCTCGAGCTGCTCGCGCCCCGCCGCTGGGACACGCTCGGTGGTCGCGTGCGTCAGAGCCAGATAGCTGCCAGCCGGCACGGCGTCTCGCAGGCCGCGGACGAGGCCCTGTGCCTCCCCGTCATCGGGGATGAAGTGCAGCAGTGCGACCGCCAGCACGGCCACCGGGCGCGAAAAATCCAACAGGCGTCGGACCTCGGGGTGCTCGATGACCTGCTGGCTGTGCCGGGCATCGGCCTGGATGACCGTCGCCAAGGGGTTGTCCTGGAGCAGGGCCGCGCTGTGGGCCACGGCGACGGAGTCGACATCGACGTACACCACGCGCGCCGCCGGATTTGCCCGCTGGGCTACCTCATGGACGTTGCCGCCCGTCGGAATGCCCGAGCCAATGTCCAGGAACTGATCGATGCCCTCTTCGACGAGGAAGGTGACCGCCCGGTGCAGGAAGGCCCGATTGACCTGCATGATGAGGGGGAAGTCTGGGTAGATGGCCATGGCGCGCTGCGCCGCCTGGCGGTCGACGGCAAAGTTGTGGCCGCCGCCCAGGTAGTAGTCGTACATGCGCGCCACGCTTGGCCGGTCCAGCTGGTCGTGGGCGAGCGTCCACGAGGGGGTCGCCGCGGTGGTCTCTGTAGCGGGGTCCATGCAAGTTCCCTTCTGCGATCCCTGCCGGCGACGGCAAGCAGCACCATCACTTTGGGCAGGGGTTTTACTAGCGATATGAAAGTATAGAGGTCCGGTGGTCACGGCCGCGCAAATGCGCGGCCCGTCGGTGTGCGGCGCGCCCGCGGTCTGCAATGCGCGGCTGGGCGGTACTACGGCAGCCAGGTGGTGCGCGGGCCCTGCCAGCACCCTGTCGCCGCCATACGGCGGTTCCGCCTAACCCGGTTGTCGCCGGATCACGGCATACACGGCCGGAACCTGTATGGCTTCCCCATCGGGCAGCTGGTTCGTGGTCTGGATCAAGCTGTCGCCCGTAGCCAGAACGGCGAAGCGATCCGGGGGGAACAGTTGCTCCAGATCTTTCAGACCGATAGTGCCCGGCCCGGACCCGGACTGAAGCGCCCGCGCCAGACCCGGTGGAGTTCCGTACTGGTCGATCAGGCGCCCAAAATAGGCCTCGGTCGCGGGCGACAACTCCTTGAGGTAGAGCGTGCCGGCGGTCCCCAGCAGTCGCTCGATGCCGCGGACGGCTGCCTCGCGGTCAGCCTGCGGCATCCTGTGCAACACCCCGCGGATGTGCACGTTGGCATCGCCGATCGTGGCGCTGAAGCTTTCGGTGTCCCGCTGATCCCGCACATCGAGGGCGTGGTAGACGATGTGTGGCGAGGCATCCGCCGCCTGGGCGCGATCGACCGCTGCCGTTGAGAGGTCGGTGCCGACGACCCGCCCGAAGTGCTGGGCGAGGAAGTGGGTATGGCGCCCGTTGCCGCACCCGATGTCTACCAGTGGCAGTGACCGGTCCATACGGGTTCCGACGAGAGCAAAGTCCTGGGCCGCCTCATGCGGATCCGCGTCCCAGAAAATCTCCCCAGGACTCCCGGTCAGCGTACTCCAGAAGTGCTGCCACACGGCCGTCGATGGGTCTGTGCCTGTCTGTGCTTCTGGTTCTGGTTCCATTTCCCTTGACGTCATCCTGTCTCCTCATACGCTCGATCCATGGCGGTCAACGTGCTCGACCCATAGCCAACCGGGCCGCCGACCGGCGTGCAGCGACGAGCACCGCGGGGAGATCACCGTCACCACAACGTCAGCTCCACCTGATTGGGGGACGGTGACAGTTCTTGTGGCCGTCTGCTCCGGGATGCTACGGAACGGGTGCTACCGCAGTCGGCGCTGTGGCTCGCCCGACCGGGGACTTTCGCATTGGCCAGACGGGGATGAGATGACGCCGAAGGGACGAGTAGGGCCTGTGGCGAGCCGAAGCCCACACCACCAGCCGCTAAGAGACTCGGGCGGTGCTGTTCTCCGGCTCCGCAGCGGCGAGCGCCCGCTCCACGACTGTGAGCAGCTCCAGGGGCGAGAACGGCTTAGTGAGGTAACAGTCGGCTCCAGCCGCCAGGCCGGCGCGAATATCAGTCTCCTGCGTCTTCGACGTGAGCAAGACGACGTGTGTCCCAGCGAGCTCCGGATCGTTCTTGATTGCTGCCGTCAGCTGCAGGCCGCTCCGGCCCGGCATCTGCACGTCCAGCAATGCTAGGGTCGGTCGGTGGTCCAGTATGGAGCGCCAGGCCTCGTCACCATCCTCCGCCGCTAGCACCGTGTACTCGTCTGAGGTAAGAACCGCGCCCACTATCAACCGCAAGACCCTATCGTCATCGGCGATCAAGACAGTCTTGGTCATCTCGTGTCTCTCCGCCAGTCAGCGCTCACTGGCTATCCCGCGCCCCGCACGCATAGCATAGTCTTTCATTGTGGAAGCACCTGTGAATTCGCCTGCTCGCGCGATCCAAGCCCGACGATGAGGTCCAGTGCGGTGTCCCCTCCCAGTCCACGCACCGTAGCGGAGCCTGCTGGGGATGGCCTCCGCACGGTGTCGGGGTACAACTGGGCTGTTCGATGGCCGCTATCAGTCTGCATCACGCCGGGTTATACGTGGCTGACCTGGCGCGCTCTATCGCTTTCTACCGGGATACCTTCGGCCTGGAGCCGGCCGAACGCCTGACCTTCGGCGATGAGGAGATCGTGTTTCTGGGCGTGGGCGCAGCCCGCCTCGAGCTGATCGCGTCGGCGGTGGTGCCGGCCCGCCCCGCGGGCGTGGTGGACCACGTCGCGTTCGACGTCGACGATCTGGACGCCACCCTGGCCTCGCTTCGCGCGCGCGGCGTCCCGGTGCTCGACGCCGAGCCGATCCCCGTGCCCGCGCTCGGCGTGCGCATCGCGTTTTTGCTCGGTCCGGACGGCGAGCGCATCGAGCTCGTCGCGCGCGGGTAAACCGTCGCACGCAGCGCCATCTTGCGCACGCCGCTGGCCTACTCCACGATGAGGCCACGTCGGCACCACGGTTGACGGGGCTACTCCTCAAAGAGATAGATTTTGGACGCTGCGGCCGACGACGGCGAAGATCGGGTCACTGGCCACCTCGCCCGGGCTGCGGTTCAGCACCTCGATCGCGGTCCAGTTGCCAGCAGCTTCCAGGTACTGCTCCACCAGGCGCCCGTGTCCGGCGTCGTCCAACGCTTGCCAGACGGCCACGGCTTTGGTCGGGAAGCACCGGTTCGAGAAGGTCACGACCAGCGGTGATCCGGCCCGCAGCACCCGACCGACGTCCCGCAGCACGGCGACGGGCCGGGTGAGATACTGGATCGAGACACAGATCGCGGCGGCGTCAAAGCTGGCGGCCGGGAATGGCAAGCGCGGCTCCCGATTGAGATCGTGCACCACGGAGGCATCGAGCCGTGGGTTGGCGGCCAGCTCTTCGCGGTTGAGGCCGAGGCCGACGACGCGGCTGTAGGACACCTCGGCTGGCAGGTGGCTGACCCAGCTGCTCATGAGATCGAGGATGGCACCGTCGGGCGGGAACAGCTCGCGGTACAGCTCGGTGACGGCAGTGATGGCGGCAGCGTCGATGTGCGTGACAAGCCGCGGCTCCTGGTAGAACAGCGGGTCGGGTGTCTCGTCGGAGCGACGGAACGCCTCTGGCGGGAGTCCGGACATACAGCTGTCGCCAACTATCGCCCATCCCGCGGCAGATGGCAGCGTTCAGGCAAGCTTGATGGGTGTAGGAGGTCTCTTTCAGCTTCAACGCGATCTCGAGCGCGGACGGGAGGGTGAAGCCGCGGCCGATCGCCGACATGTCGCGTAGCCGGGCCACCTGCTCGGCTGCTGATCGAAGTGGATGAGCCCATATCGCGCATGATACCGTCCGCCAGACGCGCACTCAGAGAAGGGGGACATGATGGCATTGGAATTCGGCAAGGTTCTCGCCATCGTCGGGGCGGGATCCGGGGGATCATTCGGTCTGTCGTGCGCGTCGCAATGGAAAACAAACGGCTCACCACCGACCTCGTACCAAACGAAGGCCGACGCTTGACCCAACACGGCAGCATTGCGATAGCCGCCCTCATTCCACTCGATGCCGAAGCATGATCCGCTCGGGCCCATTTATCAGGGTTGGGAGATGCGCATGAAGGTAGAACCCACGCCCGCGGGCGAGCCGAAGCGCCAGAGTTTCTGGAGTACGCTGCCCGGCATTCTGACCGCTATCGCCGGCGTGCTGACCGCTGTTACAGGTCTGACGGTTGCTCTCAACCAGATGCGCCATCCCAGCGCCGGTGATTCCCAACAGGTTGCAATATCAACCCCAACGACGGGATCCCTCACTACGCCAACCGTCGTTCGCAAGGATGAAGCCGCCGGACAAGGCGCTACGCTCCCCGCCGGGCAGGAAGCGCGCATGGGGGGTGGTCAGCACGTTTTCACAATTCTATCTGCGCGACTCGACCCATTCAACGCAGAGACCCGTGCGCTGCGGCTAAAGGTGCAGTTCCTCAACAACAGTAAGGTGTTCGATCGCACGTACTACTCGACATTTCGCCTGCTCGTCGACAATTTGCCGCTGGCGCCAGTGGACGCCCCGCTGGAACAGATCGAGGCGCTTAGCGCCATAGACGTGGACTATACGTTTCGAATTCCCGCCAGCGCACGTCAGGCCGTACTCCGAATCGGCTGGAACGAAGAAGTGTCCGAGATCCCAATCGACCTTGCTGCTAGTCGTTAGCGTTGAAGTCACGCCGCACTGCGGCGGGCCGCTTTTTGATCGACAGCGAATTGGGACAGCAGAGTCGCTTCGCCGACACGGCCGCCTGGCAGCGCCTCCTCGGCCTGTGGGAGACCAGTATTCTCGCCTGCCGCCAGCTCCTACCCGCTCCGCTTCAGCATGTGGCGTGAGCCAGGCGCTCGTGCAGGCCGGCGACACCATCCGCCACGACGCCGTGCAGCTCCTGGAGAACCCAGACGCGGCAGTCCACGCCTCGGCGGCCATCGAGGTCGACCTCGCGCTGGCGGTCGAGCCCTGCCGCCGGCGTCGGTCGGGCGGCCCACGCTACCGCGCCCACGTCGTGATCTACCGGGCCGCGGAGCCATGATCCCCCGCCTCACCGGGCTGTGGCGCCAACCGGCCTTTCGTGCTGGTGTGGACGGCGCAGACCGTCTCCCAGCTGGGCTCGCAGGTGACCCTGGTGGCGCTCCCGTTGGCCGCTATCCTCGTTCTCGGAGCCTCCCCGACCCAGGTGGGCCTGCTTACGGCCATGGGGTTCGCGCCGGCTGTGGTCCTGGGCCTGTTCGCCGGCGTGTGGGCCGATCGTCTGCGCCGAGATGCACGAGGGTCTGTACCTCCTCCTGCGCCACCGTTGCTTCGACAGCTGGTGGTCGCTCTGGGGGAACGGCCACTCCTGGCGTCCCGCCGCCAGGCACTGATAGAGTCGGCGCGGCTCGTCGGTGGCGCGCTCCTCCTTAGCGTTGGGGTCGCCTCGGTCACGCCGGATGGCGGGCAGAGCGTGGCATTTGCTCAGGCAATGCCGACCGGTGGCGTCGATCCGCAGATGCAGGAGGTGCTGGACGCCCTCGCGGCACTGGATCCTTTGCCTCTGGAGACTGTGATCCCGCGGCAGGCTCGCGAGCTGCCATCCGTCGCTGATGCCGTGCAAGGAGCGCTGGCGGCACGCGGGCAACCGCCGGCCGTGGAGCCGGTTGGCCAGATCGAGCATCGCCTCATCCCCGGTGGACCGGGCAGCGAGGGGACGCTCGTGCGCATCTACACGCCCGCGTCAGGCGCTGGGCCGTTCCCGGTGCTGGTGTACTTCCATGGCGGCGGCTGGGTGATCGCCAACCTGAACGTCTACGACGCCTCGGCGCGCGCTCTGGCCAACGCGGCCACGCGTCAAGCTCGTCGAGCGATGGTGATGATTTCCGGGCTCGTGTCGGTCAGCGGCTGCCCGGTCCAGGAACCGCAACGTGCACCCGCTCAGCTGCGGCCCATCCCAGCTGGGACTGGTGAAGGTCGTCGTGAAACGAACGAGATCCCCTTCCCCTTGGCGTCTCGACCTGGCTCCCCACCCGCACCACCGCACCGGCGGCGTCGGAGAACATGTGATCGACCACAACGCCTGTCTACCAGACCCCCTCGACCGCAAGCGGATGAAACCCAGGCAGCCTGACGCCGACGCCATGGGTCGGTTCCCCGTGTAAGCTCGCGGGCCGCGCTCGTTTGCGGCTAACGGGCTATTTGTCCAGCCAGACGGTATCGATGCGTCCCCATTCGGATATGAGGCGCTTGTCGAGCGCCAAGCCTTTGACGTAGGCCCGCGCCATGAGCAGATGGTCCTCGAAACCGATGAACACCCACGGCGGATCCTGGTCGAGAAGGTCTTGAATCTGATTCAAGAGATCTGCCCGCTTGCCGCGATCTAGCTCCTGATCGGACTTCTTCAGCAAGTCGTCGAACGTTGGGTTTGCGTAGCCACCGAAGTTCTGCGAGCCGCCCGTTTTGAAGTACGTATTGCCAAGCGGCGAGAAATCCGCGATCGGTGGGCCGGGAGTGTCCAGTACCAACGTGAACCGCCCCGCCTTCTCCTCCTCGACGAGCAGTGACCGCTCCATCACGCGAATCTTCACGTCAATGTTGAGAGCACGTTTCAGCTGGTCCTGAATTGCGGGAGACAGGATCTCCGCGTGTGGCGGTACCGAGGCGGACAGAAGCTCAACTCCCTGGATGCCATCCGGGTAGCCCGCATCGGCCAGCAGCTTCTTCGCCTCCGGGACATCGGCGCTCTTGTCCTCACGGTATCCTGGCAGCGTGGCAATCACTTCTTGTGGCGTGGCAAACTCGCTGCCGTGCGGCACCCAGCGTGTCAGCACGATCTGCTCCTGACTGCGATACGTCTGGATGAGCGCTTGCCGGTTAAGTACGAGGTGTAGCGCGCGGCGTATCCGAGGATCGTCAAACGGCTTCTTCCGCGCATTGATGATCACGTGAGGCCCATTGAACACCGTCACACGGTAGGTGTTGACGATGTCTTGTCGCTTCGCACCCTCATCCCACGTCTCTCCCGACACATTCCAGGAGATATTTGCCTGCCCCGTAAGTACCGCCGTCCCACGATCTGACCACGCCGGCACGTGGAGAAACTCTAACGCGTCAACGTATGGCAATTCGTTGTTCCAGTAATGTGGATTCTTGGTGAATGTCCACCGTTCCGCTTCTTTGTAATCACTGAAGACGAATGGCCCGGTACCAGGGGCAAGTACTGTACGCATATCGTTGTTGTTCGCTTCTAGCGTCTTCTTCGAGTAAATTGCGTTGGTCGTGTCAGTGAGCACGAGGAGAAAATCTGCCGAAGGCTCTTTCAATGTGAACCTCACTGTGAGCGGGTCCACTGCTTCGATCCGCGCAACGGCGGTATAGCGGTCTTTCAGTGTGCTGACGATACCTGGTGGTGGAAAGATCAGCCGATTGTAGGTGGCAACGACGTCGTCCGCGGTGAGTGGCGTGCCATCGTGAAATTGGACGCCACTCCGGAGCTTGAAAGTGTAGGAGAGGCCGTCGGTTGCCATATCCCACTTCTCCGCGACGTCCGGTACAATCGTGCGCAAGCCGTCTGTCAGGTTAAGGCGGATAAGGTTGTTGTAGAGTTGGCAGAGGACATTGTTGTTTGCGCCCTGCTGCATGTCGTAGTTCGAGGTTGTGGCGCCGAACGCCAACCGAAACGTGCCGCCCCGCTTTGGATTCGGCTCAGGCGCCTTCAGTACTCCCGCATTGCCGGCAGTTGTCGTGCTGGCGACAGCCGCGGTTGGAAGCGGGGCGATAGGCGTGGCTGGACTGGCTACGGCAGGTGCGCCAGATGGTTGAGCGCCGCCCGGTGCGGCGGTTGGGGTTGCCGGCCCGCACGCGGCGAGGACCGCGGCAATGGCGCTACCGGACAGTCCCGCGCTGGCCAGAGTACGCACGAAGTGGCGGCGGCTGAGTCTGCCGGACTGGAACGCCTGCAGCCACGCCGCAAGGCGCTTGTCATAGGACATGGCATCCCTCCCGTGTTACCCGCGACGACGGGGAAGCGCGGCCCCGTCCTCCGGCTCCCGTCGTGGACCGATACACTATCAGACTGTAGTCCCCTCTCTCGTTCGACCCGCGGCAGATGAAGAGTGCGGGACCCGATGCGGGAACGGCAGGAGGTGGAGTCATGGACCAGACGGTCGGGTTTGCGGTCATCGGAGCCGGACTCGTCGGCCCCACCCATGCGCGGTTTGCGAACCAGGCAAGGGGCGCGAAGCTTCGGGTCGTGTGCGACCTGCGGGAGGACCGCGGCAAGCCCGTCGCCCTCGAGCATGGCGCGACATGGGTCGCGGACTACCGCGAGGTGATGCAGCGCGACGACGTCGATGTGGTGACGATCTGCTTACCAACAGCGCTCCACCTGGAAGTCGCAACGGCAGCCGCGGAGGCGGGCAAGCACGTTCTAGTCGAAAAGCCGATCGAGCTGAACATCGAGCGCGCTACCGCCCTGGTAGACGTGTGCAAGCGCAACGGCGTCAAGCTGGGGGCGGTCTTCAACCGCCGCTTCGTGTACGGCCCTCGTCGCGCCCACGAGGCCGTGCGTGGCGGTGAATTGGGGCGGATGCTCGTCGCCGACATGCGCTTCAAAGCGTGGCGATCGGCCGAGTATTACCGTGACTCGGGCTGGCGCGGCACATGGGGCAAGGAAGGTGGCGGCGCCCTCATCAACCAGGGCATCCATGGCGTGGACCTCATGACGTGGATCGCCGGGCCGATCACGCGCGTGCAAGGGTATGCCCGGCACTTGCGCCACGACATCGAAGCGGATGACACGACAGTCGCCGTCGTCGCCTATGCGTCGGGCGCTTTCGGCATCGTCCAATGCACGACGTCGGTCTATCCGAAGCAACCCGACCGCATCGAGCTTCACGGGACGAAAGGGACGATCCTGTTGGAGGACTACAAGATTGTGGGGCGGGACCTCGACGACGCGAGTAAGCCCGGCGTGCCGACCGCGGAGGAGCGCGCCCTGCCCGGCGCGGACAAGGATACGAGCGTCGGCCACTTTCTGCAGGTGCAGGACATGGCTGACGCCGTCCGCGAGGGACGCGACCCCGTCATCCGCGGTGAGGACGTGCTGCACTCCCTCGCCGTGGTCCAGGCTATCTACGAGGCGGATCGGACCGGCAAGGCGGTCGACGTGCCACAAACCGCGCGGCGCTGATTCGAAGGTCACCGAAAGACTTGCCAACCCTCGGCCACGCATTCCTCGGTTTGACGCGCCGGATGGCCCTGCTTATGCTGACTCCGAACAGAGCGCTGGCCGAGGGACGTGTCGGGCTGTGAGGGGTGGTGGCTGCCGATGAGCACCGAACTGGATGCCGCGAGCAATCCTATTGGCACGAGCCTCGTCTTCGAGGACGACGCGGTCCGCATCTGGCGGATCGACCTGGAGCCAGGGGAAGAGGCCGCCTTCCACACCCACCTCCTGGACTACACGACGGTCGTGCTCGAAGGTGACGTGGTCGAGCGGCCCAACGCCGACGGCACAACCGACCGGATCGACGTCCATCCGGGCGCTATCATGCGCTGGCACCAGGGCACCCAGCGCCATGGACTGCGTAACGCAGGGGCCAAGCGCTTCAGCAACGTCATCATCGAGCTCAAGGCTGTCCCCGCCCGGTTTGGGGACGGGAGCTGATCGTGGTGGCATCACGACGTGTGTTCCTGCGCCTGGTGGCGCTCGGCGGCGGTGCAGCTGTCGCCAGCGCGTGCTCAGCGTCCCCTCCGTCGGCCGCGGCGCCCAGCACCCAGTCGTCGCCCGTCGCGCCGGTGAGCGCACCCGTCACGGCGGCCAAGAGCACCGCCGATCTCCGCATTGCCCTGGCTTCTGAGCCCAACACCTTCGATCCTCATCTCACAGTTGGCCGCAACACCCAGATCTTCATCGCCAACGTCTACGATGGCCTCACCGCCCGTGATCCCAGGGCGAACCTCGTCCCGGCCCTCGCGACCGAATGGAAAGTCCTCGAAGACCACTCCGGTTGGCAATTCAAGCTTCGCCAGGGCGTCAAGTTCCAGAACGGCGACGACTTCAACGCTGAGTCGGTGAAGTTCACGCTCGACCGCGCGATCAACCCGGACACGAAGTCGACAGTCAGCTCGGAGCTGGGCACCATCGCGGGCACGGACATCGTTGACGCGTCCACCGTCACGGTCAGGACGAAGCAGCCGGACATCATGCTGCCCAGCCGCTTGAGCGAGCTGTACGGTGGCATGCTGTCGCCGGCCTACACCAGAGCGACGGACCCCGCGAGCTTTGGCACGAAACCCATCGGCACCGGGCCCTTCAAGGTCACCGAGTGGGTCAAGAATGAGCGGCTCGTGCTCGAGGCCAACCCCACATACTGGCGGGGCGCGGCGAGCGTCGGCCGCATCGTCGTTCGTCCCATCCTCGAAGACGCTGCGCGCGTTGCCGCACTGCAGGCTGGCGAGGTCGACTTCATCAGCAACGTGCCGTACCAGCGAGCCGATGAGCTGGGCCGCGACACCAACCTCCTGGTCAAGACGGTCACCACGCCGCGGGTCTTCTTCGTCGTCATCGATCCGCGCCAGAAACCGTTCGACGACGTCCGTGTGCGACAGGCGCTGAACTACGCGGTCGACGTCGACGCCATCATCAAGACCCTCTACCTCGGCCATGCGAAGCTCCTGGCAACCGTCATTGACGAGGCGTCGCTTGGCTACGACCCGACTGTGGCGCCGTACCCGTACGATCCAGCGAAGGCGCAGGCACTTCTGGCCGAGGCGGGGTATCCGAATGGTTTCTCCACCGAGTTCGACACCTTCACCGGGAGTATCGCCGACCACTCCAAGCCGGCGGAAGCGATAGTGGAGTATCTGCGGAAGGTGGGCGTGAACGCCAAGCTCAACGTCTTTGAATTTGGCGCCTTCGGGCCGCGACGGGTAGCCAACCAGGTCTCGCCCCTGCACATCTATAGCCTGGGCAATGCCTACTTCGAACCAGCCTGGGCGCTCAAATGGATGATGCAGGACAACCTGGGCATGCACTATCGCAACGCCGACGCCTACGCGCAGCTCAACAAGGCGGAGGGTACGTTCGACCCCGAGGAGCGGAAGAAGCTGTACGCGGACGTCCAGCGCAAGCTCAAGGACGACGCTGGCTTTCTCTTTCTGTACCAGTCTGACGCGGTGTTCGCCATGAGCAAGCGGCTCGACTATGAGCCGCGGGCTGATGAGACCCAGTGGTTGTACCCGGCGAAGCTGACCACCTGACGTGGGCTGATGGGCCAGTACGTCGGTCGTCGGCTGCTCGGTTCGCTTCTGGTTATCCTGGGCGTCTCGGTTGTAACGTTCTGCCTCTCGTTTCTCAGTGGCGATCCCGCGGAGCTCATGCTGCCGCCTGGCGCGACGCCCGAGCAGATGGCGCAGTTCCGCGCCGCATGGGGCTTCGACCAGCCGCTCTACCAGCAGTACGGGCGGTTCCTGGCCCGGGCGATTCAGGGTGATTTTGGCGTCTCCTTGCGCCATGGGGAGGCCGCCCTGCCGCTGATCGCCGAACGGTTGCCGGCCACCTTCCAGCTGACAGTCACCGCCATGCTGCTCGCCATCATCGTCTCCGTGCCGCTCAGCATCCTCAGCGCGACGCACCGTGGTGGCCTCGTCGATTTTGCGGCCATGGCCGTGGCCTTGATCGGGCAGGCGGTGCCGAACTTCTGGCTGGCCACTATGTTCATCCTGCTCTTTGCCGTGAGCCTCGGGTGGCTGCCCACGTCCGGCCGCGGGAACTGGCAGCACATCGTCCTGCCCGCCACGGCTATCGCTATCAATCTGCTCGCCCTGCTGACTCGCCTGGGACGGTCCGCCTTGCTGGAGGTCCTCGCGGAGGACTACGTGCGGACGGCGCGGGCCAAAGGGGTGAACGAGTGGCTCGTGCTGACGCGGCACGCGCTAAGAAATGCGCTCATCCCGCTGGTCACGGTCGTGGGCCTCCAGTTTGGCTACATCTTGGGCGGCGCGGTGGTCGTCGAGACCGTGTTCACCTATCCGGGCGTCGGGTTGTTCACCATCCAGGCCATCCAGAACCGCGATTACCCTGTGGTCCAGGCGTCCGTCTTCATCCTGGCCACGGCGGTGGTCCTGATCAATCTTGCGGTGGACCTGCTCTACGGGACCCTGGATCCCCGGATTCGGCTCCACGCGTGACATGAGCGTCGGCACAGCCCCGGCCCTTCCCCCGACCCGTGCCAGGCACGCCCCGGCCAGACGGCGCGGCGGACCCGTCGCGGCCCCCTGGCGCAGCCCCATGGCGACGGCCGGAGCGGCGATCGTGGCGCTCGTCGTCATGCTGTCGCTGACAGCGTCGCTGCTGGCGCCACGCGACCCCATTGAGCAGAGCTTGAGCCAGGCGCTCCTGCCGCCTTTCTGGAGCTCGGGCGGGACCCTTGCCGCGCCGCTGGGCACCGATCATCTGGGGCGCGACGTGTGGAGCCGCGTGCTGTACGGCGCTCGGATGTCGTTGGTCATCGGCGCCGCGGCCGCTCTGCTCGGTGGGGTGGTGGGTGTGACCGCGGGTGTCGCGGCCGGCTACTACCGTGGTGTGGTCGACTCGCTCATCATGCGGCTGGTTGACCTGAACCTCGCCTTTCCGCTGATCCTGCTTGCGATTGCGCTGGCGGCGATCCTCGGTCCGAACCTGCGCAACCTGATCCTCGTGCTGGCGCTCACCACGTGGATGATCTACGCCCGTGTCGTGCGTGGAGTCGCCCTGTCGTTGCGGGAGCGCGAGTTCGTCCAGGCCGCCCGCGCGGTAGGAGCAGGCGACCTGCGAATCATGGCGCATCACTTCGTGCCCAACCTCCTGGCGCCGGTGGTCGTCATCGGCACACTCGAGATCGCGCGCGTGATCCTGATGGAGTCGGCGCTCAGCTACCTGGGTCTTGGCGTGCCGCCCCCCACGCCGACGTGGGGTCGCATGCTGGCGGAGGGCCGGGACTACCTCACGGTGGCGCCGTGGATCTCGACCTTCCCGGGCGCGGCCATCATGGTCACGGTGCTGGGGATCAACTTCCTCGGTGACGGCCTGCGCGACGTCCTCGATCCACGGCTGCGCACCCGGGGCTGACAGCCCTGCCCCTTTGCCGGTTACCGGCGCTCCTTGAGCTCGATGATGCGGTTGCGGTAGTCCGTCGTGCCAACGTTGCGCAGCTCGTGCACCTCGCCGTCGCCCACGGACACCACCCGGATGTCCCCGACTTTGCGATGCCCGGCCCGCACCTCGCCGTTCGCCTCGCGTACTTCCACGTCGCCCTCGGTCAGCGTCACGGTCACATAGTCCAGGGTGTGGTGGTGCATGGGAAACACCTCGCCCGGGCCGGCCTCGAGCTCCCAGACGCGAACCCGGTCATCCTCGAACAGGATGCGTGAGCCCACTGGCCGCGGCCCTGACGACTGGTTCATCGGATGGCTCCTTCCGTGGCGTCTCGCAGGATCCGCCAGATCTTCTCGGGATGGGCGGGCGGATCCAGCTCGCGCACGCCGAGCGGGGCAAGCGCGTCGATCACGGCGTTGATGATGGCTGGCGGTGTGCCAATGATCCCCGCCTCGCCCGCGCCTTTAGCGCCCAGCGGATTGTACGGACTGGGCGTGACCTGGTGGCCCAGCCGCGGCGAGACAGTGTCGCGCGCCCTCGGCAGAGCGTAGTCCAGCAGTGACGTGGATAGCGCCTGCCCGTCGGCGGCGTACACGACGCGCTCGAACAGCGCCTCGCCAATACCCTGCGCCATGGCGCCATGCACCTGGCCCTGGACCAGCACCGGATTGATGACGCGGCCGCAATCGTCCACGGCAATCAGCTGCTCTAGCTGAACGCGACCAGTCGCACGCTCGATACTCACCAGGGCGAGGTAGGCGCCAGCCGAGATCGACTCCGCCGGCGCGCTGAAGAACGCATGCGCTTCCAGGCCAGGCTCCCGCGCGACCGGTTGGCCCAGCTTCGGATAGGCCGCGCCCGCGATCTGTTGCCAGCTGACGCGGCGCCGCGGTGCCCCACGCACGTAGGCCCCCCCGTCCGCGAACTGCAGGTCGGTTGGAGCAGCTTCGAGCAGGTCGCCGGCGATCTGGGCCGCACGATCTCGCACCCTTTCGGCCGCCTGAAGGAGCGCTCCGCCCGCTAGCGCCGTGCTGCGACTGCCGAACGAGCCCATCCCCGCTTGCGTGAGCGCGGTGTCGCCGAAGCGGACCCGGACTTCCTCGGGGGTGATGCCGAGCGCGTCCGCCACCATCTGGCTCAGCACGGTCTCGACGCCCTGGCCCATGGGCACCGCGCCGCTGATCGCCGCCACGCTCCCGTCCGGCTCGACCCGCACGGCGCCGCTCTCCCAGCCGGCGGCGGTGTTCTCGATGAAGGTCGCCAGCCCCAGCCCGACGAGCTCGCCGTGGGCACGCCGCTGTCGCTGACGCGCGCGCAGCCCCTCGTAGTCCGCCAGCAGGAGGAGCCGCTCCAGGAGCGACGGGTAGTCTCCGCTGTCGTAGGAGGCGCCATTGGGCGTGGTATGCGGAAAGTCGACCCGACGCAGGAAGTTGCGACGCCGCAGCTCAGCCGGGTCCAGCTCCAGCTGACGCGCCGCGGCGTCCATCAGCCGTTCGATGACAAACGCCGCCTCCGGGCGACCAGCCCCCCGGTAGGCCCCCGTGGGCGTGGTGTTGGTGAAGACCGTGACCGCCTCCGCGTGGTGTGCCGGAATGCTGTAGGCGCCCGTGGCATACTGCGTGACGCGTAACGCCTGGCGGGCGCTGCGACCAAGCGCGTAGGCGCCCAGGTTGCAGACGGTCCGCGTCCGCAGGGCGAGGACGTGCCCGGCAGCATCGAGCGCGGCTTCCGCCGTGTCGCACTGGTCGCGCGCCTGTTGTGACGATACAAAGTCCTCGCCGCGGGTGGCGGTCCAGCGCACCGTCCGGCCGAGCCGCACTGCCAGGAGCGCGACCGCCACGTCCTCCCGGTAGGTTGTTCCCTTCAGGCCAAACCCGCCGCCAACGTCAGGCACAATGACCCGGACCCGGTGGTGCGGCAGGCCCAGCGCGGTCGCCAGATCGTCTCGCAGCTGGTGCGGCGTCTGACTCGAGCACTGCACCACCAGCTCGCCGCCGGCGCTGTCGTAGTGAGCGACGAGCCCTCGTGGCTCGAGGGGAGCCGCCGCGATCCGATGGTGGGCGACGCGGACCCGAACGACGTGGGCGGCGCGCGCAAAAGCGTCATCCGCCGAGAGCTCACCGGGCCGAACGACCCGGTAGCAGACATTGTCGCCGCCAAGCTCCGGGTGCAGAACGGGGGCTGACGCAGCGAGCGCCGCTTCGGCGGTGGCGACGGCTGGCAGTGGCTCGTACGCGACGTCCACCAGAGCGGCTGCGTCCTCAGCCTGAGCCCGTGTCTCGGCCACGACGACAGCGACGGGCTCACCCACGTACCGCACGACCGCCGTGCTGAGCGCGAGGTACGCGGGCACCCGCATGCCGGGGACGAACTGGACCACGGGCGTCGGCGCCACCTGGCCCAGCTGGTCGCCGACGAAGACGCCGAGCACGCCGGGCAGCACGCGCGCGGCCGTGTCGTCTACCGCCCGGATGGCGGCGTGCGGATGGGGGCTGCGGACGAACAGCGCGTGGGCGCTCGACCCGGGCGGGGCGAGCAGATCATCGACGTAGGCACCACGCCCGCGCAGGAACCGGGGGGTGCTGCTCGCGCGGACCGATTGCCCGACGTACAGCTGCTGGTTCACGCGGGAGGGCGCCGGTCCTGCCACGGTCGAAGCGCCTCGTAGGCCGCCGCGGCGCGCAGGACGGTGCCGTCGGCAAACCGGGGCCCAACGATCTGCAGGCCCGCGGGCAAGCCCGTGGCCGTGAATCCGCACGGTACCGTCACAGCCGGCTGGCCCGTGAAGTTGAAAGGATAGGCCAGCGTCCACGCGAGGTGAGCCACGGGGGCGCCGGCGACGTCGGGCGGGTTCACCAGCCCGAGAGCGAACGGCGGGACCGACGTGGTGGGCGTCAGCAGGAGGTCGTAGCGCTCGAAGACCCGGCGCATGACGTCCCAGTAGGCCGTTCGGGCGTTCAAGGCCCGTCCCAGATCCACTATCGAGTAGCGCTTCCCTTCCTCGACAATGGCGACGAGGCCGGGGTCCATCTCCGCCAGCTCGGTCGGCGGGCGGCCGCCATGCGCCCCCGCCTGGGTGGCGGGATAGGTCACGGCCAGGATGGGCGCAGGGTCGGGCAGATCCAGGCGTGGTTCGTCCACCACACAGCCCAACGCGACGAAGGTCCGGGCCGCGCTTTCCGCCAGCCGCGCCATCTCGGGCTCCACGGGGATGTGCTCCAGGCCGCGGCTCCAGGCAACGCGCAGCCCTCGGATGCCCTGGCCTGGCGCGTCGGCGTACCGCTCCTGGCTTGGGGGCAGCGAGTAGCGGTCGCGCTCATCGGGACCCGCCACCACGTCGAGCAGGATGGCGGCGTCGCGCACCGTTCGGGTCATCGGGCCGGCGTGGCCGATCTGCTCGGACACCCCTGAGGTCGGGTACATCGGAACGCGGCCGAACGAGGGCTTGAGGCCAACGATGCCACAGAAGCTGCTGGGGATGCGGATGGAGCCGGCGCCGTCGGTGCCAAGGGCGAGGTACGCCAACCCGGCCGCTACCGCTGCCCCGGAGCCGCCGCTCGACCCACCGGCCGTCCTGGATCGGTCCCACGGATTGCAGGTGGCCCCGTACAGCCGGTTGTCGGTGGAGCCCCGCCAGGCGAACTCCGGGGTGTTCGTCCGGCCGACGATGATAGCTCCCGCCTGCTTGAGACGCGCCACGGTCGGCGTGTCCTCGGCCGCGACGACATCGCGCAACAGGCGCGAGCCATACGTGAAGGGGACGCCGGCCATGGCGAGATTGTCCTTGACGGCGACCGGGACCCCGTGGAGTGGACCCTGTCGGTCACCGCGCGCCAACGCCGCTTCGGCCCGTTTCGCCTGCGCCCGCGCGTCGTCGGCCAGCACCAGACAGTACGCATTCAGCGTGGGGTTCAGGCGCTCGATGCGACGGAGGACGGCGTCGACAACCTCAACAGGCGAGAGCTGACGATCGCGCATGAGCGAGGCAACCGCGGCAGCCGGGAGAAAGCACAGCGCTGTCTCGTCCACTGGGGGAACCACCATACCGGATGACGAGATCGGCTGGTGACCGCCATCTCCATCTCCCGCTAGCCCCATCACGTCGTCTCCTGGGCCAACAATGCCCACACTGCCTGCGGCGTGAAGGGCTGCCGGTCGGCCGTGATGCCGAGCGGCGCCAGCGCGTCGGCGACGGCGTTGCTCACCGCGGCCGCGGCGCCCAGTGTCCCGCCCTCGGCCATGCCCTTGGCACCGCGTGGCGTGCTGGGGTTGGGCGTCTCGATGTCGTAGGTCTCGAACCAGGGGACGTCCGAGGCGCGCGGCAGCGCGTAGTCTGTCAGCGTCGACGACAGGTTCTGGCCATCTTTGTCGTACACGATCTGCTCGCGCAGCACACCGCCCAGCCCCAGGGCCGTTCCCCCGTGGAGCTGACCTTCCACCACCAGCGGATTCAGCCGCGTGCCGCAATCTTCGACCACTATGTAGCGAGGAATGCGGATAGCTCCCGTGTCGCGGTCGATCTCCACCACACAGAGGTGGGTCGCGTTGGCGAACGTCAGTGGGGGCGGTTCGTAAGCAAAGTGCGCCTCCAGGCCCGGCTGCATCCCGCTCGGCAGCGCCAGCGGGTCGAAGTACGCGGTGCGGGCCAGTTGCGCCAGCGGCACCGTGCGACCGGGCGCACCCTTCACCCGGACACAGCCCGCCGCCAGCTCGAGATCATGTGGCGCGGCCTCGAGCCGGTGAGCTGCGATACGCAGCAGCTTGTCCACGAGGACGGCCGCCGCCCCGATGACAGACCCGGCGCTCACGACGCCGCCTCTCGATCCGCGGGTGCCCATCCCGTACGGGGCCGCCGCCGTGTCTCCCGACTGCACCAGGACGTCCTCGGGTCGTACGCCGAGCTCGTCCGCCAGCACCTGGGCGACCGTCGTCCGGTGCCCCTGGCCTTGCGACGCGACGCCGATCTGGGCGACCACGTGCCCGCTCGGCTCGATCCGCACGGTCGCCGCGTCGTGCCCGGAACCGGTGATGCCGGCTGCGCGGTAGAACGCTGACCCGTACACTGTCGGCTCGACGTAAGTGCACACCCCCAGGCCTACCAGGCGCCCGGCCGCCCTGGCGGCGCCCCGCTCCGCCAGGAACGCCTGGTAATCGAGAACTCCGAGGGCCTGCTCGAGAGTTTCGCCAGGCGTGATCGCCTCGTACCGCTGCCCTGTGGCCGAAACGTACGGCTGGTCGCCGTCACGCACAAGATTGCGCCGCCGGACAGCCACCGGGTCCAGACCAAGGTGGCGGGCTACGGCGTCCATCATCCCCTCGGTGACCCAGCTGCAGATGAGCATTGGCGCCCGGAACGGGCCAGCCGGACACTTGTTGGACAACATGGACGTGATCGCATACCGATAATGGCCCAGGCGGTACGGGCCCGGGATCATCATCCCGACGACGCGCGCCATGTAGTCGGCGGGAAAGAAGCAGTACGCGCCCACGTCGGTCGCGATGGTCACGTCGATGGCAAGCAGCGTCCCGTCCCGTTTCACCGCGGCCCGGACAGCCACGTGGTCCTGGCGTGCCTGCAAGGTGGCCATCAGATTCTCGCGCCGCTCCTCGATCCACTTCACCGGTCGACCCAGCAGCCGCGTGGCGACACACACCGCCAGCTCCTCGCGGTACAGAGGGATCTTCTGGCCGAAGCCGCCGCCGACGTCGGCCGAGATCACGCGCACGGTTCCCTCTGGCAGGCCGAGCCGGGCCGCGAGAGCGCTGCGCAGCGGGTGGGGCACCTGGGTGCCGCACCACAGCGTCAGCGACCGGTCGCCGACATCCCACCGCGCCACGCAGCCGCGCGTCTCCAGCGGGGCGTGGGTCTGCCGATGCTGGTCGAAGCTCGCCTCGACCACCGCGTCGGCGGCCGTGAACGCCGCGGCGAACGCTGCGTGGTCCGTCGCGAAGCCACCGCTGTAGACGACATTGCTCGTCAGAGCGTCATCGACCAGCGGCTCCTCTCCGGGGGCGGCGTCTGGTCGCGGCTCGACGACCGCTGGCAGCGACTCGTACGCCACAACGACCAGCTCGGCCGCGTCCTCGGCCGCGGCACGGCTCTCCGCCAGCACCAGGGCGACCAGGTCGCCGACGAAGCGCACCTTACGGGTCGGAAACGGCTCCATGTCGGTGGGCAGTAGACCCTCGATGGGCGGGGCCAGGCGGAAGGGAGCCGCGTGGGGACAGAGGTCCGCGCCCGTGTAGACCGCGACCACGCCCGGCGCGCGCAACGCCGCGGTTGCATCAACAGAGACAAGACGCGCATGGGCGTGGGGGCTGCGGACGAACGCGGCGTGGAGCATCCGCGGCAGCACGACGTCGTCGGCGTAGCAGCCGGCACCGATCAGTAGCCGCCGATCCTCCGAGCGGGGCATTGGCCTCCCGACGTAGCCAGGTCCCACCCCCCCAGTCACATCACCACGATAACGCACCGCTGCGCAGGCAGCGGCGCTGGACCAGCCAGGCGACGTCGGAGAGGACCGGCCGCGCCGAGCGCTTCGCGCAGGAGGTTCTGTCCGACGGGCGGTCAGTACACTGGGATCGACCAGCCCGCGTAGGCAGGGACGTTGCCCCGCACCGCGGCCAGATACACCCTCTGCAGCGTCCGCGTGAGCGGCCCCACCTGGCCCGTCCCAACCGGCCGGTGGTCCACCTCGACGACCGCCGAGACCTGGGCGCCCGTCCCGCACAGCAGCAGCTCGTCGCAGGTGTACACCTCCGTCCGGTCGATGCTGCGCTCGACCACCGGCAGGCCGAGCTCGTCGCGCACCAGGCTCATGATCAGCTTGCGCGTGACGCCCTCGAGGATGTCGTCGCTCACGGGCGGAGTCGTGACCGTCCCGTTCGTCACGATGAACAGATTCTCGGCCGACCCTTCGCTGACGTGACCGGCCTCCGTGAGCATGATCGCCTCGTCGTAGCCGTTCTCGACTGCCTCCGTCTTGGCCAGGGCCGAGTTCACGTACGCGCCGGTGATCTTGGCGCGGGCCGGAATGGCGGAGTCCGAGATGCGCCTCCAGCTGCTCGTCATGCAGCGGATGCCTCCGTCCAGCGCGATGTACTCGCCGAGCGGGGTGGTGCAGATGAGGAGGCTCTCCGCCAGCCCGTGGAGGCGAACGCCGATCTCCTCCGCTGACTTGAACAGCAGTGGCCGGACGTAGGTGTCAGTGCGGGCGTTGTTGCGCCGCAGCAGTTCGAGCGTCAGCGCCACCAGCTCGTCGGTGGAGTAGGGGAGGTCCATGCGCAAGATGCGCGCCGACCTGTGCAGCCGATCGTAGTGGGCCGTCGCCTGGAGCAGGAACAGCTGCTCCTGGTCCGGGTTCCAGTAGGCGCGGATCCCCTCGAAACAGCCGGTGCCATAATGCAAGGCGTGCGTCATGGGGCCAATGCGCACGTCGTGGTACTGAACGATCTCACCGTCGTAGAACACCCAGGTCGGGGGATGCGGGTGCCGCGCCGCCGCCCGCGCTCTGAAGTCGGTCTCCACTGCCATACCACCGGATCGTAGCGCATCAGTCCGGCTGTGCCTTCTAGCCATGGAGCTGAGGCCGCCCCGTCTGACGAGCGCCGAAACGGTTGAGCGTCCAGGCATTGATCACCCATGGGCCCTGCGTGTGCGGATGCACGGTCTTTCGAACGCTCGTGCGGTCGCTTCACCGACATCGTGGCGTAGGCGCACGACGTTGCCCGAGGTGCATCCGGCGGGGTACAAGCGGGGCCCCGCCGAGCGGTCCGGGGCATTGTCATGCAGGATGTGACCGGAGTCCGTCAGCACGAAGCCCGTGCTGAGGTACATCAGGAGCAGATAGCGGTCATCATTGGCAGGGTGCATGGCAGGATTAGATCACCACGACGCAGCGAGCCCCAGGGTCTGGCATACAGGGATGCCAGGGGATGACTGATGCCCGGTAGCGCCAGCGCACCGTCCAGCGGGCTCTGGCGCTACCGCGAGTTCCGCAAACTGTGGCTTGGCGGCCTGGTCTCGGCGGTCGGCAGCCAGGTGACTGCGCTGGCGGTGCCGCTGACCGCCGTGCTGGTCTTCGGCGCCGGGCCCGCCGAGACCGGACTGCTGACCGCCGCCGGCTTCGCGCCAGTGCTGCTGTTCGGCCTGCCAGCCGGCGCCTGGATCGACCGGCTGCGCCGCCGTCCGGTGCGCATCGCCGCCGACCTCGGCAGCGCCCTGCTGGTGGGCGCCATTCCCGCGGCGGCGGTGCTGGGCGTCCTGCGCCTGGAGCACCTGTACCTGCTCACGTTTCTGGCCGGCACCTGCGCCGTTATGGCGCGCCTGGCCGTCTCGGCGCTGCTGCCCACGCTGGTCGGACGCGGACATCTGCTGGAGGCCAACAGCGCTCTGCTCACATCCTTCTCGCTGGCCCAGATTCTGGGACCCTCGCTGGCGGGCGTGCTGGTGCAGGTGGTCGCGCCACCGTTGGCGCTCCTGGCCGACGCGGCCAGCTTCCTGGTCTCCGCGGCCTGCTTTGGCGCACTCCGCGAGCCGCCGGCGCCGCCCCGGCCGACCGTGCGCGCCAACCTGCTGCGAGAGATCGGCGAGGGGCTGCGCTGGCTCCGCGGCGACGTGGTGCTGTTCCGTCTGGCGCTCAGCATTGGGCTGGCGAATCTGGCCTGGTATGCCGTTCAAGCTGTGGTCGTGCCGTTCGCGACGCGGGATCTGGCCCTGTCACCGGCCCTGCTGGGGCTGGCGCTGGCCGCCGCGGGTCCGGCCACGCTGCTCGGGGCGCTCCTGGCGGCCCCTGCCGCTCGCCGCTTCGGGCTCGGGCCGACGATGGTCGCGGCGCTCTCGGGGGAGGCGCTCAGTCGGATCCTGCTGCTGCTGGCTGGTGGACCGCCCCTGGTCGCTGCGCTAACGCTCGCTCTCTCGCAGGCCGTGTTCGGGTTTATCGCCCCGCTGTGGGACGTCAATGCCAACAGCCTGCGCGGGGCGGTCACGCCGGAACGGCTGCTCGGCCGCGTCAGCGCGGCGTCGGTGGTTATCGGGGGAGGCTCCGCGCCCGTGGGCGCGCTGCTCGGCGGCTGGGTCGGCGAGATCGCCGGTCCCCGGGCGGCTCTCCTCGGCGCGGCTCTGGTCACCTTCGTCGCGGTGGCGTGCCTGCTCGCGTCGCCGGTGCCCCGGGTTCGCGAGGCACTACCCCGGACCGAGCCCGCCACGGTCAGCTAGGTGCTGGGCGCTTTCCGGCCTCATCATCCTCGTAGAACGAGCCGCCGCCCGCCGACGCCTGAACGCCGGAGTCGCTGATGACCGGGTTCCATTGCACATCCTCCTGACGGTCGAGATGATGGTGTTCAGCCATGTCGATCCTGTGGCGGGCCGTTCGTATAGAGGGTGACAAGCCGGCACGGTGCCGGCGGTCACGCCAAGGAGGAACACCCGATGAAGCAGTACCTGCTCAGCATCTATCAGCCCGACGGAGCCCCGCCCCCACCCGAGGTCCTGGGGCCCATCATGCGGGACATCGACGCTCTGGTTCAGGAGATGAAGGTCAGCGGCGCATGGGTCTTCAACGGCGGTCTGCACCACCCGAGCACTGCCACCGTGGTGCGGCTCCAGGACGGTGAGCTGCTTATGACCGACGGCCCGTTCGCTGAGGGCAAGGAGCACGTCGGCGGGTGCATCATCATCAAGGCGCCTGATCTGGACGCCGCGCTCGTGTGGGGCCACAAGGCCACCCGGGCAACCACCCTGCCGATCGAGGTGCGGCCCTTCCAGGGCGAGGCCGGGGGCTGATCCCTGGCGTGCTGGCCCCCGCCACCTCGGAGATCGAGCGTGTCTTCCGCGAGGAGTACGGCCGCGCGGTGGCCGTCCTGGTTGGCGTCTTCGGGGACATCGACCTGGCCGAGGAGGCGGTCCAGGACGCGTTCACCGCGGCGGTGCACCGATGGCCGTCCGCTGGACTGCCCCCCAGCCCGGCGGGGTGGATCATCACCACCGCCCGCAACCGGGCGATCGACCGCCTGCGCCGGGAGGCGTCCCGCCAGGACCGCCACGCCGAAGCAGCCCGGCTGCACGCCCGCGGCGAACCGCTCGAGGAGGGCGCCGTGCGCGACGACCGGCTGCGTCTGATCTTCGCCTGCTGTCACCCGGCGCTCGGCGTCGGCGTCCAGGTGGCCCTGACGCTGCGGCTGCTGGGAGGGCTCACCACCGCGGAGATCGCGCGCGCCTTCCTGCTGCGTAGCCGTCAGGCGCTCACGCGAGCTTGATGAGGCTGCCACACCCACCGGGCTCGTTTGCCAGACAGATGAGTGGATGGTGGACGAATGGTGCGGATGGCCGGCGGCCTCTTCTGCGTGGAGCCATCCGGCGCGGCATCGTCACCCGCTACGACAAGCTTGCGCCGTCTACGGCGCAGCCGCCATCCTCACCGGGCTGAGGTCATAGGGAGACACGTCCCAGCCCGCTCAGCCAAGTTGCGCGCGACGCTCCAGATAGCGCCCGTCGTCGCGCGGCGCGAATCCGAACCTTGCGTACAGGCCGTGTGCGTCCGCGGTGTGCAGCATCCAGAGGAAGCTGGCGCCCGGGCCGTCTTCGATCATGGCTCGCACCAGGCGCACTCCGAGCCCCTGGCCTCGATGGGGCGGGAGCACGAAGACGTCGGCCAGGTAGGCCAGCGCGCAACCGTCGGAGAGCGCGCGTGCGAAGCCAGCCATCGTCCCGCTGCTCTGTTCGTAGGCACCGATCACCCGCCAAGCGGACCTGACCTGCTGTTCGACGATGTCGCGCGTCCGCCAGCGGCCCCAATAGGCCTCGGTGGACAGAAATCCCCAGACGATGTCCAGGTCGACGCGGGCTGGGTTGTCGTCCAGCTCGTAGGCCGTCGGCAGTTCCATCGGGCTCAATGTACTACGCTCGGTTCGCGAGCCCCGATCGCGGGACTCACGCACACCGCCGAGGACGCTGGCGCAGCGACCCGCTTTGAGGTCGCCCTAACACTGGTTGACGGCCGGCCGGTGTTCGAGAGTTGAGCACCAGCGGAGTGTGACGCACATACCATCGGGACCATGCGGGTCAAGTTAAGTTAAGTGCGCTCGTGTATTGCCGCGTGGCTGGTCGTCGATTCGCGTGACGTGTTTACTGGTCCATCTACCGCGTCCTGGCACCTGTTAGTCGGCCAGCACGTGTTCGCGGCGGAGGAGCACCTCAAGACTGTCCGTCAACTGGTCCATGGTGTCCAGCACCAGCGTCGCTGTCTGCCCGGCCAGGCTGACCAGACGCACGACAGACATCGCCACACCGTCAGGCATGATCTGACACTCGCGAGCCACGAACGCCAGCATGCGCTTCTCTCCCGGATGCAGGACGCGGTTGATCGCGAAGACGATGTCGAAGTAACTGGCTAGCCACGCCGCGACGCGGTGGTTGACGCTGACCGCATCGTGGCGCTCGATCGCCTGCGCTGCCTGGTATCGGTACGAAAAGGGATGATCGCGCAGGTAGGGAAGGTTGAGCCTGACGATGTTGCGGCGCAGCTCCTCTGGATACGGCTGGCGCGCCCAACGCTGGAGCTCGGCGTGCCAGCCGTCTCGCTCATAAAGCGGACGGGCGTCGCGAATGGACCGCCAGAAAGCTGTCGAGTAGCCCATCGCCGCCCTGTGCTCGACGAGCACCCGCCGCAGTTGGGCCTCGCCCCAGGCTGTGCTCCAGTACATTAGGTCGAGCCAGCCGCTACCGTCCTTGAGCCGCCAGACATCTCCATCGCCGAAGGCATTTTCGTGGATGGACCGCCTTCCGTCAGGATCGGCGAACTCTTCTGCCAGCCGTGACCGAAGGTCGCGGACATCCCCGTCGGTGTAGACGAAGATGTCGAAGTCGGAGCCGGACTCGGCGACTCCGCTCGCGTGCGACCCGACCAGAGCGATGGCTGCCACTGACGAATCAGTTGCCAGACGTCGGACAACGCCCGTCAGGGACTCCAGCGAAGCGACCGTCACCACCGAGCTAGTCTTTTCGTAGGAAAGAGTAGGGCACATCTCGCAATCGACGCATCAGCTCCGGGATTCGATAGACCTGCCGCACAAGCTGAGTGCGTCGTCGTTCCTCGACTCCGGGAGCAGGCAGAGGTCCGTCTGCATTTCGCCGACCGAGATCCCGCCGAGCGGCGCCCCTGGCTCTTGAGCAGACGCCCTTTTGACAGGCCCATGCGGCCGTCGCCGCGTCATCCGCCTCTATAGGCATCCGTCGCTCAGCCAACGTGTCTGCCACCATTCGTGAGAATGTCGATACGCTCACCACGGAGCCGGATACGTGGACAGGCGGGTCGGCTACGACGTGCGGCGATGTTTGGCGCCGCCGCGCCGTACAGGGGGCGGGTCCGTCAAGGGCGCTGGTCCTGTTTCAGCCAGCATGATCCAGGCATGGTCGCCGACCTGGACGATCCGTCCATTGGGTCCGATGCAGGCTGCATGATCCGCAACGCCGAGCTCGCTGAGCAGCGCGTCGATCGCTGGCACTACGCTCGCAGCGCAGCGGCGAGGGCGTCCAGGCGGTCGTCCAGGCGGGACCACTGGGTGAAGCCCCAGGCCATCATACCGTCGAGGGCGTCCTGCTGCTCGTCCTCTGACACGCCATCCTCCAGGAGGCGCAGCAGGCGGGCGGCCAGGTCCTGGACGTAGCGACGGAGCAGAGCGAACGCGAACTGGTCCAGGTGCAGCCGCTGGAGCTCTACACCACCCGCCTCGGCATACGCCGCCAGAAAACTGGGCAGCTGCCCGCCCTCGGCGCCGACGCACAGATCGTGCTCCGGTGGCGCCAGGCGCGCCCCGTCCCAGTCGAGCGCCCACAGGGCACCAGCGTCGTCGACGAACAGGTTGTCGCCACCGAAGTCCCTGTGGCAGAGCACGAACGAACTCGGGAGTGTTTGGACGGTCTGTTGAAGACGGTGCAGCCGCGCCAGCTGAGCCAGGATGTCGGCGCGGCGTGGCTGTACGAGGGCGCGCAAGGCGCGCAGACCCGGCCGCGCCGCTGGCGTGAGGTGGTGCACTCGGTCGAGCCCGTGGCGAAGATCCGCCTCGAAGGGGATACTGAATTGCTCCTGCGGCAGCGGCACATCAGCCAGGGCCGGTCCCCCGCGATGGATGGTGGCCAATGCTCGCGCCATCGCCAGCCAGACGTGGGGCGGCCATGCCGGCCAGCCGGGTGGCGTTCGGCCTGGTAGGAACGGAAAGACGGCGAACGGAATGCCGTCGCAGCTGGCCCACGTGGCTCCGTTCTGGGTGAGGAAGGGACAGGGAACGCGCGGGTAAAGGCCGCGATCATGCAGGGCGCGCAGGAGGGCGAGGGTGGTCTCTCGCTGGGAGCCAGTGGGATCGTCGACCCGCCAGCGCGGCCACAGCTTGGCGAAGTAGCGGGTCCCGTTCGGGGAGCGCAGCGCGTAGCATGCCGTGGCGTACCCCAGCGGCACGAACTCCACCTCCTCGACAGGTAGGCCGTACTGGAAATGGACGGCCTGGGCGAGGTGCACCCGATCTACCCGCGGCTCGTACCGCATGTCCTTGCCTGGAATGAAACCATGCCGACGAGCGTGTGCCGCGCCGGGCAGCGGTCGGAGTCGGGACGGCGCCGTGGCGGTTAGGTCGGTGGAGCGACGAAAGAGACGTCGGCCGCCGAGTCCGCGAGCTCGATCTCGCCACCGAGAGCGTGTTCGGCGACGCGTGCCACGATGCACGCCGGAATGTCGCCGAGATCGTAGGTGGCGTGGGCGTCGTGCGGCAGGACGACCTGGAGCCCACGAGCCAGCGCCGTCCGGGCGGTGGCGCTCACGCACATCTCCGAGAGCAGCCCACTGATCGCGATCCGGCGCACACCACGGTTGTCCAGCAGCTCGCCGAGAGCAGTCCGTGCGAAGCCGTCGTCTGTCGTCTTCCGGATAACTGTCTCATCTGGGGAAAGGGAGACCTGGACGTGGAGAGCCCAGCCGGACTTCCTAGGCTCGTCGACAGCGCCGAGCTCGCCGTCGTTCTGGAGGTGAACGACGAGGGCCTGTGCTCTTCGCGCTCTGGCCAGGAGATCCTCGAGACGGCTGATCAGGTGGTTCGCATCTGGGATCGCCTTGTCACCGGCTAAAAAGCCTGTCTGCGCGTCGACGATGACGAGCGCCTCGACAGGCATTCGGTTACCCCTCACCTGCTCTGTGGGACGTTGGGGTACGGCACGTCCCTATCCTAATCCTACGACCGGACCGCGACGGGCCACGCGCAGCTCGGTCAGGTAGCGCTTGCTGATGGAGCCGCCATACCGCGTGTCGATCAGGTGCGCGATGCAGTCCAGCAGCTTCGCTCGGGTCGCGGGCGGGAGGGCCCGGTGGCTGGAGTAGGTGAGCAGGACCTCCCGGTAGGCGGCGGTCGCATACGTCTGCTCCCACTGGTACCGGCGGAAGGTGGCTGGGCTGAACCTCGCTGCGTGGTCGAGCTGGTCGCTCTCCGTGGGGACGTCGTCTGCGCTCGGCAGGCGCAGGCCAGGAGAGGTGGTCGGATCCCAGCGCTCGTAGCAGCGCTGCGCCTCAACGAAGAAGCTCTCCGTGCCACCGGCGACGTGGTGGGTTGCGATGGTGGCGAGGGCGCCGCCGGGACGGAGCGCGTCGGCCGCCTTCGTGACGCGGATGGCCGGATCCAGCCAGTGGAACGCCGTGGCTGAGAGCACCAGGTCGAAGGGTCGGGTGGGCAGCGGCCAGTCCTCGAACGCTGCGACGACGACCGCGACCGAGGGAAAGCTGGCGAGATTGCGGCGAGCGACCGCCGCCAGGCCCGGTCCGAGCTCGACGGCAACGATGGCCAGGCCGCGCTCGGCCAACGGCACCGTTGCCTGTCCCGTCCCGCAGCCGATCTCGAGCACGCGTGCTTCCGGCCCGAGGGCTGCCAAGGCGGCCAGATCCTCGAAGAGCTCGGGTGGGTACCCCGGTCGAGCGCGGTCGTACAGCTCAGCGGCCTCATCGAAGGTCGCACGTAGCCGTTCACGGTCTGAACGAGCCATGCCTAAGCAGGTGGACACGGGTCTCAAGTCTTGCTCCATTCTGATCAGCTGAGCTCCACCTGCTTAGGCATTGCCTTTGTTCGCGCCACGCGCTTAGGAGAGCATGGCCCGCGCTCTCCCTGAGCGCAAGGGCAGCCGCCTTTCCCGAGGGGTGGACCCGGCATGGGTACCTCGCGGCGAGTGACGTGGTACGATGCATCGCAGAACGTACTAGGGAGGACAACGTGGCACGCGACGGACTGGCCGCGCTCGGTCGCTTCTCCGAGCCGGCACTGCTCATCCTGATCAGCCTGGCCGACGGCGCCAAGCATGGCTACGCGATGGTCGACGACATCCAGCGCCTCACTGGCGCTCGCCTGGGTCCAGGGACCCTCTACGGCGCCATCGCGCGTCTCGAACGCCTCGGGCTCATCGCACCGCTACCAGCTGAGGACCGCCGCCGTCCGTACGAGCTCACCCAGGGTGGCTCCACTGCCTTGGGGTCCGAGCTGGCGGCGCTGTCGCGCTTGACCCGGACCGGCCTGCAACGTCTGGGGGCGGTCGCGTGAAGTGGCTGCTGCGTCTCTATCCCGCGGACTGGCGGCGTCGCTACGGCGACGAGTTTCTGGCCCTGCTCGAAGCGCGGCCACTGACGGCGCGCGTCCTGTTGGACGTGGTGCTGGGCGCGCTGGATGCGCGGGCGCGGCCGCAGCTTGGCTCCATCCCGGCCGAGGCGCCCGCCACCGCAAGAGCCAGACCGAGTCGCGACTCCTTCGGAGCCTTTACGCCACGCTCGCGCGCCGCGCTGCACGTCGCCCAGGCGGAAGCGACGCTGCTGCGGCACGACTTCATCGGGACCGAGCACCTGCTGCTGGGGCTGCTTCACGATCCGGACAGTGTGGCGTCCCATGTCCTGCGGAGCCTGGACATCGACGCCGCCGCGCTGCGCCTGGAGATCGGTCGGCGGCTCAGCGCGGCGCCGCGCAGCAACCGTCCCGCCCGCGACTTGACGACCCGAACGAAGCAGGCGATCACGTTGAGTGTGGACGAGGCCACGCGCCTGCGGCACCCATACGTGGGCACTGAGCATCTGCTGGTCGGCTTGCTGCTGGAAGGCGAGGGCACGGCCGCGGTCGTGCTGCGCGAGGTTGCTGGGCTCGACGTGGCCGAGGCGAGACGCCGCGTGGTGCAGGTGCTGAACCACGGGCCGGAGCTGCCGCAACGGCCACCCCCGTGACGCCGACAGGGGACGTTATGCACGCCAGTCCGTCCGCACCCGGCGACGAGGGCGTCACAACAGCCCTGGTCAACTTCTTCGAGGCCAACCCGGTCGGGCACGTCATCGAAGCCCTGCACTATGCCCTCGGCTACCGACGTGCCGATCCCACGCTGCACCTCGCCGTCCTCCTCAACGCCACGGCGCCCACCGAGTTGGCCAGCTTGTGTCCATTCCTGAACGCGGCGTACGCTGTCCGCTTGCCACCGGCCACGGACCATGACGTGCTGCCAGCCCTGGCCCACGTCCCCGTTGGCTGGGACTTCGTGCTCGACAATGATCGGCGGTACGCAGCTGCGCACACGGCGGCCGTCCCCGACGTGGCGCGCTACTTCGCCGCCGCCGACCGCTACTTCCAGGTGCACCGCGAGCATAACCTGATCAGGCGCGCTGCCCTGCCCTACGCGCCTCATCAGCGGTTGCAGCTGGAGCTCCCCGCCGAGCAGCGCCGCCATGCTGGCGGCCGCCTGGCCGCTGGCCAGCCGCGGCTGGCGGTGCTGCCGGCAGGCAGTGGCGAGCGCTGGTTGTATCCGTCGGCCAGCTCCTGGGAGCTGATCCTGCGCGCGTTGCTGAAGCGCTACCCGAACGCGGTGGTGTGCCTGATCGGCAAGCTGCACCACGACGACCGCACGAGCAGCACCCTGCGTCCAGCCGAGCTAGCGCGGCTGCGGAATGCCTGCCCACGGGCGGTGGACGGCGTCGACCTGCCGCTGGTCGACCAGCTGGCCCTGGTGGAGGCGTGTGACGTGTTCGTCTCGGCCCACAGTGGCTTCGGCATGGCGGCGCTGGCGGTCGGCACGCCCTGGCTGACGCTCTCCGGCGGGCGCTGGCCGGAGTACTTCTACAACCAGGTGCCGTTCTACTCGGTGCTGCCGGACCCAGACCGGTTCCCGTGCTACACCACTTTTGCCAAGGCGCCTGTGCTGGCGGCGGACGAGGATGGCGAGGGGCCGCGGGCGCCGAGCATGTGCCGCGCCCGGATCCTGGCCAACCTGGACGCGCTGCTCGCAGCGGCGGACCTGCTGATCGAGGGGCGACTTGGGTACGCGGAGGCGCTGGAGCAGCACTTTGGCCGTCTCGTGCGCTTCTGGCACGGCGACCGCTCGCGCATCTGGTCCATCGACGGCGTTCACCAGGCGTACGTCTAGCTGGCGGCGGTGAGCAGCGCTGTACGGGGTCCGTAGTCTGGTTGGCGTTGGGCCTCGGCGTGCATCATGAAGGCCTGGCAGAGATGGGCGAGGGATGAGAGTCGGAGCGGCGCGAGCTGCCGCGGCCGAGTGGGTCAGGCGGTATGCCAGCCAGGAACCCGGGTTCGAGGGCGCGTACTTCAGCGGCTCGACCATCGGGATGCCTGACGACGCGGAGCTGCCACGGGCATCCGACGTCGACGTCATCGTTGTCGCCGCGGCTGTCGAGCCGCCGATGAAGCCAGGCAAGTTCCTCTACCGCAACGCGCTGCTCGAGGTCACCTACCTGTCCAGCCACCAGCTCGCCTCGGCCGAGTCGGTCCACCTGGCAGGGAGCTTCCGCGCCGATACGATCATCTCCGACCCGACCGGGCGGCTGCGTACCCTGCACGAGCAGGTGTCGCACCAGTTTGCCGACCACGTGTGGGTCCGCCGCCGGTGCCAGCACGCTCGCCAGGCAGTCGAGGACGTCCTCAACTCGATCGACACGACCGCACCCTGGCACGAGCAGGTGTCGGCCTGGCTGTTCGGCACCGGCGTCACCACGTTTGTCCCGCTGGTGGCGGCGCTGCGCAACCCGACCGTGCGGCTGCGCTACCTGGCCGCGCGCGAGGTCCTCACCGCATACCGCCACACCGACCTGTACGAGGAGCTGCTGAGGCTGCTCGGCTGCATCGACATGACACCCGCGCGGGTTGACCAGCACGTCGACGAGCTGGCCAGGACATTCGACGCCGCGGACGCCGTGGCCAGGACGCCGTACCGCTTCCGCTCCGACATCAGCGCCGCGGCACGCCCGATCGCGATCGACGGCAGTCGCGACCTGATCCGGGCTGGCAACCACCGCGAAGCAGTCTTCTGGATCGTCGCGACTTTTGCCCGCGCGCACACGATTCTGGCGGTCGATGCCCCGGAGCTGCAGAGTGCCCACGCCCCGGCCTTTGCAGCCGTGCTGGCCGACCTCGGCGTCCGGTCCAGCGACGATCTGCTCGAACGTGGTGAGGCCGTCATCCAGTTCCTACCCCGCCTCTGGGACACGGCCGAGGTCATCATGTCCACCAACCTGGCGATCTCGCGATGAGGCCGAGCGGAGGAGGGTGGCATTGCCGAGGGGTCGTCGGACTGCCAGCCGCTCCCGACGTGCGCCGCAGCCTGGCCTTGCCGAGTGATTCGCTCCGGCCGCCCACTTCTCTGGACAACCGCTGCCACACAGCAGCGAGCACTGCCGTTGCAGCCGCGGGTCATACTTTCCTGACGGCGCTCCGTGGGCCTCGTCAACGGCCTGTCCGGCCCCCTGGCAAACGCGTGATACGTGCGATGAGTGTCGTTCCTGCGTTGACGGACGCGGCGCGCGGGCCCACGCTCAACGGCAGCCGCTCACCGGTGCGTGAGAACGCTGCACTGGCCCGGAGCGCTACCAAGGGGTCAGACGGAGACGTCCGCGACAAACCAGCCCACGCTCTTGGGCACGCGGAACACGCCTTCCGCGGCGATGATCGCCTCGATCTGGTCGCGGACCAGCGGGAGGAGGCGCGCTCGATGGCTGCCGTCCGCGGGGCGGTCCTGGATGGCATCGATCCGACTGGTGGCGTAGAAGCGGAGCGCCGGCTCAGCAGTCGGAAAAGCCAGGGCGCCCTCGAGCACGTGGCGCTCGGCCGCGGGAAAGACCGACCGCACCAGCGGCAGGTCGTCCATGGTGAAGTGGCCGGCCACGAGGGGCAATGGCTCGTAGCCCAGCTGGCGGGCCGCGTGGCCGTGGAGCTCGTAGATGCGGCGCATGGCGTACGCCCCATTGGTCGAGATGACCGCCCGCCCACCGGGGCGCAGCACCCGGCGCATCTCGCGCAGGGCTTGCGCGCGGTCGGGCACGTGGTAGAGCACGCCGCAACAGAGCGCACGGTCGAAGAGGTGGCCAGTGAAGGGCAGGGCCTGGGCGTCCGCCTGCGCCAGAGCTGGGCAGGGTAGCAGCTGTGCGCCACGGGCGGATGCCTCGCGCAGCATGCCGGCCATGAGATCGACGCCGACGATGCTGACCCCGTGCGCCACGACACGGGGGTGCCAGCTGCCATCACCGCAGCCGACATCCAGGAGGGATTGCCCGGAGGCGAGCCCCAGCGCGTCGAGCACATCGCCGACGAAGGTCTCGGTGCCCTCGCTGAAGCGTTCATGGGTCTGGATGCGGATGCGGAGCTTGGCGGCATCGCTGTACTGCTCTGCCACGAAGCGGCGCTCGGTCGCGAAGTGGGCCACGCTGTCCTCCCCACGGTAAACGTGCTCGACGGCTCCGGCGTCACTCCGACTGCCGAGCATGGGCGGGCGTCCAGGTCCATCGCCCAGCGGCCGTGCCCATGGTTCCGCACGACTCTCTGAGCAGCCTGGACGCTCGCGTGCCAGACGCCGCGCACACCACGTCGCCCTGCTGGCTCCGCGGGTGCCACAAGCAGGAGGCGAGACGTTAGAGGAGCGCGAGAGCGACGCCGACCAGCGCCGAGATCATGCTCACCAGCCAGAACCGCTGGGCCACCTGCATTTGACGTAGGCGACCGCTGGGGTGTAGCCGGCCAGGACATCCAGGCCATCGGTGAGGTTGACGGCATTGGCGCTCCCCACAATGGCCAGACACGCGATGGGCACGATGAGCCAGCCAACGTGGAACGGAAGCGTCTGTCCAGGCACAAAGATGGCGTCCATTCCGAGCGCGGCGGGATGCCACAGCAGGAGCGCCGCGCCGAGTGCTACCGCCCCGAGGGCGGCCAGCTTTGTCCGCGCGCGCATTCCGCCCCCTGGCTGCCCACCAGCGACAGCCTGTCGTCATAGGCGCCGAGCAAAGCGGTCAGCAGCATGACACCCATGGGCAAAGCAGGACGCCCCAACCCTCCATGACCCCGTTCTACGCTTACTGCGTAGACAGCGACAGTGTAGCTGTTCTATAGTGACGACATGGAAAGTAACGACGGGGAGTCGCTCACCATTGGCGAGCTGGCTGAGGGTGCGGATACCTCCGTCCGCACCGTGCGCTACTACATCACCCAGCGCCTGCTTCCTCCGGCCATCGGACGCGGGGTGCGTGCCCACTACACCACCGAGCATCTCGACCGTCTGCGCCTTGTCCGCCGACTCTCCGCTGCCCACATGCCGCTTCCGGAGCAGCGCAAGTATGTGGCGCGACTGTCTAGAGATGCCGTGCGCTCTGCTCTCGCGCGCACGACAGCGACGCCGGACGACGACCTGACCCAGTCGGGAGTGGTTCTCTCTGTACGAGACGATGGCCGGCAGCACATGTGGTCGGCAGCTTCACATCTCCCTCAGCCAGCGTCGCCAACCAGCCCGTCGTCCATCATGGGACGCGTCGAGATCCGCGAGGTAGCCAGCAACGAGCCACTGGCAGCGCCCGCTGCGTGGCGGCGCTGGGAGCTGGCCTCCGGCGTCGAGCTGCACGTTCGGGAGGACGCGGAGCTTGCTCTTGACGGCTTCATCGGGCGACTACTCCGGACAGCGGGGATCCGGGTACCACCAAAAGCATGACGCTGGGGTCGAGACTGGACGCGGTGCTCAGCGCGCCGACACCTTCCCCATCCCGCCCGGACGAGTCGGTGTGCTGAGCCTGCTGGGTCTGCGGAGCTTCGTCCTGGTCTGGCTGGGTGGACTGGTGTCCCTGGCCGGTGACTGGGTACTCATCGTCGGCTTGCCCCTGGTCGTCTATGAGCTGACCCACTCAACTCTGGCGACCGGCGCGATGTTCATGGCGGGCACCTTGCCGCGGCTCCCGCTCGGTTCGGTGGCCGGGGTCTTTGTGGACCGCTGGGATCGGCGGCGGACGCTTGTCGTCACCAACATGCTGATGGGGCTCGGGTTGCTACCGCTCCTGGCGGTGCGATCTGCCGAGGACCTGTGGCTGGTGTACGTGGTGCAGATGGGTGAAGCCTGCATCGCGGAATTCCAGCGGCCGGCGCTCGGCGCCCTGCTGCCACGGCTCGTCGGCCAGGACAAGCTGGTCGCTGCCAATGCCCTGAGCGCGCTCGGGTCCGAATCCACGCGCCTGGTGGGCCCCGCGCTCGGTGCGCTCGTGGTCGCTTTCTTCGGCCTCGCGGGTGTTGTTGTCGTCGATGCCGCGTCCTTCGTCGTGGCCGGTGCGCTGACGGCCCTGGTCACCGGCATACCGCGCTCCGCCCACAGTGTCGCTAGCGGTGTTGCCACGAATCTGGCGCAGCTGTGCCTCGGGGTCTGGCGCGATTGGCGCGATGGGCTCCGTGTTGTGCGGTCTCATCGTGTGCTCGGGGTGCTGGTCGCCTTCTGCGCCGTCACAGGGGTGGGCGAGGGCATGATCATGACCCTGTTTGTGCCCTTCGCGACGACGGTCGTGCGTGGTGGCCAGGGTGCCTATGGCGCGCTGCTGAGCGCCCAAGCTGTTGGCGGACTGGTGGGGGGCCTCTTGCTAGGACGCTTCGGCCGAGGCTTCGCGCCCCGGGTCCTGCTGGGCACAACCGCGGTTGTGTTTGGCGTTCTGGATCTCCTGCTGTTCTATGCCCCGTTGTTCGTTGCCGGCGTCGGCGTGCCCCTGGCGCTCATCATGCTCGTCGGTGTCCCCGCCGCGGGCATGGGCATCAGCCGGGCCACGCTGCTGCAGACCGCAGCCACCGATCAGTACCGCGGCCGCGTGCTCGGCGCCGTCTCCGCGACCGTGGCGGTCGCCGGGCTCACGGGCATGGCACTGGCCGGCCTGCTCGGTGACCGCCTCGGCATCGTGCCGCTCCTCACCGTGCAGGGTGTGGGCTACGTGGTGGCGGGTCTCATGGTTCTGCTCGCGCTGCCAACCTCTGCTGGCGCTCGCCAGACCCCTGCGTCGGCCTCAGCCGCGACCAGCATGTGAGCTGGGCTCCGATCTCGCAGCGGCACGGATGCTCGGACTGGCCTTTGCCATGATCACCAACAGCAGCACAGACTTGGCGAACGGCATCCACGACACCTCGCGACCCTATAATCCGCCGATCTCACGCCAAAGGAGGTGGTCCGCATGCGACGCACCAATAAACGCCTTGCCTTCGGGCTTCTGGTTCTGATGACCACTGAGGAGACCTCCGCGTGGATCCAACCGCTCCTTTCCTGCCCGGTCTACAGCTCTGTGAACGCTTCTATCATGACGCCGTAGCGCCAATCCTCGAACGCCACTTTCCGCGCCTGCGCTACGGCGCCGGCCGCCTTGGCACCGGTTCTGACGTACTCGGCTTCGACACGGCTCGCTCGATGGACCATGATTGGGGTCCGCAGGCCGAGCTGTATCTCCGCGACGCCGACTATTCGGATGACCTGGCCGCCGACATCCGGCGTGTCATGGCCGATGATCTCCCCTTCGAGATCGCCGGCTATCCCACACATGTCGCGACACCCGAAGTTCATGGCGGGTTCCTGACCGCCACCAGCCAGCGCCCAATCAGCCACAAAGTCCACGTGTCCAGCGCGCGGCGCTTCTTCGGCCGCTATCTGGGGGTTGATCCGCTGGATGCGGCGGGGCTCTCGGCCGCGGCTTGGCTGGCGATTCCCGAACAGCATCTGCGGACCGTGACCGTCGGCGGCGTCTTCCGGGATGATCTGGGTGAACTCGCGCGCGCTCGTGAGGTCCTGCGGTGGTACCCGCACGACGTCTGGCTGTACCTGCTGGCCGCCGAGTGGCGCCGCATCGAACAGGAAGAGCCGTTCATGGCCCGCTGCGCCGACGTCGGCGACGAGCTTGGCTCGCGCGTGGTGGCGGCACGACTCGCGCGCGAGGTGATGCACCTGTGCTTCCTCATGGAGCGGCAGTACGCTCCCTACAGCAAGTGGTTTGGTACCGCCTTCAGCCGTCTTGCCTGCGCTCCCCGCGTTGGACAAGTTCTCAACGCTGCGCTTGCCGCCGATGACTGGCATGTGCGCGAGCGCCACCTGTCGACGGCGTATACGCTCGTGGCTGAGATGCACAATGCGCTTGAGATTACTGAGTCCATTCCGCCGCACATCTCCGCGTTTTATGATCGACCGTACCAGGTCATTCACGGAGATCGGTTCTGGCAAGCCATTGTCACACGGATCACCGATCAGGGGGTGCGTGACTTGCCGCGCCTCGCCGGCTCAACCTCGCAGTGGGTGGACTCAACCGATGTACAGATCTACACGAATTGGTTCCCACGACTGCGGGCGTTGTACGAAAATGCATGACACGCCCTGGTCGACCCCGACGGCCACCGGCACCCTGCTGAGCGAAGGCAGCAGTGCAGCACACGCTACACGTCTTCCCGCCGCCCCGCAAGCTGACTGCCGAGCAGGAGCGTGAGCTGACGCGGCAGTACGCTGAGACCAGCACGCCCATCGCCGACATTGCCCGGACGTTCAGCCTCTCCGAAGTGTCGGTCGGCCGGATCGCCCAGCGGAATGGGGCGGCCTCGCGTCGCCGGCGTGCTGTCCGGGACACGGCACCGGAAGCACCCGCGGTACCCTTGGGTGTCCGGCGAGGACGCCGGCGCCGAGCCGACGCAGACAGGGAGGCCATTCAAGAGCCGGGTGGCGACAGTCGGGGACGACAGCCGCGAGCCGATGGGTCGGGAGCCCCACCACCAGGCGCCGCCGAGCAGTGTCAGCAGCTGGCGACACGGCCGATGTCCCAGCGCTGTCCGCGCCAGAGCCGGCGTCCCAGGTGGCGGGCGGTGGAGCACGACGGCACTATCGCATCCGCTTCTTCGCGGAAACGGTGGTTGAAGCCGACAACCTGCGCGAGGCGCTGGGCAAAGCTGAGGCGCTCGACGCGACAGACATCACGGGCATAGCCCAGGAGGGCAGCTAATTTAGGAGCCCCGCTCTATAGTGCTGCACTGAACAAAGCCGCAGGTTCGTCGGAGCGTATTGTGAGTCGTTCTTGGACGCCGGCTCTGCAGGCCAGTCATCGACCATCGCTGATCACGTTGACGAACCCGAGCAACCGCTGGCCGTCACTGACCGAGAAGTGCGTGTACGCACTGGCGAGCGCGCGTTCGTACAGGCCCGAGGTGGGGTACTAACCCACTGCCCGCCGCAGCTCCTCGACGGCAGCACCCGGCAGCGAGGCCTGGCGGACGATCTGGGCGGCCCATTTCCGCTCAGCGTTGTTGTTCACGGTTCACGACGGTATCACCGCGCGCGTGTAGCCAGACGCGGCCGCGCTCGTTCTCCATTGCATGACAGGCGGCGCGCCGCGACGGGACGACGTGGTTGTCATTGTCCTGGGCGGCTTCGCCGGCGTGGGCAAGACCACGCTCGCCCGCCGGCTGTCGACAGAGCTCGGCATTCCGCGACTCGGCTCGGACACCCTTGGCCGGACTATCAGCGCGTCGCCCGGTCTCCCCAGTGGGCCAGGGGCGGACCCGTACTGGGTTGCCTACGACGTGCTGTTCGGCCTGTGCGAGGATTTCCTGGCGTCCAGCGTGTCCACCATTCTGGACCTCAGCATGGGGTGGGCGTTCCAATGGGAGCAGGTGGATGCGATCCGTGCCCGCCACCCAGCGGTCCGGTGGGTGCCAGTCCTCCTGCGCTGTCCGAGGGACGTCTGTCTGGACCGTATCCAGCGGCGCTACGCGGTCGATCCGACGCGCTACGATCCGCCCGAGCTGTTCGCCACCGACCCCAAACTACTCGGGATCTGGGACTTCCTGGAGCAGCTGGACCGGCCCGACGTCCACGTTGTCGACGCCGCTCGTCCTGAGGATGTCGTGTACAGCGAGGTGCTCCAGCATGTTCGGCGCCCCGAGGCACGGTGGCAGCCACCCGAGACCTGGAATCGCCTGAAGGCTGGTGTCGACTGCCCCCTGTGCGCTGACATGCACGAGGCCGAGAACCCTTTCAGCATCAAGGTGGCCGACCTGGACTGGAGTGTCGTCCGCCTGGCGCGCAACCAGTACCGCCGGGGCTGGACCCTGGTGATCCTGCGGCGCCACGCCAGCGAGCTGTTCGAGCTAGGGGACGCCGAGCTCGCCGGCTTCTGGCGCGAGGTGGCGCTGGTTGCTCGTGTCCTGGACCGGGTCTACCAGCCAGCGAAGATGAACTACGGCGTCTTCGGCAACCTGTGTCCCCACATTCACTGCCATCTGGTCATGCAATTCCACGACGACGACCCGACGCGTCCATTGGACATGCAGGCGGGACACGTGGTGCTCGGGGAGGCCGAGTACGCCGAGATGGTCGTCACACTGCGAGACGCCCTGGCGACGCGATGAGCATGGGCGAGTGGCAAGTGACCTGATGGACCAGACTCCCCTCTGGGAGATGATGGCGCCTCATCCGCTTGGCTGGAGATTCGACTCCTCGCGGAGCCGGCGCATGTCGTCCACTGCCGTGCTGATCCGACGGAAGAGATCCGGGTTCGCCGCTGTCCAGGCCACTGGCTTACGCGGCGCGGCGTGCGGTGACGAAGACGAACCGGTGTAGCTCTGGTAGGCCGTCGGGCTCAGCCAGGGTCTGCGCTCGCTCAAGGCACTCCGCCTGGAGCCTGGCGACGTGCTCGCGTTCCAAACGCTCCAGCGGCAGCCGCGACCCGTGCGTCCAGAGCGACGCCCACCACGTCTGGGCATCCCGGTAACGTAGCTTGACCTCCTCCAGTCGCTCACGCGTCTCCAAGAAACCGGCTGACACCAGGCGCGCTACCAGGTCTCCCTCTCGGCCGCTTGTCCCATTGCTGGGCAGCGCCGGGAGGTTGTCCAGCGCGCCCTCTGACCGTAAGAGCTCCTCGTACCAGGCCCAGCGCGGGTCAACGCCACGCTGGAACGCGAACCCGACCACCCCACCGGGCCGCAGCACGCGCCAGGTTTCCGCGAGCACCCGCGCAAGATCGGGGAAAAAGAACACGGCAAAGCTGCACAGGACGTGCGTGAACGATTCGTCCGGGAACAGGAGATTCTCGGCATCCATCAGGTGCACGTCTGCCTGGGGGAGCCCCTTTTCGGAGATCGCCGCCCGCGTGTGCTCGACCATGCCTGGTGCGACGTCGATGCCGACCACGCGACCACTGCGCCCTACGCGCTCGGCCGCTGGAAAGAGGACTGCGCCGCGACCAGTCCCTATATCAAGCACCGTGTCGCCGACGCCGACGCACACCATCTCGACCAATCGCCGGCCGACATAGGCGAAGCGGGGAGGGCCCTGTTCGACGTAGGCGCTGGCGACGCGGGTGTACAGCGCCGCCAGTTGCTGCTTCGGATGTTCAGACTGGGAGCCTGCGCCCCGCGCTGGTCGACTGTGGTGTTTGGAGGTCATGAAGCGGGGGAGCAGGAACGGGACAAGCCGCGTGCTAGCGAACGGCCACCACCCCGTTCCGTTCGCCGACTGTCACTCGCGATTGCCATAATCCCATGGTTCGATTTACTCAAAGCTTCAATTGCTCAAACAGCAGATTCCCGGTACGTGCATCCAGGATACGAGAAGCTCTGGTGCCGATAAGTCCTGTTCGCGTCTCAGGGTCATCATCATAGAGATATTGTCCGTGCTCAGTAATCAGACAGACAATCTCATTCCCTGGCTGACTAGTACGTATCTCTAGTTGCTCCTCCACTTCTTGATTGGCCATGAACGAGACAGTATCAACTGTCGGAAGCACGAGCCGCCCTGGGGCAGGCAGCGGTGGCTGCGCGATCACACTGCCCCCGTACGCCGGATCAACTTGGGCCAGTGCTATCACGCCTGGACTAAAGAAAGAGGCCAATCACTGCTCCGCGAACCAACCACACACGCGTCCGTTTCATCCGACCGCAGCCACACTTTACTGGTTCCGGCGCGCACGTGACCCATCCTCTCGATCCGGGCGCGCCGGTCCACCTGGTGCAGGCCCCCTCGGCCACGCCTCGGTGGCCACCACGGGACGCTATCTGCACGGCCGAACGACCGGCAGTCTGGCACGCTACCCGGCTGTCTAAACCAAAGACACGCCGGGACCTTCAGGTGCTCGAGATCGTGGGCATGCGGGTCTCACCTTGGCTTTGGTTTAGGCGTCGCTGTAACTGCCAGCAACGGCTCGTTGTCGGCGGGGGAAATGCCTCGCGCCGTGAAATAGAGCGCGTGGGATCAGACTGGCGCCCTTACACATCTGCGATACTCTCACGCACACGAACTCCAGCAGCGGACATGGAGGCTACCGTGCCGATCCAGCTCTCGGCGCCTTTGGGACATCCGTACGTCGTGGGACACCGCGGGGCAATGGGTCACGCGCCTGAGAACACGCTGGCCAGCTTTCGTAAAGGGACTGAACTCGGTGCGCTACTCCTCGAGTTGGACGTTCACGTGAGCGCAGACGGTCGTCTCGTCGTGATCCACGACGAAACCGTTGATCGGACGACCAATGGTTCTGGACGGGTGTCCGACCTGACTGCCGACGAGATCGGACGCTTGGACGCGGGTTCCTGGTTCAGTCCCGACTTCGCAGGCGAGCAGATCCCAATGCTTGACGATGTGCTCGAGTGGGCACAGGGCCGCGCGGGTCTGGTCATCGAGCTGAAACTTGGGCCAGTGTGGTACCCGGGGATCGAAGAGGTGCTGGTCACGACGCTCAGGCGTCGGCACGCCGCGGCCGAAGTCCTGGTGATCTCCTTCGACCACTTTGCGGTCCGGCGCGTCAAGCAGCTCGACTCGGCCATCAGGACGGCCATTATGTATGGCGGGCGGCCGGTGGATCCGGTCAGCATGGCCACGGCTGCCGGCGCTGATGCCGTACGTCCAGGCCACGATACGTTGACAGCCGAGGATGTCGCCGCCTGCCATACCGCCGGCTTAGCCGTCATCCCCTGGACAGTCAACGACGAAGTGAGCATGCGCCGTATGGTCGAGGTGGGAGTGGATGGCATGAGCAGCAACTATCCGGAGATGCTCAGTCGGGTCCTTGACAGGCAGCCAGCGTAGTCGCCAGCACGCCTCCGAAGGCGACCGTACGCTAGCCCGGATTATTCATGGGCCTCTTGCGAAGCAGCCGGTTGGGGACCTTCCGAAGCACTCATCCAACATGTTGTGGGTATCCCCTGCCGGTGAATAATCCGGGCTAGACCGTTCATGAGGCGACCGCCTACTGGAATGTGCATCGGCACCCATCCAAATGGGGTTAGAGCAGGCGGCATTGAGGGCGCCGCCCAAGATGAGCGCTACTCCCTGAAGCCGCGTGATGTGGAGACAGGGGACAGACCCTAGGCGGGCTGGCAGAGGGACCGGGTCACAGCGGCAACTCCCCGTCAGTGAGGTAAGCGCGCAAGGCGCTGAGATTTCGGTCGAGTGGCTCAATGGCGTCGAGGACCAGGCGCTCATCGGTCCATGGCTCAAAGTTCTTTGCTACTCGCATGGCCTCATCCCAGGTCAATTCGGGCCAGCCGGGAATGCCCCGCTTCCGCAGACTCAGGCGAGAGCAATGGATGGCCTCGTCTGTGCAAGTGGTCTCTACGATGCGGAGGGCAACAGTGAACTCCGCCGCGAGCGCGCGCCATGGGGAGCGGATGCGCTCCAGCGTGGCAACACTATCGAGGATGGCCGATTGCTGCCGCCGCAACTGCGCTCTAGCCAGCGTGGTCAGAAGCTCGTAGGCTGCCCAGCCCGAGTTGGCATCTCGGCCGATGCCCGATCGCCACAGCGTGGCTTCGAGCTCGTCCTTGCTGAACACCGGCGCGCGTAGCCACTGTGCTGCATGGTCGGCCAATGTAGTCTTCCCCGTGCCTGGCACCCCAGTGAAGATCACCAGGATGGGTTCGAGAGCGAGGTCTAGGGTGGCTTCTCCCTGCATGCAAAGGAAACGGGGAGCACGGCGGCGCAAAACACCAGCAGGCTTCGGCGCGCCGGGACTGGTAGACGGACCCCTTGAGGCATTCGGCGATCATCATGCGGCGGCCCGCGCCGTCGTGCGGCGCCAACCGCCGAGTAAAGCACACCGCGCTGATAGCGTCCCTGCACGACATTCGTGCCTGAGCCGAGCCAGAATCGCACGTCGCTCAGCACAGTCGCTGACGTACGACAACTGCTTCCTTTTGTGGATGGGCCCGAGTGCATCAGACACCCTGGGGTACGTAGCTGCCCTCGACTTGATCCTCCGACCACGTGGCGTAGGTGCGACGGAAATACAGGAGAGGCAGCGTGCCAGGTGCCGGTGGTTGGCCGGCTGCGACCGTGCCGATCAGGATCACGTGATCGCCGGCGTCGATCTCCTGGTGCGTGGTGCACTCCGCGTACGCCATGGCAGCGTGCTGCAGTACTGGTACGCCGAGCTCACCAGGTCGCCACTCCACGCCAACGAACTTGTCGGGTAGCTTCGTCGCGAACCGATTGCTCACCTCGCTGGTACCGGCCAAAAGATGGTTGACTGCCCACTTGCGGCTGTGGCGCAGGGCAGCCAGAGTGGTCGATGACTTGTTGATGCACACCAGCAGCATCGGCGGCTCGGAGGATACGCTGACCACGTCATTCGAGGTCAGCCCTCTCGGAGCGCCGGCTGCGTCTACGGTGGTGACGACGGTGACTCCCTTCGGGGACGCTCCCATGATGGAGCGGAGCGCACGTTGGTCGATCACCTAAACCGTCCTCACTCTCTGGTTGCTGCCCGGGCAGCTAGCCCGAGTGTACCCCGCAGCCAGACTCGGTACTCGTGTCACGAGAGGTGAGTGGCAGATCGAGGCTACGTGCCAGATGCCTTGCTAGACCGCGGGACTGGCACCGAGGCTTGTGGCGGCGAGGCGTCACCTATCGTGGGGCATGGGTGTCGGGTCCTGCTTGGAGCCGTCAGTCGTCCACAAGAGGGACCGGACGACGGATCCCTGGAACTCAGTGGCCAGGCAATCCATGTACACGAGATCGTGCAGACGCCCGCCACGGTCGATCACTTCCCGCCGCCGGCCGATCTCGCGGAACCCGGCCCGCCGATACGCGCGGCGGCCCCGCTCGTTGTAGCTATGGACGGTCAGCAAGATGTTGTGCAAGCCGAGTGCGTTGAACCCGTAGTCCAGGACGAGTCGGGTGGCCTCAGTTCCGCAACCTTTACGCCAGCACTCCTTCTCGCCGATGGCGATCGCGAACGTGGCGGTGCGCCCGGCGATGTCGGCGAGCTTAGCACCGCCAATCGGCCGCAGCGTGGCACGCTCGTAGATGGTGAAGTGCACTTGATCCCTGGCCGCTAGGGCCTTCTCGTACTCTGCCTGCAGTTGCTCCGTCATGAGGGGGCGCACCTCACCGGCAGTTCGCAGTACGTCGAAGTCGTTCAGCCAGCGAACGTTGAGGGGTAGGTGCTCCCGCAGGAGTGGGCCAAGTGCACCCACTCGCCGACGATGTTGAGGATTGGTGGTTCTAAAGAGTAGTCCTGTGGGGCCATGTGACACTTCCCTCCCGGCGGAAAGCGTTTCCGTGGGATGCACTTCATTCAACGTGGCGTAGTCTACGGAATCGAATTCCAACACTGTCGGATGGTGCAGCGGTAAGTGAAGCCCACCTCGTGGAGGCAGCACTTCCACAGGTGCTACGGAGCGCGTGGACAGTTGTCCGGGCTAGCCAATCCTGGTCAATGCGGCTCCAGTGTGCGAGTGAGCCCGCCACCAATAGAGCCATCTGGGTGTCGTCGTCAGCGTAGTTCAGGGTGGGCCGGAGAATGCCACGGCCCACCGTCCTTCCCTCGCGACCGCAGGAGGACGGTCTTCAAGGCGCGTTCTCGACTGACGCGACAAACCAGCCCTCACCGTCGCACTGATTGACACGTACCGGAGCCGCCACTACGTGCTCGCCATCTATTACCTGGCCGAGGTGATTGGCGGACAGGAGCGTGCTGAGGACGACATGGGGCGAGCTTCGCTGGTTTGGCCCCGACGAGCTGCCGGATACGTTTGCGTTCGGCAACTGCCGCCAGGCTCTAGAGACGTGGCAGCGCACGCGGCGCCACGAGTAGCGGCCGCCTCAAAGCTTTCACGCGCTTTTGCAGCCCGTCGGCGCAGTCTCACCAGCCGCGGTGGGAAGGGGGAAGCAGGGATGCTCCATCGCCGTTGGGGTGTTGTCGTCTGCTGGGCTCGGCACGGCTGATCGGGTAACCCGCCAGGCGCTCCGTGCGACTACTAGATGGAGCAGAATGGTGGTGGCCCCTACGGACGAAGTCTCTGGCCTCGGCAGCACGGAAGCCGGGCTGGTCCTGGCCGCGCGCGCCGGCGATAGGGGAGCCTTCACCACGCTGCTCCTGCGGCATCGGCCCAGCCTCGTAGGGATCTGTCGACGACTGCTGGCCGACGCGGGGCTGGCGGAGGATGCCGCCCAGGAAGCCACACTCCAGGCGCTGCTGAGCCTGGAGCGGCTGCGCCGACCGGAGCGGTTCGGCTCGTGGCTGATCGGCATCGGCCTCCACGTCTGCCAGGGGTGGCTGCGCCAGCGCGCGCACGACCCCTGGTCCTGGGAAGCTCTGCTCGGCGGCCGCCAGATCACGGAGCCACCCGATGAACGCCCCGGCCCCGAGCAGATGGCCGAGACCAGGCAGCTCGCCGACGGGGTGCGCCGGGCGGTGGCCGACCTGCCGAGCGGGCAGCAGCGGGCCGTCGTGCTGTTCTACCTCGCCGGGCTCAGCCAGGTGGAGGTGGCCGCGGCGCTCGGCATCGAGGTGGGAACGGTCAAGACCCGCCTGCACAAGGCGCGGACCAGCCTGCGGCGGCAGCTGTGGGCAGCGTGGAAGGAGCAGCATATGACAGACGATGTGGCGGTGGACATGGTGACGATGCGCGTCTCGGACGTGGTGCGCGCCCCCGCGGAGGGCGACCGGCCGGCCCGGCACGTGGTCATCCTGGATGAAGACGGCGGGACGCGGCGCTTGCCGATCTGGGTTGGGCCGTTCGAGGGCGCGGCTATTGCCCTGCTCCTGGAGCGCGAGCGCGTGCCGCTCACCCGCCCACTGACGTTCAGCTTCGCCGCCAGCCTGCTCCGCGCCGCCGGCGGGCAGCTCCGTGAGGTCCGCATCGACCGCTTGGCCGACGAGACGTTCTACGCCACAGCCGTCGTGGCTGGGACTGGCGGCCTGGTGGAGATCGATGCGCGGCCGAGCGACGCCCTGGCGCTGGCTCTCCATGAGGGAGCGCCCATCAGGGTTGCTCCCGCCGTGCTGGCCGCGGTGGCGGCAGGCCCCCATCGGGCACCGCCAGAGGGCACCATCGGCGCGACCGGGATCGTCGACGAGGTGCTCGCCAACTGGCAGCCACCCGGCCCGCCCACCCCGGTTGCCTGACTGGGAAGCGCAACGTCGGCCACATCAGGGCCTCCCCGGCTCCTCAGCGACCGCTGTTGACGTGTCTGCCAGCGGCCACCTCTGGTGTTCGTTCGGTGACCGCGCTGCGGGCCGTGGCGCACAACGCGCCGCGGGTGAGGTCACCGTGCGTGGGAGACGGCGCGCGGCGGATTGGCGGCGATCTCTTGCCAGAAGTCGATAGCGATCTGCTCGTGGCGCAACCCCAGCCTCAGGGTGGCCAGGGCGAATGCGGCGGCCGGATCGTGTTCCAGAGCGAACACGATGCGCTGGTAGGTGGTGAGACGTTGGGCATGCTCGGCCGCGTTGGCCCGGGCCAACGCCACTACCGAGGCGGTGTCGACGGCGCGAGCGAAGAAGAGCTTCAGCAGGCCTGGATCCCGCAGCTCGGCCGGTGCCGATTCGCCCGAACCGATCCAGTCGCGCAGGGCCTGGCGGCCAGAGGGGGTGATGCTGAAATGCCGGCGATGGCGCCCGGTCGGCTCGCGCACCTCCTCGACCAGTCCCAGGGCGGCCAGGCGCTGCGGCTCGACGTACAGCTGCGCGCGCGGGAACGACCAGAAGTAGCCGACGGACGTCTCGAGCCAGCGCTTCAGGTCGTACGGGGTACAGGCCCCGTAGACGTCGAGCAGGCCGAGCACGACGTAGGCGGAGGGCGGGAGGCTTGTCAGACCCACACCGCCAGTCTATCATCTGTTCTGGACAGTCTGAATCAGACGGTTCAGAACACACTATGGCGAGGTTGCGGCATGGCTACCTTGTTCCGCGGACGGTACACCGCCCACATCGACGGCCCTTTCGTCGTCTTCCTCATCGGCATGCGTGTCAACCAGGTCTGGAAGATCTGGCGCTGGCTACCCGTGCTGCTGGCGATGGGTCCCATGCTCAGCGAGCTGTACAGACACCCGGAGAAGGGCTTCCTCAGCTCCGAGTTCCTGCTGACGCTGCGCGGGCCGGTGCTGCTGCAGTACTGGCGCTCGTTCGACCACCTCGATCGTTTCGCGCGCAGCACAGACGATCCACACCTGCCGGCCTGGCAGCGGTTCAATCGCACGGCCGGCAAGGACGGCAGCGTCGGTATTTTCCACGAGACGTACCTGGTCGAGTCCGGGCGCTACGAGTGCGTGTACGGCACCATGCCTCGATTCGGGCTGGCCATGGCGGCGGAGCACGTCGCGGCGGTCGGGGGGCGGGCGACGGCGCGGCGGCGCCTGGGCGACGCCGCCGACGAGCCGGCGGTACCCGCGGGTTACTGACGCGCGAACGGCGTCAGGTACAGATGGGCTAAGCGTGAGGCCGGATCTCGAAACACACGGATGTTGGCCTTCATGGCCCGCATGAGCCAAGTCCGTCCCCATCGAGTACCTGCAAAGAGAGCACGCCCGGCGTCGCCTGTGGACCGGGCCCGCTAGCGGAGCTGGACGACATTGGCGGTGATCAGCCGTGCCTGGTCCGAGGCCAGAAACGCGATCACGTCGGCTACCTCCTCGGGACGGGCCACGTGGACGTGCTCCTGGCTGGCCGCCACAAAGGCGCGCACGGCCGGCGTGACCCAGCCAGTGTCGGTGACCGGCGGGTAGACCACGTTCGAGGTGATGCCGTACTCGCTCAGCTCCAGCGCCGCGGACATGGCGTAGTTGACCAGGGCCGCCTTGGCGGCGCCGTAGGAGACCTCCTCGGGAAAGCCGAGCGGCCCGCCGGAGGTCAGGCCGATGATCCGCCCCCAGGTAGCGCCACGGGCCACATGCCGCCGCGCGAACTCGGCGATCAGCAGCGCCGAGCCACGGGCGTCGACCTCCAGCAGCTGGGTCGCGCTGGCCGCCGAGAGCGGCTCGAGCTTGCGGCCGAGCCGGTCGAGCGGCGCGGGTCGGAACGAGTCCTGGCGCCAGCCGGTGGCGTTGTTGACCAGGATGGCGACCGGCCCGAAAGCCGCCTCGGCGGCGTCGAACAGCACCGCGGGCGTGGTCGGATCGCGCAGGTCGGCCTCCACGGCCTCGGCCTGCCCGCCCGCCTGTCTGATGGCGTCGACCACCCACGCGGCGTCGCGCGCCCGGCTTGTCCGGTAGGCGTCGGGGATAGCGCCATCGGGCGGGTCGTCGACGCGCCAGTAGCTCAGAAAGACCTGGGCGCCGTGAGCAGCGAGGGCCCGAGCCGTGGCGGCCCCAATCCCGTGGTTGGCGCCGGTGACCAGAGCGACTCGTCCGGCGATCCCCTCGTAGCGCATCCCCATCTCCATCCCCAAGGATGGCACAACAGGCGTCGCGCCCGGGTGGGAGCGGCGGCTCGCATCACGTCGGTCAGGTCCATGGCCTTCCTGTCGTTAGCTCTTCGGCGGCCAGAACAGGGGCACGTCGCTCTCGTAGACCGTGATGCTGTAGCCGTCCGGGTCGGCGAGCACAAAGGTGCGACCGAAGGGGCCGTCGAACGGTTCTCGCACGATGGCAACGCCAGCGTCCTTGACACGCTCGTACACGGCCTGCGCATCGCTTGCCTTCCACCAGAGAGCGATGCTGCTGGTAGCGGGAGCCGGACCGGGCTGACCGGGACGAGGAGCGCTCACGGTGAAGGGAATCGGGGGTCCCACAAAGGCGACCGCCGAAGGGCCGAAGTCGAACGTGTCGCGCACCGCTCCAAGGTGCCGCTCGTAGAAGGCTGCTGATCGGGGCACGTCGCTGACCGTGATGGCGATGAAACCCGGGCCGCTGATCTGGATTTCCGACATGCTGACTGCCTCACCTTTGCTCTGTGTGCTGATAAGCGGCGCATGATGCTCCGCATACTGGTCGAACGCTTCCCGCATGGTCACTGCCGTGGTGTCTCCGGTTGCTTGGGGCCGCCACGAGCGTCGCCGACCCATGCCACTGCCTCACGCGCCAACAGCAGCCAGGCGATCTCTGAGCTCGGCTTCAGGGCCAGCCACTGCTTCATGAGCCGGCCGTGGCCCGGGTCATAGCGCTCGCCGTCGCCCGAGGCCACCAGCGCGTTGACGCGCTCCGCGGGAAGTTTGACGACGAACTGCTGATGGGAAGACAGCATGGCGAAGACCTTGCCCCGCACGCGCAGGCCGGACGAGCCGAACCCCTTGCCGTCGCCGGGTAGGCCGACGTCCGGCTCGCCGCGGAAGACGTCGACCACGGCTGCGAACCGCTCCTGGATACGGGTGCCCTCATCGAGGTCCATGGCGAATCGGAGCTCCTTTCAGGTCGGGTTTGATGCTTCCTAGGGGGCTCACCTTACTCACCTGTAGTTCTGACTTGATAAAAATATAGTATAGACAAGGCCCTGTCAAGCCGGTGCTACAGTACTCATGCATGAGTCAAGAACGCGCGCGCCTCTCGGGCCGGCGCTACCGCCAGTACTGCGCCGTCGCTCGTGGTCTCGACATCGTCGGCGAGCGCTGGACGCTGCTCATCGTCCGCGACTTGCTGACCGGGCCGAAGCGCTACAAGGACCTGCTCGCCGGGCTGCCGGGGATTGGCACCAATCTGTTGGCGGCGCGGCTGCGGGAGCTCGAGGAGCAGGACATCGTCACTCGCCGTGTGCTGCCGCCACCCGCCGGTTCCACCGTCTATGAGCTGACAGAGGTCGGACAGGCGCTCGAACCTGCCATCACCGCGCTCGGCCGCTGGGGCTACCGCTTCCTGGGCGCCCGGCGGCAGGACGACTTCCTGTCGACCAACGCCTACCTCCTGGCCATGCGCGCCGCCTTCCGGCCGGACGCCGCGGCCGGGGTCGCCGCTCGCTACAGCTACGAGCTCCGCGTCGGGGCCCAGGTGCTCGACGTGCGGGTCACCGATGGCCACTGCACGACCAGCGAAGGGCAGCCTGGCGCTCCTGACGTCGTCATGACGCTGGATGTCGGCACGCTGGGAGCGCTCCTCCAGGGCGAGCTGTCTCCCCAGCAGGCCCTGGCCAGCGGACGGGTCGGGGTCGAGGGTGACGCCGCGGCTCTGCAACGTTTTGTGAGCATGTTCGCTTTGCGTGAGCGCGAGCAGGCTGCGACAGGCTAGCGGTCGGTGTGGGCGTGCCTGGGTTGGCTAAGCGAGGCGTCTTGTGGCGCCCCGCTCGCCTTCAGAACCGTGCTTGAGCCTTTCGACTCACACGGCTCGTCAATGGATGGCCATTGTCAAAGGCACTTCTGTGGTGCCCAATGCAGGTTTTGCGCTGGTAGCGGCTAGGCGGGCGGAACTCCCCAAATCCATGTGGGGCGTCCTGATCGCCAACGCCGCTTGTTGGTGGTGTGCCCGAGGAAGTAAGTAGGGACGAAGTTCGGAGTCAGGTGCGTCCCTGGCCAGAGATGTTGCTTGGCCAGTGGACGGTCCATTTCCGGTAATCGCCAAGTCCCCAGGCACCTGTACGCTTCGGCGTGTGCTTGGCAACCGTCAACGAAACGGCGGCCCAGCCCACAGCCCAATGCACGATGGCCACATCTCCGGGATGAAGGTGCTTGAGCGCCTCCTGCCAGAGCAGATCATCCTGCGCAACCCCGATCGTCAGGGGCTGCTCTTCGGAAACCTGGTGCCCGTGAGTAAGGCTTACCTTAGCGTGCAGAATCACCAATCGGAACTCCTCCGCATCTTGCTGGTCAGGACGCTGAGCCTTGATCCAGTAGCCAAGAGCGGCGATGTCCCTGTCCTTCAGCGCGAGGACGACGCGGTGAGCGCCACGAAGATCTTGCAGGACCTCCGATGAGAGCCCATCACGTGCGTCAAAGGTTGCGACGGCCATTTATCCCTGCTAAGCGCTAGACGATTCTAGCGCGGTAGGAACGACCGTGGGTACACCTGCTTTGGGCATCAGCTCGCCCAGTACAGGCGGTTGCCGTCATAGATGCTGGCATCCGCGCGAACCTTTAGGTGTCGCATGATGGGCGTCTCGTCGTGGAAGCGCAAACGCGCCATGCCACGACGCCCGAACACCAAGCGACGGTTGTCCTCCTTGTGCCAGTATCGCCTGGCAACCCAACCGGCGGTCTTGCTCGGGTGACGACTCGACGCGGCCATTGTCGGTGTGGGTTTCTCGGGGATGTGAGGCAGCTCTTCTGAGACCTCACATTCGGGCGGCCCGGGGCGTTTGCTTAAGCGAGGCTCAAGTTTAAGTTTGAGTATCGGGACGCCGTAGGCAGCGGCTTCTACACCGACACCGACGCCTACACCGACGTGTCAACTGGTGCCCGAGATGGGCGCGGTGGGGCATGGAGATGATTCTGTGATGACGAGCAATGGCACAGTGAACTTTGAGACGGACCCCGCCACCCGTGTGGGCCAGGTCGACTGGACCAGCGTGGTGGAGGAGGTCAACAGCTACGGGTGCGCCCTGACACCGCGGATACTCGGCGCCGCCGAGTGCCGGAGCATCTCGCGGCTGTATGACGAGGAGGAGCACTTCCGGTCCACGATCGACATGGCGCGGTACCGCTTCGGGTCCGGTCAGTACCGCTACTTCAAGAGCCCGCTGCCCGACCTCGTGTCGCAGCTGCGCGAGGCGTTCTATCAGCAGCTGCTGCCGATTGCTCGGGACTGGGCCGCGAAGCTGGGCAGGCCTGCGCCGTGGCCGAACACGCTGGAGGAGTGGCTCGCCCTGTGCCACGCCGCTGGCCAGGCCAAGCCGACGCCGATCCTGCTGCGCTACCGAGAGAACGACTGGAATGCGCTGCACCGGGACCTGTACGGCGACCTGGTATTCCCGCTGCAGGTGGTGATCGGCCTCGACGAGCCCGGCGAGGATCACACCGGCGGGGAGTTCCTGCTGGTTGAGCAGCGGCCCCGGGCTCAGTCCCGCGGCACCGCGACGCTGCTGAAGCAGGGCCATGCCCTGGTCTTCACCACCCGGGACCGTCCGGTGGCGTCCCAGCGCGGCTGGTCGGCCGCCCCGGTCCGGCACGGCGTCAGCACGGTGCGCTCGGGGATCCGCCACACCCTGGGCCTGGTCTTCCACGATGCCGCCTGATCGGCGCCCCACAGCTTCGCTGTTCGCCCGAGGAGGTTAGATGACACTGACACTGACACTGACACAGACACAGAGTGAGCATCGGATCGAGAAGCTGCTGAGGCACATCGACGCGGCCTGGTCAGACCCGCGGCAGAACCTCCGCCATGACGCGCTCGAGCTGGCCGAACTGGTCCCAACCGGCAACGCGGAGCGTCACCTCGTCGAAGCCCAGCTCCTGGTAGACGCGCAGGTGCCGCACGCACTCGTCCGGTGAGCCGGCTGCCGTCCAGCTCTCCACGAAGGCCGGGTCGTAGTCCATCGTGTAGTAGGTGTCCAGGAAACGTTTGGCCTCCTCCAGCGCGGCGGTGCGATCCTCGTTGACGTTGATGTTGTGGTACAGATGCGTCGCCAGCTCGGCCGGGTCGCGCCCTGCTTCGCGCGCCTTGTGGCGAATATCCTCCAACCGCCAGCGCAGCTCGTCGGGTTCAGACATCGAGGTTTCCCAGCCGTCCGCGTGGCGGACGACCCGGCGGTGCGTCCGCTCGACGACGTCCCGCGCGGCGCGTGAGTTGCTGGCGATCCAGATGGGCGGTCGCGGCTTGGCCGCTGGCTTGGGCTCAATGGTGATGCCCTCGCAGTGGTAGTGCTCGCCTGCGAAGGTGACGTTGTCTTCGGTCCACAGGCGCTTGATCAGCGTGATCCACTCGACCAGGCGCTTGACGCGGTCTCTGTTCTCCAGTCCGTACAGCTGTCCCTCGATCCGTCCGCCGGCCTGGGGCACGATGCCGGTGCAGGCAACGAGGACCGTCCGCCCCTGGGCCAGCAGATCGAGGCTCGCCCACTGGTACGCCAGGAGCACGGGGTCGCGGAGCGGCAGGCTCGCCATGCAGGCCGGGCCGAGCCGCACCCGCCTGGTGCGGGCGGCGACGCCGGAGAGCAGCGTGACCGACTCCATGCGCGGCTTGCCAAGGAGGCTGTCGCCCACCCAGACCGACTGGAACACGTCGGACCGGTCGGCGATCTCCGCCATCTGCAGCATCGCCTCAGGGGTGGTCACGCCAAACAGGACGCCTCGATTGGGCAGCGTCAGGCCGAACTGCATAGCATCGCTCTCCTCTTCTTCACACTGGCTGCGACCGCGCCGCGACCGCCGGAGCTGTCGCCACGTCCAGGTAGTGCCGGCGAATGGCGTCGTCGGCCGCCAGGACGGCGGCTGGGCCGCTGGCGACGATGTGGCCGGCCTGTAGGACGTAGGCGCGGTCGGCTACCGCCAGCGCCATGCGGGCGTTCTGCTCGACCAGAAGCATACTGACCCCGCTCGCGTGCAGGCGCCGCAGCAGATCGAAGACCTGCTTGACGACCACCGGCGCCAGCCCGAGGCTCGGCTCATCCAGGAGCAGCACCTTCGGCTGGCTCATCATCGCGCGCGCAATCGCCAGCATCTGCTGCTCACCGCCCGAGAGTGTCCCGGCGGCCTGCCGCCGGCGCTCGCGCAAGATCGGGAACAGGCCGAAGGCGCGCTCCAGGCCCTCGGCCATGTCGCGGCCGCCCCGCGTGTGGGCGCCGAGGCGCAGGTTGTCGAGCACCGACAGCTCGCCAAAGACGTGGCGCCCCTCCGGCACGAGCACCAACCCCCGCCGCGGCAAGGCGTGGGCCGGAACCTGGCGGATCGACGAGCCGAACAGCCGCACGTCGCCGCCCGCGATGGGCACCAGTCGGGTGATCGCCCGCAAGGCGCTGCTCTTACCTGCTCCGTTCGGCCCGATCAACGCGACCAGCTCGCTGGCGTGCACGTCGAACGAGATCCCAGCCACGGCGCGCACCGGCCCGTAGGACACGTCAAGGCGCTCGACGCTGAGGGCGGGCGGGCGCCTATCCTCGGGCCGTGGCGCCGCGGGGGACGCGCCCCCCGCTCGTGGCGGGATCACACGACTTCTCCAAGATAGGCGCGGATGACGTCTGGGTGCCGCGTGACCTCATCTGGCGTTCCGGCCGCGAGCGTTGCCCCATGGTCGAGCACGACCACCCGCTGGCACAGGCGCATAACCATGTCCAGATGGTGCTCGATCAGGACTATGGCCAGTCCCTGTCCGGCCGCCACGGCGCCCAGAAAATCCGCCAGGGTCGCCGCCTCGACGTCGTTCATGCCCGCCGCTGGCTCGTCCAACAGGAGAAGCACGGGCTCCGCCGCCAGGGCGCGGACGATCTCGACCCGCCGCTGGTGGCCGTACGGCAGGGTGGCGGCTGGACGGTCGGGGACGTCCGCGATCTCAAACAGGCGCAGCAGCTCGTCGGCCTTGCGCTCCATTCCAGCCATCGCCCGGTGATAGCGGGGCGTCCGCAGCAAAGCGTCGAGCAACGATACGGCCGAGCGCGACTGGGCGGCCGCCTCGAGGTTCTGGCGCACGGTCAGGCTGGGGAACAGGCGGATGTGCTGGAATGTCCGCACCATCCCCAGGCGAGCGATAGCGTCGGGATTGGCGCCGGTGATAGTCTGGCCGCGGAACCGTACCTCGCCCCCCGTGGGCTGGTGGAAGCCGGAGACGAGATTGATGATCGTGCTCTTGCCGGCCCCGTTCGGGCCGATCAGGCCGACGACCTCGCCCGGCTGGACCTCCAGTGAGAAGTCCTGCACGGCGCGGACACCGACGAACGCCTTACTCAGGTGTCGGACGGACAGCAGCGCTTCCGGCACTGGCAGGCGCTCCCTTCCCGAGCAGTCGCGGCACGAGCGCACGGCCCAGCCAGGCCGGCCAGCCGCCGACCAGGCCCTGTGGCCGCAGACCGATGACCAGGATCAGCAACATGCCGTACAGCACCATGCGGAAAGCGGCCAGGTCCCGCAGCGCCTCGGGCAGCAGCGTCAGCAGCACCGCCCCAACGATCGGGCCGGCCATGGTACCCATGCCGCCGATGGCTACCATGGCCAGCACTTCGATCTGGTGGTTGAACAGGAACGGTTCGACGCTGACGAAGGTCGTGTAGTGCGCGTAGAAGGCGCCCGCGGCGCCGGCCATGAACGCCGCGAAGGCGAACGCCCGTGTCCGCACCTGTGCCACTCCGATGCCAACACTGGCCGCGGCGCGGTCGTCGTCGCGGGCGGCGATGAGGCTCACGCCCAGCGGCGAGCGGACAAACCGTTGCACGCCGAACACCGCCAGCACGAGCAGCACGAGCGCGACATAGTAGTTGTCGCGATTGCTCGCCGCGGTCCAGCCAAGGAGACTCGCGCGCGGCACGCCAGGCAGCCCGCTGGCCCCGCGCGTGACGCTGTCCCAGTTGTAGGCGACGAGGCGGACGACTTCACTGAAGGCGACCATCGCCATGGCGAAGTAGTGCCCGCGCAGCCGCAGGATAGGTCGAGCCACCAGCCAGGCGACCAGCGCGGCGGCGCCACCGCCGACCACGAGCGTTCCCAGGAAGGGCACCCCCAGGTTCAGGGCCAGCAGCGCAGCCGCGTACGCGCCAATGGCGTAGAACCCCATGTGCCCGAGCGAGATCAGCCCGCCGTAGCCGAGAACCAGGTTCAAGCTTACGGCGAGGATAGCCTGGAGCGCGGCCACCGCGGCCAGGCGGTGCAGGAAAGGATCCGGCACCACCAGGGGAAAGACGACCGCCAGAAGGAGCCCCACCCAGCCTAGCACAGCTCCGCCTCAAAGCTTCTCGGCGACCGCGCGCCCCAGTAGCCCCTGGGGGCGCAGGGCGAGCACGGCGAACAGCAGCGCGTACACGATGGCGTCCACCCAGGTGGGCGAGATGACGCTCGAGAGCAGCACTTCGAACAGGCCGAGCAGGAGGCCGCCCAGAACCGCGCCTGGCAGATTGCCCACGCCGCCGACGATCGTTGCCGTGTACCCCTTCAGTAACGCCGGTTGGCCCATTGTCGAGTACGTCACGCCGTACAGCGCGGCCACCAGCACGCCGGCCGCGCCGGCCAGCGCCGAGCCGATGGCAAAGGCGATGCCGATTGCCCAGCGGGTGTTGATGCCCATCAGGCGGGCCGTCTCCGCGTCGATGGCGGTGGCTCGAATCGCGCGGCCGAGCCGCGACCCGAGCAGAAGCGCCTGGAGCAGAACCAGAAGTACGACCGCGCTCAGGATGACGATGACTTTGAGCAGTGGCACGCTGGCCGGACCGATATTGAGGTTGCCTGGCTGCCAGGCGAGCACGAACGGGTGCAGCTCGGAGCCCCAGATGAACGACGCCAGGTACTGCAGGGCGATGGACAGACCGACAGCGCTAATGATCGAGGCGATGTGCGGTGCGTTGGCCAGAGGCTGGAAAATGCCGCGGTCCACCAACAGCCCGAGCACCGCGCCGATGGCGAGGCCCAGGCCGATCACGACGATGAACTGCAGCGCGCCAGCTGAAGGCAGCGCAGGCAGCACGGCCAGGACGAGAAACGCGCTGAGCATGTACAGCTCGCCGTGAGCGAACTGCGCTACGCGCAGTACCCCGAAGATGAGCGCGAAGCCGAGAGCAACCAGGGCGTAGACGCCGCCGATCGCCAGGCCACTAACGAGCTGGTCGACCAGCACCGCGCCTTACGGCCGCCACGCTTGGAACGTGCCGTCCTTGACTATCAAGTAGTCGAAGCTCGTGTACACGACTTGCCGGTTGGCGTCGAAGGTGATCGGCCCGACCGGGGTGGATAGATCTTTGAGCCTGACAAGGCCGTCGCGGATGCCCTGTCGGGTGGCGCCGGTCTTGGCCGCCTCGGCAACGGCCTGCATGGCGCTGTAGGCGTAGATCACGAAAGGGCTGGCTTCCTGGCCGTATTTCTCCTTGTACGCGGCGGCCACTTCGTCCCAGGCGCTGCCCTGAGCGATCCGATCGGCGATCACACCTTCGACGGCGCTCCCGCCCACCTGAGCGAACGACGGCGAGACGACGCTGGTCGACGAGAACCACTGCTGCTCCACCCCGGCGGCCTTGGCCTGCTTGATCAGCAGCGCGGCGTCGTTGTAGTAGCTGCTCAGGTAGACCGCTTGCGCGCCCGAGCTCTTGAGCTTGATGATCGAGGCGGTGAAGTCCTTGGCATCCGGCTGGTAGCCCTCTTCGAGCACGAGCTCGCCACCATTCTTCTGGGCCCGGTCGGCGAAGTAGCTGTGCTCGCTCTTGCCGAAGTCGGTGTTCAGGAAGAAGGTGGCGATCTTCTTGAGTCCGCGCTGCTTGACAATCAGGTCGGCCATCGCCTCGGCGCCGAGGTTGTTCGTGGGGCTCACCCGGAAGAGCCAATCGTTCCCCTGCTGGGTAATTTTCGGGTCGGAGGCAGAGATCACCACCAGCGGGAGCTCGTTGGACTTGTAGATCGGCATAGTCGCGTAGACGGTGCTGCTGGTGAAGTGGCCCATGCTGGCGACGATGCTCGAGTCGGCGGCCATCTTCTGGGCGACGTTGGCCGCCTCGGTGGTGTCGTTGCGATCATCGAACTGGACCAGCTTGATCTGCTTGCCCTGGACGCCGCCGGCCGCGTTCACCTTGTCGGCGGCCAGGCCGGCCCCATGCAGGAAGTCCTGGCCATACTGGGCGGCATCACCAGAGAAAGGGCCGGCAATGGCTACCCGCAGCTCGCTGCCACCATTGGTGCCCGCCGCCTGGCCGAGGCTACCGCACGCCGTGGCCACGCAGAGCGCCGAGGCCAGCACCGCCACCAGGAGGCGACCAATGGGAAGAGCCAGCATGGTTGTCGTCGTCGCCGGACTGGGGTGGGCGCTGGCGCGCGTCAGAGCGCGGGGGCGCGCTCCGTGCCGAGCGCGGCCGACGCCGGCTCGCCCATCGCCGCCGCCTGGCCGCCGACTTCGTCCCAGATCCGCGTCTTGTGGGTCTCCGGTAGGAACCGCATGCCGACGACGAACGAGATCAGGGCCACGCCAACCGGGTACGCGAGGGGCAGGTAGATGTTGCCCTGCTTGGTGGTCGGGTCGACAGTGGACGCGTAGATGGCCACGCAGATGAGGGGCAGGAGGCCGCCGAACCAGCCATTCCCGAGGTGGTACGGCACCGACAGCGAGGTGTAGCGCACTTTCGCCGGGAACACTTCGACCAGGAACGCGGCGATCGGCCCGTACACCATGGTGACGAGCACGACCTGGAGGAAGACGGCGAACGTCAGGACTGGAATGTTCACCGGCTTGGAGAACTGCTGCATCAGGTAGTAGAGCGGGAAGTACACGACGGACAGCAGCATGCCCGTCATCAGGATCGGCTTGCGGCCGACGCGGTCGGACAGGTGGCCGAAGAACACGAACAGCGGCGTGCCGAGGAGCAGCGCCAGAGCGACGATGACGTTCGATTCCACCAGGGGAACGCCCAGCTGGGTCTGGAGCACGGTGAGCGCGTAGAACTGCCCCGAGTACCAGACGACGGCCTCGCCGGCGGTGGCGCCGAACAGCACCAGCAGGATGAGCTTCCAGGCCTTGCCCGAGCCCAGGCTGTCCTTGAGGGGAGCGGTGGACGCCCCGCCTTCGGCCTTCAGCTTGGTGAACAGCGGGGTCTCGCGCAGGCGCCAGCGGATGTACAGGGCGATGGCGACCAGGAACGCCGACAGGAGGAACGGGATGCGCCAGCCCCAGGTCTTCATGTCGTCGGCGCCGACCAGCTGCCGAGTGCCGAGGACGACGAGCAGCGAGACGAACAGGCCGATAGTCGCCGTGGTCTGGATGAAGCTGGTGTAGTAGCCGCGCCGGCTGTCCGGGGCGTGCTCGGCCACGTAGATGGCGGCGCCGCCGTACTCGCCGCCGAGCGCGAGGCCCTGCAGCAGCCGGAGCAGGACCAGCAGGATTGGCGCCAGGATGCCGACCTGGCCGTAGGTGGGCAGCAGCCCGATGAGGAAGGTCGCGCCGCCCATCATGCTGACCGTGACGATGAAGGCGTACTTGCGGCCGACGAGGTCGCCGACCCGGCCGAAGATGACCGCGCCGAAGGGGCGGACCGCGAAGCCGGTGGCGAAGGTGGCCAGGGTGAGCAGCAGCGAGGCGAGGTTGTTGTCGTTGGGGTAGAAGAGCTGGTTGATGACGAACGCCATGCTGCCGAAGATGTAGAAGTCGTACCACTCGATCATGGTGCCCATGGATGCGGCGCCGATGATCTGCGGCAGGCTGGTGTAGCCGAACCCGGCGCTGCCACGGGGCGAGCCGGCTGTCGAGGAGATCGCGGCCATGGTGCTGGCCTCCTTCGGAGAAGGTTGAGGCAGCGTCCCGTGCCTCCCGCGCGCGCGGAACCGTGCCTTCAGTGAGCGTCACGGTACAGCCCGGCACGGCAAGCCGCAAGCCCTCGATACGAAGATATGAACAGGGGATCAGGTCAGCGGGCGGGCGGGATCGGGATCATGCCTGGGAAGACGTACGCCTGGAGGAGAGCGATCAGCCCGATGAAGCCGGCCCCGGCCAGCGAATGCCAGAACACCGTCCGAAAGATCGGGCCCAGGGCGTTCAAGCCGGCTACCGGGTCCTCGTAGCAGGCCGCCGTCGCCACGGTGATCGACTGGGCGTCGATCATCTTGCCCATGACGCCGCCCGTCGAGTTCGTGGCCACCGCGAGCACCGGGTTGAGGCCCAGCTGCTCGGCGGTGATGCGCTGCAGGCTGCCGAACAGCAGGTTGGCCGCCGTGTCCGAGCCGGTGAGGAAGACGCCCAGCCAGCCCAGGTAGGCGGCGAAGAACGGGTACAGCGCGCCGGTGATCGTGAACGCGAGGCCGAGGATGGCGTCGGTGCCGGCGTAGCGCGTCAGGGCCGCCAGCCCCAGGACCTGGCCGATGACGAGCACCGGGATCACCAGGCGCCTGGCTGTTCGCCGGACCGCTTCGGCCCACTGGTCGCCACGCAGGCGCAGGTACAGGCCGGTGAGGATGGCGGCGATGGCGACGCCAGTGCCGGGCGCGCCGAGCCAGTTGAAGGCGAACTGGACGGACTCGGGTGGCGCATTGGGCGGAGCGACGGGCGGGGCGCGCTGGACGAGCTGGTGCGCGCCCGGCATGTCGAAGACGGGGCGCGAGGCCACGCCGCCGACGTGCACGCCGAGGATGGTCGTGTCGATCCTGGCGGGGAGCAGGTTGTTGAGCGGGCCGGCGTTGAGGCCCCAGACGGCGACGCAGGCGATCAGGATGGCCCAGGGGAGCCACGCCTGGAAGGTCTCGCTGGGGGTGTACGGGTAGCGGTACGGCTCGGCCGCGGCCATGGCGCCCGGGCCGACGCCCCCGGCCGCCGCCGCCGCCCGCTCGTGCCTGAGCAGAAAGCGCGTCTTCGGGTGCCAGACGCGCAGGAACAGGACGACGGCCAGCACTGAGAACAGGCCAGCCATGACGTCGGTCAGCAGGTGGAAGGCGGGGCTGCTGGAGGCCAGGAACTGGACCAGCGCGAACACGGTTCCGGCCAACAGCGTGGCGGGCCAGACCTCCAGCACGTCGCCCCACGTGCCGCCCTCCATCCTGACGAAGACGGACACGAGCCAGAACGGCACCAGGACGGAGGCGAACGGCAGCTGGCGGCCCGCCATGGCCGACAGCGTGACCTGGTCCAACCCTGACGACTGCGCCAGCCCGACGATCGGGCTGCCGATGGCGCCCCAGGCGACGGGGGCGGTGTTCGCCAGCAGGTTCAAGACGGCCGACTGGAAAGGGGCGAAGCCAAGGCCGACCATCATGGCGCCGGCGATGGCCACCGGGGTGCCGAAGCCGCTGGTGCCCTCGATGATCGCCCCGAAGGAGAAGGCGATGAGCAGGACCTGGAGGCGGCGGTCGAAGGAGATGTGGGTGATGGACTCTTTGACGACCTCGAACTTCCCGGTGATCTGCGTCATCGTGTAGAGGAGCATCGCGCCGACGATGATCCAGATGATGCCGATGACGCCGGCGAGGACCCCCTGGACGAACGAGGAGATGGCGGCCGCGACAGGCATGCGCATCACGACGAGCGCGACCAAGAAGGCCGCGATCACGCCGCACAGGGCGGCGCGGGGGGCGCTGATGCCGTGGTGGCGCACGCCGCGCGCGTCACGATGGGGATGGATGGCGATGAAGTAGAGGAGGGTGGCGATCGGGACGGCCGCGGCGAGGGTCGACAGGAGCGCGTTGCCGAGCGGGTTGTAGTTTTGGAGATACACGCCTCACCCCCTTGGTACTGGTGCGACTGGTCCGCCATGGTAGCGCGATGGGGCGAGCTCAGCGCCGCGGGCTCACGAGCCCGGCAGCCTGAATTCTTAGCTTAACGAGGAAGAGGCTGGAAATGCACCCCCGCACGGCGCAGATCCAGCCTCAGCCAAATCGACACCGAAGCTTAGGGGAGTTGGAGGCATTCACCTCGGTGTCGACGCGGCTCTTAGGTTTCCCTTGAGCCACGCACATTGTCCTCCGCGTCGGCCCCCCGAGTATGAAAGGCTCCTTAATGCCGCCTCAAAGAGAGCCTAATGAAAGGTTTCCTCCCTCAGCCTTCAGCCCTCAGCCGTCCAGCAGCAGCGTCTCCGGGTCTTCCACCAGCTCCTTCACCCGGACCAGGAACTGCACCGCCTCGCGGCCGTCGACGAGCCGGTGGTCGTAGCTCAGCGCCAGGTACATCATGGGGCGGATCACCACCTGGCCGTCCACGGCCACCGGCCGCTGCTGGATGCGGTGCATGCCCAGGATGCCGACCTGGGGCGGGCTGAGAATGGGGGTGGACAGGAGCGAGCCGAAGATGCCGCCGTTGGTGATGGTGAAGGTGCCGCCCCGCAGATCGTCGAGCGTGAGCGTGTTCGCCTGCGCCCTGGCGGCAAGCTCGGCGATCTCCTTCTCGATGGCGGCGAACGACTTGCGGTCCGCGTCGCGCACCACCGGGACGACGAGGCCGCCCTCCGCGCCCACGGCGATGCCGATGTCGTAGTACGCCTTGAGGATGATCTCGTCGCCGCTGCCGCTAATCTCCGCGTTGACCATGGGGAAGGCTTTGAGCGCGCCGATGACCGCCTTGGTGAAGAAGGACATGAACCCGAGGCCAACGCCGTGGCGCTCCCTGAAGGCGTCGCGGCGGCGGGCCCGCAGCTCCATGACGCGCGTCATGTCCACCTCGTTGAAGGTGGTCAGCATGGCGGCGGTGCGCTGGGCCTCGAGCAGGCGCTGGGCGATCGTCTGCCGCCGCCGGGACATGCGCACCCGCTGCTCGCGCCCGCTGTTCCTGTTCCTGTCGCCACCGCCATCGCCGCCGAGACCGGGCGGCAGGGACGCGGCTGGCACGCTGGGGGGGCGCGGCTGCGCTGGCGGCGCGGGCCGAGCTGGTGTCTCGCTGCCCTGGGCGTCCTGGGCGATGGCGCGCTCGACGTCCTCGCGCGTCACGCGGCCGCCCGTCCCGGTCCCGGGCACCTGGCCTAGGTCCAGGCCGTGCTCCTCGGCCATGCGGCGCGCCACGGGCGAGGCGTGGGGCCGGTCGACGTCCCCCTCCCCCTCTGGGGTCTCAGCTTTAGCTTTGGCCGTGGCCGGCGCAGCGTCCACGGCGGCGGTTGGGCCGCCGTTCGGGCTCGGCGCCGCCAGCGGCTCGGTGTCAGGCTGGGTCTGAGTCTGAGCCGGTGCCGCCGCGACCGTCGCGTCCTCCAGCGTCGCCAGCACCTCGCCGGGCTGGACCGTCGCCCCCTCCTGGCGCTCGATCCGGCCCAGGACCCCGGAGCGCTCGGCCGCCACCTCGACGTTGACCTTCTCCGTCTCCAACTGGACGAGCGTCTCGCCGGCCTGGACCGGCTGCCCCTCCTGCTTCAGCCAGGCGCCAACTGTCGCTTCGACCACTGACTCGCCAAGGGTCGGGACCCGAACCGGAACCGAACTACCTGGCATGGTGCTGCCCACCTCTCGCGGCGGCGCGGCTGGCGACCGCTCGCTTCACCGGGGCTGGCGTCGCGGCGGCCACGAGAACCTCGTCGAGGATGCGCCGCTGCTCGACCGCGTGGACGGCCGCCCACCCCTCGGCCGGGCTAGCCAGCTCCGGTCGGCCGATGTAGCGCAAGGTCCGGTCGGCCCCGAGCAGCGGCTCCAGGTTCCGCTTGACGAACCACCAGGCGCCCATGTTCATCGGCTCCTCCTGGAGCCAGATGACGTCGCGCGCGCCGCGGTATCTGGCCAGGATCTCGGTGATAGCGTCGGCTGGGAAAGGGTACAGCTCCTCCAGGCGGACCACTGCCAGGTCCAGCGCACCTTCGCGGCGGCGGTCGCTCGCCACGTCGGCCCAGATCTTTCCGCTGCCGAACGCCAGCCGCCGCACGCGCTCCGGGGCGTGGCCGACCAGCGCGTCGTCGAGCACCGGCTGGAATCCGCCGTGGGCGAGGTCGGCGGCGGGCGAGGCGGCCAGCGGGTGGCGCAGCAGGCTCTTCGGCGTCAGGACGATCAGCGGACGAGGGCCGGAGCGCAGCGACGCGGCTTGCCGCCGCAGCAGGTGGAAGTACTGGGCGGCGGTGGTGCAGTTGGCGACGCGGATGTTGTCCTCGGCGGCGACGCCGAGGAACCGCTCGAGCCGGGCGCTGGAGTGGTCTGGGCCCTGGCCTTCCCAGGCGTGCGGGAGCAGCATGACGAGCCCGGACACCAGGCCCCACTTCGCCTGGCCGGAGACGACGAACTCGTCGACGATGACCTGGGCGCCGTTGACGAAGTCGCCGTACTGCGCCTCCCAGACGACCAGAGTGTCGGGCGCCTGGACGCTGTAGCCGTACTCGAAGCCGAGCGCTGCCGACTCGGACAGGGGGCTGTTGTGGACGTCGAACGAGGCCGACGCGTCGCGCAGCGCCAGGAGCGGGGTGAACGGCTCGCCGGTGCGGGCGTCGTAGAAGACCAGGTGCCGCTGGCTGAACGTGCCGCGGATGCTGTCCTGGCCCGTTAGCCGGACAGGGGTATCGGTCGTCAGGAGGCTGGCAAAGGCGAGGCTCTCGGCGTGGCCCCAATCGATGGGCGAGCCAGGCTGGGCGAAGGCGGCGCGACGCCGCCCGAGCGCTCGCTCGAGCTTGGGGTTGACCTGGAAGCCCTCGGGGAACGCCTGGAGCGCGTCGTTCAGAGCGCGCAGACGCTCGCGACTCAGGCGCGGCGTGGGGGGCGGCGGGACCGACGGCAGCGGAGCGTGCAGCCGAGCCTCCACCTCGCTCAGGGGCACGCTGGTGGGCATGTTTTCGCCGCCGCCGCCGCCGTCGCGGGCATCGGCCCGCAGGACGGACTCGCGCAGGCGCTGGAACTCGTCGAGGCCGGCGCGCAGGAACGCCTCCGGCTCGCTGTCGCGGACCGTCCCCCGCCGCACCAGCTCCTGGGCGAACCGCTCCCGCACGGTGGGGTGCTCAGCGATGCGCGCGTACAGGCGCGGCTGGGTGAACGATGGCTCGTCGCCCTCGTTGTGGCCCCAGCGCCGGTAGCCGATGAGGTCGATGAGCGCGTCCTTGTGGAACTGGCCGCGGTAAGCGGTTGCCAGGCGCATGGCGGCCAGGCAGGCCACCGGGTCGTCCGCGTTGACGTGCGCGATGGGCATCTCGAACCCCTTGGCCAGGTCGCTGGCGTAGAGGGTGGAGCGGGCGGCCGACGGCTCGGTGGTGAAGCCGAGCTGGTTGTTGGCGATGATGTGGAGGGTGCCGCCGGTGCGGTACCCGGCCAGGCGCGATAGGTTCAGCGTCTCGGCCACGATGCCCTGGCCGGGGAAGGAGGCGTCGCCATGGATGAGCACGCCCAGCGACGCCAACTCGTCCTGCACTGGCGGCCCGGGCCGATGGCGGTCCTCGTCGGCGGCGCGCGCCATCCCCTGGACGACTGGGTCCACGAACTCCAGGTGGCTCGGGTTGGGCACCATCACGACGGCGACCGTCCCGGCCGGTCGCCCGTCCGGGTGGTAGGCGCGGCGGCCGCCCGCGTGGTACTTGACGTCGCCGGTCCAGCCCTCGTCGGTGCTCTCCGACGGGGCGCCGCGGCCGGGGACGCGCCCCTCGAACTCGGCCAGGATGTGGGCGTAGGGCTTGCCCAGGACGTGGGCGAGCACGTTCAGCCGGCCGCGATGGGCCATGCCCAGGAGGATGGTTCGGGTCCCGTCGGCGGCCGCGCTAGCAAGCAGCTCGTCCAACATCGGGATGAGCATGCCGAGGCCCTCGACCGAGAAGCGCGTCTGGCCGGGGTAGGCGCGATGCAGGAACCGCTCGAAGGCCGAGACCTCGGTGAGACGATCCAGCAGCCCATGCTCGTCGATCGGGTCGGCTGGTGGCCGGAAGCGCTCGGTCTCGATCGCGTCCAGGAGCCAGGCGCGCTCGTCAGGTTCGGCGACGTGGGCGAACTCGTAGCCCGTGGTGCCGCAGTAGAGCTGCCGCAGGCGGGCGATGGCGTCGGAGGCGTGGGCGGTGTGCCGATTGCGCCCGGTGGGGCCGCCCACGACGCTGGCCGGCAGCCGTGCCAGCTCCTGTTGAGAGACGCCGTGGGTGGCGGGGTCCAGCTGCGGGTCCCCTGGCGGCGGCGCGCCGAGGGGGTCCAGCTGAGCGCCCAGATGGCCGAAGAGACGGATGCCCTGGGCCAGGGCCGCTGTCGCCGCGGCAGCCGAGACGTCTGGCTCGCTGGCCCGCCGGGGCGCAGCGGCGGTGGCTGACGGCGGCCAGCCGGCGAAGGCGGCGCGGCTGGCCGCGTCCACGGCGGCCGGGTCCTGGCGGTACCGCTCGAACAGGTCGAGCACGTACCCCGCGTTGGGCCCGTAGAACTGGTCGAGCTCACGCTCGCTCTTTCCGTCTCCGTCTCCGTCTCCGTCGCTTACGCTCATGCAGCCGCGGGGTCGCCGTCCACTGTTCGCTCTCCATTAGAGTATCGCGGAATGCGCCCCCGCGAGCTGGCCCGGCCCTGGAGCCCCGACCTTGGCGCCGTGGTCGGCCCCGACAGTGTGCGCTTCCGCGTGTGGGCGCCGCGCGCCCGTCGGGTCGCCGTCGCCCTCGTCGGCGGCGACGTGCCTATGGAGCGCCAGGCGGACGGCACCTGGGAGGCGACCGTGCCCGGCGTCGGTGCCGGCAGCCGCTACAAGTTTCGGCTGGACGGCGGCGACAGCTTCCCCGACCCGTACTCGCGCGCCCAGCCGGACGGCGTCCACGGCCCATCCGCGGTGGTCGACCCGAGCGCTTTCGTCTGGCACGACGCCGCCTGGCCCGGCATCGGCATCCGCGAGCTGGTGGTGTACCAGTGCCACGTGGGTACGGCCACAGCCGACGGCACCTTCGCCAGCCTGATCCCCCACCTGGACCGGCTGGGTCAGCTGGGCATCGGCGCGATCCAGACGCTGCCGCTGGCGGAGTTCCCGGGCGGCCGCGGCTGGGGCTACGACGGCGTGCTGCTGTTTGCCCCCACGCGCAACTACGGCGGCGCCGAGGGGTTCAAGCGCTTCGTGGACGCGGCCCACCAGCGCGGCCTGGGGGTCATCGTCGACGTTGTCTACAACCACCTTGGCCCGGACGGCAACTACCTGCGCCAGTACTCGCCGACGTACTTCACCGACCGCTACCGGACGCCCTGGGGCGAGGCGGTCAACTACGACGGGCCGGAGTCCGCGTGGACCCGCCGGCTGGTGCTGGACAACGCACTGTCCTGGATCCACGAGTACCACGCCGATGGGCTGCGCCTCGACGCCACGCACGCGCTGTACGACGGCTCGGAGCGGCACCTGCTCCAGGAGCTGAGCGAGACGGTGCGGTCGTCGCTGCCCCCGGGCCGCCAGGTGGTCCTGATCGCCGAGAGCAGCGAGAACGACGTGCGCTACCTGCTGCCCGTGGCGGAGGGCGGCTACGGCATGGACGCGGTCTGGGCCGACGATTTCCACCACGCGCTGCGGCGCTACCTGGCGGGCGACCACGAAGGGTACTACCAGGACTACGCTGGCACCCTTGACGAGCTGGCCCGCGTTGTCGAGCGCGGCTGGCTGTACGAGGGCCAGCCATCGCAGCACTGGGGCGGCCGCCCGCGCGGCACGCCAGCCGGCTCCCGCCCGCCGTGGCAGTTCCAGATCGCCATCCAGAACCACGACCAGGTGGGCAATCGCGCTTTCGGCGATCGGCTGAACCACGTGCTCGACCCGGGCAGCTACCGGCTCGCCGCGGCGCTGCTCCTGTTCCTGCCGTACACCCCGCTCCTGTTCATGGGCCAGGAGTTCGCCGCCTCCACGCCGTTCCTGTACTTCACCGACCACACCCCTGAGCTCGGGCGCCTGGTCACCGAGGGGCGGCGCAAAGAGTTCGGCAGCTTCTCGCAGTTCGCCGATCCCGCGCGACAGGCGGCCATCCCCGACCCGCAGGCAGAGGCGACGTTCCAGCGCTCGAAGCTGCGCCCCGACGAGGCGGCCGCCGACGCGCCAGTGACGCGCCTGTACCGCGAGCTGCTGCGCCTGCGGACATCGGACCCGGTTCTGCGCCAGCAGAGCCGCGAGACCATGGCGGCGGAGGTGGTCCGCGAGCACCTGCTCCTCGTCCACCGCTGGAGCGGCGACCGCCACCGGCTGCTGCTGGCCAACTTCGGCGCCGACCGGGCCCAGGTGGATCTCAGCCGCTTTGGCCCCGGCCCCTGGCAGCCCCTGCTGAACACGAGCGCGCCGGACTTCGGCGGGGACGTTGGCGACGTCAGCCTCGCCGCTGGGCGGATCGTCGTGCCGCCCCGCACGGGGCTGCTCGTGGCGGCCGACGCCGCATGCTGACGCCCGATCCCGATCCCGGGGAGCTGCGCGCCCTGGTGGGCCGTCTGCCACCACCATCCATCCCGCTGGCCACGTACCGCTTGCAGCTGCACGCCGGGTTCCGCTTCGAGGACGCCCGCCGGCTCGTCCCGTACCTCCACGACCTCGGCATCAGCCACGCCTACACCTCGCCGTACCTGCGGGCGCGGTCGGGCTCGACCCACGGCTACGACGTAGCCGACCCGAATGCGCTCAACCCGGAGCTGGGGTCGCTCGAGGAGTACGAGCGGCTGACGACCGAGCTGGCCAGGCAGGGCATGGGGCAGCTGGTGGACGTGGTGCCCAACCACATGGGCATCGGCGATCCGGGCAACTTCCGCTGGTGGGACGTGCTCGAGAATGGCCCGAGCTCCCGCTACGCGCCCTTCTTCGACATCAACTGGACCCCCCTCAAAGCCGAGATCCAGGACCGGAACCGCCTCGTGCTGCCCACCCTGGGCGACCAGTACGGGCGGGTGCTCGAGAACGGCGAGCTGCGGCTGCGCTACGCGGACGGCGCCTTCTCGGTCGGGTACTACGACCAGGGCTTTCCGGTGGCGCCCGACTCGTACTGGCGGGTTCTCCAGCCCTGCCTCGAGCGGCTGGAGCTAGAGCTCGGGCGCGAGGACGAGCACACGCAGGAGCTTGCCAGCATCGTGACAGCGCTGCGCCACCTGCCGCCGCGCGACAGCGCCACACCAGACCAGGTGGAGGAGCGCAGCCGCGAGAAGGAGATTGGCAAACGGCGGATCAGGCAGCTGCACGAGGAGTCCGAGGCGTTTCGCGCCGCCCTGGACGAGGTGCTGCGGGAGATCGGCGGCCGCGCTGGCGACAGCGCCAGCTTCGATGCCCTGGACGCGCTGATCGGGGAGCAGTCGTACCGCCTGGCGTTCTGGCGGGTCGCGGCCGAGGAGATCAACTACCGCCGCTTCTTCGACATCACGGAGCTCGCGGCGGTCCGCATGGAGGACCACGACGTCTTCCTGGAGACGCACCAGCTGCTGCTGCGGCTCGTCCGCGAGGGCAGGATCGCCGGCCTGCGCATCGACCACCCTGATGGGCTGCGCGACCCGGCCGGGTACCTGTGGCAGCTCCAGCGCAGCTGCTTCGTGGCGCTGGCCCGCGGCCAGCTCGAGCGCGCCGGCCTGGGCGCCCCTGACGACCTCGACGCGCGGCTCGGCGAGCTCTTCGACCAGGACCACCAAGGGAAGGGAGAGGGGGAGGGGGAGGGGGAGGGGGAGGGAAAATGCCCGCGGGGGATGTACGTCGTCGTCGAGAAGATCCTGGCGCTGGGCGAGGAGCTGCCCGCCAACTGGCCGGTCCATGGCACGACCGGCTACGACTTCCTGAACGTCGTCAACGACCTGTTCGTCGCCCGCGCTAACGAGCGCTCCTTCGGCACGATCTACGAGCGCTTCCAGCGCGGCGCCGGCCCCAACCCGCGCTTCCGCGATCTGTCGAACTCGGCCCGCAAGCTGGTCATGCTGATCTCGCTGGGCAGCGAGGTCAACGAGCTGGGCTACCTGCTCAAGCGCATCGCCGGGTCGGACAGGCGCCACCGCGACTTCACCCTCAACAGCCTGAGCTTCGCCATCCGCGAGGTCATCGCTGGGCTCGACGTGTACCGCACGTACATCGACCCAGCGACGGGCCGCGCCGACGACGGCGACCGCGCACGCGTCTGGCGAGCGGTCGCGGAGGCGAAGCGGCGCAACCCACGGACGGACCGGTCCATCTTCGACTTCGTGGGAGCGACCTTGCTGTTTCGCGACGCCGACGAGCACCCCAGTCCCGAGGACTGCGCGCGGCGGATCCAGTTCATCGCCCGGTTCCAGCAGACGAGCGGGCCGGTCATGGCGAAGGGGGTCGAGGATACGGCCTTCTACATCTACAACCGGCTCGTCTCGCTGAACGAAGTGGGCGGCCAGCCGGACCGCTTCGGGACGTCGCTCACGGCGTTCCACCGGTTCAACGTGGAGCGCGGGCGGCAGTGGCTGGCGTCGCTGTCGGCGACGTCGACGCACGACACGAAGCGCAGCGAGGACGTCCGGGCACGGATCAACGTGCTGTCGGAGCTGCCCCGGGGCTGGCGGTCGGCGCTGACGCGCTGGAGCCGGCTGAACGGCCGCAAGAAGGTGATGCTCGAGGGGCGCGCCGTTCCGGACCGCAACGAGGAGTACCTGCTGTACCAGACGCTGCTGGGCGTCTGGCCGTTTGGCAGCGAGCTGCCCGGGCCGGAGCTGACCGATCGCGTGGTCGCCTTCATGCTGAAGGCGCTCAAAGAGGCCAAGGTCAACACCAGCTGGATCAACGCCAACACCGCCTACGAGACCGCCGTCGAGCAGTTCGTCCGGGCGATCCTGGACGCCGACCAGCCCAATCCGTTCCTCGACGACTTCCACCCCTGGCGCGAGCGGGTGGCCCACTTCGGCATCCTGAACGCCCTGGCCCAGACGCTGCTGAAGCTGACCGCCCCCGGCGTCCCTGACATCTACCAGGGCAACGAGCTGTGGGACCTCAGCCTGGTCGACCCCGACAACAGGCGGCCGGTGGACTACGACGCGCGGCGCTGCCTGCTGGCAGAGCTGCGGTCCACGATTGCCCGGGGCGACCTCGGCGCGCTGGTCCAGGAGCTGCTCGAACAGCGCGAGGATGGCCGGATCAAGCTGTACGTCACGCACCGGCTGCTGGCGTTCCGCCAGCAGCACCCGGAGCTGTTCGCCCACGGCTCGTACGTGCCGCTGCGGTCAGTCGGCGCGAAGCGGTTAAAGGCGCACGTGTGCGCGTTCGCCCGCGCGACCGACGGCCAGCAGCTCATCGTCGTCGCCCCGGTGCTGACGGCGACCTTGACGAAGGGTGTCTCCGTCTTGCCGCTGGGCGAAGAGCTCTGGCGCGACACCGCGCTCATGGTCGCCGGCGAACCGGGCCAGCGGTACCGGAACCTGTTCACGGGCGAGCTGCTCGTGAGCGAGCCGCGGCGCGGCCGCCCGTGTCTGCCGTTGGCCGAGGTGTGTCAGACCTTCCCGGTGGGGGCGCTGGTCGACGAGCCGTGAGCCGCGTCGCCGGCGGGGATGTACAGCCGCTCGGCGTACTCGCTGACCATGCGCTGGGCGCTGAACCAGGGCGCCAGGACGCGCATGGAGTCGGTCACGCGGCGCAGCCAGTCGACCGGGACGCCGGCCGCGTCGCGGTCGAAGAACAGCGGCGTCACGTCGCCTTCGAGGAGCGCCATCAGCTGGTGCGCCTCGGCGGCGTCCTGGTCTTCGGCGCTCACGTCCCGGGGGATGCCGGCCCCGAGGGCCCAGCCAAGGTCGGGCTGGTACGCCTCGTCCCACCAGCCGTCCAGCTCGCTGACGTGGAGCGCGCCGTTCAGGACGGCCTTCATGCCGCTGGTGCCGCTCGCCTCGAGGGGGCGTCTCGGGGTGTTGAGCCACACGTCGCTGCCCTGGACCAGGAGACGCCCGAGCTCGACGTCGTAGTTCTCGAGGAAGACGATGTGCCCGCGGAACCGCTCGTCGCGGCTGGCCGCGACGATGCTCTGGAGCAGCGCCTTGCCCGGGTCGTCGCGCGGGTGCGCCTTGCCGGAGAAGACGATGACCACTGGCCTGGGCCCGCGCAGCAGGCGCTCCAGGCGGTCAGGATCGGCCAGCAGCAGCCCGGCGCGCTTGTAGGTGGCGAAGCGGCGGGCGAAGCCGATCACCAGCGCCGTTTCGGCTGACACGCCCTGCGCCAGCCCGACTGAGGCGTCGACGCGGTCGAGCAGGCGTGCCCGTTGGGCCGTCCTGGCCGACCAGAGCGCGGCCGGCTCGCCGTCCGAGAGCGCGCTCCAGCTGGCGGGGTCGTCGGGCGCGCTGCGCCAGGCTGGCCCGAGACGGGCATCGAACAGGGCGCTCATCTCCGGGCCGGCCCAGGTAGCTGTGTGGACGGCGTTGGTGATGGCGTCCATCTCGTCGGCCGGCGGCAGCTCGCCCGGGGACAGGCGAACGCCAGCCCACATCTGCCGACTGACCGAGCCGTGGAGCCGGCTGACGCCGTTGCGGCGATCGGCGCTGTGGAGCGCCAGGACTGTCATGCTGAACCTCTCGGTAGCATCGTCAGGGTCGCGGCGGCCGAAGCGCATGAGCTGTTCGTGGCTCAGTCCCAGGTCCCGCCGGTAATCGGCGAAGTACGCCTCGACGAGGGACGACGGGAAGGCGTCGTGGCCGGCGGCCACTGGCGTGTGGGTGGTGAAGATGAGCGACGGGGCTCCCTGGCGCAGGCCCTCCTCGAAGGAGGTGGCGACGCCCGCGGCCACCCGCTCCCGCGCCAGCTCGAGCGCGATGAACGCCGAGTGCCCCTCGTTCATGTGGAAGACCTCGGGCTGCTGGTCGGCTGGCAGCAGGGCCCGCAGCAGCCGAGCGCCGCCGACGCCCAGGACCATCTCCTGCCGGATGCGCGTGTCCTGGTCACCGCCGTAGAGGTGGCCGGTGATCCAGCGGTCGTCCTCGCGGTTCTCGGGCAGCTCCGTGTCCAGCAGGTAGAGCGGCACGCGGCCGACCTGGGCGAGCCAGGCACGGGCGAGGACCGTCCGCCCGGGAAAGGGGATCCCGACGGTCACCTGGGCGCCGTCTGGCCCGAGGGCCGGCGTGAGCGGGACGGCATCCGTGTCGAGGTGGTCGTACTGCTCCTGCTGGTAGCCGGCGCCATCGAGCGTCTGGCGGAAGTAGCCGTAGCGGTACAGGAGGCCGACGCCGACCAGCGGCAGCCCGAGGTCGCTCGCCGCCTTGAGGTGGTCGCCGGCCAGCACGCCCAGGCCGCCTGCGTAGATGGGCAGGCACTCGGCGATGGCGAACTCGGCCGAGAGGTACGCGACCCGCGGGACGCCGAGCAGGCGCGGCCGTCGGGCGAGGTAGGCAGCCAGGTCCTGCTGCCGCTCGAGGATGCGCCCGCGGGAGGCGGCCAAGGGCGCGGCGTCCTGCGCCAGAGCCTTAACGACGGCGACCGGGTTGTGCGTCGCGTTCCAGGCGCTGGGGGCCAACGACGCGAACAGCCCGACCGTCGGCGTGTCCCAGGACCAGCGCAGGTTGTGGGCGAGCGTGGCGAGGACCGCGCGCGTATCGTCGTAGGCCAGCGCGGCCGACAGCGCGCCGTCGGTGGGAGTGAGCGGCGCGACCTGGGGGAGTTCAGCAGCGTGTGACATTGTGGGTGGCATCGACTCTCGAAGAATGGAGAGTGCGCGTTCACTCTCGTGGAAGAGCCACCGCCAGCGGGGGCTCTGGAGCGTGGCGGCCTGGCCGGAGCGGCCGCGCCTCGTTCTCATTCAGGCGCTGCTAGCGACGGCGGGGTGGGCCACGTTGAGGTCGGCGCTGTCCGGCCCGTTGCGGGCGGTGCCGCGCTTGCGATCGATCTCGCGCTGGCGCTCGACGAGCACCTCGAGCGTCATCCCATCGAGGATGCGCCGCATGGTGGCAGTTGCCAGATGCCAGGCGTCGCGGACGGGGCAGGTCAAGGGGTCGGCGTCTGAGCTCTCGGCGTCGTGCAGTCCCTCCTCGGGCGGGACGAAGGGGCCCTCCAGCGCGGCCACGACGTCGGCGAGACTGATGGCGGCTGGTGGACGGGTGAGCGTGTAGCCACCGCCTGGCCCGCGGTAGCTGCGCACCAGGGCGGCGCGGCGGAGGGCCAGCAGGAGCTGTTCCAGGTATGGCTCTGGGATGCCCTGGTGTCTGGCGATCTCGGTGGCGTGGACGGGGCGCTCGCCGTACCAGCGGGCGATCTCGACCATGGCGTGGGCGGCGTAGTCGGCCCGTTGTGAGAGGCGCATCTCAGGGCCATTGTAGGGGCTTCGTTCCGCGCTGCAGGAAGAAGCCTACGAGCTGTCAGCTGTCAGCTGTCAGCTGTCAGCTAAAGAGGCGCATGGCCGTGTCGCACCCAGGCGCAGCGGGCCACACGCTCTGCTGGGTGCTGACGGCTGATGGCTGATGGCGGATGGCTCGTCTGCTGACGGCTCGTCCGCTCACGGCTCGGGGTCGGAGGCCAGTCGCTCCAGGCCCACGAACACGCGATCGAGGTCGACGCTCGTGCTGTCGCCGACCTCGACTCGTCCGCCATGCACTGCGCGTTCCATCCCGTTCGGCGTCCACGCTTCGAGCCGAGGCCGGCGCCCGTCGCGGATGTCGACGATCCACACGCGGGCGATGCCAGCTGCCCGGTAGCGGCGGAGCTTCGTGTCGCGGTCGTGGCCGTAGCTGGAGTCGGCAACCTCGACGAGCAGCTGGACGTCGGCCGGCTGGGGAAGGCGCAGTCCCAGAGGGGCCGCGAGGATCGCCAGGTCGGGCTGGGGCTCGTCGAAGTCCGGGATCTGGACCGGCTGCTGAATCAGCAGGCGCTCCTCCCGGTTGAAGCGGTCGAGCTGGCTCTGCAGGCGGGTGACGACTGCCAAATGGCGGCTGCCGATCGCGGCCATGTCGATCAGGAGACCATCGACGAGCTCGGTGCGCCGGCCGGCCAGGACAGGTGCGAGCCGGTGATAGTCGGCAATGGTAAAGCGGTGCAGGGCGACGGACACGACCGGGTGGTCTCTCTGCGACATGATGGCACGTTCGCCTGTCACGGGACCGGGAGGGAGCCCGGGCCGAAGCTGTGGGGCAGGAGCTCAGCCAGGCCGACCTCCGTGACCGGCCCGCTGAGGCTGCTCATGAGCACCCGCAGCCGGGGGTTGAACTCCGCCAGGACCTGGCGGCAGGCGCCGCAGGGCGGGCAGAACGGCTCGGCGTCGGCGACGATGGCGACGGCCACGAAGTCGCGCTGTCCCTCCGCGATCGCCCGGCAGACGGCGGCGCGTTCGGCGCAGATCGTCGAGCCGTAGGCGGCGTTCTCCACGTTCGCGCCCGTGACCACCGCGCCGTCGCGCGTCAGCAGCGCCGCGCCCACGGCGAAGCGCGAGTAGGGCGCGTACGCGTTGTCGCGGACCCGTCGGGCGCGAGCAACGAGCTCGTCGTCGGAGACGGAGGACTCGCGAGCCGCGTCCATAGTACGCCTAGGATAGAGGGGTCGCCGACGATGATGCCTTGATCAACCTGCGCAACCTGTTCCAGGTAGCGGTCTCGGTCGACCACCGCTACGGCCCCTTCTACAACCTGGGCCAGGCCGAGAACGTGCGCGACGCCCTGCTGGCCTACGGCTACCGCGCCGTGCGTCAGGGCCGGATCACGCGTCTGGCGATGGGGCCCGTGGCGCACAACGGGGCTAGCGGGTACTTTGGACCCGTGCCCTTACCGGATGGTCGGCCCCGGATCGATCAGACGCTGCCGACGATCGTGCCGCTCATCACCGGCCAGGCCGCAGATCTCCAGGCAACTGGCCCGGGAAAACGGGCGTGAGGATGCCGGCGGAGACACTCGAGCGACCCCCGCGTCCCGCCGCCTCGTACCAGGAAGCCATCGAGCGGGTACGCACGCTCCAGAGGCAAGACGCGGCCAAAGACCTGAACCCGCGGGGCCACACCTGGCTGCTCGGGCCGGGGGGAGCGCTCGATCCAGGTGGAGGACAGCGCACCGGGCGCGTCTACGTCTGCCTCCACGGACTGACCAACAGCCCGCAGCAGTACGTCGCCCTGGCCAAGCGCCTGCTCGCCCGCGGCGACGCCACAGTTCTCATCCCGCGCATCCCACGGCACGGCTTCGCCGACCGGATGACCACCGTCCTCGCCAGGCTCACCGAGACGGAGCTGGTGGACGCCACGGCCGAAGCGGTCGATCTTGCCGCCGGGCTGGGGCACGAGGTGATCGTCACCGGCATCTCGCTGGGTGGCGTGCTGGCCATGTGGGCCGCCCAGTTCCGTCCGGTCGCTCGGGTCGTGATCGTCGCACCTTCCTTCGGCCTGCCGTTTTTCCCTTCCTTCACCATCGCTCCTCTCGCCGCGCTAGTCCTGCGTGTCGGCAACCGCTACGTCTGGTGGGATCCGCGCAAGAAGGAGAATCTCCCCGGTCCCGACTACGCCTACCCGCGCTTCCCCAGCCACGCGCTGGCGCGTATTCAGCGTCTCGGCCTGCGTCTGGACGAGGTCGCCGGCGTCGCGCCACCAGCTGCCAGCGCGGTCTGGGTGGTCACCAACGCCGCCGACCTGGCGGTCAACAATGGCCAGATCAGCCGTCTGGCCGAGCGCTGGCAGCGAGCGGGAGCGACGAACGTGCGCCGCTACGAGTTCCCCCGCCGGCTGCACCTGTTCCACGACATCATCGACCCGGAGCAGCCGTACCAGAAGGTAGCCATCACCCACCCGGTCCTGGAGCGGATCATTGCTGACGATGAGCTTCCATCGGCTGCTGAACCGCTGGGAGCAGGAAGGTGAGAACTGGCTGGCGCTGATCCACCTCGGCTGATCTGGACGGTCACGGCAGGCGCTGCCGTTACTGCTGCACGATCTCCACGATCTTGGCTATCACCGCCTCCGTTTTCTTAGGCTCGAGGTGACCGACGCGGTACAGGATGATGTGCCGACCGGCGGTGAACAGGCGGTTGGGTCTGACGTAGCTGACGTGCTTCAGCGTGCCTGATTGAAAGTCGGCGTCGTCGAGAACGATAGCGTAGCGGTCGCGGATTGCCCGGCTGGTGATCTGGCACAGGATGAGGTCATTGCCGTCCAGTTCTGCCACCACCAGGGCGGTCGCCGCTTCGCTTGCGAGAGGTCCGAGAACGGAAAGGGGACGACTACCACGTCCCCTTTCACAAGTCCCGCCACGCTTCCTCCTCCTCCGGCCTCAGCCAGTCTTTCCGGAGAGCGGATTCCGCCAACAGCGCCCCCCCGAAGGTCTCCTGCGCTGCCTTGGCCTTGAGAAAGCGGACGAAGTCCATGATCTTGGCTAACAGTGGTTCAGGGACATGCTGCAGCTCCTCAACGAGCAGATCCTTCGTGTCCATCGGTTCCACCTCTCCACTAGAAGCCGTCGGCGAGCCACGCACCGGGCCAAAGTCAACTGAGCTACCGAGATTATGACGCCGCCGAGGAAGCACGTCAGGCGCTCATCGGTCGCACCGGCGAGCTCGGCACGCTGGCGCCAGGGGGTGCCGCGGACGTCAACCTGTTCCGCGTGGTCCAGGGCGAGTTCCACGTCCGCGACAGCGTCGGTGTTGAAGAGACCGGCGGCACCCGCCTGGGCCGGTCGCGGGGATCCGCGCTGGCCGCCACTACGACGGCACGCCCACGCCCTGGCCATGCCTCGCCAGGCAGTGCGCCGGTCGTTCGACCGCGGTACCCTAAGCGCGTAGCGCGAACAAAGGCAAGAGCCTGAGCGGGAGGTGCTCAGTTCATCAGAAACAAGCAAGACTTAAGCCTTGAGACCACCTGCTTAGCGGTGGTCCAGCTGGCATCCAGAAAGGAGCGTGGCGCATGCAGACGGCGACCCTCGCCACCATCTACGACGAGCTTGGCGTCAAGCCGGTCATCAACGCCCGAGGGCACAACACGGTGCTCGGGGGCTCCACACCGTCGCCCCGGGTCAAGCAGGCGATGGAGAACGCCGAGCGCTACTACGTCGACATGCAGGAGCTGCTGCGCCGCTCCGGCGAGATGATCGCCGACCTGCTCGAGTGCGAGGCTGCCTACGTCACCTCCGGGGCGGCCGCGGCGCTCGCCCTCGGCACAGCCGCCTGCCTCACCGGGACCGACCTGGGCAAGATGGCCCAGCTGCCCGACACCAGCGGACTGAAAAACCGCGTCCTGCTCCAGCGCCGCCACCACTACGCCTACCAGCGCGCGGTGACCATCGTCGGCACCAGGCTGGTCGACGTGGGCGATGAGGCCGGCACGACAGCGGCGCAGCTCGAAGCGGCCCTGACACCCGAGGTGGCGACCGTCCTGTACCCGGCGCACCTGGAAGGCACCGAGGGCACGCTGCCGCTGGCGGAGGTGATAGCGCTCGCGCATCGGCGCGGTGTCCCGGTGCTGGTCGACGCGGCGGGTCGGGTGTACCCCCTGGCGCTGTTCAAGAGCTACACCAAGCTCGGGGCCGATCTGGTGGCCTTTGGCGCCAAGTACTTCGGGGCGCCGCAGTCTTCCGGCATCCTGTGCGGCACAAAGGCGCTGGTCGACGCGGCGGTGCCTCAGGGGTTCATCGGCTTCGAAACGGTCGCGAACCGGCAGAGTTTCGGGCGACCTTTCAAGCTCGATCGCCAGGAGATCATCGCGGTGGTGGTGGCGCTCCAGGAGTGGATGGCCCTCGACCATGGCGCGCGGCTGGCGGAGCTCGAGCGACGCCTGCGGGCCATCAGCGACCGTCTAGCAGGGGCGCCGGGCGTGACGACCACGCTGCTGCGGGCCGACGGCCCAGCAGCCCGCGTCCTGAGGATCAGGATCGACAGCGCGACCGGGCGGCGCGACCTACAGAGCGTCGTGAGCGAGCTGCGTGCGGGCTCGCCCGCCATCGCCGTGGGGGTCGACGACGGGGCGCTGTACGTCAACCCCGCCACGGTCCTGAACGGCGACGAGGCGGTCATCGCCGACCGCTTGGGGCGTCTCTTGAGCTGATGGACGTCCCCGCCGCCCGAATTGGGTGCGGCGGGTACCCTGGCGGGGATGGCGGCGCGGCCCGTGGACCAGCGAGCGGACCTGGGCGAAGTGGCCGCCCTGTTCCTCAGGCTGGGGCTGATCGCCTTCGGCGGGCCGGCCGCGCACATCGGGCTCATGCGCCGGGAGGTGGTCCAGCGGCGCAAGTGGCTCAGCGAGCAGCAGTTCCTCGACCTGCTCGGGGCCAGCAACCTCATCCCGGGCCCCACCTCGACCGAGCTGGCGATCTACCTGGGGTACGCGCGCGCCGGACCGCCAGGTTTGCTGCTGGCGGGCTCGCTGTTCATTCTGCCCGCGATGATCCTGGTGTTGGCCTTCGCCTGGGCGTACGTGCGGTACGGCGAGACGCCACAGGCCGGTGCGCTGCTGTACGGGGTCAAGCCGGTCATCGTGGCCGTCGTCGCCCAGGCGATCTACGGCCTGGCGCGGACAGCCATCAAGAGCCCGGTTCTCGGTGTGGTGGTCGTCCTCGCCGTGGCCCTCTCGTTCGCCGGCGTCAACCCGGTGCTGCTCCTGTTCGGCCTGGCCGCCCTGGTCGTCCTGATCGAGAACCGCGCCCGTGTGGCCCGCCTGGGCGCGTCGGGCGGGCCGTCCCGGGCCGCTCTGCTGCTGCCCCTGACGTCGCTCGTGCCGCTCGCCCAGCCTGCCCCGGCCGTGGCGGCCAGCTTCAGCCTGGGCGTGCTGTTCCTGACGTTCCTCAAGATCGGGGTCACGGTGTACGGGAGCGGCTACGTCCTGCTGGCGTTTTTGCACGACGACTTCGTCAGCCGCCTGGGCTGGCTCAGCGACCGGCAGCTGCTGGACGCAGTCGCCGTCGGCCAGCTGACGCCGGGGCCGGTGTTCACCACTGCCACGTTCATCGGCTACGTGGTCGGCTCCTGGCCCGGGGCGATCGTGGCGACCGCTGCCGTGTTTCTGCCCTCGTTCGTGCTCGTCGCGCTGGTCTACCCGCTGGTGCCGCGGCTTCGGGCGTCGCCGTGGACGAGCGCTTTTCTCGACGGAGCCAACGCGGCGGCGGTCGGGCTGATGGCGGCGGTGGTCTGGCAGCTCGGCACGGGCAGCATCGTCGACCCGCTCACCGTGGCGTTGGCGCTGGTGGCCGCGGCGCTGCTGATCCGGACCGGCGTCAATTCGGCGTGGCTCGTCCTTGGCGGCGGAGCGGTTGGCCTGGTGGCCGCCGGCGTGCGCGGCTGATCAGTTGACGCAGTCTCGAGCCGGGTCCAGCTCGTCAACGGCCCTGAGACCCTTGTTGCCGAGTAGCTAGGTTCAGATAGGGCGCGACCTCTGCCCAGTTCTCGTCCTTGTAGCACCCGAAGGTGAAGCGCCGTTGCGCGCCCACCTCGACCAGCTCATTCAAGGCGGCCGCCACCGACTCGGGCGTGTCGACGTAGTACCAGAGCTCCCGCCAACCTCCCTGCGTGACCCGGCCGACGAAGTGGCACGCGCAGGTTCGGCGCAGCGTCGGCTCGACGACCTGCTGCTGGAATTGCTCGAGGGTCTGGCCGTCCGACGCGGTCGCCAGCCCCGTCGACTCAGGGTCGACCAACGGGACACAGATCCTCAGCCACCACGGATAGGCGTGTTTATCGGCATAGGTGGCGTAGATCGTGTTGACGATACCGACCATGGGCTTGCCCTGGGTCGTGCCTTTAAAAGTGGCCCAGGATCGGCTGTGCTCGCCCTTGCCGACAGACTGATTCACCCAGACAACCTTCCCTGCTGGCCGCACGCTGAGGCCCTGCGGACAGAAGCTCCGCACCGGTGCGGGCGTTGCGCAGCCGGACTGCGGTGCGGCTGCCAGCGCTGGCTCATGGATTCGGGGCGAGGCGGACCCGAAGCTTGCCCTCCACCGACTTGTCGCCCTGCCCTAGCACCACCGGATGGTTGGGATAATCGGCCGGCGCCACCCGCCCGACGACCTCGTCCTTGTAGTACAGCGTGGCAACGACGCGGAGCACGGGCACCGTGGAGCGGGCCAGCAGCTCCTGGCTGTGGCCAATCACCGACCAGCTGCCGTCCGTCACGGCACGGGTGCTCACGTAGTTCGGGGTCTCGACGAACGGCTCCGCCAGGGCGCCAGCGTCCACCTCCTCGGGCCGCGCGAACAGCGCCGGGAAGAACCCCACCAGCATGCACTGATAGAAGTGGCGGGAGACATGCAGCACAATCCCAACGGCGAACTGGCCTTCGACCACGGGCACCCAGATCAGATCGCCTTCCCGCACCCGGACCCGTTTGCTTGCCGTAGGCTTGCCCGCCTGGCGAGGTCGGGTCGGCCGCGGCGCCGCCGCGCCCTGCAGGCGCGCTGCCAGGTTAGCGACCACCGCCTGCCAGCGTGGCCCATCCGGCGTCTCGTCCCAGAGCTCCTTGAGCTCCGACCGCGTCCGCACACGGGTGACGGCGCTCAAGGCGAGCTCGCGCAAGTCCTGGCCGGGCGGCTCCTGCTGTTCGGCGGCCCAGCGGCGTGCCGGCTCAGGCAGGTTCGGCGCCGGCTGCCCGCCCAGGGCCGCCACCAGCTCGGCCGCGGCCAGAGCGATGCTGCCCTCCGGCGCCTCCACCTCGTCCACCGCGGTGACCGCCGTGAGCGCCTGTCTCAGCACTGTCACATCCGTGTGGTCCGGCAGATTGTCCAGCCAGCTGGCGGCGTCGTCATTGTCGAAGCTTGCTGGCCCCCAGGCACCCATGGTGTCACCTCATCCCATGCGGGGCAGGTCCGATGCCCGCCGCTGCGAGTCTAGGCTGGCCCTCGAGCTGGCCCGGTTCGGCCAGCAGTTTCGAAGACCCGGCACCCATCAGCTGCACGCTCAGGGCGCCGTGTCGATGGTGTTGATCGCCTCAGCGACGAGCCGCTCGGCCGCCGCCAGGTACATTTGGATGCTACGATTCTTTAGACTGATCCCGCGGATCCTGTTGAGTAGGGCAGGGATCAACCGCTTCAGGATGTTTCTTCCCTTATACTCGTCCTGGAGTCGTTGTTCGAGCCCCCGCGCCTCTTCGTAGCAGAGATTGTTGTTGGCTACAACGACTTGATCGAGGTTCGCTTTCTCCGGATCCAACCGATGCTCGGCAAGTCGCCTGGGGACGTCTCCGCGGCCCACGTACCGGATATCCCGAGTTGTAGGGTCTCGTAACACGTAGACGCCCTGTCCCAGAAGACGATCGTAAGCATCGCCTGTCCCCCCTGGTGGACGTGACGCGATGGGATCATGGTTAAGACATCGCTCGGGAGGATTAGGTGCCTGGAACGGCCCTGGATCCTTACACTCCTCGCTGTCGGGCTCGTCCGAATTACACTCTGGTTCACCTGCGTCCTTGTGGGCCACAATCCGCTCGCCTGGCAATGCATGGTCGTACACCGCGACCTCGTCGATGAGGCCACTAAAGTACTCGTAGAGACCACACCCGCCACCACACCCAACATTCGCAGCACCGATGCGCAACGGGAGGGTATTCTGTTGAATTGGAATCGAGCCAACGAGTCCAGATCCGTCCATCTGCCCATCTAGATAGAAGGTTGCTGTGGTACCCGAAACTGTGACCGCGACATGGTGCCACTCGTTCAGGGAGTAATCAGTATTGCCGTAGGGGCATTGCTCATTCCCACACAAACGGAGTCGGTGACCGCTGCCAGTGAAGCTGTCACCCACACCCAATGTGTCGAAGTTGTAGCCGTCGCCAATGCCTGCCGTCTCTTTGTCGACTAGTCGGTAGCCGGCGCTCTGAAAGCTATCCTGGTATATCCACGCTTCAATAGTGAACGAGGTCGTGAACCGGAGAAACGGGGCGTCAGGAACTTCGACATAATCGTTTGATCCAGGCCCGTTGAAGCGGACCGCCGTATCGAGATCCCCCGCAAGCGCGCCTGGTTGTCCTAGCACGGGTGAATTGACGTAAGTGCCATCTAGGCCACCTGCGCTGTCGTAGGCCGTACTTCCACTGCTCTCGCCCAGCCGCCAGTAAGCGGTTGGATTGTCTGTCTGAACTTCGTTGGGATAGACGATCGTTGGATCGATCGTGACGGGATACTTAGCGTCCCTGAGAAAGTTGGGGTCAATTCGGAGCGTTGCGCTCTGCGCGGGCAGCTCCAGTGTGGCGCGGCCCGACCGTCCTGCGGCATCCTTCACGGTCGGCGCAACAACGTGGAAGCGGATCAGACCCTTAGCGTCCTTGGCCAGATAACCGCCGTGCCGGTCGGGCGTGAACGTCAGCCCGCGCTGGTGGAGCATGAAGACGATTTGGTCGTCTGCGGGCCGGTGGGCGAGGACCACGTCCTCCTTTAATCGGTCGGCATAGCTAGTCCAGCGGACCTCTACATCCCCAACGCGCGCGGTGGCTCTGGCACCGTGGACCTCGCGTGTACTGGCAGCCCCTGGCAACTCGAAAGCAAGCTGCGTGTTGGATCCGCGGTGACTCAGGTTCACGTCGACCGCTGCCCCGTTCTTGCCAAACATCTCCAGTACGACGCCATTGGCGGCGGCGGCACGGTACTGGAACGGGCTCCCAGTCACGGACCGCTGGGCGATCAGCGGAAGTTCGCCATGGCCGCGAATCGCCGCCGGGCTTGGGCAAGCTGCGGGTCTTGGGCCGGTGCTCGGAATTGGGGCTGCGGCGCCGCTCGGTGGACACATCGGCTGAGAAGACGGAGCTGCATTGGTAGCTCGTGGGGCTGGGGTCAAGGTCCCGGTAGCCCGTGCTGGGGTTGGGGTCGAAGTCCCGAGCGAAGAATTAGGTGTGCTCGGGCCCGCATCTGCTACTGGGATCGGCAGTAGCAGCAGAGCCAGCAAGCAGCCGACGATGAGTTTCCTCCTTCCCACCCACTGACGAGAACGCGATTGGCTAATGCCGTTCCCCCAGAGCTGCATGCCGTGCCTCTCGATCTCTGCTGCCTGAGCGGACGCGTCGCCGCTCA